>Ga0315296_10001405_pt1 | contig 20997 bp, 22 predicted proteins | sample YL17G14_18_MG_FD_203921 | JGI IMG/M metagenome (GOLD analysis project Ga0315296, IMG submission 203921) | Sediment microbial communities from Yellowstone Lake, YNP, Wyoming, USA - YL17G14_18 | ecosystem: Environmental > Aquatic > Freshwater > Lake > Sediment | place: USA: Wyoming | collected...
CGAGCTCTTTTGTCACATCTTTAAATGTAAACGCCTGATTTTTGTATCTCATCCAGAGTGTGTTATAGTACTTTTTGAGCCATTCAGGCATTTCCTTGTGCATCTTAATCACTGGTAAACTAATGAGGTTATATTACTGATTTAGGTAAACAAATTTAAATAGTTTACCAAAAATCGTTCTTAAAAATTTTAATCACGTGATGAAAATAAATAGTCCGTTATCCTTGCCAATCTCCATTAAGCACTCTGCACGTGTCCTCTTCTGCTCAACAACAAATAGGCCGGGGTTCAAGACAAAACTCTGGTGGGCCGGGCCGGACTTGAACCGGCGACCTTTGGCTCGTAAAGCCCCAGAATTATGTTCAGAAAATGTTGATCAGCTTCTTGAAAGTTTTCACGATTATCAGATTGTCGATTTGAGAAGAAGCAAAAGAACAGCTTACGAGAAAGTATGGTTCATAAAAAGACTACTCAAAGCAGTTGCAAAAACTCCAACCGAAATTACGATAGAAGACCTCAGAGGCTACTTGAAAACTCTAGAAGGCTACAGCCCATCTTACTATAAGAATTTGTTAGCGAGTCTGAAAGTATTCTTTCGAGACTTCCTAGGACTGCCTGAACTAGTTGAGAGCTTCAAGTTTCCAAATCAACCATTCAAACCAAAACACATAGCCAGTAAAGAACAAGTCAAACATTTCTATGAATGCCTAGAGACATCAAAAGAAAAAGCGCTATTCATGCTTTATGCTACAACTGGCTTAAGACGTGACGAAATTTTGTCCTTGGAACTTGAAAATATTGATTTTAACAGCCGTATGATAACACCAAACAATCACACTGGCGAAACCAAAAAATCATGGGTGTCATTCTTCAATGATGAGGCTGAACAAGCATTGAAAGAATATTTGGCAACAAAGAAAGCTTCGAGAAGTCAAAGACTTTTTCCAATGCAGAGAGAAGAAGCAATCAAACTATGGAAAACTGCAAGAGACAAAATAGGCTTAAACATAACACCACAAAGACTGAGAGAGTGGTTCTGTTCTGAAATGCTCAGACTACGCGTATCTGAAACATACATTGATGCATTCTGTGGGAGAGTACCACAATCGGTAATTGCTAGGCATTACACGGATTTTTCACCAGAAAAACTGAGAGAAATCTACGGAAGAGCCAGACTCAGAATTTTCGACTGAGATTTATTATGCGCTAGCGCGCCCTAATTGATATCAAAAAAAGAATAGAGATTGATTGTGGTATCAGGTTTTGGTTTTAAACCGATATCTTTGATCAGATGTTTTAACGAGGTCAAATTCACGAAGTCGTCATGTTCATATTACACATATTTGTAGAGATCAGCATTCTTTCTGCCCCAGTTCCAAGCTTCGTCATAAGCGCTCTTCCCAACACCCAGCCAAAGGTCTACTTGATTTTTCCTCTTAGCAGCGGGACAAGTATCGTCGGCAGAGAATTCATACTTTTCGCCAGTTCCAATTATCACAAAATAGCCTTTATCGCCGTATTGCAACTGTCCTGACGGCCATATAGCTATAGACCGGTAAGGAACGAGTTCTCTTCCTTGGCTGCCTACTACCTTGTCAATCTCTTCAAAATTCTTGCCCTTGGTAGTCCACTTTACAAGATGAACGTATCCTTGGGGATTCTCATTGACCAACCCGCCTCCATTCATTTTCATAGCTTTATAGAATTGCGTCTTTACGTCTACTTTGATAATAGTACCATCTTTCTTTGCAATTTGAATGGTGGTTCTTCTTGTGCCATCGGGGAAATACTTATCATCTGCTTCTTCTGGGTAAGCGTAAGCTGTGATTGTGTATTGGCCGAGATATGCGACTGGATAGCCGAAGGCGTAAAACCTACCGTCTAATGAACCGACATACACAGCACCATCAGCGACAGCAGGGGAAGAATCCACCCAGCTTCCTGTAGTGTAATTCCATATTTTTGTGCCAGTGGTTGCATCCAACGCATAAACGTTGTGATCATCAGAACCTATAAAGACCTTGCCATCAGCAACTGCAGGAGAAGACATTTCTATACTATCACCAGTTATGTAAGTCCAGGCTAAGTTGCCATTTGATTCATCGAAGGCGTAGACTTTGCCATCATAACAACCGACGAAAACTTTGCTATACCCGACGGCTGGTGATGAGAAGACTTGCCCCATTTGGTAGCTCCAGACAATTGTCCCATCATTTTCATTCAATGCCAATATAGCTCCAGCTGGTGTGTCCGCTGACACCAAGCCAACAAAGACCTTTCCACCGGAAACGGCTGAAGAAGAAAAGAATGCACCATCGTAACCTCCACTCTGACTCCAAACCAGTTCTCCGGTAGACTCTTTTAGCGCGTAGACCTTGTTGTTCCCTGAGAAGCTCGTTGCAAAGACCATGCCGTCAGCGACAGCCGGTGTGGAACATATGCGCAGCCCTTGGGAATAACTCCAAACTAGCGCACCTGTGTCCTGACCGAAAGCCATAATTCCATTACCATCCGAACCTATGAAAACCATGCCATCTGCAACAGTCGGTGATGAACATATGAGTCTATTTGGGCCAATATTGTGGCGCCATGCAATAGCGCCCGTAGCTTCGTTGAGTGCATACAGGTTTGACATATCTGTTATGAAAACCTTGCCATTATCAACAGCCGGTGAACCCCAAATGCGCTCGTCCAACTGCGAACTCCATATTAAAGTTCCGCTAGATTGATCAAGAGCATATGTCTTATTGTTGTCCGCGGATCCTACGAAAACCATGCCATCTGCAACAGCCGGAGAGGATATAATATTACCGCCAATTTGAAAGGTCCACAGGAGATTATCCGTGTAAGGTGCCAATGAATTTGAGAATCCTGTGTGTCCTGAATCATGGCGAAACATTGACCAGGGATATGACGTCAAGCCACCTGCTCTGACTTGCGGGGCAACTATTGAGAGTGTCGATAAACATAGAAGACTAACCATTGTCGCTGTTAACATTTTCTTCATTTTCCTTTCTCCTTTTACTCTCTTTTGAGAGTTTGCAAAATCAGTTTATAGCATGTCTGTGTATTAAAAACTTGTGAAAGCGTCTTCTATGCACATCAAAAACTGAGTTCGTGACATGCCAGAGAATCAAATGAAACATTTCCACAGAAAATATAGCAACAAGAAGATTTTTCAAGCGTTCGTGCTTCATGGAAACAGTATTAATAGATGTATCGGTCGAAACTGTTCAATCCTAAAAATTCAGTCTGCGTCTATGCATGCTATTTTGATGTAGATAGGAGCGATGTTGCCACATATGTAGACTTTATCGGTTGCCTTGTAGAATTTTACACCTGCTTTTCTGGCTGCTTCTACATCTATTTCGAGAATAACTGGGTCATTGGTTCTCCTAAGGCCTATCTCCCTTGCGATCTCTACCGTAGGAGACAGGTGGACCCATCTTCGCTTCATTGGTTTTAAGCCTGTCTTTAGAATCTTTGTTGCAGCTTCTGATGTTGTTCCATGATAGAGCACTTTGACAGCTTTGTCTTCTTCAAATTCAAGCTTCACTGGAATACTATGACCGTACAAAGCTCTTATCTTGTTATCCACAATTTCAAATCTTTTTCTCTCGGATTTCTCGACTATTTCCAGCAGAGATTTCTTGTTAACTCTAAAATGTTCTTCAAGCTTGTCAATTAGCTCATCAATGTCTACAAAACCATGTGTATCCATCTTCAAGTTTTCTGGATTATGCCTAAGAAGGTAGCTTATATACTTGCTAACTCTAGTCTTTAAACTAAATTCTTTATCAACACTCATGTTTTTTGTACCAAGCTTTCTGCTTACCAATCCCTAGACTCTCTAATGGAACCTCGCACATAATTCCAATTCTCTCTAGCTTCGGAATCAAGTATTGCCTGTACCTCTTCCCAGTATGAAAATACACCTTGTAGAATTCGTGTAGATTTAGGTTTTTGTTCATTTGGCTAAAAACTTTATCTGACCATTCTTTGACCTTGTTTGCGCTCATATCGTTAAGTGTCAAGTTGTATGGTTCTATTTCGTCGTCAGGTAAAAGTAAGCCATACTTTGCGCTTAGTATAGCCACGAAGTCATAGTTCTTGACAGCGTAAGTGTATGCTTTCTTGAACAAGTCTGAAGCTGAATACATTTCAGAGGCCTTGCAGCGATAGTTCTGCTTCTTTTTGGTGCACGAGATAAGACCTAAAGTCTTCAACTCTATCATCTCAATATGTTTGCTCTCGTTATGAGTGCTTAACACATTTGTGTCTTAATGGTTCAAACTTGCTTTTCAAAGCCAGAGTTTTACAGATGTCCCATGCTTCTTTTTCGGTGTTGTACGGTCCATGCCACTTTGTTGTCGTGGTTTGATTCTTAAGCCATCTCTGATAATAGAAGTAGTTTGTACTGTGCGCTTTGGGACCGGTAGCGTCTTCTAAATCCTCAAAAACAACAAATCTGTCAGTGTCTGGTGGTTTCTTCCCAGGCTTCCCTGCAACGCATTTAGACCTCAGCCCGTGACCTTTATGAGACATATCCTTCCTAATCCAAACAACAGTGTTCTCTTTGAATGTTACTCCTTTTGTCTTACTGCATAAATCTTCGACTGGGCATTTTCCACATTTTCTTCCACTACAAAGCTTTGAGCCTATTGTCCATATTGGTTCGTCAAGTTTCCATGGAGCAGTGCCTAATGTCTGAGCAGCATGTCTCCAAGCTTCTTCTATCAAATCTCTCAAAGGATTTTCTTGAGCACAACCAACAAATTGTTTGTCTAAGAGCTTTAAAACACCTGTGTATATCGTGAACCTAGCAACTTGCTTATCAACTGGAATGTCAAGCTCACCAAGATTTTTGACTTTGAAAAGTCCCGTCTCACCCATTGCTCTAATGTAGAAATTTGAGAGCTTATTACCTCTTAAAAAAGGAAAATCCTTCAGCCGCTTTTTCACGCCTGCGATTTCTAGAGGTTCTTTTGTCAAATTTCTTGGGTCTTCATTATATTTGTCAATAAGTGTTTGCGATATTTTGATCCATGTTTTCGCTGCATTTGTATAGTATCTAGCTCCAAGTTTCTTCACAAACGTCTCAACGCTTCTTGGGCTAACTTTAAGAATCTTTTGGGGAACAAATCTTTCAGGATAAAGCTCGTAAGCTCCTCTTGACTTCTTCCATAGCTTTACTGCGTCGGTCATGTAATCGATGGAAATAACATAAGTCAAGAAAAGTGCATGTTCTCTGGTTCCTTCTTTCAAGTTTCGAGGTAAAACGTACACGGGCATTGAATAGTCCCTGAAGAAGCCTAGACGATTATAAAACTCGTTAAACAATCTTCCTGCAATCTTTATGGCTTTCAGGTCATCGATTGTAAATTCAGTCTTCACTGTCTTCTTCATTTTCGTCCCCTTCTTCTTCCTCCATTTCTTCTTCGATCCAAGGAAACCATTCGTCTTCTTCGCTTGAAACCGTTGCACTCGCCAAATAATAGATAGGTAACAATTGCATTTCAATCTTGTCTAAGAATATCGCAAGCGCGCGGGGTGAAGTTTTATCCAACTAACCACTTGCTCAACTTATCATTCACTCAAACTAGCTCTCACATTCTTTTCCGCTCTGCACCTTTCCCTCTATACCTATGCCTACACACACCACACACGGCGAGTGTGTGCGTATGAAGCGTTGCTGCTTCCACAAAAATTATCACTAACGTATAAAAAGCCGAAAAGAAAAAGTAAGAGCTTCAGGAAATCTATAATCGTTTCAACAGTTCGCTCTTCTTGCGCTCAAATTCTTCATTCGTTATTAACCCTTTTTCCTTCAGTTTGCCAAGTTTTTCAATCTGATCAGCAATGTCGATCTGTGGGACAGCTACTCCTATTGATGGTTGAGCCTTCATAGTAGCAACCAAATCTCGGATGTTTTGAGCTGCAATGTCTCCATCGCCTTTTGGTATAGCATGTATTGTGACATTGTCCGACGCGACCTGGAGTTGGAGTTCATCGCCTATCATGCCTTTGTGGCATTGAACTGATGATATCTGATCATACGGAAAGACAAGTTGATCGTATCGACCAAAGATTTGTTCAGAGTAGAATACTACCCTCTTGCTTGTGATAAGGAGTAGACCCGATGACCTGGTTTGATGGGCGCGCGCGCGTCGAGATTCTACTCTGTATGCAACGCCCTTTATGACGCAGAATAGCTTCTCATCAGAGCTGAATATACGCTGTTTTGCTTGGTCGAGAGTACCCTGGTTTACCCCTTGGCCTATATGCGCTTCTCCAGACATGTTAATCCCCGGTGAAACATATCTGCGTACTGAATATTTATAAATTTCCTCGAAGATAGGATGTAGGATGAGTGGATCCATGGGCTTTCTTAGAAAGAAAAAAAAGTCATTCGAAGAAGAACAGCTGGCGAAAGGACTGATTAAATGGGGAGATGAATGGATAACTCCGGCTGAGAAGTTTAGACGGGAACGAACGGTAACGAGCATGCCCGTAATCCGAGAGAAGGAAACAATTGTGAGCAGAGAAATAGTTAAAGTCCGCTGTCAATATTGTGGCACAATGTACAACATAGCAGAATTGGACAGATGTCCCCACTGCGGAGGAAAGTAGCCAAACTCCACATGCAAACGAATGGAATCGAGCAACTTGACTTGACTGTGTATGCAACTTATAGATTGACCCATGAGGCGGGACTATCTTCACTGTCGCGTCCATTCGCGCTGTACTATTTGCTGGTGCAATGACCACTTGTCCATTCTTTTGTTACTCTTAGAAGCCTATATTTGCCAAGAAAGTCCTTCTTGTATAAATGATATAAACCACAATCTTGACATTGCATAATCTTCATAGGACCTTGAATATCCAATTCGACTAGTTCTAGCATTCCCCCACAATCAAAGCATTTCCCGGTATGCTTCTTTCGGTCTACTCCTTCCATGACTAGTCATCTATTACAATGCCCACTTTTCTCAATAAAACACTTTTCCCGCCAACAGCAATTTTTGTCTAGGAGCAGCTTAAGAAAGACTTCACCTCGGACACAAGAGCGTACGCTTTCTGTAAAAAAATAGATATAACACATGTCACTAAGACTGAATAGCGCACACTAAATATGTTTGTGACGTAGTTTCTCTGTAGAGTGTTTGCGTATTGTTTGTTTGTGGGTAGCGCATTTGTGCTACTATGCTTCTGTTGAAAGTGCTTCTGTAATGTGTTACGCAGAAGCTAGTGGGGAGGCTTCAGAGAGACGCTTCATTACTAGAGCATTAGCACAGGGCATTTGAAGTTTTGTGTTGGATTTTTTTGATTTTCTAAATTCTAAAAAGAGAGTAGAAAATAGAATTTTCTAATTTCTAAATTCTAAACTGGGTTAAAAATAGAATTTAGAAAAAATGGCTTGTGCTATTTTTCTGCTTTGTTGTTTGTGGCATCAGATTGCATTTCTTTCAATTTGTGGTGGAGCAAGTATGCGCGTATTCTCTTTCTGCCGTCTTCTTCTAGGTAGTAAACGTCGATTGCTTCACCTTTAGACCTGATGAAAGCTGTTCTCAATATTCTTTCATAGAATAGAAAGTCCAAAACTGCCTTGCGTACATTCCAATATGGTTTAAGCTCATTCCATAGTAGTTTTTTGGAGGTATATTCTCCGGATAGACTCTTGAATATTTGTCTTATGCATGGAATCCAAGTGCTTGGAATGGTTTCAGTCTCTTCAATAATGCTGCTACAGTCGTATCCTATGATTTGCTTGGACAAGCCGAGAAAATAATCCAAGGAACACTGTTTCGCGCGCGCGCGCGCTTCCTTTCAACATTCCTTTCCTACTCCAGCCTCTCTTTTTGCAGCTTTTTGCTCAGTTTCAAATGCAATTTAAATAGGTTGTCGTGACGAAGGCGGACAAGGTTTTCTTTTCTGTTTATTTCTATGCAGCAGCGGTCATTCAGGAATCTTAGTAGACCCTTTAAGGTAATTCCTTGTTCCGGTAGATCGAAGTGGCAAGCCCATTCCTCCAAGCTTCCTCCACCTGTTATCGGCATGAACTCTCTCGCGAAGTCATTTATGTTCAAGATGAAGTTGGCTAATTCTTGACAACAATATTTTCCAACTATCCGCGCATACATTATTTTATCACCTCGTTTCGGTTTACAAGGGAACATTTTGGTTCACGTTCCCTCAAAAGAAAAGGGATCATGAAAATTGGAATAAATCCGTACTAATTGCCTGATCGGCAAGTGTCTTTCCAATCACATGTCTCACAGTTCTGTCTTAACTTGTAGAGGTTGTGCTTTGGCTTGCAAATGACGAATTTTTGAATCAATCTTGGCAGAATTATGCAATCTAGAGTGGGTACACTTATTCCAGCTTTCTTTATGGGCTCTGTGAGTTCTTCTCTTGACTTTGGGCCTTCTTTGAGAGCATCTAGAACAATTTTCTCTCCCAGCTCCGAAAGAGACACCCTTTTGTGCCTTTTCGGTTGTTTATGAAGCAAGTCTTCAATCAAGTCTAAAAGACCCGGCACATACTCGTGAAGAAAAAGCCCCCTAGCGAATTCACCGTCTTCTACCAGATTCAGAACAAACTCCTTTGGTTCTGAAAAACCTTGCGTTGCCCCTCTTTGAAACTGTTTAAGCGCAGCATGTTGATATACGAGTCTATTGAATTCTGCATGGGATCGAAGGTTAATTAATATTCGTTCATGCTGTTCTGTTATCTCTGGATACAAATCTCTTACTTCTTGGACTGTTTGCTCCCACGCTTTTTTCCTTGCGTGATATGAGACTTCATCTCTAGCGATGGCTAAGCATCCATTCTTTGTCAGTCGTCTTATTGTTGCAAACAGTAGCCTCCACGCTTCGCAAGTAGTCTTAACTAGACTTTCATTCAAAGTAACTGGTGGCAGTGAACCGACCACAGAGACCACACTTTGTCGTTCTTCTGATGTTGGCAGAAATGAAATCCATTTGAATCTATCAAGGTCGCCCAAGTTCAATAATGGTCTTCCAAAAATAGTGCCTGATCCAAAACGTGCACTTGAAACAATCCAACTGGTTGAGCTTTGGACATGGATTTCTCCTTTGTCCAAATCCAACAACATTCCCATGTTCTTGCACATTTCTACTTGCTTCAAAAGGTGTTCTCTATATCTTGGATCCAATAGTGCCTCTTTCAAACCAACAACTTTTGCCAGTCGACGCTTATATTCACCTGTTTCCAGCAGCACTCTGATGTCTGCAGCTGTTTCTTCTGCCTCACTTTTGTGCATCAAAGTCGAAAATTCGCCTACGAAAAGTACATCTTCGGTGACTACCGGCGGTGGCACTATTTGTCTTTCGGATATCGTGCCTACAAGCACCGCTGACGTTACTCTGTCCAGCCTGGTAACTCTTATCACGTCAAGTGGAAATATCCCAGAATTCTCAATCAATTTCCAACAAAAATCCTTTCCCATCCCTGGGTCTGCGTATATTCCAACGTGACTGTAGGCTCTATCTTTTATGCCAGAGATGTCAAAGAATTTGATAGCTTGACCCATTAAGAGTAATCCAAATTCTCTGGCAAATCTGGATGCAAAATCGAACTTGTTCGCAGCTTCATAAGCCAACGACATTGTAGTTTCAAGCAATATCCCATCTTTCAACAGCTTTTCTGCGTCTGAGTTGTTGCTCATTCAATACTCCCTCATCAGAAAGCCTTATGGACAAGAACGCAATTAATCCGTACTGATCGAGATGGCAAGAACCAAAGAATCTGGCTACAAAAATCAAATGTACATACTATTGGCTTTGAGAAACTTTGGTCCTTTATATGGTCAAGAAATTGTGGATAAGACTGGACTTAAACGAGAAGAAGTCTGGAGAAACTTGAGAGTACTCCTACGAAAACAGATAATTAAAGGAGAAAAAGCTGGCCGAAAGAAGTATTACAGGACTATCGTTGGTGAAAAGGCACTTGCCTATATCATTTCTATTCTCTCTAAAGGAGGATTGCAAAGAATATTGAAAGAGTCCAAGGGAGCGCAAAGGCAGATGATAAAAACGGTAAAGTCAATGCTTACAGCAGCCAAAGAAGCTGAGAAATATGAGGATGAAATTATAGAACTAGCTGCTCCAAGAGAACCTCCCTATGGCGAAATGCTTCCCTATGCAAAAAATTGGAAAAAATTAAAAGAGGAGAAGCCAAGATTAAAGACAAGACTCATGGTGCATCTTCCAAAACACTATAAGAAAGAAATAAGGGAATCACTGACCTATCCAAGAAAACTAGAGACAAAAGAAGTGACAACTCCAAGTGGGAAAAGGTTTACAATACGAAAAATGACATTACTTGAAGCTATAGACATGGCAAGAGAAGCAAAACAAGAAGCAAAGAAACCTCGAGAAGTGGATCCTCACTTAATTGAGGCCGTGAAAAGACTGCTAGCATAAAATAGGAGTCTTTTTTGTGGAGCCAGTGTCAAACTAGTTTAAGAATTTATATTTTATATTTTATAATTTGTTTTGAATTGTATAAATCTCTCTTTTTCCTCCACGTATAAAAATATAAAATATGAAACCACAGAACTGAAGAGACAAAAGGCTAATAGAAAAAATCCAGATTCCCAACGCAATACCCTATGCTTTTACGAAGCCTTTTCCTTTTTGGAGTTTTAGTGTGAAGCTGTGTTTTCCATTTTTTGTGTATTCTCTGAATTGTGTGCCACAGTTGTTGCATGTGTAGGATTGGACTGCAAATAAGCGAGCGCGCTAAGCCATACACATAACGTCAGAAAACACCTAAAACTCGGCGATTTTCGTGACCAGAAAACGTTATATATTATAACTTCTAAGTTTATAAGCATATAAGGTTATAAGGTGATTGCAAAAAATGAATGAAGAAGTTGTCACTTATGTGCGCATTCCTATTGACGAAATTGAAAGAATGGTTAGAAGTAAACATAATCTCCCTGATAAGATGATTGACGTGCGTCTTGAAACAGATTATTTGTTGTTATACTTTGCTAACGAGGATAAGGCAAATTCGTTGATGAGCAGGACTTCTTCTTTATCTTCTACAACATTTGTGGGCAAAAAGCGAAAACGTAGGGCCCGTCGCAGACGAAACAGGATGAAAACTCGAGGATGGGATGCTGTTGCAAGGATACTTAATCGGAAGGGACAAGCGTGTGCTATTTACAAGCCGTTCGTCGAAGCCCTCAGTCAATCAATGTCAGCTGAGGAACAGAGGGCAGTAGTCACTAAAATTCTGAAGTCTAACGGAAATAGACCATCAGAAGCGTCAGTAAACTATTTCCTCGAAAACACCTTAGAATACTTGAGTAGTCGCCAGAATTCATAGCTTTAGTGAAAACCGAGGGACGGAAATGAGTAATACACGACTTGAAGAATTTAAGCAGTTTTGCAAGCCATTTCCTCGAGAAGCATACAAGTCGATTGACAATAATAGGCTTGCGGTTTATGCTATCAAATTTCTGCAGTTAAAGAAAATTCCAGTTACACAAGAAGCTGTGACTGTAGCTTTGTTTCTTTTCTTTCCAGAGAAATTTTCATTGGTGGGTTTTGAGCAATACCCAGATTCTGAAAGAGTACATCGAACTCTTCTCCAACTTGGTCCAAAATGGAGGAACTGGGCAACAGGTAACACTCATACAGGATTTTCTTTGAACGAAAATGGCGAATTAGTATTCAAGCAAGTTGACCAGACTCTGAAAAACCCGTCAAAGTTTGCAAAACCCTTGCGACTCAAGACCCCTAAACCGAGAACAAGAGATCCTGACCAAGAGATCAAGGAAATTGAAGGGACTTCTCTCTTTAAAGAGTATATTCAAGGAAAAAGAGAAAACTTCAGCGAGTTTGCAATTTGGGAATTGCTCAAGTCATATCCATACGCTCCAAAAGAAGCCCTTAGAGACAGGTTCAAAAAAATGCTGGAATGCGCGAAGCTTTCTGATCGCAAGGATATTATCGAATTTCTAAAATGGGTAGAGGATGCCTTTGCCAATGTTTTTGCTTAACAGGAGGAAAGTTTGTGACAAAATATGAGGTGCAAGTGGCTGTTCGATACCTAAAGCTTCAATTTGAAAAAGGGGTAGGACGAAGCACAGCCAAGATAATAACTGAGCTGGTTACCAACGCCGACGATAGTTACAAGAGGATGTCTCCAGAAGAGGCATCAACAAACAAGAATTATGGAGATGTGAAAATTGTTGCAAATCGACGGAAGAAAAAATTTCTTGTGATTGACCAGGCTCAGGGAATATCAAAAGAAGAAATGCAGCAAAAATTCGTGCCGTACGGAGAAGAGTCCGGCGACAGAAAGGCTGGTTGGCGCACGAGAAGTCTTTTTGGAAAGGGGCTTAGAGATGTGTTATTCACGCAGAAATACGGTGTCGTTAGGTCAATAAAGAACAATCAGAGCAGTATTGCGGAATTTTACTATGGAAGCACGAGGGCATCGAAAGAAAAAAGGCCAATAATCGACATAGACGACCATCCACCGAAAGTCAACAGGGACATTAGATTGAATTGGGAAATACAAGAGACTGGTACGTGTGTCGAGTTCCGTCTCAGAGAAGATCTAAGCTTTCCACGAAGAGAAACAATTTGCGAGAAACTAAGGAAGTTCTATATGTTGAGAATGATAAACAGTAATCCAAACAGAAGAGTCCTCTTGCAGTACATAGATTCTAACGGCGAAGAAACCATTGACCAGATCAAATACAGCTTCCCATCCGGAGAGTTGATCGAAAAAAGATCTATGGACATGAGCTTTGACAACAGGGTTTTTCCAATAGAAATTGAAATTTGGAGAGCGGAAAACGACCTCTTACAGGGAACAGCAGGTTATGAAGACAGGGAAGGAGGGCTCCTTCTAATCGATGAAGACGACAATGTAATGGATCTGACCCTCTTCCGTTATGATAATGACCCTTCAGCTTCCAGACTCTTCGGAACAGTTAGGATCAAAGGAGCGGGTGAATACATTCGTCTGAAACTCAACAGCGACCCTCCAGAAGAGATTTCGACAGAAGACAGAGAAGGCTTGGCAAGAAGGCACGGTTTTTATAGAAAAATCGCGGAAACTGTTGAGATCATCCTTAAACCCATTATCGAGGACGAAGAGAAAAGACGCAGATTACAATCAGGTGGCTTTTCTTCAGAAACTTTGGCAAGGTATAGTCAAGCAATTGATTCACTCAACGCACTATATCAAAAACTTGTGGGTAAAGCGGACTTCACCGACGGTTTTGCTGGGAAAAAACCAAAGTTGCCTGAATACCTAAGTTTTATCAGACCAGAACTGGCAATTACGGAAAATGTCCTCACGCCCGTTGCCCTTATGATAAACTGCGATAAGTTTCCAACGGATACTAAGGCAATGGTTGTAAGCAATAGTGAAAGTATATCAATACGTCCAGAAACATTTTCGATTGTCCGACAGTCGCCAGAGTCTGCTCTATTTGTTAAGGTTCTCCGTACTAATGGAAACAAAGCTGGAATCGTTGGAAACATAATTGCCAAAGCTGCGGACCTTAATGGTTCTGAAAGGAGCGCAGAACTGAAAATATCTGTGGTTGACAAGGAGGTGTTTTATCCTCCGAACGGTATAGCCTTTAAACCCTCTCATGTACTCTTACATGAAGGAGCAAAAAGAAAACTATACCTTTACATTGATGTAGAGAAAATTTCGCCTGGCTCCACTATCGAATTAGTCTGTAATTCAGAAGCATTCGAATTGGAGTCAACATCCGTTGATTTTAGAGAAGAGATGAAGATCAATGAAGAAGTAGGCTGCTTAGAGATTACGATAAGTGCACGGGGAAATGTCGGTCAACACGCACAAGTCATGGCATCTTCAGGTAGTTATTCGGATAAGGCGTCCGTAGTGATTGTCAAAAAGACCGATGACAATGAAACACCAAAAGAAGGTGGAAGATTTAAGCCCCCAACGTTCGAACCGATTCCAAATTTGAAGGTTCAGACTTGGCTACGATCGGATGGAACAATCCTCATTAACACACTTGATCCGTTAAACAAGGCATATTTTGGAGACAATCCTGTAGAAAGCGTGCAGGGTTCGACTGCAAAGAGGCATTGTCAAATAAGACTTGCAGACCTCGTTCTGGATGAATGCTTAAATCAGATAGTAACGGATGCGTGGAGTAAGAATACAATCGAAAAGAGGCATCCTAACAATCCAGAGCTCGATATACGCATGTACATAGCGGAATGGAAATATGAGTACGGTCAAGAAATCCACAAGCATTTTGTGACTGTTCAAAGTGAAATACCCACAAGTGAAGAGTCAAAAAGCTAACTCAAAGAAAAACACAAGCAAAGTTTGGCTATCGTCAAAATCAATGTACATTGAATAGCGCGCGCTCTATTCTTCTTCTCTCTTTAGAAGCTTAGAAAATCAGAAACCTAAACGTTACCTTGACAAATAATTGCGTGAACAATGAAAAAAGTGTTGAGTGGTGATTCTTTAGCAGAGAGGTTGCAAAGAACAAAGAGGTTTGAAAGAGGTTGGCTTTGAGCTCGAAGAGCGCTTGCTTCACAGACATACATAGACGCGCGGACTAAACGTAAAACTGATTTCAGTTGATTGAAAGCATCGCGTTACATTGGCTATTTCTTCAAATTTATCTCGTGCTTTTTCATTTTGATCAAAAGCAATCTCGCAGTGAACGCTGTCTTCTTCAACCTTCAGATTTACCAAGCGAACTTCAGGATTGTATCGTTTCTCCCTTCCCCATTCTTGCACGGCATCACAATAAAGCAAAAGGCAAGGTAATGGGAAACGCGAAATATCCAACGGAAGTATTTGGGCTGACAACAGCTGTTCATGGAGTTGACTGTCATGAAGAGCAATTGCGAGGGCGGCTTCAACATAACTAGGGTTAAAGGCGTCGGCTCCGAAAGCCTTCTGCAAATGTCTCAAAAGGGAAAAACTGCTCTTAACCCCATGGTTATCTGCCTCCGCATATTCACGAAGTATTTGGGATATTCGGTTTTCCGTTTCATCCAATACCCAACTCTCCAACGTTTTTTCCTCTGATAGGTGGAAATATAGAGAACTCAGTGCGTGGATGTACTCATCTTTTTCAGGTATTTCAACCACTACTTCACCCTCTTCATATTCAATCATGTTTTTGAGCTCTCTAAGTGGTTTTGTTCTATCATGAAAGACTGAAGCTAGCAACCACGATGCTTCAACACAAGTGCTCTTTGACTTGCACAGCTCTTCGGAAAACCACGTCTGGAACTGCCCGTAGAATTTGTCGATAATAATGCTTCCGAGAAGAAAATCTTGAAAAGGATGAATAAACCTCTCTCTAGCGGCATCTACGAAATTTGTTTCCGCGATCGCCAACTTCATTGCTTTTTCTATGACCCCCTGGAAAGGATTCGAAAACGCTGATTCTAAAAGTCTACAAATAAAATCCTTTGTGAAATTGTATTCTTGCTCGATGTTATCAAAATTGGTTCCTTTATACTTGGACATAAAGTCAGTTAGAACATCTTTAAATTGTATGTTACTAAGATCGCCCAACAGGTCAACTAGTATTGTTGGAATATGATGATTGAGTTTTAACTCTTCATCAATTCTGGCTTTCTCTTTCTTAGTCACTCGATGAATTGGCGCCATGTTCGACCACAAACTCAGTAGCTATTTTTCCAATTTTCTTACCAATCGGTCCAATTCGTCACGTATCTCTAGCAGCAACTCGTTTGCCGATGGTGGGATTTCTATGTTTTCTGTACCAACTCTAATGGAGAAATTTTTCAGTGATGAGAGGAACTCCTTACAGCTTAACGTAAAAAGCGAATCAACTTTGTAACTCAATTTCCTGTCGACGTATTTGACAGCATCACTTGGTGTGAATGTTTTTTCTTCAACCATTTTCTTAAAAGTCTCTATGAAGAGATCTTCTTCATCCAAGCTCACGCATTTTTTGGCAATCTGGGCTAGCAAATTGAAATCCTTCGTTCGAATTATCAGTCCAGCATCGACTTTTTCAATGAACCGTTTGATCAGATCGTCGAATTTGTATTCCTCAAACAGTTTGGGAAAAAGCCCTTTACAAACATCTAGGTTTCTAGCAAGAAGTATCAAGTAATATTCATCCAAATCATCTGTCAGGCATCTCTTTCTTAGTTCAGCAGACATCCTTAGAAACAGTCGCGCTTCTCTAACAGCTTGAACTGGGACGTAAATCTTCTTTGCCAATTGAGTATCGGTAGATTTCGGATCAAGTTTCATCAGCTTTCCCATTGCTTCAGCAATTGCAACGGTGCTCCATTGTTTTCTCTGCATATGAATGTTGAACATTGTTTTGATGTTTTCCTCATTCTTGAGAGGACCACTAATAATATTGACGGGCACCATTCGATACTTCTCATCGAGTTTTGCCAGTTCGCGTGCAGCTCTCCATCTTCTTTCACCATCTAGTAACACGTATTTTTTCTTTGCATCATCCCAGTAAACTACTAGAGGTACAAGTATTCCTCCAATTTCTTTGATAGAATTTCGGATATCAGAAACTTCCTTTTTGGAAATTTCCTCACGGGGGTTCAGCTTGTTTGGGATTATTTCATTTATGTCAATTCGCTTGAGCTCTTTGAATTCTAACCCCATTTTTTCAGTTTTTTTCTCCTCGACTTGCAACGACACCCTCTCCATTTTGCAGTTATACTTTTGTTTCAATAAACTGAATGTGCACGCTATAGGGTTTTCTATGAAGAACAGTTTCCCGGGTATTCTAAAATCAAGTTCCTATGCTCTTCAAGGTTCTCCAACAATAGAAATAAGGACATTTTTAAAAGAGAGAAAAAGTAAAAGCTTAAGCTCAGAAGTGAATGATTTGAAGGAAGGAAGCAAAGATCGCGTTTTTCCGGTTGAAAAACCTGACACCGTTTATGTTAATTCATGGGGCATTCTTTTCAACTGTAATTGCATGAACCTCCTTAGCACGATTAATGATAACACCATTGATCTAGTTTTCACAGACCCACCGTTCAACTTGGGCAAAGACTATGACACATCCAAGTTTCACGACAGGCAAGATTCTGAAAAATATGAGTTATGGTGCCACAGCTGGTTGAAGGAGCTGATTAGGGTTCTGCGACCTGGAGGTTCGCTCACGATTTACCAATGGCCGAAATGGTTCATAGAGTTGGGTGCTTGGCTAAGCAAGAATCCTGATATTGAATATAGAAGTTTGATCTCCTTGAAAATGAAAGGAGGTTTCCCAATAAAGGGCAGACTTCATCCCTCCAATTATGGAATATTAAATTATGTGAAGAAGTGGGCGAAGAAAGAGGATAAACCTACATTTAACGTAGTCAGGTACAAATCACCCATCTGTAGGCATTGTGGAAAGGAAATTAGAGATTATGGTGGTTACAGAGAGAAGTTTAGGAAATTCGAAGATAAAAATGGCATACTTTGGATACAGATATCCGATTTTTGGGAAGACACAAGACCAGCGCGTTATGACAAATCTAGAAAAGTGCAAATCAATGAATTGCCGGTTCACATACCCGAGAGAGTGATATTGATGGCGTCAAATCCGCGTGATGTCGTGTTAGATATTTTCGGAGGAGGGGGAAGCACCTACCATGCTGCACAAATGCATAGACGTTATTGGATAGGATGCGATATTGCCGATACGAGTACACAAGCAACTCTGAGCAGATTTGCTACAATATGGGGCAGACAAGAGGCAGATGACTTACCAAGAAGAGTTGCTCGTTGTTTTAAACAAGAATACGTAAAGTACTTCCGTAGGAAATGGAGCGAAAGAAGTAATTCGCTGATTAATACGGTGCCTTTGTTGCGTAACGGTGAAAAATACCTTGACCCAAAGTTGCTTAGTAAAAGCAAAGTGCTGAAAAGCCATGTACAAAAAAAGCAGCGCTTCCTCGCTAAGCCTGATACGTCAATATGAAGGATTTCCTAATCCCCCAATTGTCTATGTTTGATGTTGATTAGCGCACGCTACCTTAATTCCACTGGATTTTCGAATTCCCAAAATTCTTAGACCAGTGTCAAAACGAAGATACAGTATTCCGTCCGCGCAGGATTTTAGTGTATTCTATCGATGTTTAATCAGTTCTCAATCGATGATCAAAAATGAAAGAAGAGTTAGAAAGGAAGTTAAAGCGTGAACGTGTTGAAGCTTGTTTGAATTGTAAGAAGTTTGTTGAGTGTAATGAAGTTGGTAAGTTTGAAGAGTGTGTTGATTTTGAAGAGGTTGAAGGTGAAGCTTGGGTGATCATAAAGATGTGATTGCGTACGTTGAATTCACAAGATTATCGTGCGAAGAGCTATTTTATCATAGCAGAATAGTACCTTTGATTGTCTACAAGAAAGAATTTTCTAAGCATGTCAGAGAAAGAGTTTTCTAGTTCGACATTCTTTTGAAGAGCGTACTTAGAGTCGTAGAATTTTTCTCCGTAGATTTGCTTTCCCTGTTTGAGCGCCCGCTTCACCCATCCTAAGTCAAATCTGTCTTTGATTCCATACATAGGTGCTTTTGAAAACATTGGATCAAGAAGCTGGTAAGTACTTGTGAAGTCAGAATAAAGCTCTCGAAATTCACTTGTCCACAAATCGGGATGGTAGCATGGTTTGTTGTCTCTGGAGATTATGCACATCCTCTCTTTAGAGTTGCCTTCTCGAAGCATAAATGACTCGTTCAATCCGAACCCTGCAACAATCATCGATCTGAGATTTGGAAGGTTCAATTGTTTGAGAGCGAAATAGCTTCTCAAATTATACTTGAACAACTCCTCTGATGTTTGCTGAGTCAGTAGTTTGAACTCCTCGGCATTTGTCCCTTTTATCGACGTTTCAATTGCTATTTTCACAGCAGGATTGATCTTGTACAATTCCTCAAGGTATTTCTTGATCTGGCTCGTGTTTCCCATTCCGACATAGATACCATTAGTTTGTATGATGACTCCATTGTTGAAGATTCTGGAATCAATCTCGCTCATTCTGATCAAGGCCTCAAAAAGGAAGTCAATGTACTTCTCGTTCAGAAGTGGTTCTCCCCCAAGTACTCTCAACCAATTGTAATGACTATAGCCGGGAGGGTAGGGGATTTTTTTGAAGTCTTTGAGGACATCTTCGACAGTCTTCTCTTTCGTGACTGTTTTCTTTTTGAGGTATTTGTCAGGCCAAGAATATCCAGACGCAAAACACAACCCACATCTCAAGTTGCATCCTGCAAATCTTAGTGAAAGCTCATAAGGAACATTACCGCATTTTTGAATTGCTACAGTGCTGTCACTTTTCTCACTAAGAGAACCATAGGATTTTTGGAGATCAAGATAGATCAAAACGTGCTCACCAAAAATTGCTTCAAGACAGGTTACTGCGCTTAGTTGTAAGTATACCTTCAAGGCAGTAGACGGTAAATTTCGTCTCCTTGCATAGTTGTGGAAGGCGACAAATCTTGCAAAGCTCGTCGAGCTCTGTGACTCCTTTGTTCAGAGTACCATTTTCCTCATGAAGTGTGTACAGGAGCTTCAGATATTTTCCTTCAACTATCCGGGGAAGTTCATTGCGGCGCTCAAGGCCAAACCATTCAAAAACCCCTTTGTCACCCTTTGATGAATTACAGCTCCTGCAAGCTAGGACTGCATTGTCTCCAATATCTGGTCCACCTAGATTCTGCGCAATCAAATGGTCAATTGAAAGATCTTCTTGACCCCCACAGTAAATACAGACCCTGTTTCGTTCAATATCACGCAAATATTCTCTAATCGAGCCTGACCAACCGATTTTTCCAGTTTGTAGTTTCTTAAATTGGCTCATTATGAAGCCGTAGTCTCCTTCATGACCTGATGATCTTGCCATGAGCTTAGCATATTGCCAATAGATAATATCTCGAAGTGTTTTTACGGCAGAAGGAGGCATGAAGACACCAATACAATATTAGGTGGTTCACACTATTAGACTTTATTGGAAGATCATCGGTGAGATATATAGCGCGCATACCTCGTTGTACATAACCTTTAGACCTGTCAGTATTGCCTATTTACACTTGAATTTTCTAATTTCTAAATTGATTATTTTTTTAGAAATTCTATTTTTTATTCTGTTTAGAATTTAGAAATTTAGAAAACTAGACATTACTTTGAAAGCTTGAAGCCCATAATGTGAACAGCCCGTACGAGAGTGACAATATCCTTTCTCTACATGACTAAAGATCTAGGGGGATTTCCACAATGTGCATTTATAACCATCATGGAACTCAACGCTTATTTCTTGCGAATAGTATTGCTGTGCATCCATAATTAAAGTGACAAATTTCCCAGAAGGCAGTACGTAACATGATCCATTCCAGAACTGCTGGTCAACTACGGCTGTTCTTAATGTATTGTTGTTTTCGTCGTAAAATCTAGTAATGAAGACACTCCCTTTTCCAGCATTTTCAACCGAAGGAAATTTCGCATCATTTGTGTTCCAAATTTGTGTCACCTGAAGCCCTCTGGTATCAGGTACAGTTAGAAAATGAATCAGAAGAAATGAAAATAAAGCAGAGACAAGAACAGCAGCAACACAGCTTAGTATGATAACGGTTTTTAGAGTTCTATCCATTTTCTACCTTCTTAAACTCTTTATTCTTCCATTTTTAAACTTATCCAGAATAACCAATATTCCCAAAATATTCACCCTCACCATTTTCTTCACCCTAGGCTACCGAGTCACCAGTTAGAAAGCGACTGCGTGTGCTTTCTTTTTGAAAAAATAAAGATTTAGAAAACACATGAACAGATGAAGTCTAGCAGATGATAGTTGAAATAGTAGCAGTTGAGGAGTGATTCTACAACAGAGAGGCTGGAGAGAACTAGGAGATTTCAAGGAGATAGGCTAAGTGCGCTTTAGCGCATCATGAAATTCCTATATTTTCTGATATGCTTTATGGAGCACGAGTTAATGTTTTGGAGTCGTACAAGTCGTTCAAAA
>Ga0315296_10001406_pt1 | contig 20992 bp, 21 predicted proteins | sample YL17G14_18_MG_FD_203921 | JGI IMG/M metagenome (GOLD analysis project Ga0315296, IMG submission 203921) | Sediment microbial communities from Yellowstone Lake, YNP, Wyoming, USA - YL17G14_18 | ecosystem: Environmental > Aquatic > Freshwater > Lake > Sediment | place: USA: Wyoming | collected...
AGTCGTGGCAGGAGCCCTCGACATGTACTACCTGCACTACTATCCAAACCTGTACGAGAAATCACATGTCCCAATCCACTACGTCCTCGTCGTCGGATACGATGACGACGAAGAAATTGTTTATGTACACGATTGCAGCCATAAGGGAGTTCAGAAGATACCCTACAATGAATTCGAGAAGTCTATAGATGTCAACGTGCCAGGGATGAGCAAAAGAAACACTATACAAACCTTCACCCTTCCCACAAAAATACCATCCGAATTCGAAGTCGCCAAGAAGGGTTTCTCCTACAAAGCTCAGCGATTCCTAAACCCTCCAGTCAAACTCTTCGGAATCCCCGCAATGCGAAAACTAGCCGAAGAAATCCACGGTTGGCATAACAAGAAATGCTTCGAACACATGATCACATACGCAACAACACCACCATTATTGCCCAAGACCTTCGAAAACAGTCATGGAATGCGACTCTGGCAAGCAGAAGTACTCCAAGTCGTCGGAAACAAGTACAATGTAAACAACTGGACAGAAGCATCAACTCTATTCAGACAATCCGGAGAAGAAATAAAGAAACTCTGCGAACACGCCTTGAAGCAGAACAAGCAGGAAGCATCAAACAGCCTGCTAGAAATAGCTGATACCGAGGAGAAAGCATACATGCTGCTCAACACCCAGGAAGATACGTGATCTCGCATTAGCAAAGCTGGATATCCAGCATCGATCGAGAACCAATCATTCTGATACTCCCCTGCGCGATCTCCTCAGAGGTATACCCAAAACCTCATCCCAACATCTTTCCCTTCTTTATTGGGCCTAGGAATCCCAAACAGCATACGAGTCACTGCCCTGCGGGGAGCCCCATAGCACATGCCTTATGAAAATCATAAATCAACTACAGCTGATGATATGAGCATGGAGTCACTCGTTCTCCGGACTGACGCATTGTTCTCTGACTATGCCCGAAGAGATTCGCCAGGCTGCGCCTTAGCCGTGGTTAAGGACGGAGGCATAGCATACAAGCAGGGGTACGGTCTGGCAAGCCTCGAGTTTGAAGTGCCGATCATACCTTCGACGATCTTCCATGTGGCCTCAGTGTCCAAGCAGTTCACTGCTATGGCCATCGCCATGCTTGGGCATGAGGGGAAGATCTCGCTCGAGGATGACATCAGGAAGTATCTTTCAGAACTTCATGACTTTGGAGAGAAGATCACGGTGCGAGACTTGGTTCACCACACCAGCGGCCTCAGAGACCAGTGGTCTCTTGCTATGCAGGCTGGCTGGCGCATGGATGATGTCATAACCATGGACGACATCATGGAACTGGTGTCATCTCAGCGGGAACTGAACTTCAAACCCGGCTCTGAATACCTCTACAGCAACACCGGATACACACTATTGGCCATGATCGTAGAACGCGCATCAGGCAAGCCCTTCCCAAGCTTCTGCAAGGAACGCATGTTCCAGCTGCTAGGAATGCGTGACACACATTTCCACCTTGACCACAGACAGATAGTCAAGAACCGGGCCTACTCCTACTCCTCAGACAATGAGAAAGGCTTCCGAAAAGCTGTGCTCTCCTACGCCAACGTAGGCGCCACAAGTCTCTTCACAACCGTCGAAGACTTGGCGCTCTGGGACAGGAACTTCTACACAGCAGCCGTAGGCGGAAAAGAAGTCTTGGATATGATGCACACACAGGGGACACTCAACGACGGACGTCAGATCAGATACGCCTTCGGCCTCAACATCGGGGAATACAGAGGAATCAAGACTGTAGAGCATGGCGGTAGCGACGCAGGATACCGAACCACCATCACCAGATTCCCAGACCAGAAGTTCAGCATCATCATACTCAGCAACCTCGCCTCAGTAAACCCCTCCCAACTAGGCAAAAAAGTAGCTGACATATGGCTTGAAGAAGAGTTCCCGGAAAAACAAGTAGAACCAGAACTTGCGGCCAAAGTCGAGCCAGATATCCTGAAAAGCCTAACCGGCATCTACCATAACACGAGCATCCACGCCACACACCGCATAATCTACAAAGAAGGCAGACTCTACACAGAACCTGGAACAGACATAGAGTTGCTGCCTCTCACACAGGAACGCTTTTACACTCGCCAGCTAGGCCCCGACACAATCATTCACTTCAAACCCTCGCAGACCCCACAGAAGAAGCAACTACATATACAGACCCCCGGAGACCCCCCAGTCATCTACCAACAAAAAGAGCCCCACGACCCCACCGAGACAGAGAAAACCGAATACAAAGGAACCTACTACAGCCCAGAACTAGATACCAAATACTATGTCAACCTAGAAGACGGAAAACTACAACTCAAGAGAAGAAAATACGGAAAGGTACCCCTAATCCCAACCTTCAAAGACGCCTTCACACTCGCAACCAACGAGATATTTTTCCTCAGAGACCTCAAAGACACAATCACAGGCTTCAAACTCACAACAGGCCGTGTAAGAAACCTAAGATTCACAAGAGAGGAGTAAGCGGTCCGTCGAACGCGTGAAAAAGATCATCACCTTGTACGTGTCTTGAATGATATATCACTGTAGGAACCTGCTGTGTTGCATAATTCTGTATAGTTACATTGGGAACCACCGAAAGATCTTTATGTAGCTATATAATAGCTCCATCCATGGAGAAGAAGATCGCCGAACAGCCCATGAAGATAGAGATGCTGGGCTACGAAGTAGTGGAAAAAGTGGCCATGCCCAGCGGCAACTCCAGCAGAATATACCTCCCCGTCCACTGGAAGGGAAAACGCGTGCGGGCCGTACGACTAGAAAAATAGAGCAAGACAATGAGCACCAGGGAGAAACGCTGGGGACACCACGAGGACAAGCGGGACTGGGCTGAGTACAACGAGACCCTCGTGAAGCGCGGCGAGATGTACCTCTCCCTGGGCTTCCTGGAGTCATGGGCGAAGGACCTGGAGACCATGAACAAGGGCAAGGTCGGCGCCCTCTACAGGTACCCCGGCCCCTTCATGACGTTCCTCGGCTTCACCCACATCATGCTCGGAATAGACTACCGCGGCCTGGAAGGCTTCACCCGCGGCCTCACCAGGCTCGTCCCCTTAGCCGTGCCGGATTACTCCACCATCTGCAGGCGGGTGAACGCCCTCAAGCTGATGATAACGGAGACGCTTCTGGATCACGAGGGAGAAGACGTGGTGGTATCCCTGGACAGCTCCGGGGTAAAGGTCTCGAACAGGGGAGACTGGATACGTAGGAAGTGGAAGGTGCGCAGGGGCTGGGTCAAGGTCCACCTCGCCGTGGATGAGGGCGGGAAGCAGTGTGTGGCCGTCATGGTGACGGATGAGGCCGTGGGTGACCAGAACATGTTCGGCCCTGTGGTGAGGGAGGCTGATCGCAGCGTCCGCGCTAAGGGTGGTAGGGTGGTGCAGGTGAACGCTGACGGGATCCATGACACGAGGGGTAACTTCGACACACTGGATGGGATGGGCGTTACACCGGGCATCAAGATAAGGAAGAACGCCAGCACTCGCTCCAGAGGGTGTCCTCTGAGGAGGAGGCACGTCCTCGAGTACAGGGAGCTGGGGTACGGGGAGTGGAGAGATAAGTATCGCTATGGTTACCGGTGGCGTGTGGAGGGGTGCTTCTCAGCTGTCAAGAGGCTTACGGGGGAGCATGTGTCGGCTACAGAGAAGTCTAACATGTACTGGGAGGTGGCCATGAAGTTTCTGTTCTACAACTCAATCCTAAAGTACGACGCGACGGGTGAACTGCCTTGGGTGGAAACATGAGGAAGCGGGAGGAAGGGAGATCGGGGTCTGACTGAAAAATTATGCAACACAGCACGTTCAACAATCTATTTATATGTTCAATATGATTGAACATCCTGCAGGAATGCGCTGATTCTACGGTAGGAGTCAACGCGCCTGCCTTCATCCATTCCATAGAATCTTGAAACAGCGATCGGCCCTCTGCCGTTATCAGATTGAAAATACGCTTCTATCCTCTTAAGAGCGTGTTCCACGAAATCTTTCTCCTTCTTCGTTGTATGTTCTTTTCCGAACTCGGTTCTAAACACCCCTGCAGAATTGGTTGGGCTACCTCCTGTGAATCCGCATATCGCGTACAGGTCATAGCAGTCCTTTTCAAGCTTCAAGGGTCTGCCCAACGCGTGGCCCTTCATAGCCACTATGCTCACTATGTCTCCAACCCTAACATTGGTTGAAAGCTCTGATCCATCGGTTAGCGTCCCGGTGGCAGGCGCATCGAAATTGAACTTGAAGACTATGCTTGAGCCAGGGATTATGACTGCGCTCAAATCCTGCTGCACTCGAACGAATTCTTCGGGGATATTCCCCAGAGCCTCAGGCTCAGACAAGAAGTCAAGCTCTACGCTAAAATCCTCTGAAACTTCTTTTTCGAATCTAAAGGGGTTTGAAGTAGGTCTAAAGCTTAGGCTTACAATAGAGTCGCGTATGCTTTCATGTGTCCTGAGAACCTTGGGCTTAAGAACTACATCTATATCGATGGAGCCGCAGTGGTCGAAGTATCCCTTGGTTATGAAGTAGGGAGTCCATCCTCCAGCGAGAACGAAACTGTCACGATATTGTCTTAGAGCCTCATTCACCTCTATCAAAACCCCTAAGGAGATCTGGGTCTTATTGGTGTCGTACAACGTCTTCCACCTCCCATTCCTTGACTACTTTCTCAAGCAGTTTTCCCGCCGCCTCTTCACCCCTGCCGGGGTGGTTGTAGAGGTCGACGTAAAGCTGCACCGACGAAACAATCCTTACTCCATTGACAAGCTTGGAACCGTAGAAGACTCCTTCATCGTAGGGTGAGACGAGCTTCACATTGCCGCTTCTCTCTATCGGCGAAATATCGAGATCCTTAGCAAATACTGCAAGGTTTTCTCTTCCAACGTCCAGGTGGATGTAGATGTGGAAGTCCGTGGGCCTTACGTATGGTGCTATTAACCAAGCGGCGGAGTGCAATGTAAGGGCATACTTGCCTTCAACTTGGCTAGGAAGCTTAGTGAGTCGCGATAGAAAGGTCTCAAACTCCCTATCGAAGGTGTAATACTCGGAGAACTTGTTTAGGAAAAGGTAGTTGTAGGAAGCAGCCCATTGCCTTATCAACCTATACGGATCTGTGAGGATGAGCCTATTAGATTCATCTCTACTCACGAATCCCATCTGGACAAGTGATGATATGACATAGTAAGCCATTCCCAACGACACTTGAGCCTCTTTGGCAAGCTCTCTCAGCACCCAGCTCCTACGTGGATGAACCAGAAGAACTCGGACTATTCTTGAAGACCTGACGCCAAATACATTGTGAACCACATGTCCTTGATGTTCAAAGGTCTTTATAAATGTTCAATAATATTGAACAACATAGGACTCGCTCCATCTGCTTAAGTTGGGCATCCGATTGCAGGCGCGCGCTTCATCCGATTTCTTGCTGAAGTAGTTTACGTCAAGTTATTGCGTATATAGTTTGTTGGGCGAATGCTTTCATAGGGAAGTCTGGAACGTATCTCATGAAGTTCTCAAGCATGTTTCTCTTGTCTAAGTCAGGTTTTTCATCCATCGATCTAGAGCTGTCCCTACGTCTGATCGATCATTCGGCTAGGTTCTGTGTCTAAGGGAGGCCTCCCCTCCCCCCTAATCATCCTTGCTAAGCTATATACTGGTGTGATGGGGCTGAGCTGGGTGTGTGGTTTTGGAGTTTGAGTTGAATACTGATTTAGAGGTTTTGAAGGGTGTAGGTCCTAGTATTGCGGCTAAGCTTCGTCAGGCTGGTTTCACGACTGTTGAGTCTTTAGCTGTGGTTCCGCTTAGGGAGCTTGTGGAGAGGGCTGGTATTGGGACGGAGACGGCTTCTAAGGTGAGTGCTTTGGCTAGAGAGATTGTTCAGATGGGTTTTATGACGGCTGCTGAGTTGTTGGAGAAGAGGAAGTTTATGAGGCGCTGCTCGACAGGCTCAAAGGCTCTGGATGCGATTCTCGGAGGCGGCATAGAGACTCAGGCGATGACGGAGTTTGCCGGTGAGTTCGCGACGGGGAAGACGCAGATCTGTCTGACTCTGAGTGTTTTGGCTCAGAGAAGCGTTGAGGAAGGTGGCTTCGGTGGTAGGGTTCTCTACGTTGATACTGAGGGGACCTTCAGCCCGGAACGGGTTTATTCGATCTCTGAGGCTAGGAGCATGGACACGGCGAAGGTGTTGGAGAACATCCGCGTGGCTAAAGTGTATAACAGTGATCACCTGTGCATTTTGATCGACTCCTTGTTCAAGGTGTGTCAGGAGGAAGATGCGAAGCTGGTTATAGTGGACTCTATCATCTCGCATTTCAGAGGTGAATACGTGGGTAGAGAGAACCTGGCTGAGAGACAGCAGAAGCTTAACCTGTACCTGCACAAGCTCATACGGCTGTCGGAAGCGTATAACCTGGCTGTGGTGCTGACGAACCAGGTTCACGCGAGACCGGACGCCTTCTTCACAGATCCGACGAATCCCACAGGAGGCCATGTGATGGCACATGCTTCTACACACAGGGTTCTTCTGAAGCGTGGCAAGGGCAACCTCAGAAACGCTAGGATAATTGATTCGCCATATCTGCCGGCGGCTGAAGCATCCTTCATGATCTCTGCGAAGGGCATCGAAGATGCTGAGCTTCAGGATCAGAAGTGACGACACATTGATAGAGAGCCCTGTTAGACAGGAGAAAGAACCAAAGAGAAGCTGGGCTGTACCTAGGCCTCTACGTATGCCTCGCGTCTCTCTTCAGAAAACCAAGAAGGTGGGTCCGCTGCGCTTCTCAATACTCTCATGAGGTGAGAATATGGGTAGAGTGACGAGGTCCTATAGGCAGAGGCTGAAGGAAGAAAGAGACAGAGTAAAAACCGTTTACAGAGAACGTCTCAAGGACAAGGAGCATCAGAAGGCTCTTGACGGACTCTGGGATGCTTGGGGAAGCGAAGAAGGTGCCATGACGAACTCAGGCATCACCGATGCACTGAAAGCTCTTCTCCTTACAGCAGTAGTAGACAATCGAAGAGAAATCGAAGAACTACGCGAAGACTTGGCTGAGCTACATGCAACGCTCTAGTCTAAGTGGATAGACTGCACTAAGCATCCCGCACGAGATAGCTTACCAAGACTATTTTCATCAAGGATTATGAGTCGCTTAAGCTTCTTTTCTCAGGAGGCCATAGAAGGAGACTGTATGGGTGGCGAAGAGGCCTAGGCTGAGGTATGTCGGGAGGTCGATCGCGATGGGTTCAACGTATCTTCTCCTGCATAAAGGCATTGTTTCTTTGACAAGACGGGCTCGTAGACAGGTGGTTCGGTATTTTGGTTCCACAATCTAGCCTTCCAATCAATTGAGCCTTTCCTCAACCATGTACAAGTGATGACTCTTTTAAGATCGGAACCTTGCAGGCACGAAGACCTAGTAGTTGGTCATCCTATTTTATTGCTCTTTGTTTGGGTATAACAGGGACGACGGCGTTTGTGGAGTTTACGAAGTAGATGGGATATCCGAATTGGTCAAAAACACCTTTGTACCTAACGACTGATGATACGACTAACTTGACTTTCAGCTTCATTCCACGAGGTACATCGTCACCTAGAATGCGGTATATGTTCCAGTCTTCTGAGAATGGTGTAAAATCTACTTCAATCGTTTCAGTCTCCCCCAGTGAAACTGGAGGATGAGTTGGTGTCCCCATCAGTTCTGGAGCCGACTTGTGTACTACTACTATGTTTTGAAAGGATGATCCGAAACCTAATCCTCTTCCTTCGACAGCTCCTGGTGGAGGCTTTGCATACGGATCTCTTAAGAGCTTGGTCAGTATCGTTCGCATCTTCAGAATCGTCTTGTCGTGAAGCTCATACGTGTTCCAGACTTCTTTTTCAACCTCGAAATCTACTTCTGTTCCTGGGAATGCGGCCTCTGTTCTGGGCATTACCATTTCAATATTCCTCATTTATCATTAGTGTTCTCACTGTGTTCTTAACCCCTCTGAAATCATCATCGAATGTTGCGAAATACTCGGCGTTTGTTCTGAGAGCGAAGACCAAATGCAAGGAGTCAGCACCTTTCAGTGAGTGCCATTTTCCATCATTCCTTCCCAGCATTGGTGTGGCATTTTCTAATAGAGATTCAGACTCAGAAAACAAGGAGCACTTCGCCATGTCTTGTTGTACAACAAGTTCGTCTGCGTCGTAGAGCTCAATACCCATGTCTCTTATGAACTGCAAGATAGTATCCTTGACAGCCAGAGTCTCCTTATGGGTGATTTCCTTTTTCCGTTGCTCTGAAATGATGGCCTTTGCGACGCCAACATACTCCATAACAGAGAATGTCGAGACTTTTCCCACATATTTGCCATCTTGAATGTCTTTGAAAAAGGCACGAGACTTCTGTGAGATTCCATAATAGCGCGGAGAAAGGAGGAAGTATACGAAAACCATCACGTCTATGTATACTGCATCAGCGATGCCCGCTGTCAAGGTTCTCTCTTCCTTCCGATTCTCTTCAATTCCTCTTCGGAGATTGAAGAAAGCTCAGGAAAGAGTTCAAGCAGCTTACCTTGATATCGATCAAGAGTCTTGGGCAAGGCCTTGTGATAATTGAGAATAGGGTTCGGGAGCCTGATCGTCTGTTCATAGTTGCCTGCGGTTGTGAAAGCACATCTGACATTGAACATCAGAGGTGTGTAGCTTTTTGTTCTCATTTTGCCACTAGACGCATGGCTCTCAAGGTTTGTGTCTCCGTATCTTATCTGTTCTTTATGAATTCGGGCAACTGAATTCGTAGGCATCTGACATTATCACCTCAGCGATAGGGGCAAAGGTTAATGTGAGGAGTGGCAATATATAAGAATTATAGTTTGGCCATCTGGCTCAGCCTGAACACCAGACTAGTGAAGATATTTCCCAGAAAACTCCGTTTTTCATCCTGAATCCTAAAGCGATCGATCGATCAAGGAGCATCAGAAGGCTCTTGACAGATTCTGGGATGGCTGGGCAAGTGAAGAAGGAGCGATGACCAACTCAGGCATCACCGATGCACTGAAAGCTCTTCTCCTGACTGCAGTAGTTGACAATCGAAGAGAGATCGAGGAACTCCGCGCTGACTTGGCTGAGCTACATGCAGCGCTCTAGACTAGGTGGATCGATCGAGAGTGACCACCTCTGAGAAACCAAGAAATCTCAGGTTCTGCTCATAGTAAGCAACATCAACTTTTTTGAAGTTGAGCTTTCTCTTGGTTTGTCTCCATTTGGCTAATGGGTTCGGATCAAGAGGCGGAGCAAAATGAATCTTTACTTCTGGCACTCCTATGATACCTGCTTGGCTGGATGCTTCTAAGAGACAATACACTAATCGACCGTGCAATGAGTATTTAGACATTAGATCATAATCGAAAAGTATCTTAGGTGTGATGAATCCTTTTGCCTTGAGCGATTTGAACTCCGACTTTGCCTGAACCGCCATTTCCTTGAGAAGACTCTAGGCGTACATTGGTTATCATTCACCAAATGACTTGTTCCACAGGACGGAGATATTATCTCTTCATGATCCGAACTCATTCATGGTTTTCAAAATGAACGATGCTCTATCTGTCTTGATTCTGATGTCGTTAAGATAGAAGTAGCCGCTTCCAACCAACCAGAACATCTTGTCTACAACATATGGAACCTGATCAATTGCATCGGAGAATCTAATCACATCCTTGAAGACTTCATAGTCCGAGGTAGAACTGCTGAGGCCCAGACCGTTAAAGATCGCCTTGATATGCACATCAGGCTTCGCGAACTTAGGATATCCATTTTCCTTAAGGAAGTCACATGCGGTTGCGAAGCCCAAACCAAAGATCTCTTTCTCCAGAAGCAAGGGCAAAGCTACACGTGTATATTCGTTCAGATAGAACTGAGACACAAATTCATCGAATTCAGCAATACTGGAGAAGCCTGAGAGGAACTTCGAACTTGATAGTATCGATTTTGAGAATATCACCCAGTAGTTGTGACGGTTCGTTATCAACATACGACCAGGAGGTTTGTAACTCGCCTGAATATCACGAAAGAGGCTCTGCCAGTCCGCATTGTACTCTTCCAATATCCGAGTAGGATCAAACTCGAAGATGAGAGGGCCCAGACTGGAGATATCACCGATCGATCTGATAACATTCCTTCTATTCGAGGAGGAACTCAAGACAGCCAAAAGCAGTTCATTCATAGACTCTGGCTTTCGAGTTTTCCAGTTGTTCAAGTGCCGATCAAGAAGATCAGCAGACACACCCTTGAAGGACAGAAGGTACTCTCTGGCAAACTCGAAAACCCTCCTGCACTCTTCCTTTGTCCGGGACGTAGAGGGGACACTCATCTCATTCTAGTTGGATTGATGTCATTCACCAAGAAAACGTTTTGCCTGAACTTGCTCAAGCACGCGATTGTCTCTCTTGTGTCTGCATTGGATTCGCAAAAACCACACCTATAGCCAGACAAAAATCCCCCGACAAGGTCAATGACAGGATCCATCGATCGGTGCCACATATCTGCCTAGCAGGCTTTGTATGTGTTCTAAGGCTTGGTTGAGTTCCTCAAGGCTTCTTGTGCCAAGTATGACTATCTTGGCCGAGCTGAATAGGAGGTACGTTGCTTTTGGGTCTCGTTGCTTGACTATTGCTCCTGGGAATTGATCAGGCTCATATATTGCGTTCAAGTTTCTCGCCGCTTCTTCAAGTGATAAGGGTCCGGGCATTTCGAGGAGTGCCACGATGTTCCTTGTCACTGTTTTGGTTGTAGTCACGTCTACAAGCCTGTTGTCGGCAAGAAACGCGGCTGCATTGTTGAGGTCTTCGTTAGCTTGCTCAGGATGTGTTGTGCCTGTGCTTATCATTCTTCCTGTTGTGAAGACACTGACTTTTCCATGCATGTTGGGTTTCTTCAAGTACGCTACTCGTCCTCCATAGGTGTCTATGTTGTACATGACGTTCTCCAGGCTCGCCATTTTGAGAAGATCCACTTGTTGCTCAAGGTTCGCAGTCGCCACTACGTTCACGATTCTTAACTTGGTCATCGCTGGATGTATCCTGTTTGAGACAAGTGCTGAGTACACTTACGTTTGGTGCACATGCTCTGATATCTTTGGAGTTCTTTCGGCGCACCTTGGTTTCTGATGTCGATTGAGATGGATCGGGTTCAGTGTTCATTCATTTTTTTTATGATGATTGCGTAATCCTCAGAGGTGATGTACTGCCCAGCCATGGTCATAGGGCTGGCGTATTCTACTGGTCTCTGGTACTTCCTTAGGTTCTTAAGTACGAGAGTGAGCATCTGCTTCGAGTTGGACCTTGAAGGAGATCGGTTAACGTATGCATGGAACTCAGCTTCAGTTAGGAACAGATCGTTTTTGTATCGCGTGAGGACTTCATTAGGTCTCAGGAATTCAACTCTTTGGATGGTGCCTTCGCCTATTAGTTTTCTTGATGATTTAGAAGCGTAGAATATGATTTTGTGTTTTGGGTTCAGTTTTGTGGCTGTGTGAGCTAGGTATTTGACGAAGACTTTGATTTCGCCATCGAACAGGCGTTCAAAGAGGTGTGCTGGAACGGGATATATCGCACCAACGGTTTTCTCCATTATCTCTTGCCTTCAGACACGGGAGGGTCTTAACTCCTAACTTGTTGATCTGTTATCCTTCATTTTAAAATATGTCCTTGATCATAGGAAGCATGTGGCTGGATGAACTTCGATTATGATTTCTGGGTTAGAAAGCTCAAAGAGCTCAACTATCCTCTGAAGACGTTGCCTTTGCGCATTGAGACGCTCAGAGAGACCCAGGTATTATCTAAGGACTTTTCTCGATCGATGTCGTTGACCAGACAACCATATGCAAGCTGTTGGAGTCGTTTAGTAGACAAGGCCAACCTGGATAAGCCAATCGATAGAGGCTACCGTACCTGCAAAGTTGTAGACTAGTTCATGTCACATTATTACCTCAGCATTCGAGCTAGAAGATCATGACTAGGCCGTTCTTGGGAAACGCGGATTCGCCGCTTTGTTTCGAAATAGTAGTTACCCCCGCGTAACGATCGGTCGGATCGATGGAATCTCGTCCGTTCCTGCAAAACAATCAATCAAGTAGGTCGGACTTGGTCGTCGATAGTGGCATTGTAGAATACGGTATCTATTTCGCTCATGAGCACGGAAGTACTCGCTAATGAATTCAAGATCTTCTGAAACTTCTCCAAATCTGAATAAGACAGGACTTTCCCCACTCTGTCGCCTAGCCATTTGCTCACTACTTGATATCCTCCTACATTCATACTGAAGATCTCGGGAGAGACATTTTCGAAGTACTGTCTTTCATTTATGAATAGCCTGTTACTTGACTTATCAAACACTACCTTAGTAACTTTGTTCTCTCCTCCTAGGGGATATCTCCCTACTTCAGATTCTCCATAGTCCACTTGCAGAAGGTGATTGGCTACTAGCGATTTGCCCAAAGCAGAAAGTTTCATGAAACTGTCATAGTCGTCAGTAAAGGGAATTCTGGGGAAGTCTTTCTTGAGGAATGTGTTGTACCGTTTCCTATAGTACGGAGAATGTAGAACCGCATAGATATAGTTCAGAATATCCTCTGGCTCTGGTTTGGAGGGATATTTTGTCGAGATGAACTGCACGAATTCAGCCTTGAAGTTCGGGGTCTGACCAGTACTTCCATGGGTCTTGTCATTCGGTTCATCTGATGTTCCATCAAGAGAAGTCTGCTTGACACTATTCTCGGGTTCTTCTGCATAGATGTACAGAGGGAATATATAACAGGTACCTCTGTTGCTTACAGTAATCCTTATGTCCGTCAGCCCTTTCGTGACAAAAACATGACTGAAATCAGCATCTTCAGCAAACTGTCTAACTGTGATTAAGGCCAGATTTTGCTTCATAAGATGAGTCATAACTTCGGAAGCCGGTCTGCTGGTTATCCCAATCCTGTAATATATCCATCTGTAGTCAAATGGCCTATAATGATATGTGAATATGCTGACAGGATCGAATGCAGCCCCTTTTAGCCTTCGCAACAACGCATAACTGCTCGAGTCTTTCACTCCATATTCATCTATGAAATGCTGATCATAATTCGCGGAGAATAGGGTCTGCATCCGGGCATTCAAAGTCTCTTTGTCGAAGTCTATGAAAAGAGAATCTCTGTCGGTCTTGACACCGCTACCACTGACTGAAAATATAGCTCTGACACTCCAGAATCTTAGCTACTCATCCTCCGATCGGAAAAGGGGTTAGTAGAAAACGGATCAATGCAAGTATGGTCGAAAAGACAATGATTGCTGAAACCCATCCAGAAACTTATTTTATCGACCTTAGGCGTCAATTCTAACGGATTAATTGTTCTATAGTAATACCTGTTGTTAGATGAAGAGTTTGTTGGTTGAGAATGTTAGTTGATTTGAGCTTCTCTCCGTTTGTGAGTGATAATGGCTATGGAGACGACGGCTACCGCCGAACTGAACATGACCCATAGTGGTGTTCGTAGCCCTATATGGTCTGTTTGGATGACGGTCCCTCCGACGGGGAAGCATGGCGCAAGTGATAGTATGAAGCCAACGTATGGTGGGCTCTCAAGGGTCTCACCTGGGTCGTAGTATATGAAAATTGCGAGTATCTCATCTCCCGGCGATATGGCGATGTCGTTTCCGGCTGAGTCGCCCGAGTTCAGAGGCTTGCTAAGCTCAAACGTGTATGATACCTTGTCTAGTATGTAACCAGATTTTCCCATAACATTATTCACGCCTCCAACAGTATCATCTCCCACCGGTGGTGCTGGAGGATCCGCTGTATATGCCAGATCCAACGGATAGTCTTTGTGAGCTAAGATAGCCATGTCGTCACCAGCGCCAGTCATCCAATTTCCGTTGGCGTCGAATAGTATGCCAACCAGATCACCAGAGAGGCCAGGACCGGGGGATTGCTTCTCCTCATCATCATCTATGACTTCGATGCACATCCACAGGTTGACGCAGTCATGCTTAAGCCAGATCCACCCTTGGTATGCAAGCCCATCTCTTTCGAAGGTCACATCCATTCGATTGGCGTCGGCCCACTCATCCCCACTGATGACACCGTCAAGGGTCACAGGATTGCGCAGGACCGGTACATGGAAGGTTGGGGGCTGAGCTGATACAAGCATCATCGGAGAACCGACAAGGAAGAACACCAACACGCCAACAATCACAGATTTTAAACTCATAACAATCTCAATCTAATTTTAGTGTTCTCTTCGTATAAAAAATATGTGGTTGGTACGTGTCTAGCTACGATCTTCGATCGCGCTGGAAAAAAGCTGAGGTTCAACGAAAGAAGTGTTGAAGAAATCCGCTGGCTGTGATCCGCCTCGTGCATACAATGGTATGCAGGATGAGGTTCTTCATATAGGATACGTCCTTATGTGCATGATCCGAGAAGAATAGCCTACATGTAGGATAAGGCGAGCATACGTGAACTCTCAAGGAAAACATGTAAACGGAACAAGAGATGCAATCGACACCGATGTAAGTTCACGGATGCCAGACAACAGAAACGCTACAGTCTCCTCATCAAAGCTTCAAGAGGAGTTCCGCACATTCGTGGAGAAGCTCGGAGTTCAACACCTTGAGCTTGTGTGGAGGCCTGACCTGAGAAAGGAGGTGTCAGGTGAAGTCAGAAACGGAATACTCTACATATACGAGGAGGACGAAAACAAAGCCATAGAGACCGTGAAACACGAGCTCATAGACTACCTAATAACTTCAAGACTCATCAAGCCTCTAGTAGATATGATCAACCTACTCATGAAGTCCAAGGAGTCCGACATCTACAGGGAGAAGGAGAAGATCGTTGAAGGACTCATCAAAATGCTCCTCTAGAACAACTCACATACTGTCAGAAGCTGTGAGGTCTCATCACTTTCTTATCAGAATCTTTCCGCTGGGAAGCACCGTCTGAACATCCCAACCCTCAGCAAGGTGACTCTCCAGCTCATCCTCGTCAACTATCTTCTTCGGGTCCCCGTTATCCTTAGGCTTAGACATCTCCACATTCATAGGCACCACGCCGAGTTCTCCGCATATGACCCGGATATCAGCCTCGTCCTCGCCTAGGCCTCTCTCCCTCATCTTAGCGACCTTCACATCCATGTCGTCTATGCCCAGCTTCTTGACTAGGTACTGCCTTACCTTCGGCTTTGAGAGGTCCAGCATACCGCTCTCAACCATCGTCTTGATGGTTGTTAGCTCCGGGTCCTCCTTGGAAGCAGCAGTGGTGCTCAGGTACTCCTCACAGCTTGCATAGGACCTTCTCATATCTTCCACCACATCCTCAGGCAGCCTTCCCTTATGCGTCGTATATCTCGCTTCCATGTCACCACTGTGTCCCATGAAGAACTGGCGATACGTGTGGCTGATCCTACCCTGGTTCTCAGCTACCATGAGCTGAGTGTCAAAGTAAGCCCTCAAAACATAAGGCCGCCACTTGAACACCGGCCGCATCGCTTCCCGTATCTCTCTGGTAACGTTCTTCGTCGTTATGAAACGCGAACCGAGATTCGAAGAGTTACCTCCCTTCAACTCGTATCCCCGTTTCACCGTTATAATCGCAGTCTCAGGCCTTAGTTGCTCTCCCTCAGCTAACCTCTTCTCAAGCAAAGCTCTCAGACACTCGCAACCCTCGCCACCTAGGAAACTGAAGAACCTGTGACCCGCCTTACTGAGGCTTGACCTCACCACAACCATCGTAGGAACCTTCTGAAAAACCACTTCACCTCCACGCATGCTTACCTCAGGCAAATCACCAATCTTCAATCCATCAACCCCTCGCATATTGCCCAACACCTCAGGCCTCAAACCACTGTACGCCATAAGACTAATCGAACACCTACCCCTCTCCGTGGCATACAAGAGAATCTTCCTAAGCTCATCCCCAGTAGGAACCCTCTCATCAGACAAAGTAGGAGCAGAATCCCGATCACGAATCTTAATCTTCCGAACAAGAGTAACCTCATTATACTGAAGCCAAGACCTCACAGCCTTCAAATGATTAGCAATATAACCCGGAGCCTTACCCTCCCCATGAAGCCTCTCCACAAAATCAGACATCTTATCCTCAACATCCCGCCTATCCCTCCTAGCCAGATCCACAAGACCCTCAGGCGTCAAACCATAGAAAACCAAAAACCGAAACAAAACCCTAGCATTCTCCTGAGCCGTAACCTCACTCCCACGAGACAAATTCTCGTACCAACGCCTAAAACCAGCATCACTACTCAAAAGAAACGCCCAACGCGCCCGCCGCATCACAGTTCACCCGTCAAATAAGGCAAACACGTACTTAAATAAATCCTTTATGACCAAAAGATGCAGCGGGTCCGGTGGGATTTGAACCCACGACCTCAGGCTTAGGAGGCCTACGCCCTATCCAGTCTGGGCCACGGACCCAAAGTCTCTAGAGATACTCCGATGAGCTAAAATAAATTTGCTGTTATGTAGTGTTAGAGTCTTAGAGAAGCGCAGAAGAAGGTCAGAGTTTAAATAGGTATCTGAAGAGCACTCCGCATTTCGGCTATTGTGTCGCTTGTTGTTCTAGTACTTGTTACCTGTAGATCATTATGCGTATTGATGTCTCCGCACTGCGAGGTCAGAGGGGTCAACAGTGTTCGATTGTTACTCCTTCTATGGCCTCGAAGTGCTTGATATTCCTAGTGATGATAGCTTCATGCCTGACTTTGGCGATTCCTGCGATCATTGCATCTTCTGGATCGATTCTGAGACCTGCTCTGATTCTTTCTCGGTAGATGTAGCCAGTAGCAGATGCTGACTCTTAATCGAGAGGATACTGGGACATAGATGAGATTAGTGAGATCACCTTGGACTTCTCGTCAATGTTCTTTCTACTTATTGATATGGCGACACATAGCTCGAAGGTCGTTGGAGCGCCAACAGAAACTGCATGGCCGCTCTGCTCAATTCAGCTGCCTTCATTATGGCCGAAGGATCATTCATCATTATGTCTGTCAAGAAGGAAGTATCTGCTATCATTCTTCGTGCATCCTTCGCAGAGTTGCAGAGATCCTAGCCCTACTTGAGGAACGCAGTTCCTGTATTCTGACACGAATTTCTTCTGCCTCAGCCTCTGTTAGAACACCTGTCAGCTCAAGGATAGACCTCCTTCCAGTCAAGCGGTTAATAACGTCAGTGAAGCTCTCATTCGGCCTCTTCAGCGACGCAAGTCGTTGGTAAGCCTCATCCGATATCGAAATGTTCCTGGTGCCCATGTTTGTCTGTGTGGGTATGTGTGTGGCACCCATTTAGATCTTCCGATGCTGCTCCACCCAAGTCTATTCAACCTCATATGCAGTTAAACCAAGATCCCCATCAACCAAGAAGTATAAGCATATCAAACCACACAGGCTCAAAGTTTAAGAGCATTGGATCAACCAAGTAATTCTGGTTGCGGGGGTACCCTAGATTGGCCAAAGGGGCGAGAACCTTTCGCCAGAGGTCGCTTAACTTAAGATCCTAGGGAAAGATGGATACGAGATCTCGTGGCTTAGGCCTTCGTGGGTTCGAGTCCCACCCCCCGCACCTAAGGACGAACCCAATTCATTTATCCCTCTTGAAGACTAAGAGGTTGTCTGGTGTAGAGCAGACGAACTCGAATCCGACCTCGACGAGTTTGCAGGCTTGGATCGATCTGATGGGTAGGAGCAGGTTATAGGCCTCGTATGCGACTAAGTGATTGATCCTGACGCCATCCCGGCTTCCATTTAGGTTCCAACAGGTCAAAGCTCTTGCGTACAGGATCAATGTTAAATATTGACCTGTGGAGGGATCGATCGGCGTTGACCAGAACTGCTTACAACCCTAGCCGAGGTCTGGAAGACCTGCTACTGCTGAAGAGGGCAAAGACTGAGCTTGATAGAAGCCAGTGGCTTCCTCGGAGAGATGTAGAGCTTATTCAGATGCGAAGGCTGAGAGCCCTTCTAATGCATGCATATGAGTCGGTCCCTTACTATCATAGGATTTTCGAGGATGCGAAAGTCAAGCCTGAAGACATCCATTCTCTTCAAGATCTTACGAAGCTTCCTGTACTCAAGAAGGAGGATGTGAGAAGTCACACTTCTGAGATGATTTCCTCGAAGTATGGCCTGAAGGAGATGCAGCAGATGAGCACGTCGGGTTCAACCTCAATTCCACTGAGAGTCTATAGAACTAAGGAACAAAGGGCCTATGCCATAGCTAGTGTCTCTAGGTATCACAAGTGGTTGAACATTGGTCAGCATGATTTGGCAGTTCAGATTGCGCCTGGACGGATCAATCAGATCGGTCTGAATCTCATTGATGATCTACGCCTCGATTCATATGAGGTGACTATACAGAAGCTACAATGGCTTGTCACGAACATTCGGAAGCTGAGACCCAAGTTCCTTGTGGGCTTTCCTTCAGGTCAAAACCTATTCACTCGGTTCTGTGAGGAAAAAGGTGTCGACGATATTGCATTCGAGTCAATCGAATGTTGCGGTGAGAAGGTCTTCGAAGACGAGAAGAGCAGAATGAAGCGAGTCTTCGGCAGCCAAGTCTACGAATACTACTTGGCTATAGAGTCAGATTCAATTGGTTACGATTGTTCGGAACACAGTGGTCTACACATTTGCAGTGAGAATGTCCTCGTGGAGTTCTTGTGGGATGGCGAACCAGCTTCCGAAGGAGAAATGGCCAGTGTCGTCGTGACACCTCTGTTTAGCTACGGCATGCCACTGATCCGCTATGAACTTGGAGATGCTGCACGCCGCCTAGACGATATTTGCCCCTGTGGAAGAGGATTGCCTCTTATGAGCTACGTTGACGGCAGAATGACGGACATCTTGGTGACTCCAGATGGGAGGCTTCTGTGCAATTCAAACTTCTATAGCAGAATATTCGACCACATTGATGTCCAGCAGTACAGAATCATCCAAGAAAAAGTGGATAGGGTTGTGGTCGAACTTGTACCAGGCAGAAACTACTTGCAGAAAGCAGAAGAGTTCATAGTCAGCTCCATCAAGAAATACATGGGCCAAGAAGTTGAAGTCTCAGTCAGACTGAAGAATGAAATCGAACCTGGCACATCTCAGAAGAGAAAAGTAGTCGTATCCTACGTGCCTGTTAAGCTATGAGCAGGCGATGGGTCGAAGACCAGCTAGAGTATCGTGGATATTTCCATTCCGTCCCATCCAAGAGATACGAGCTTACTATCGTATTTCCCTGATTTCCTTACATACTTCAGATACTTACTAATAGAGAACATAGCGGCCACAATGATCGATTGAGCGTTGTCAGCTACTATCATGCTTCCTTTGTGAAGCAGGGGTTCCACTAGGCGGAGATAGTCTAGGTATTGATGCTTAGCAGCGTCTAAGAAGACGAAGTCGAAAGTTCCCTTGAGCCTTGGAATGAGTTCTAAAGCATCTCCAGTTTGCACCTCTACTCTTGGTTTGATGCTTGAGAGACGTATGTTTTCTCTGGCCAACTTCGCTTCATCCTCGTCGATCTCGATGGTGATTATCTCTGCGTCACTTTCAAGTTCTTTTCCCATGACTATCGCGGAATAACCTATCAGCGTGCCCACCTCGAGAATTCTCTTAGGCCTGATCCTCCGGATCAATTCAGCCAGGACACTTGCCTTCTGAGGCCCGATGATCGGGAGATGCCTGGAGCGAGCCCTCTGCTCAATAAGCCCAAGAAATTCTTCTTGATTCGCCTTAGCCATCTGGTCTATCCCCCTGAACCTATTGGTCAACCTTAGGGAAAGATGATCCAACTCTTCAAATGATCTCAGGAAATGTCAGGCATCTATCACTGGTCGATCGACCGATATTTCCAGCTTGCTTTTTGTCATCTTTCCCAAAGCTTAGCTCTTGGATAATGCTTGAACAGCACAGGTAATAGCTTTTTGAAGACCGAAAGCCACTTCTTTATGTCTAAATCCTGGAAGCCATCCGCTTTCGGACAGAATGTCCGAGACAACCTGCATGGATGCAATCTGCATCTTTCGGTATTTTGCAACAGCAAAAAGGGCTGAAGTCTCCATATCAACTGCAAGGACTCCTTGATCTCTGAACTTCAAGAACTTGCTTTTGGTTTCACGATAGACTCCATCACATTCGATTCAAGCTTAACTTCGGGCGAGAAATAGTGATTGGATGTTCCTTCGTCTCTTATAGCTTCAGTAACAACCAGAATATCTCCTAGATTGAGGTTTGGCTGAATGGCTCCAGCCATACCGACTTCCAAAAACCTCCTCGCTCCGCAAGCAATCATTTCTTCTAGGACAAATGCGGCTGCTGGAGCCCCAATAAAGCACCGGAAGACACCGATACTTGTTCCTTTGAAGTCAAGAATCAAAAGAGGTCTGCTATCTCCATGAAGCCAATCTACTTCTCTAGCAGAGAAGTTCTGTCTGGTGTATTCCAAACACTCTCTCTGATAAGTGATGATTATGCACTCAGGAAGTCTGAAATGCTCCATTGAAACTTTTCTTGTCTCACAAGCATGCCTAATGGCATCTTCAGCCGTGAAAACCGGTTCATCCTCTTCTACCAATTTGAGCGAGACCTGATGGATCGTTGGTCTTGATAGACTTATAAGTAGTGCCCGTCAGTTCTGATTGCTCTATCAAATGCCGCAGGGTCTTTCGATCGATATCTTTCTTCCATCGCGCGCATCGCTGTTTAGAAATTGAGGGTTCTGAGCATTTTCTTACTGATGCAGACTGTCTTTTTTGAGATTGAGCTTAGTGAATGGTGCTTTCTGATGTTGATTATTGAGATTCGAAGGTGATGGGTAAAGCACAGCTTAGAGTCACCTCTGTCTATCCACGTTTTGTAGACGTGTCTTTATCCCTGCTATGCTGTGTAGTGCTTGATTCTCCGGATCAGCTTAGGCTTCTTCTGCTCTATGGCTGTGA
>Ga0315296_10001407_pt1 | contig 20991 bp, 21 predicted proteins | sample YL17G14_18_MG_FD_203921 | JGI IMG/M metagenome (GOLD analysis project Ga0315296, IMG submission 203921) | Sediment microbial communities from Yellowstone Lake, YNP, Wyoming, USA - YL17G14_18 | ecosystem: Environmental > Aquatic > Freshwater > Lake > Sediment | place: USA: Wyoming | collected...
CCAGTCTATTGGCTGGGCCTCGCCTCTGTTCATAGAGGCAGTGACACTGACGCAGAGACGTGGTTCCTGCTTGGCGTCCGTTTGGCTCCAGACGACCGGCTGTTCCACCTACAGTTGGCGGACCTCTATCTTCGCAGCGGCCAGATGGATGCTGCCCTCTCACACCGGAGGAAGGCCACCGAGAGCCTGGATGCAAGAGCCAGCGCCAGATTCGCACGGGATCTGTGCGGGACTAACGTGATGGCCTGTGTCTCTGAGTTCGATGAGATACTTGCGGCGCTGGGACCGTCCGACGCGGACCGGTATGTCGTGTATCGCGAGGCCCTGGACGGATTGGCCACTATTCGCTCGCGCGGGGATGCCGAGCGGTACGCTCGCGAAGCCTTGGAGCTTTTCCCTGACGATGCGTATTTTCATCTGCAGTTGGCAAACGCACTCCTCTTCGACGAGCCTGAAGAGGCGCTCGATCAAGCATACTCCGTGCAGGAACTGGGATACGAGCCGTCCGCGACCCATGAGCTATTCGGCAAGATCTATCGGGTCATGGGCCGGTGGGACGACTCGCGCCTGTCCTTTGAGCGTAGCCTGCAGGCGAATCCCAACAACGCCTGGGTACACTACTGGCTCGGCGAAGCCTATTGGCAACTGGGCCGCCGTGCGGACGCCGTCCTGCAATGGGAGGCAGCGCTGAGCCTCTCCCCGAACATGGAGGATGCGAAGGACGCCCTTGAGCGGCCTGGGGCAGGCTGACCCTGGCACAAGATGATAGCACGCTTCCTTGAGCCACGCTTTGTTCGCAAGTGGCTGCTTCTGCTCCTGGTGGCTGGAATGTCCTGCCAAGGGCGCGAGTTCGCCTATCTGGGACTTAACCAACTCACCGGTCTCCCCGTCTACGTGACAGAGATTGTGCTTGGCGTGTCACTCTACCTCGGCTTCCTGGGATACTGCACAGTACCAGCACTCCGGGAGCGAATCAGGGCGTCTGTTAACGCCCCCCTGTTGCTGTACTGGCTATGGGGTCTCATGCTGCTGGTCCCTGCGCTTCCTGCCTATGGATTTGACGCTGTGCGGGACTTCGTGGTCGTCTACTACTCACTATTCATCTTTGTTACCGTGGTTGCGTTGCGAAGCCTCGACGACACACGGCACCTCTTGTACGTTCTGGTGGCCGCCAACATGGTCTTTGTAGGCAGGGTACTGTTGCGAGTCGTTCAGGGTGATTTTGACGTGAGGGGCATATACCTGCGGTTAGGAGGCGGGACTCAAGGGTTGTACGCCATCATCGCGTTTGTCGCAGTGCTCACCACCTATCTGGCGGGTGCGCGGTCCGACTTGAGACGGCGGTGGCTGTTGCCGCTTCTTCCCTTTCTCTTGATTGGCATCCTCGCGCCCCAGCATCGAACCCTGCTGCTCGCCTTTGGCGGCGCCCTGGGTGTGCTCTTCCTCTTCCTCCCACAGTGGAGCAGGCCACGATTGGTCGCGCTGCTCAGCATCGCACTGGTCTGTGTGTCGATCGTGATCGTAGTGGTGCCCAACGGAATGGCGGTCCTGACTGGGCAGTTGCCCAAATACATCGCGTTCTTCGACCTCCAGGAGGGCTCCATCGCGGCACGACTGGTCAATTATCAACGGGCTGTCGACGCCATCGCTGACAGCCCAATCTGGGGCGTGGGGTACGGGACTGCGCTCTACTTTGATTATGGCAATCCTCAATTAGACGCACCTGTTCGGGCACCCCACAACTCCTACATCGGCATCGCATACAGATCCGGCCTGGTTGGCCTGGCCCTATTCCTAGTCTTTCTAATGTGGTTCTACGTGCAGGCGGCGCGGAAGATCATGAAGACCACTGATGGGAGCTTGCGCTCCTATGCCGCTTGTCTCCTCGCCGCGCAGACGGCAGTGGCCATCATGGCCATTTTCAACGTCACTCTGGAAGGACCTCACGAAGGTATCATTTTCTGGATTCTGATAGGGGCTGAGCTGCGGGTTCTTCAACTGGCCGAAGAGACCAACGGAACCCAGGCTCTCACGATGGCGACTAAGGCGGCTTCCGCGTTCGTCCCTGCATCAGCCTCGTCCGCCACAGCCTCCGGTCAACGGGTCGGAATCGATCGTGCCAGTCCGGGTCTGCAAAGATGAACGGAGACACCGCCGTACGGACAGGACTGCTTATCGTGGGCCCGATTCCACCTCCTTACAACGGCATGACGGTTTTTGTCGAGACACTGCTCCACTCAGGATTGAAGGTCCGATTTAGACTTCTTCACATCGACACGATTGATCATCGACGCAGTCCCAACATGGGGAGATTGAATCTGTCCACCTTGTTTCTGGCGCTGAGGAACATCGTGCGAGTTTGTAGGACAATTCTGGGCGAATCGCCGGCGCTAGTGTATCTACCTATATCGCCGACCGTCCTCGGCCTGCTGCGAGATAGCGTCTTCATTCTTGAGTCGAAGATCCTGCGGCGTAAGGTTGTGATTCATTTGCACGGAGGACGATACATTCACACGGTCTACACTCAAGCACCCTCAATCGTCAGAGCGATTGTCAGGCTGGCATGCCAGAGTGTTGAGCGCGCCATCGTGCTGCAGGATTCGTTTCTCGATGCCTTCGACGGGCTGATTCCCAGCGCGCGCTTCTGGGCAACAGTAACCGGCTTTGCCCACAGCGCAGCCTGGATCATCACAGTATGGTTAGCAGCCACGATTTCTTCGGGCCCAAGTGTGCCATCAGTAGCCTGGTGACGGTGGGCGACCGCTGCGTGCTTGAACTCGCCGTTGGGATTGCGCCGTTGGTGCGCTTGGGGAACGATGTCCATGTGAGTCCCAGTGTTGTTGTTACCCAGCCGCTACTTGATGGAGAACGTCTTTGAACTGCACCCGTAAAACTGGACAGTATTCTCGGCATTCAGAGCGACACTTCGCGCTTGAATCTCATGGTTGGGAAAGTGCTTCCGTACGAACTCTTCCCACTGGGTTACTTCTTCATAGTGCCGATAGAGGCACAGGTCCACGAGGAATCGCACGGGTCCAGTCGCATAATGACTGGCGACGGGATTATGCGCGAGCGGGTAGGACTCGTCACCGTGAGTATGATGGTGGTCAATGTACTCGAACAGACTTCCGACGTATTCGCACAAGGTGTCATTCAGCACCAGCGCCGATTGGTCTGTCGCCAAACGCACCGGTTTCGTCTGCTACAACACATAGTGTAGGCGGCGATCGTTGACCCGGTCTTCAACCCAGGGGGTTTGGGAACAAAAATGGGGCAGACTAGTCTTGTCGGCACTATCGAGTACACAGCGGACAAAGTTGGTCATGCTTTTGTTCCGCAGCACCATCAAGCCTGTGAGATAACGCTGAAAGTGACGGTTAACCGTTCAAATTGGAATTGGTTTCGCGGCAGAAGAGTCCTGGTCCTGGGTGGAACAGGATTCATGGGACAGCAGCTTGTTTGCGCTCTTTCCCAGTTGGCTGCTGATATTACGCTCTTAGCGAACACCAGACCGCTTCCAGAAACCATAGCTGATCTCAGCCGGGCTGGTTGCGCTACGATTAGAGTCTATCACGGGGACGTTCGTGACCTTTCGCTTCTCTCAGGTCTCGTAGCGGAACAAGAGGTCATCTACGCCTTGGCAGGTAGGTCAGGGGCTGTTCAGAGTAACAAGGATCCTTTGCTGGATCTACATGTCAACTGCCAGGGATTCCTTAATCTTCTGGAGAGTTGCCGGGTCAACAATCCATATGCCAGAATAGTTTTTCCCAGTTCTCGGTTGGTGTATGGAAGGGCCAAAACCCTGCCAGTACGTGAGACTTTCTCAACCAAACCCACGTCGATCTACGGGGTTCACAAGCTAACGTGCGAACATTATCTTGCCGTGTACCACCATTCCTACGGCTTGCCTACAGTGGTATTGCGCATTACCAATCCCTACGGGCCTGAGCATCAGCCCGTTCAGTATACGCATGGGATCATAAACGAGTTCTTCCGAAAAGCCTGGCGGGGAGAGAGTCTCACGGTTTTTGGAAATGGTCGTCAACTAAGAGACTATATTTACATTGACGATGTCACCCAGGCACTTTTGATGGCTGGGGAAGTAGAAGCGGCGGTGGGCCAGGTGTTCAACGTTGGCAGTGGTCAGGGTGTGCCATTAGGAGAGGTAGCGGAAAGAATCGCGGAACTAATCGGACCCGTGTCTGTAGAACATGTGCCTTGGCCAACAGATGGTCGTCTCGTTGAAACAGGAAGTTTCGTCGCAGACATAGAGAGGATTCGCAAAGCGTTGAGGTGGGCACCGCAGACAACATTGCAGGATGGACTACTCAAAATGAAGAGAGTCCCATGACACGCGCGAGGCTGTTAATCATCGGCCCTGTGCCACCTCCATATAATGGCATGACTGTATTCAAAGAGATGCTCTTGCAATCGGACCTTAAGGAGCAATTTGATCTTCTCCACATTGATACTATTGATCACCACCGGAATCCGAATATGGGGAAGTTTAGCTTATCCACGTTCCTTCTCGCCCTGACAAACATTCTCCGTGTATTCAAAGCGATCGTCAGTAGGTCGCCCTCACTTGTTTACATGCCTATATCCCCCACCATTCTTGGTCTATTGCGGGATAGTATCTTGATCCTTGAGTCGAGGCTGCTCAGGCGCAAAGTTATCATCCACTTGCACGGTGGTCGCTACATCCAGGAAGTTTATCATCAGGCTCCTAGAGCAGTCAAACTTATTGTTTGGTCAGCTTGCAGAAACGTCGACCGGGTTATAGTGGAACAAGCGTCTTTTGTAGATGCCTTCAACGGATTGGTTCCGAAGGAACGAGTGACGGTCATATCCAATGGGGTAGAGGATCCAGTACCCGAGGGTGTCAACCACCAAAGGCAAACCCAAGGGCCCCAGGATGCTTGTAGGATTATTACCTATCTATCCACCTTGCAGGAAAGCAAAGGTTACCTTGATTTCATAGAAGCCGCCCGGCTGCTCGCGATAGAAACGAATGACGTGCGATTTGTCGTTGCAGGGACATGGTTGGATGAGAAAGATAGACAAAAAATTGTCAAGAGGATCGAGGAAGAGGGATGGGCATCCAGAATTGAACTTCCGGGCACGGTGGTTGGGCGAGAAAATAGGGCAGCTTTGTTACGGGCCTCGCATGTCTTCGTTCTTCCAAGTTTTTATCCCTATGAAGGACAGCCGCTTATTCTGTTGGAGGCTATGGCCGCGGGGCTACCTATTGTGACCACAGACCATGGCGCTCTACCAGAGATCGTGATCCACGAGCGCAACGGGCTGATCGCGCCCACGCGGGACCCGGTGGCCCTGGCCCAGGCGATTACCCGCCTGCTGGATGACGACGAACTACGGCAGCGAATCGGTCAGACCAACCGAGCTGAGTACCTGGAGAAGTATACCGTTCAGAAATGCATGAAACGGATGGGCGATCTCTTCGAGGAAGTGTTGGCAGCTTGACAGACAGGGCGCTCCGTGTCCTGATGATCAGCCATCACCGGCGGTCAAAAGTGAACCTGGCCAATCGCTCATTGGCCATGGCCCGGCATCTGGCTAGGCGCGGCCACAGCGTTACGCTCCTGACGACGGCGGATTCAAATAAGGTCGGTCTCGTCGAGCGCGAAGAGGATGGGGTAAACATCATCGAGATCCCGGATCTGTTTTGGGGCGTCTTGAGGTCAGGCTGGGATCCGTGGAGCGCGCTAAACCGGCTTCTCTACCTTCTGCGCTCCGACATCGAGTTTGACTTGATTCACCTCTTCGAGTCTCGGCCGTCTGTCGTCCATCCCACGCAGCTATATCGGTTGAAGCGGAAGCCACCCCTGATCATTGATTGGGTGGACTGGATTGGAAGGGGCGGGATACTGGACGTCCGGCGGCCGCGGTGGTATCGGATCTTGTTTGGGGGGATGGAGACCTTCTACGAAGAGCATTTTCGGGCGAATGCCGATGGCCTGACCGTTATCTGCACCGCACTTCGAGAGCGTGCTCAAGGGCTGGGCGTGTCACCAGGCGCGATTCTGCATATCCCCGTGGGAGTCGACTTCGACGTCTACCCGGTCGTTCTTGAGAAGGCGGCCTGCCGACGAGAACTGGGCTTCTCCCAGGAGGACAAAATCTTGATCTTTGCCGGGGTCGATGCAGACTTCGACCTGCCGCTTGTAATGGGCGCTTTTGCCCGGGTTGTGGAGCAATACCCGGAAACCCGGCTGATGCTCACCGGGAAATCGAACCCCGAGATGCTCAGCCTGGCAAGAGAATATGGCATAGCGGATCGGATCATTTCCACCGGGTATGTGCCGTTCGACCGCTTTCCAACCTACCTAGGCTGTGCCGATGTCTTTCTCTTGCCTTTTCCCAACACCGTCTACAACGTAGGTCGCTGGCCGAGTAAAGTGTGCGATTACATGGCCAGTGGGCGGCCGATCGTCTCGAATCCGACAGGCGACATAAGGACCCTTTTCGAACGGCAGGGGGTCGGCCTTCTGGCCGATGAGACTCCAGAGGGTTTTGCAGCCAAGATTGTCCACCTCCTTGAGCACCCCGCAACGGCTGAGGAAATGGGGCGACAGGCTCGACGGACAGCGGAAGCAGAATACGACTGGGGCGCCCTGGTAGCGCATCTGGAGGATTTCTACCTGAAGGTCTTGGGGCCTGTCAACAAGGGCGTCAGTGCAACCTAGGCACTGGCTGACAAGCGAAGATTGCGGGGCCACCCCATGCAAGTCTGCTCAGGCCGCCTTGCGCCCACGTGGCAGATCATACCGAGTCGTCAAGCGGCTTCTTGACTTCGTCCTGAGCCTCATTGCCCTCACCGTGCTGAGTCCCTGCTTTGCGCTCATCGCCGTCTTGATTCGGCTTGACTCGCCTGGGCCTGCGATCTTTCGCCAGATCCGCACAGGAAAAGGCGGCAAGGAGTTTCTGTGCTACAAGTTCCGTTCCATGGTGCACAACGCCGATCAGACGGTCTATGAGAGATTCCTCAAGGAGGTTATGCGCGGCGATGCCAATTCAGAGAAGGGCAAAGACCAGCCCTTCCGCCTCAAGATGGGGTCGGATGATCCGCGGGTTACTCAACTTGGTCGCTGGTTGCGCGTCACCAGTCTGGATGAACTGCCCCAACTGTTGAACGTTATCAAGGGCGACATGAGTCTGGTCGGTCCTCGCCCCGATGTGCCACTCTCAGTGGAAGCATACGGGCCGTTCGAGCGCCGGCGACTGGCGGTACTCCCTGGGATCACTGGCCTGTGGCAGGTCAGCGGCCGGGCTAGGCTGACCGTGCGTGACATGTTCGAGCTGGATGCCCGATACGTGGAGCAGTGTTCCTTGTGGATGGATCTCAAGATCCTGCTAAGGACGATTCCTGCGGTGATCACCACAAAAGGAGCGGCTTGACGGGGTTCCGCGCTTGGTCAGCTGTGCGCAAGCCGTGTGGTTGGGGGGTGAGCCATGCGCATCGAAGGTAAGCGGGTTGTTGTGACCGGGGGGGCCGGGTTCATAGGCAGTCATGTGGTGGACCTGCTGCTTGATAAGGGAAACCATGTCCTCATAGTAGACAACTTCTCCACAGGCAAGGAGGCTAACATCCAGCACCACGAAGGGAATCCCCGATTCACCGTGGCCCGAGCTGATGTGCGTGACCTGGCTGCGATGGTCCAGCTAGCACAGGGCGCCGACGTGATTCTCCATTTGGCTGCAGCATGCCTGCGCCTGTCCTTGTACGACCCCGAGACCGTCCATCAGGTCAACTCCACGGGCTCACTGAACATGTGCCGCGCTGCGCTTGAGAACCAGGTTCAGCGCTTTGTTTACATTTCTTCCTCAGAGTCTTACGGGACAGCCAATACGGTGCCTATGAGAGAGGATCACTCGCTTAACCCCACTACAGTCTACGGCGCGAGCAAACTCGCAGGAGAAGCATACACGGGGGCATTCTGGCACACCTATGGTTTGCCCATCATCATAATACGCCCGTTTAACACCTACGGGCCCAGGGAACACTATGAAGGACCCAGTGCGGAAGTGATCCCGCGCTTCGTCCTGCGGACGATGGCAGGCCTGCCTGTAATCATTTTCGGCGATGGCACACAGGCGCGGGATTTTACCTGGGTGGGGGATACAGCCCGCGGTATAGTCATGGCTGCCGAATGTGACGCGTTGGTGGGTGAATGTGTGAACGTCGCGCGGGGAGAGCAGGTGAGTATTCAGGAGCTGTCCAGCATAGTGCAGGCTTCTCTGAAACGCACGGACCTGGAACCCATCTATGTGCCGCAAGGGCGTCCAGGCGACGTATACCGTCACTTCGCCGACATCAGCAAGGCCAGCCGCTTGATGGGCTTTGAGCCCGCCGTAGGAATCCGGGAAGGTGTCACACGATACATTGACTGGGTTCGAGATCAAAACATAGACGCGGGTCAATGGGCTATTCAGGACCCGGCCATGAACTGGCAGACGCAGTGAACGGCGCGCAGCCTGGACTGGCAACCCTGGCCAACAAGCAGGTGCTCGTGACCGGGGCGACCGGGTTCATCGGATCGCAACTCGTGCCCCGCTTGGTCGAATGTCAGGCTCGCGTCATCGCTGCCGCACCTGGTCTAGGGTGGCGTCCCTGGGTAGCCAAGTTGGTTCAGGAGGGCAAGGTCACCTTTGTTGAAGCCGACGCGCTAACTCCAGCGGGTGCAGACTCTCTATCTGAGTACCTGGCGGATGTAGACTATGTGGTCCACTTGGCTCGGGTATGGGCACAGGGCAACACACCCCTGGAACTTGCAGTGGACGAGACCGCTCGCAATCTGCTCGGCAGCATCAGGTTCCTCGCGATCGCAGCGCGACGTGGGGTCGGTATAGCGTACTCGAGTTCGGTGGAAGTGTACGGGTCACCGGAACCGCTGCCAAGGTCGGAGCACGAGCCATTACGCCCCACATCGCCCTACGGCGTCGCAAAGATGGCCGTGGAGTCCTTCCTTAAAGCGCACACGGCGTCGGCATCCAACAGCATCGCCATATTGCGCTACGCCACCGTCTACGGCCCAGGGGAACTGGCTCCGCGGGCGGTCCCCAACTTCATCCGCGCAGCCCTACAAGGCCAACCTCCTGTCGTGGACGGTGAAGGGCTCGATGTGCGGGACTACGTCTACATCCGCGACGTTGTGGAGGCCACACTGCGAGTTCTGGCGGCCAGTGCTGAGGGAGTCCACGTGTTCAACGTGGGCACCGGACTCGGCTGTACCACGATTGAACTGGCTCGGCTAGTGCTCCGGGTCACCGGCGTGCCTCTGGAGCCGATATGTCGCCCCAGCAACCATGTGCCCCTGGAAATCGTATGCGACATATCAAGGGCACAGAGGGAGTTGGGCTACTTCCCAGCTTACACTCTGGAGCAGGGTGTGAGCGCTGAGGTCGGCTGGTTCCGCGCGAATCCTGCGCTCTGGTGTACCACAAAGGACAACTGAGACGAGGCGTTGACGCCTTCGGATCCCGGTGGCGGACGCTAGGTAGAGCCGGCGTTTGCGTCAAAGGCAAGGAGGAAGAACGGTGGTCAAGGTGGGGGTGGTCGGATGTGGGTACTGGGGTCCCAAGCTGGCGCGCAACTTCCATGAGCTCCCCTCGTCGCATCTGACCTGGCTATGCGACCTGCGGCAGCACCGTTTGGATCATCTGAAGGAACTCTACCCTCAGGTGCAGACGACGCGTGACTGCCGCCAGGTGTGGGATTCAGACGTAGATGCGGTAGCCATTGCCACACCGGTGTCCTCCCACCACCGGTTGTCGCTCGAGGCCCTGCGGCGAGGCAAGCACGTGCTGGTCGAGAAGCCCCTCGCTGCTTCCGCTGTTCAGGCCGAGGAAATGGTGTCCGCTGCTGCGGCGCGAGGATTGACGCTCATGGTCGGCCACACCTTCGAGTACAACCCCGCGGTTGAAGCTATGCGGACCATCATAGGCGAAGGCGTATTAGGGGAGATCTACTACGCCCGCGGGACAAGGGTCAACCTGGGCCTCCTGCAACCCGACATCAACGTCGTTTGGGACCTCGCCCCACATGACATCTCCATCCTCATGTTCATCCTGGGCGCGGACCCGTTCGCCGTAAGCGCCCGAGGCGAAGCGTACATCCAGAGAGCCAAGGGTATCCACGAGGTGGCTTATGTCACCCTGTATTTTCCCCAGCGAGTAATGGCAGACCTCAGGTTGAGCTGGCTCGACCCCGTCAAGATGAGGCGCATCACCGTCGTAGGCAGCAAGAGGATGCTCGTGTATGACGACATCGCTGAAGACAAGGTGCTGATCTACGACAAGGGCGTGGAGGTTCCACCGTACTCCGATACACCCGAGGAGTTTCACGCATCCTACCGACATGGGGGAGGTATTTCGCACCCCATAGACTGGGTGGAACCGCTGCGGCGGGAGTGTGCACACTTCATTGACTGCATTACGACAGGGGGCTGCCCCCGCAGCGATGGTCACGTAGGCCTGAAAGTCGTCAAGGTTCTAGAGGCGGCGCAGCGCTCGCTGCTCAATGGGGGCACGTCGGAGCCGGTCACATGTTGAACGTCGATTTCTCCCGCATAGCCCCTGACGTCACCCTGGGGCGAAACGTCACCATCCACGGCTTTGTCAACCTCTACGGCTGTGAGATAGGAGATGAGACCAAGATCGGTACCTTCGTGGAGATACAGAAGGGAGCAACCATTGGCCGCCGGGTCAAGATCTCTAGCCATGCTTTCATTTGCGAGGGTGTGACCGTTGAAGATGAGGTGTTCATCGGCCACGGGGTGATGTTCATCAACGACAAGTACCCGCGAGCGACCGATGCTGAAGGCGAGCTGCAAACAGACAAGGACTGGGTCTGCATTCCCACCGTGGTGAAGCGCGGTGCTTCCATCGGGACCAACGCTACCATACTGTGCGGGCTCACCATAGGCGAGCGGGCCATGGTCGGCGCTGGAAGTGTTGTCACCTCCGACATACCGGACGGCGCTGTCGTGGCGGGGAACCCCGCCCGCGTCCTTCGCTACCTGCAGGACTCGACGTGAGCTGGAAGCCTACATGGCGATGAGCGTTCCTCTGGTAGACCTGCGCGCCCAATACGAGCCCTTGAAGGCGGACATCTTGTCGCGGATCGACGAAATCCTGTCTGGCATGAACCTGTTCCTAGGGCCGAACGTGCGGGCTTTTGAGGAGGAGTTCGCTGGCTTCAGCGAAGTGCAGCACGCCATAGGTGTCTCTGATGGCACCGTGGCCCTGCAATTGGCTCTGAGGGCCTGTGGTGTCGCCGAAGGCGATGAAGTGATCACTGTGTCGCATACTTTCATCGCTACGGCGGAGGCCATAGCGCTAGTCGGGGCCAAGCCCGTGTTCGTCGATATCGACCCGCGCACATACACCATGGACGTGGATCTGGTCGAGGCCCTCATTACCCCACGCACGCGCGCCATCATACCGGTGCATCTCTACGGCCAGCCGGCCCACATGGACCCCATCATGGATATCGCCGAGCGGCACAGCCTGTGGGTGGTCGAAGATGCCTGCCAGGCCCACGGGGCTCGATACAAAGGGCGCCGCACCGGCGGCCTCGGCCATATCGCCGCCTACAGCTTCTACTTCTCTAAGAACCTGGGGGCCTACGGCGAAGCGGGAATGGTGACCACAAATGATGACGAACTCGCACAGAAGGTACGCCTGCTCCGCGACCACGGCTCGCCTCGGCGCTACCATCACGAAATGATCGGGTTGAACGCCCGCCTGGACGAGATCCAGGCCGCGGTGCTGCGGGCGAAACTGCCCCACCTGGAGGCCTGGAACAGCCAGCGTCGGGCTAATGCTGCTCATTACACCGAGTTGCTGTCCCAGGTGCGGCCGGTCGTCCCGCCCTTCACCGCCGACTACGCGGAGCACGTCTTCCACCTCTATGTCCTGCGCGTTCCCGACCGAGACCGGCTGGCTGCGTTCCTTCACGACAGAGGCATTGGCGCAGGCATCCACTACCCTGTCCCCTGCCATCTGCAACCCGCCCTTGCGCACCTGGGGTATCGGCCTGGGGATCTCCCAGTCACGGAGTCGTTAGCGGGTGAGGTGATCTCGCTTCCCATGTACCCGGAGTTGACGGCGGAGCAGCGCGCCTACGTCGCGGCCGCTATCGAAGAGTTCTACCATCAAGCCGGACCAGTCGATGTCCCCCGCCTTCTACAGACGGTGGCCGGCTGACCCTTGCAGGTCGACGCGCCTCGCCGGTCCGGCGCATCCTCTGCTCGTCGATTCAGCCGAGGCGCTCATATTCACCTGCCCGGGTGCCAACCGTCACACATCTCAGCCACAGGAGGACTGACAGGTGCGAAGGGGCGTGTTTCTGGGCCGCGACGGCGTGATCAATGAGAACCGCTCGGAGTACGTCAAGAGCTGGGACGAATTCCGCTTCCTGCCCGGCGCCCTGGTGTCTCTGGCCAGGTTGGCACAATCCCCTTTCTCCATCGTGGTCGTCTCCAACCAGTCGGCCATCAACAGAGGGCTGGTTTCGCGGTCGGAGGTCAACGCCATCAACGGCCGGATGGTGCGCCAGATTGAGGCCAACGGGGGCCGGATACACGGGGTCTATGTCTGCCCCCATCGACCCGACGAAGGGTGTTCTTGTCGCAAGCCGGAACCCGGTCTCCTCCACCAGGCCGCAGCGGAACTGGCAATCGACTTGAACTCCTCCTATGTGGTGGGAGACGCCTTGGACGACATGCAGGCAGGTCTGAGGGCGCGATGCACCCCCCTGCTGGTTCGCACTGGAAGGGGAGAAGAGGAGTTGGCGCGGGCACATGACGCGAGAGTTGTGGACTTCGTCTATTTCCCCGATCTTCCACAAGCCGTGGATTTCATTCTCAGCTTGCCCAGCGACCAGGTAACGCGCCAACCGCCTGCACCACAGCGGTCTCGTCTCCCGTGAGAAGGGTGAGCTCGGCAACGGAGCGACGCATGAGACTGGGCCCATGGGCAAACCGCCTGAGATCGTTCGCTGCCGCTGCTGAGCCGTTCCTGCTGTGGGCCTTCCTCTCACTCCTGGCCATCGGCTGGGTGGGGAGACGACCGTACGTGGCTTTGGCCATGGCTGTTCTCGGAGGCCTGGCCATGGGATTGAGCAGTGTGGCCAACTATTCTTCCGGGGAGCGCGACCTGGAGCGAGGCGCCCAGGAAGGCCCCGCCGGGGGGGAAGAATGACGACCGAGCACCGCCGCCTCAGCCAGCTGGAGCTGGCATGCCCTCTGGCGGCGCTGCCCTTCCTGATCTTCCCTTCGGTTGTCAGTGCGCTGGCACTGGTTGTGCTGCTGGTCCCTTGGGCTGTCCGTTGGAGGATCTATGGCCGGCCGACGGCGCGCACACCCATGGACATCCCCATACTCTGCCTGCTCCTTATGGTCCCCGTCAGTCTCTGGGCTTCAGCGCTGCCAGAGGCCAGTGTGCCCAAGCTGCTGGGGATTATCCTGGGGGTGGCCTTCTTCTACGCCCTGGTCAACAGCGTGAGATCGAACCAGGGCCTGATCTGGGTATGGGCCGCGCTGTCGGTGGCATTCGGGGTGGTCATCTCCTGCCTCGCACTGGTAGGGACGGACTGGTTCACCCACAAGTTGTTGCCCCTGGGCCCGGTGTACCAACGGCTGCCCCGGCTGATAGGCAACGTTCCCGGCTCCATCAGTGGTGGATTTCACCCCAACGAGGTGGGTGGCGCCCTGGCGCTGCTCTTGCCGGTGTCCGTGGCTGCTATGCTGGTGGGCTGGCGCTCCAATCCGGGGGTCGAGGCAGGCGCCATCACGACTGTCTATCCCATCGCCTCGCCAGCGCCCCGGACACGATGGGCAAGGGTGCTCCTCTCTCGCAAGACACTGGTGGTGTTGACAGGCCTGTGGTCTGTCTTGATGGCTGGCGTACTCATCCTGACCCAATCGAGGAGCGCCTACATGGGAGTGGCGGTGGGGCTGATCGTTCTCGGTGCTTTCCGCAGGCGATGGATCCTGTTACTGCTCCCCCTGCTGGCGATAGTGGGGTTGGTCCTGGTGTGGTCCCTTGGCGCCCAGAGCATTCTCGATGGCGTACTGATGCTGGATACCACGGGGACGGCCAACGGCCGCTTCGAAGTCTGGGAGCGAGCCATCTACATGCTCCAGGACTTTCCCTACACTGGCGTCGGTCTCAACACCTTTCCCTACGTGGGCGATGCCATGTACCCCTACTTTTTGCTCGGTCCGGACGCGAGGGTGCCCCACGCCCACAACAACCTCCTCCAGGTGGGGGTCGACCTTGGCATCCCGGGCGCTGTAGCCTATCTGGCTCTGCTGACGACCTTTTTCGTGTGCGCTTGGCGGGTGTTCCGCGCCACTAAGAGTACTTCTATACAGTTGCTGACCGCGGGGCTCTTCTCAGGCATGGTGGCCCACCAGGTGTATGGGCTCTCCGATGCGATCACTCTGGGAGCTAAGCCTGGGTTTTTGCTCTGGATCATCCTGGGAATGGTGGCCGCGCTCTATACCAAACGGGGGGTAGTCTGAGCATGGAATTGAGGCAATACTTTCAAATTCTGCTGAAGTGGGCTTGGCTTATCATCTTGGGCACGTTGTTGGCGGGCTTGACAGCCCTTGTCGTCAGCTTCATGATGAAGCCAACGTACCAGGCGCGAGCGAGCGTAATCGTCGCTACCTCGGTGTCGGATATTGAGCTTGAGCCCCGGTATAAGACCCTGACTGAAGAAGACCTGGCAGCCCTGACAAACGTATTGGAGCGGCGGAAGACGCTGACGAAACTGGCGACGAACAACACGATAGCTCTGAAGGTACTCAGTGAGCTCGGCCACATCTTGGAGCCCCAGGAGCGCCATCCGGAAGATCTTCTCGAGATGGTGAAAACGGAACAGGTAGGCGACCTGATCAGCATACTGGTCGAAGCGGACTCCCCCGTGAAGGCCGTGGCCATTGCCAATGCCTGGGCAGAGGCATTTGTGGAGCACGTGAACAGCCTTATTGGAGCCTCACAGCCAGCCAGCGAATTTCAGGTTCAGGCAGATGAAGTTTTGGCCGACTATCAAGAGTCGGAAGCGGTCCTTTCAGCGTTCCTAGGGAACAACCGGATCGCCGCCCTAAGCAACGAGATTGATGCCAAGGAGGGTACACTTGCGGACTACTACGCCGCTCAGCGGAGTCTGGACCGTCTGCTCAGTGATGCCAAGGCTCTACGGGACGACCTGGAGGAGGGTCTGGACTCTTCCAACGTTGGGAGGAACGGCTTAGCACTCCTTCTATTGAGAGCACAGGCATCGACTCTGTCTTCTGGCATGCCCACAGATCTGCAACTTACCCTGGATCAGCAACTCGAGGGCGCAGAGGACCCAGCGCGGCAGCTCGCCGAGCTTGATACACTCATAGCCAACCTGGAGACCAGACAGCTGGATGTCCGGGCGCTCATCGACGATGGGACTCTTCAGCGAGAGATCCTTGAGTTGAGCGCGCAACTGGAACAGGAGAGTGCCCGAGAACGGGAGGTCAACAATGCCAGGGATTTGGCCTGGGACAGGTACGTCGTAGTATCCACCAAGGTAGGGGAGGTGCAGGTGGCCAACCAAGCCGCGGGATCTTGGGTTCGCTTGGCGGAGACTGCCATAGAGTCCAAGGAGCCAATCTCGCCTCGCAAGGCTCTGAACACACTGCTGGGTTCGGTTGTGGGTTGCATGTTGGCTGTAGGCGTCGCCTTCACCATGGAATACATGGACGACAGCATCGAGACACCGGAGGATGTGCAGCGGGCCCTAGGACTGTCCACGTTGAGCTCAATTGCCCCTGTGCCTGCCAGCGCGACGTGCGGACCGGTTGCCGCTTCCCAGCCAAGCTCCGCCACGGCTGAAGGTTTCCGACACCTGCGCACGCAGCTCGAGGTGGCCGCAGGTGGGCCTCCCAGGGCTATCCTTGTCACCAGTGCCAATCCTCTGGAGGGCAAGAGTACGGTTCTGGCCAACCTGGGCACGGTCATCGCCCAGGCGGGAAGGTCAGTCATAATCGTCGATTCGGACATGCGCCGGCCAGTGTTGCACGAGACGTTCGGCCTATCCAATGCCCAGGGGCTAAGCAACGCCCTTGTCGAAGATGGGGGCAATCCACGCCTGTTTCTCCAAGAAACGACGGTGGAGAACCTGCGCGTGTTGACCAGTGGACCGCTACCGCCGAACCCCGCTGAGCTGCTTGACGCGCCGCGGCTGGAAGAACTAGTACATCGACTGAGAACTGACGCGGATATCTTGCTCTTCGACAGCCCAGCGTGTCTAGCGGTTACTGATGCCTTGTTGCTGGCCAGGACGGCAGACGCAGCATTGCTAGTGGTGGAGTCGGGGCGCACGCCAAGAGACACTGCTCACCGGGCCGTACAGGCCTTGACTGGGGTCGGTGCAAAGGTGGTTGGCGTCGTTATAAACAGGTCTCGATTAGGGGCGGAAGCGGCGTACTACTACCAACACGTGGCTGAGCGAGATAGACGAAACGCTAGTGAGAGCCGTCAGCCCTTCGGACTCCGGCTCTGGAGGAAGATGAGCAGGTGGATGAAGTGGCGATGACTGACGTCGGCTGTCAGGGCCTCTTGGAGATCTGCAGGGCAACATACTCTCCTCTCTGCTTAAGTATTGGAGTCGATCCATCAGGTTCAGGCCCCAACACCCGTCGGTCCTTACCTGGCTACTATGCGCGTGGTCCCCTTATTGCTCATCGTTTGCACATGCGAAGGAGGGCCCAAGAGACCGTACTGGAGTACTTGCTGTGCGTGAACTGATCACCTCAAGAGAAGGAAAGAACGGATCTGCTGAGGAAGCCGTACGCCGCAGGAAGAGGATCTCCTTGTGCTTGAAGAGGTGGCTGGATCTCATCGGAGCCACTGTTGGTTTGCTTCTGCTTTGGCCCCTGATGCTACTCATTGCTTGTGCCGTCAAGCTCGACTCCTCGGGCCCCGTGCTTTTCGTGCAGGAGAGAGCAGGCAAGGACGGAAAGCCCTTTCGTATGTACAAGTTTCGCTCCATGGTTTCCAACGCGGAGGAGATGCTGGATCGGCTGCTAGATCTTGAAGCGTTGGCCTCCCCGGCCTTCAAGATCAGGCGCGATCCCAGAGTGACTCGTGTCGGGAGGTTCCTGCGCCGAACCAGCCTCGACGAAATCCCTCAGCTTTGGAATGTCCTAAAGGGAGAAATGAGCCTGGTGGGACCACGGCCTGAGGAGTTGAAGATCGTTCGGCGCTATCGCGAAGGGCAAACCCGCAGATTGGCAATGAAACCTGGCATGACCGGGCCGATGCAGATCGATGGGCGAGGCGCATTGACCTTCGAGGAGCGCATGGAGTTGGAGCTTGCGTACATTGAAACCTTCCGGCTTTGGTCTGACGTCAAAATCCTCCTTCGGACTCTGCCTGCCGTCGTGCGTGGCAAGGGGGCATACTGATCAGGTCAGTGACCGATGCCGGCGCATCTGCAACTCGCCGGCACTTGTCAAGCAGATGGCTTTTGGATAGATGCTGGCTTAGCCGCCGGTATCGTAACAGGGGCCAGATCGCGGGCTCCTTCAAGCAAAGATATAATCCCCAGGAGGTAGGTGGTGCGAAACGTGAATAGATTCAGATTCCTTGGACTCGCAACCATCGTGAGTTCCGTGGTCGCAGCCCTGTGTCTTAGGGGGCTTCTGGCGTATGCGAGTTCCTTTCCAGCAGGTAGCTACCGAGCTGAACAGCAGCGCCACGGGTACACACCCCGAGTTCCTCATGTTAGTCCAGGCAGTGATGTGTTTGGGGCAGAGGCAGCCCACCCGGCTGGGGACACTCAACAGCAAGAGCTCGACGAGCTCACCTATCTGCCGCTAGTGTTGAAGCGCTACTGCGGTCCCTGGGGCCCAGACTATCGACGCTTCGGCTTCAACTGGTGCGGTACACCTATTGGCCAGTATGACATCCCAAGGCTTAACGCCGGCCGTTATACGCGCTATCCTGGGTTTCTTGCAGACCCGCCCCCTCTCGGCCTGGAGTTTTCGCAGATCATACGCCTCAACGAGAATTTCAACCCGCCAAGTGAGACAGACATAGTGGACTATGCTACCGCTCACCCTGGCACTCTATGGTTGATCGGCAACGAGCCCGATTGCATTTGGCAGGACAACGTCACCCCACGGCAATATGCTGAGATGTATCATGAACTGTATGGGATCATCAAGGGTACGGACCCCAGCGCAAAAGTCGCTATCGGTGGCGTTGTGCAGCCTACGCCTCTACGTCTGCGATACCTGGACCTGATACTACAAGAGTATCAGGGTCTTTACGGGGAGATGATCCCGGTAGATGTGTGGAACGTACACAACTTCATCCTCGAGGAAGGTCCCAGTGGCGCCGGTTGCGGGTATCCTCCCGGGGTATTAAACCCCGAGGATGATGCCAGGGCGCTCGACCCTCAAGATCATGACAACATGACCATCTTTGCGGACCAGATCCTCGCCTTCCGACAATGGATGAACAATAAGGGAGAAAGGAACAAGCCCCTGATCGTTAGTGAATACGGCATACTCTTCCACGCCCAAATGGGCTTCGATGAGCCCAGGGTGGAAAGGTTCATGATAGCGACTTTTGACTACTTCCTCAGCGCCACCAGTACTTCAGTGGGCCACCCAAATGATTGTAACAGGCTAGTGCAAGCTTGGTACTGGTTCAGTCTCGACTGGAAGAACCTGTGGGGTTCTGAGACATACGGTCACCTTTTTGATCCCGACACAGGGCAGATCACACCCCTGGGCATAGCTTACGGAGACTACACCTCTTCCTTGCCCTAGTGGGCTCATCGTGTCTCAACAACCAAGAGGGCGCGGCACTCCTGCCTCGCCCTCTCCGTCATGGACCTGTGCATCCTGTCCTCCGCGGGCCACCGGCCGGCCTGACGAGAGGCTTGTAGAAAGCTCGGCACTCGCTCCTGCGCTTCTTCGGTCTGCATGGGCTACAGCACGGGTTTGTGTTCCTGCTGGGGGTGAACGCAAACGTGCAGGTGAGCGGGGACACGCGAGATGACCGAGCAGCTATCCCTCAGCCGCACGCGACACACGTGTTACCTCTTGCCGCGCAGAGATGGGCGATTTGCAGGCATGGCCACCGCGCGATGGCTACAGGCCTGTTCCCGCCCTGGCTACACGAGGAACGCACCACGAAGCAACGACTCGCGCGGTGTTGAAAGGCTACGCCACGTGCATGCCTCGGAAGGAGAGTCGATCCTTACTCCGACTTTGCCTGGTTTGACACCGTCTTGGAGAACACCCTAGAGAATCGGGCATGTTGATTTCGGCCGCCCAACATTGTCACTGTACGGCTTCGAGGAAGGACAGCTCGAACTTCGAGCGACTAGTCGTGATTCTGATCAGCCTCCAGCAGCAGACTTGTATGCCTCCGCGTAGGGTGGATGAATCAACTCTGCGACCGAAAAGTCCTGCCAGGGGCATTTTTGCCATGCAAACCAGGCATAGCGAGTGAGCCCCTCTTTGGCATCCAGGTACGTAACCGCCCTGACGATGAAGGCTGCGATCTCGTTCTCCGGTATGTTCTCGGTCCCAGTGCCTATGACCCCAAACTCGGTGAGCCAGACTTCCCAGTTGGGGTCCTGGGCCTGGGTGAAAGCGACATAACTGTCCACCCTCTGCCTGAGCAAGCTCACATCTGTCGCATCACTAGCCCATCCATAGTGGTGCCAGTGCAGGCCGGCAATGGGTACAGTGCCGGGCCAATAGGCAAGCATTTCACCCATATACTCTGTCTCATTGAGTACACCACCGACGATACACTTGGCACTTGGATCAACTCCCAGGATCGCCGCACACAGGCCGCTGTATGCACGCGCCGCCTCGTCGGGAGCCAGGTTGTCCTCACTCGTCACATTTGGTTCGTTCCCCACGATCCAGTACGAACCCGGATACGCAGCAGCAAACGCTGTGGGGTTGCCGCTGTCGTATTTGGTGCGCACCATTGGCACATATTTGCCGCCAGCCTCCTCAGCCCGGGCCCTACTAACACTCCAATCATAGAGCCAATACGCCCCCGTTGCGTCCGCCACCTCCTGCCACGGCGTCGGGTCACAGGCCAGCCCCACTCCCATCTTGGACAGGGGCCTCGTTCCCGGCCCAGTTCGATCCTTCGAAACCAGAGGCAGCCACACCTGTGGCCGCAGGTCCGAGGCGATTGACCGCCGCTCGTCCGGTGGTCGTGCCTCAAGCGCAGAAGCAGTGCCGAGAGCGACTAACACGAGCATTGCCAAGGCCACTACTTTCAGTTCTCCAATCCGTTGCCGTCTCAGAATCCGTACCTCCAATCGAAGTCTTTCCAGATGAGTACGAGTCCATTCCTGCCATTCGCGAGTTATTGGACCCGAGTCCTCCATTCCATTCTACAAACCCTCCATTCCATTATACAAACCCTCCATTTCAGTATACAGAATGAGATCTACTTTGTTCAAGTACGCATCCGTGAGATTTCTGATGAAGGACCGAGGAAGGGCGCGCAAATCAAGGGAAAAGGGGAACAAAAGGTGCCAGAAAGGCGTTCTACGAACGACTGAGCAGCCTAGAGCGCGCTCTCTGGGTTATTGGCGATCGGACCCCCCTTGAACACTCTCTCGACGTAGTGAGGTTCTGCGCGTCTGATGCTGAGAACAGCACGGGGAAGCAGATCGCCGCCAATCGACCTTGCCGGCAGGTGAGCAACTCGGAGAGGTTGAGCTAGTTGTAGTTGGTCTAGAAACCTGGCCGGAAAGTGTCATGACCAACTGATTCCTGTGATATAATAGGTCTCGAGTTCGTAGGCTGGGGGTGACGACGTGCTCGGAAAGCGATCGGCGCAGCGGGGGCTGTTTGAGGCGGACCATCTTTACGTGGATCATGTTGGTCGGGGCTCCTTCTATGGTTTCCTGGCCAGCCAGCGCGGGCGGATGTTTCGTGATGAGGA
>Ga0315296_10001408_pt1 | contig 20982 bp, 26 predicted proteins | sample YL17G14_18_MG_FD_203921 | JGI IMG/M metagenome (GOLD analysis project Ga0315296, IMG submission 203921) | Sediment microbial communities from Yellowstone Lake, YNP, Wyoming, USA - YL17G14_18 | ecosystem: Environmental > Aquatic > Freshwater > Lake > Sediment | place: USA: Wyoming | collected...
TCACCAAAGGTGTCAGAAATAATATTACCAAAAAAGAAAATAATAACCATTTCATAACTATTTTTAGTGTATTCAAGCTTAAATATTTTGTCTTTTATGAAACTTCCTACCAGCGAAGAGTGCTATTACCAAAATTATTAGAATAAAGGCAACAACTTCTATCAAACGTATCCCAAAGGTTACAAATAACTCTACCATCTTAGTAACATACGGAACTTCAATCGGGAGTTTCATCTTAGCTATATAATTATTTGTTATAAAAAATATCAGAATCATTCCGCCGAGTGTTATGGCAGTTGATTTTATAGCAGTTTTCAATATTTTAAAATCTTTTTTCGGTTTTTCAACTTTTATATTAGAATGGTCTAAACAAAAAATCTTACTGTCCACCAAAGTCTTGCAATCAGAGCAAACAACCCTTTTGCAGGCTGAACATAAAAATTCTCCTAAGTTTTTTCCACATCTTTCACACTTCATAATATAACACCAAAGCCAATTAGTCTCCACCTATCTACAACTCTTCTAGATATTACTGTTCTCTCACCTTTATTTGCAACTACTGGTATCTTTAAGTCGATTTCTGCAAAACCTTTTTTCAGTTCTTTAACAACTCCTAATGTTCTAGCAGTTCCAACATTTAACATCAGTTGTTCTCCAAACTTTAGTGGTTCTATTTTTTCCTCAGAGATTCCTTCAAAGAGATTTATTTTTAAAGAAAGATGACTCAAAGTTGGTGGCAAATTCTTTCCTGCCATAGACCCTGCTAAAGAATCTGCTTTTGTAAGAACAGGATCTAATTCTGTCAAAACTCCAAGAAGTCCGCCTGCTCCAGCCAATTCTAGATTTCTACCAGCTTTTTGCAAACCTCTAACCTTTGTTTTCAAAGTAGACCAAGCATCTTTTGTTTGTATACCGGGTCCTATTTCAATTTCATCACCAAGTTTCAATTCACCTTCTACAAGAGCTCCTCCTATTATACCGCCATTCAAATCTTCTACTTCTGTTCCTGGTTTGTTTATATCAAAAGATCTTACAACCAACATCCTCGGTGGTTTAGCTACATCTCTCTGAGGCGTTGGAATATTTTTTTGGATTGCTTCTAATAAAACGTCTATGTTTATTTTCTGCTGTGCAGAGATTGGAATTATGGGAGCATTTTCTGCCAGTGTTCCTTTTATAAATTCTTTTATTTCTTTATAATTTTTTAAAGCCTCTTCCTTGCTTACAAGATCTATCTTATTTTGAACAATAATTATATTTTTTATTCCAACTATATTCAAGACCGTCAAATGTTCTCTTGTTTGTGGTTGTGGGCATTTTTCATTTGCTGCTATGATAAAAAGAATACCATCCATCAAGCTTGCTCCTGCTAAAACAGTTGCCATCAAAGTTTCATGGCCAGGAGCATCCACAAAAGAAACTGTTCTTTGTGGTTCGCATGTTTCAGAACATTTTAAACATTTTTCAGTTGTAGAATAGACATTGCATTTTTTACATTTATATATTGTTGTGTCAGCATAACCAAGTTTTATTGTAATTCCTCTTTTCAATTCTTCAGAATGAGTCGAAGGCCATTTACCAGTTATTGTTTGAACAATGGTTGATTTACCATGATCAACATGGCCAAGAGTACCGATGTTAACTTCTGGTATCAATCTACTATCTACCTTTTCGAATCTATTCACCTTCTTTCTTTTCTTCCTTCTTCTCTTTTGGTTGAATACCTAAAATAGTTGGAATATCTCCTTCGCCTTCAACTATTTTGCAATTAACTTGAACGATGTCTACAGATATTAAATTACCTCTGACATATTTTCTCTTTCTCATTCCTTCTCTAATAGGTTTAAAACCAGGACCTTTTGAAAGCAAAACTTTTTTCCTAGCAGTTCCAGTCAAATCCGGTCTCATTGGAAATCCATCTTTATCGCTTCCGCCGGTTATCTGCAATGTAAAGCCTGAAAGTCCTATCAGAGAACCATCAAACTTTTCTCCTATTTTCAATCCAACCAAAGAAGGAACTTCTTTTTCAATTTGCCAAGATTTTCTAGTTCTCGATTCTGAAATTACAATTTTAAATGCCATTTTATCACCCAGTTTTTGTTGCTAAAACAACACATCTCCAGGTTGTTTTAATAATTATATGTAAAGTATTTAAAACTTCTCTAATTCTTTTATTTTGTTCATTAGAAAATCTCTATCGGGTTTAAAACGTATTTTATTTATGCCTTCAAACAATTCGAACCATTTTGTTTTTTCATGCTCATTTTCTGGTGTTGGATTGATATTCGAAAATGTTTTGAAAACAAAAACATGTATGTCTTTCTCAACGATTTCTCCAGAGTACTCTTTCGAAGGTCTTGTTATAACACCTAATTTAGAAACAAGTTTGAAATCAGAAAGGCCTGTTTCTTCTCTTACTTCTCTAACAGCAGTTTCTTCTATAGTCTCTCCTTTATCAACATGCCCCTTAGGCAATACCCAACCCTTACTAAAATTGCTAAATGCCAAAAGTATTTCAGTTCTACTATTGATCTTTCTTAATACTACACCTCCGGCTGAAACTGCTTTTCTCATTAAATCACTTTAGTTATTTTAATAGAAAGATAAATAAATACTATGAATAAAAGGTTTTGGGAAATAGATTTTTTCCGCGGAATTTCAATTATACTAATGATAATTTTTAACTATTCTTTTGCTCTAAGCTACCTCAATATATATACTCTCAATGATGGATTCTTTTACTGGTATGTATTTCCTAGGCTTATAGCATCAATGTTCATTTTTATAGCCGGATTGTCTTTGACATTAATGCACCATCAAATAAAAAAATCAAGAGAGATATACAAAAAATTCTTTTTAAGAGGTTTGAAAATATTTGGATGCGGTGTTTTGATAACTGCTATCACTTATTTAACATTTCCAGAAGCTTTCATAATTTTTGGGATTCTTCATTTTATAGGAATTTCTATAATCTTGGGTTCATTCTTCCTTAAATTTAAAAAACTGAATCTTTTACTAGGTTTGTTAATAATTATCTCAGGTTTCTTTCTGCAGAATTTTAGGTTTGATTTTTCTTGGCTTCTATGGTTAGGTTTTATTCCAAGAAACTTTTACACTTTTGACTATTTTCCAATCTTACCATGGTTTGGAGTTACTCTATTGGGTTTGTTCTTTGGAAACTTGTTATATAAAGATGGAAAGAGGAGATTCAAAATTAAAGATATTTCAGATGTATCTGTTGTAAGGTTTTTATCTTTCCTTGGGAGAAAATCATTAACTATTTATCTATTCCATCAACCTTTATTGATATTACTTCTTTTAATTCTAGGTTTTAAGATATTTTAATTAAAAAGATTTATAACAAGAAACAAAACATAATATTATGAAAGCAGTTTCAACCGTGATCATTATTATCTTAATCCTAATGATATCTGTTGCTCTCTCTGCTCTGTCCTATATGTTCTTCACAAGAATATACACTACAGTTACAGCTACTACTTCATCAGCAGTTAGTCAGGCAGTAACATCAGCAACAGCTCTTATGAAAATAGAGTCAATATCTATAAACACGGCTTATGTAAGAAACATAGGCCAATCAGATCTATCTAACTTCTCTGTCTATGTTGGTGATAAGCTTGCTAGTAACTTTACTGTAACTCCTTCTGTTGTCAAACGAGGAGAGGTTGGAACTATTAAAATTTATGATTTTATCAAAGAAAATGACGAAATAAAGATAACAACATCTCAAGGAGGTTTAACAAGCAAGAAATCTCCTAATCCTTGTGATCAAGCTATTTTATGTTTGAAATTTGATGAAGGTTCTGGACCAACAACTAAAGACTCTTCACCTTATAGAAATGATGGAACTCTAATTAATATGGAGTCTTCCGATTGGGTTTCTGGGATGTCTGGAACAGCCTTACAATTCGACGGTACAAATGAATACGTTTCGCTTCCTTTACCTACTTTTACTGAACCTTATACAATATCACTATGGTTCTATCCAAGGGAATTAAATAGAGAACAGACATTTTTTTATCTAGGTGGTGCTTCTTCCTTTCCTAGATTTGAGTTGACTGCGAGTAATAGACTTTTGATTTATGCAGGGAATGAGAAATACCGATATGGGGCGAAGGTTTTCAGTTCTTCAGATTTAAATAAATGGTGGTATGTTACCTTTATGGTTGTTAACCAGAACGACTTGACCACCTGGAAAATATATTTAAACGGTGTTGATGATAGTGATATAGTGGGGATGAATACAGTACCTTATATTCCTCCATCTACAACTGGAACTATCGCGTCAGTATCAGGTAGTATTTCTTTTAATGGTACTATAGATGAAGCTCGTATTTACAATAAAGCAATCTATTGATATCCTAAAATTTTCTTAGCAAGTTCAATATCTTCTTTCATATCCAATTCTTCTAAAACTTTCAAATCATCTTCAGTTATAATTGTTTCCAATTCGTCTCCTTCTTTTATATGTCTGCCAACAACAGGACCTCCGATAGAAACAGCAACCCTCTCTCCTCTACTAGCTTTTGTTAAAGAAGCATTCTCAGATTGTATTGCCTTTATTATCCCAATTTCTTTTCCCTTCTTTTGTAATCTGTAGCCGGGCTTTATTGTTCCCTTCAAAACCTCTACTCCAACAATAGCAGGATTGGAAACATGGAATATATGACCTGGTAGAATCTTGATTTTGGCAGGCAAAGTTATAGATTCTAATTTTTCTAGTTTAATTTTCTCTTCCTGTTGTTTTACAAAATTATCATAGTCTTCTATCAATTGGTAAATAACATTATTCTTTAAAATTGTTATAGACTTGTCTTTAGCCTCTTTGGCTGCTATATCATCGATTCCAGCATTAAAAGCAATAATTATTTTTTTGAAAGGATCTTTAACATTTCCTATCTCAATGACATCCTTTCTCATAACTTTTCCTATTTCAGCTTTTTTGATAGGAATTTTATCTTTGAAAACTCCTATCAAAGCCTCTAAACTTCCCAATGTGTCTGCCTTAAGAATTACACCTTCACCTGTTTCTTCGAATTCTATTTTTTCTATTCCTGCTTGCAATTCTTTCTTTATTTTTTCTAATTGCTTATCACTGTCAGTAGTAGCTATTGGGCTTCCTGCAATTGCTTTTTCAAGATTTGGCGCAGATATTTTTATTCCAGATGCAGCAGAAACATGATTAACATGTTCAAACTGTTTTTCAATTCTTATCTCTTTCAATGGTGGAGGTTTTAACAAAGCCTTTATTTTTGTAACTGTTGGCTCTTTGCCTCCAATTACCAACCAGTCTCCCACTCTCATTTCTCCGTCATACAAAATAACATCTATTGTTGTTCCCAAACCTCTTACTTCTTTGACTTCTAAAATAGAACCTCTACCAATTCCTTTGCTAACTTCTAATTCCTTCTTAAGAAAGGTTTGAGCCAATCCAGAAAGCATTGCGAAAAGCTCGGCTATGCCTTCACCAGTTATGCCAGAGACAGGGACTATGGCAACTGTTTTCTTAAAATCTGATACCCTGTCAAATCTTTCAGATTCAAAACCTCTTTCAGATAATTGTCCAACAAGTCTGTAAACTCTTTCTTCTAAATTTTCTTTAACCCATTCAGGTTGTTTTGAAAAGCTTTCTAGAAATGAAGTTGTTTTTTGCTGAATCCAACCTTCAACCTTATCTATTTTTGTTGCAGCCACAACAAAAGGTGTTCTGAATTCTTTTAAAATTTTTATGGATTCGTCTGTCTGCTCTTGAATGCCTTCAGTTATATCGATAACAAGAATAGCTAAATCAGCTATTGACGAGCCACGTCTTCTTATTGCTGTGAAAGCAGCATGTCCAGGCGAATCTATAAAAAGTAAGCCTGGTATCTCGATCTTGATTTTAAACTTTTCTAATAATTCTCCGCATATTTTCTTTATGTTAAATATAGGAACTTCAGTTGCCCCCACCGCCTGTGTCATTTGCCCTGGTTCCTTGGCAGTTACAGCAGTACCTCTAATTTTATCAAGTAAAGTTGTTTTGCCGTGGTCACTGTGTCCGATGACTACAATTATTGGTTGGCGTATTGTCATCATTATTCACCTAGCGATTTTAGTTTATCAATAAAGTCTAAAAATGAGTAGCCGTCATATGATATATGGAATTCAAAGGGTTTCTTATTTTTACTACAATATAATAGACCTAAACTTTCTAATCTACGTAAAGAGTCTAAAGCAGAGCGTGTCGTACAATTGAAAATTATAGAGTAGTTTTTTACTGTTATAGAGAAATATTGGATTGCTTTCAATCTAAGCAAAGACTTAATATATTGATTATTTAGGAAAGCTTTGATGAAGATATTATTTCTATCATCTAAAAAGAGCTGACAGTTAACAGCATCTAATAATATACAGTAATTTCTCCAGTTCATTATAGGTATAAATCTATTATATTTTTTGATTATGCTTTTCTTATCAACATCTATTCCTATCAGTCTTAATATCATTTGATAATGGTCAAACTCGTCGTTGTGAGGATTGAACGAGAGACCAATATTCCCGAGATGTTTATTGATGAGAATTCCATCACCCTCAAATAATCCTGTCAAATACCAACCAGCATACATCTTATTCCTTTCTACCAAGGGGTGTATTACTTTATATAGAAAGTTTAGTATTACACCATTTATAGACTTATTATTTATTCTTAAAGATGCCACGCCAAACTTTTTTGCTTTATCTGAAAGTCTATATGCTGTGCCTTCTCTAACTGTTATATTTTTAACATTAAGAATCTTTTTCCAGAAGTCTTCAAGCAACTTCTCCTTTTCAGAAAAATCTTTTCTCCAATAATAAACTTCAACTGAAAAAAAACTTTTAGGAACTTTCCAAACGGAAATAAAGTAATTTATTACCATTTTTATCAAAGATGGATCAGAATTAGAAAATTGAAAGTTGGCGTATCTTAAACTTTTTGTTCCTTCTGCTTGTAATAATCCAAAAATTATGAACGTTTCCTTATCTAACTTAATTTGCTTTGATATGGAGATTTTATTGACCTTGAATTCTCCTGGGCCAGTGTCATACCAGATGTTGAATCTGTCATTTAATTCTTTATATTTTAAGGAGTATTGATTTTTACCGGAACTTGAAATAATCTTGATATCATTAATCAATTCTATTGTATTAAATTCGATAGGTTGCCTAATCATAATTATCAAGAATAGTTAATTTCAGAAGTATTTAATTGTTTAATGTTTTTTATAAATTATCACAAAAAGAAAGTAAGATTAAACCTTCTCTGGCTTTTGATTTTCTTTTCCATTATAATTTTTCCATCTATTATCTGTTGTACAAGCCAAATCGATGAGAACATTGCTGACAGGATAAACTCTCTTGAGTCTTGCTATTTCTTCCTCCAGCGCCTTGGTGATCTTAGGATCATAATTTCGAGGACCAGAAACTCCGTTATTAACATGTGGCTCTCTCATAAAATCTTTTAACAATTAAATACGGCGTAATATAAAATTAACCACGACAATTTCAGAAATTCTAGCAATCGACGAAGAAATTTGCAATTGTCGATTTCTATAATTGTAAAATCTAAAGAAAAATAACTAATCTTATGTTTCGTCTGAACTTTTATATCTTGGCTTTTCAATATCATCAAGTATCTCTAGTAACGTCGGTCCACTGCAACTGGCAGCAATCGCTCTGGTTCTTTTTGGTCTTTCATATTTTGGTTTCCCTTCGGTAGCAATAGGTTCTATTTTCTTTGCCATTAAAACACCAGTTAATAATTTTGTTTATTAATATTTAAACTAATTTTCTCTGCTCAACCCAATCTTTGACTTTTCCTGTCAAAACATATTTTGCTTTTTTCAATTCTTCTATGTTTCTAGAACCAGTAAGAATCATTGCTATTTGTAATTCTTTATGTATTTTATCAATAAACTCTTCAACGCCTTTCTTTCCTTTTTCCTTCAAAACTCTCAGAAATGGTAATGCCATACCACAAATATCAGCACCTAAAACAATTGACTTTGCAACATCAACTCCAGACCTTATACCACCTGTTGCTATTATCGGTAAACCAACCCTCGATTCTAGAATTGATATAGGTGTTGGAATTCCCCAGTCAACAAAACTTGAAAAATCTCTTTCAGATATCAGACCGTCAACCACAAGCCAGTTGGTTCCTCCAAAACCTCCCACATCTATGGCTTTTACACCTATTTCTTTCAGTTTTTGTGAGACTTCTCTACTGATTCCAAAACCAACTTCTTTTGCTATGACTGGATATTTCAATTCATCACATAGTCTTTTCAGAGATGAGAGCGAACCCTTGAAATCAGAATCTCCTTCTTTCTGAAATAATTCTTGGGCAGGATTAATATGAACGCATAACGCATCTGCTCCTACATATTCTAAAGCATTTTCAATCTGTTTTATATCAAATTTTTTCAATTGGTAAACCCCTATGTTACCAAACAATAGAGCATGTGGAGCTATATCTCTTACATAATAAGTATCTTTTAACTTTGGATTTTCTATCATAGCTCTTTGAGAGCCTAAAGAAAAACCAATTCCTTTTTTCTCAGCTACCTCTGCCAAATCCTTGTTTATTTGTTTAGCTTCTTCTGTTCCTCCTGTTATTGCTGCTATTGTCAAAGGTAGGTTGAGTTTCTTTCCTAGGAATTTTGTGGTTGTGTCTATTTCTTTTAGGTTTAATTCTGGTAGAGAATTGTTAATTAAGAATATGTCTTCAAAACCTGTTTTCTGAGTTTCAACATTGTTTTCTAGACAGATTTTCAGATGATCTTTTTTTCTTTGTTCTGTTGACATAGTAATAGAATATTATAAAGAATATATAAAATTGATAATTGGATAGGATGGTAGACGAAGATTTTTAAATTCTACTTGATTTCTTAAGAACAACTTTCACTGCTCTTCTGTCTATATCGACTGTTAATTTATTCAAATCCGTTTCCCAGAAAATCTCAGTAGCCTCATCAGACGAAGGATTGCCACTCCAACCTGTAATATGAAAATAATAGCACGTCTGTCTCTCACCATTGCTTGCTATATAAATATCTTTGAATATCATTTCCGCTTTTTTAACAATAATATTCAATTCTTCTCTCATCTCCCTCTTTAACGCTTCTTCAAGAGATTCATCCTTATCTACATGACCGCCAGGTATGCAAACAAATCCAGCATCTGCAGGGTCATCAGAACGTCTTCTCTCGACCAAAAATTTCCTATCTTTCAACAGAATACAAGCAACAACATCTACCATATAAATACATCTAAAATCTTAGTATTTATTAAAAATATGTAATTTATTATCCATCTTGAAGTGCCATTTCAACATCTCTACAAACCAAGGAGTAAACATTTCAGGTTTTTCTTTAATAACTTTCTTTAATTCACTCATCTTAAAGAATTTTATCTCTGATATCTCTTCATTGGGTTTAACCTTCCCACCATAAACACATTTGAAAAGCTTGCATACATGATAATCCTGAGGCCCATAAGGCATTCGGAAATGAAGAACTGGTTTAATATCTACACTCTTTATCCCTAGCTCTTCTTCTAATTCTCTAGTAGCTGTTGTTTCGTAGCTTTCTCCAAAATTAACCTGTCCAGAAATTGAGCAGTCATATGTATTAGGATATTTGTCTTTGGTAGGTGAACGTAATTGAGTGAGTAATTTTCTTCCACTATTGTAAACAAAAACATGTATTCCTCTATGCCAGAGAGTTGAAGAATGAACAATTTTTCTTTCCTCTCCTTTTATTAAACTGTCATTCTCATCTACAACATTAAGCAATTCTACCATATCCGACAACCTTATTATTTTTCTATTCTCACACCGTCAGCATTAAGTTTTACATCTATGAATTTGCCGCCAGCATCTTCTATCGCATTTTTAACATTTTCATAGTTTTTCTTATCAGCAATACTAATCATACAGTCTCCGCCGCCAGCGCCAGCGAGTTTAGCACCATAGGCACCAGCCTTTTTAGCTGCTGTTATAAGATTTTCTAAAACATCAGAACTAACCCCAATCTCCCTTAACAATACTTGGTTTTGATCCATCAGCATGCCAACTTCTTTCCAATTGCCCTCTTCGATTCCTCTTCTTGCTCTATCAACAATTTTTGCACTTTCATCAAAGTTTCTATTAATCCTCTCAGGCTCTTCGGCAAGTCTCTGGTAAACCATTTTCACCATCTTAGATGTGTCTGCCTTAACACCAGTATGGCCAACAATTATGGGAAGTTCTTTAGCCTTTATAGGCTCTATCACTCTTCCGCCAGTTACAAAATACAAACTGCCTCCATATATTGTAGCAGCTGCGTCGAATCCTGAACCAACCTCCTGGATATCTAGAATAGTCTTGTAAGAAAGATCGAATAGATCTTTATTGCTCATCCTAACATCAAAAAGCTCAGACAATCCCTTTAGGACACTTGCAGTGACAGCAGAAGAGCTTCCAAGACCATACTCAACACGAAATTCGCTCTTAGTTTCAATGTCCAAACCACTTCTAATGCCGTATTTATCGAAAAAATTTCTCACAGAAGTTAAAACAAATCTGGCTTGTTTTGGTTGTGGCTTCTCTAAATCTTTGATAGAACTTACATAATTTTCAATATTCATATCTGGAGCATTCAGAACAATTATATCATCCCTTCTTTCACTCAATGAAGCATTCATACGATAATCCACAGCCGTAACAATACAAGGTCTACCATGCACCACAGAATGGTCTCCAAAAAGCATCAATTTTCCAGGCGATGAAGTTTTAACCATTTTAATCACTCAAAACAAATGCTTGTTTATTGGTTTGGCATCTCCACCAGGTCTATTATGAATAATATTAATAACGCCTTGTATCTTTTTTAGCCTTTTCTCAACTTCTGCTGCGTCCTCAGGTAAAGTAATAACATGAACATTAGATCCTGCATCAATAGTTTGATAAGTCTTTACTCCTTCATCTCTCCATGATTGAACTTCATGGATTATTCTAATCGTATCCGGAGACCAGTACACTAAAGGTGGCTTTGTGGTCATCATAACAGCATGCAATAAAAAGCTTTCTAACTCAATTATTCTACCTAATTTTTCAAAATCTTTTTCCATAAAACTCTTTTCAATTTCTCTAACATTCAAATCCGCAACTTTTACAAAATCGTTATAAAGAGGGCAGGTCTTAACACTTGTTTCCATACCAGCTCTGGAAGAAACTTTTTTCTCTTCAGTTCTAACAATAGCCACTATATCTCTTATATCCCAATAATTTTCATCATAAAGCTGATACGCATATGATTCTTCGCTAGTTTTACCAGCAACCCATTTAACAAACCCACCTTTTATTGATCTACAAGAAGAGCCACTACCTTGTCTTGATAAAATCGAAAGTTGTTTATCATCTAATTCTAAACCTAAAGCAGCACAAGCTGCTACGGTTAAGGCTGCGAAACCTGAAGCAGAAGATGCTAATCCAGCTCCTTTTGGGAAATTGTTTATAGAAAATACTTTTGCCTTGAGATTATTCTTTGCATATTTTCTTATTACATCAAGAAATCTCACTACTTTGGATAAAGATTCTCCTTCTTGCAATTTGCCGTCAATATAAACAATATCTTTATCATAACCTTTTGAAAACTCAACTGTTGTATGCGTATTCAATGCGTCAACTGTCATTGAAAGATTTGATCTTGTAGGGATGAATAAGTTTGGATTTAACTTGCCCCAATACTTTACAAAAGCTATGTTAGAGTTTGCAATTGCGCTTGCTTTCATTCAATCACTCTAAAACTCATAAAAATTCCTCTTTAACTCCTTCTACCCCTAATTTAGCTTGGAAAGAGTTAAAGCCTCTATTTTGGAAAACTTCAACAAGATCTTCAGCCTGATAATTATCCTTAGGAAGAACAATGCAACATCCTCCTCCCCATCCTCCAGTCGGCTTAGCTCCTAATGCTTTAGAGTTTAAAGCAATATCAATTATTTGTTCAAGTTTTGGTGTAGAAAAAATAACTTTCTTCAAACCTTCAGCATTCATTCCGTCCACTTTTCTTAACTCATAAGCATAATCTGTCATTGCTTTACCTATTGCCTCCAAGTCTTGGGATTTTAATGCATCCAATCCTCTAAATGTTATTCCTTCAAGCCTGTTAAGCATAGGATTAACCAAATTTGGTCTTCTATTTAATAATTCATTCAAGTAAGTGACTGTCTCTCCTGTTCTAGCAGATTCTCCACTTTCTACAATCACCAAAGGTCCTTCAAAATCAACATTCAGACCTTTAATACCTTCTGACTTTTTGTAAGTATTCCAGTATCCTCTAGTAACAGTCTTTGCATCAATACCAGAAGCTTTTCCATGGGCAACATTATCTCCTTCGTTAGCAAGATCTCCCATGTCTTCAAGAGGAGGGTCTTTATCCAAATACCTTGACAAACCAAAAGCAATAGAAGAGAACACTGAAGAACTTGAACCAAGATTTTTAGGAACTTTACATCTTATATCAATTTTAACTGGTTCATAAGTTCTGAAACATTCCATTGTTTTTCCTGCAACCACAAAGCTTGGAGCCAATCTGTCTGCTTTTGCAACTGTTTTTATAGACTCATATCTTTCCTCTTTTCTCAGTTTGTCTAGTTCAGCAATAAGTTCATGGACAGATTTCTTATTCCTAGATTCTCTCAAATCTAAATCTATTGATTCGATAGAAACGTTATCTCTATCCCCTTGAGAAATTTTAACATATGTTCTATTTGGTCCAACTGCTGCTGAGACTCCCAGCCTATCATGAACTACAGCATGCTCTCCATAGACTATTACTTTAGCAGGTGCGGATGCTTTTATCATATTCTCTACTTAAATGAGAAATTTTTTATATCTATCTATATGCTTAACGATCTCTAGTAGCAACAAAATCTATAGCCTCTCTAATCGCTCTCTTTGCGGAAGAATCTTTTAAAATGCGTGTATTTTTATCAAAAATTCTTTTTGCCTCGTTTGCAAATTCTAATGATTTTTTATGAGCATAGTCTATGCTACCATGCCTTTTCATTAATTCCATGACATAATTCTTTTCTTCTTCGGTTTTTTCTTCCCTCTTTTTCAGATAAATATCTATGACTTTCTTCTTCTCTTCACTGGTACAATTCTTAAGCAAATGAATTAGCATGAGAGTTCTCTTTCCTTCTAATATATCTCCACCAATTTCCTTTCCATACTTTTCTTTGTCTGCTATCAAGTTTAGGACATCATCATGTATCATAAAAGCTCTTCCAAAAGGAAGTCCCCACTCTTTTATAGAATCTATTTGCTCTTTTGTTGCACCTGCTGCAGTTGCACCTAGTTGCATAGGACCGTATATTGTATAAGCTCCTGCTTTAGCATCTATCATCTTATAATAGTCTTCTTCTGAAATGTCAACTTTCTCATAGACTATCCAACTTATATCTAAATACTGTCCTTCACATGTGTAAAGCAGGATATCACTCATTAAATTGAAAATTTTCTTTGCTTTTTCTAAACCTAAAGTCTCAATATTGTCAAAAAACATTTTCCACATTATCATATGTAAAGCATCACTTGCATTCAACGCAAGTTCTACTCCATGGATTCTATGAAGACAAGATTTACCACGCCTCTCTTCAGAGTGGTCTTCTATATCATCATGAGCAAGTATCCAATCCTCGGAAGTCTGCATTGCAGCTGCAGTCAATAAAGCATCTTCTTCTTCCCCATCAAACATTTCATTTGCAAGCAAAACTAAAACCGGTCTTATATATTTTCCTTGCCTATCTGGATAATCTCTAATCATTTTATAATGCTCTTCTGGAAATTTATTAGGTAAGTATTCACAAATCTTTTCATAAATTCGTGGTTTTCTTTTTTTTAGAACTTGTAAAAAATCTATTTTTTCACTATCTATAGCCATTAAATCACCGTAACTAAACTATTAGAATAAAAAGTTTATAAACATAACCACGTCAATTTATTAACACTTTTATTATTCAAAAATCAAACTTATTTTATGAAACTCAGAAAAACACAAGAAGGAAAAATAAAACTTTGGATTCCAAAAGAGGATAAGTATGAAGCCTCTGTTTTTTATAATCCAGAAGCTGAATTGACAAGAGACGTTTCTATCTCAGCTATACAAGTTTTCCAAAAGGAATTCAAAAAAAGAATTACAATATGTGATGCTTTAGCAGCAAGTGGAATAAGAGGATTAAGATATGCAAAAGAGATTTCTGGAATTAAAAAAGTTACTCTAAATGATAAGAACCCTTTGGCTGTGAAATTAATTAGAAAAAATATAAAAGAAAATAAACTTTTGAAGAAATGCCTAGCAAAAAATGAAGATGCAAATATACTTCTATTCAAGAATGTTTTCAATGTAATTGATATTGATCCTTTTGGATCACCTGTCAATTTCCTTGACAGTGCCGCTAGGTCGATATATCACAAAGGTTTTTTAGCTATAACAGCAACAGATCAATCAGCATTATGCGGAACCTATCCTTTAGCATGTTTAAGAAAATATGGCATTCTTTCTATGAAAACAGATTTTTATGCAGAATTGGGAATGAGAATACTGATAACAAACATAATATTAACTCTAGCAAAAAGAGAGAGGGCTTTCATACCACTATTAGCGCATGCAACCAAGCACTATTTCAGAGTTTTTGGAAAGATAGAACATCTAGGTAAAATAGAAAACCTTCTAAAAAATTTTGGATTTGTTATGCATTGCTCTTGCGGGAATAGAGAATATGGGGAATTAAAAGAAAAATGCTATTGTGGTAGAAATTTCAAGATAGCAGGTCCTGTTTACTTGGGAGATATTCTAAATAAAGAATTTTGCAAAAAAGTTTTGAAAGATATAGAAAAAAGAGGTTTTAGAATGAAAAAAGAGGAAGAAAAATTATTGAAATTATTAATAGGAGAAGCTGAAATGCCTGCCTTCTATTATGATTTGCATTACTTAGCGAAAGTTCTAAAAGTAAAAATCCCTAAAATTGAAGATTTTATGAATAAATTAAGATCTAAAGACTTTAAAGTGAGTAGAACTCATTTTTGTCCTACAGCAATAAAGACTGATGCTGACTTTATAGAATTCAAAAAATTATTTAGCAGCCAATCTAGGTCTTAATCTATTAAAAATTGGACATCTTCCGACCCTAGGCCAGAAACATAAAGGGCCTAGGCATGTTTTTGTCCCTTTATAATAATAGCAAACTTTAACTAAATCACCATTTCTAATTACAGTTGGCCTTTGAGGCTTCAATTTTCTGAACACAAATTCACCCTTTGGATATTGAAACACAGATACACCTTTATCACTATAACGTAATAATAATATGAATAAAAAGATTTATAAAACTATCGTTCAGTAGTAAAAGTATTTAAAGCTTTCTATCGGAAATAAAAGAAGTGTTTTTTAAGATCAATTACCTTACCGTTTTTAACTGTTATACCATCGTTTTTTAACTTTCTTATCTTATCTTTTATACCGTTTTTACTGGTATATCCTCCAATTTTTCCATTATGACGTATAACCTTATAACAAGGAGCATCAGAATCATTTCTGCTAAGCATTCTTCCCATGAGTCTTGGATGAACATTTAGTTTTTTTGCCACTATTTTGTAAGAAGTAATACTACCTTTAGGAATCTGTCTTAACAAGTCTTGCATTTCTTTCATTTTGTTCATTAAAATCTCTTTACAGGTCCTGCAACAAATATTCTATATCTAACGCTCTCATCTTCCAACTCTTCCATTACCCTTTTCTTAATAGAATTCGAAGGATCTGGCATTAATTTTATTCTTTTCTTTACATCCTCAAAACTTGTGAAAGGACCTTTTTTCCTTTCTCCAATAATATCCCACATATGTCTTTTTCCGATTCCTGGCAATAACTCTAATTGGTGCAATCTTGTTGAAATCGGTTGAGCATTGTTAAAGAATTCTACAAACCTAGGTTCATTTTCTTTAATGAGTTTTTCAACAACAAAAGGTAATTCGGACCTAGCAAAAGTTGTCAAATCTCTAACAGTTATTCTTCTTTTAATGTGGTCAACATGATCTCTCTTTCCATCTCCAACGTAAACCTTATCTCCAGATTTTATATTCATTTCCTTTCTTACAATAACCTCTAACAAAGAAAAATATTTGTCGCCTATAACTTGGGCTAATGGCTCTTGCCTTCCAGTCGAGTGACCTCTAGGAAGGAAATCTAATACTATAACATTTTCGTCTCTTAGAAACATCATAAAAATCAACTGTATTTTTTAATTATTCCTAGAATTTTGTTTATTTCATCGTCTTTCAAACTAAATTTTTCTTTAGCAAAGACCATTCTCAATTCGTCAGGATTCTTTGGCATAACATTAAGAATCTGAACCATAGTCTCGTGTGACATTCTCAAAACATTTGATAGTTCTTCCAAGAACTTTTTTGACTCAGTTTGGCTCAATTTTGTGAATTTCTTCAAGTGTTCTAGAGCAAGCTTTTGCTCATAGCTAAGCTCTTTGCCATTCTCACGGCTAGTTAAAATCTCCTTTGCTTCAGGCATTCCTACCGGCTTAGCTTCTATTACTTTCATAAAAATCATATAGAATTTGAACTTTTTAAACCTTCAGATGTTTTTTCCTAACACTTCTACCAGGCTGGACAATTTTATGAGATCTTGCACAGCTTGGGCAGACATACATCTTTTGGCTGAACATATGAATTTGATAACGAGGAACTTGTCTCATAAGCATGGGATCGTTTATTCTGAATCCTCTAAATTTTATAAAGGTCTTATACCTAGGGACCAGTCTTCCACAATAACCACATCTAACCAAACCTTCTTTTCCTCTTGTTTTGGTATGAGCATAAGCTCTTTTGTAAGGAGCAGTACTTATCGGCAAATTATCACTTAAAATATATTATTCTTCGCTTTTATAAATCACTTGAATTCTATTTAAATGTATGAGGAAATTTAAGTTTATTGATATAACAACAGCAGATGTAGCCTTCGAGGCTTATGGAAAGGATTTGAATGATCTATTTGCTAATTCGGCCTTGGCTATGTTTGAGGTAATAATAAACACAAAACAAATTAAACCTAAAATAGAAAAAAAGGTAAAACTAAAAGGAAATGATTTACAATCTTTAATGTTTAACTGGTTAAATGAATTGCTCATTTATGTTGACTCGGAGAATCTTGTTTTTTCTGAATTCGATGTTAAAATAAATGAGTTTGAATTAAATGCTGTATGCAAAGGTGAAAAAATTGAGTCTAAAAAACATGAAATAAGAACTGCTGTCAAAGCTGCAACCTACCATAAAATGGAAATCAAGAAAATCGATAATTATTGGAAAGCTAGAGTTATAGTTGATATCTAATGTTAAAGAAATGTCCAAACTGTGGAAACAAAAGTTTGAAATTTATTTTAGGTAAATGGACTTGTTCTCATTGCGAGTACCACTCAAAATCATTAAAAAAGAAAGCTAATGGTAGCTTTAGATAGTGCGGAGGGCAAACATGTATTGCGGTTCACATCCGGCTAAATTATCAATAATCATAAATCATAAGTTTTTGTAAGAATTCCTTTTTTCTCTGCATTTGATAATAATGTACCATCAGGAACCCCACAAGGAGAACGTAAAATTATTATAGCACCTTTACCATCAGCAATACAATGAATACTGTATAAACCATATTCAGAATCTTCTGAACCATTGTCTACCCATGCGGCAACAGGATAAGGTTTCCATTTATTACCTTCTTTAATTTCAAGTTTTCTTAATAGTTTGTGTGTTTTACTGCCTTCATATTCGGTGCTTCCCTCTACTTCTATAAAATCAAAGGGGTCTGTTCTAAATGTATGCTTTTTATCTTCCCATGGAAATTTTTGGTTAAAAACTTTGAGTTTCTTATTTGGCATTGCATCACTAAATTATTATAGAAGTAAATTTTAAATTCTTATCATAAAAGTCGGATGTGAACCAAAGGTGATGCGGAGGGCAGGATTTGAACCTGCGAACAACCTAGCCTTTAATCACTCCCAAAGGAACTAATCTAGCTACGCGCTTACCAATACCAGCCTCATCGCTAACTCTAGCAACTTCGTCTATTTCCTTGTAAGCCTGGGGTGCTTCCTCAACTACTCCTTTCCAAGAAGCAGCTTTTATCAAAATGCCTTTTCTTTCCAATTCAGACTTAACTTGTTCACTTTTTAATGTTCTAACCATTGCTGATCTTGATGAAACTCTTCCTGCTCCATGAGCAGTAGAATGAAATGTAATTTTACTAGTTTCTGTCCCTACCAACAGATAACTTGCTGTTCCCATACTTCCAGGCATAATGATAGCTTGGCCAACTTTCTGATGTTCCTTTGGTATTTCTGGATGATTTGGTGGAAAGGCTCTTGTAGCACCTTTTCTATGAATATAAACCTTTACATTTCTTCCTTCTATCTCATGAATCTCTATCTTTCCTATATTATGTGCAACATCATATACCACTTGCAGGCCTATATCCTCTTCTTTCATTCCTAAAATTTTTATCATACTTTCCCTAATCCGATGCATTATAATCTGCCTGTTCGTCCAAGCATAATTAGCAGCTGCAGACATAGCAGAAAAATAATCATCACATTCTTTTGTTTTTGCCGGAGCATATACAAGTTCTCTGTCTGGCAACTTTTTGATTTCACTTCTAAAAGCATTCTCTAGAATTCTCAAGTAATCGGTGCAAACTTGGTGACCCAAACCTCTGCTGCCTGTGTGTATCATTACTGTTATTTGCCCTACCTGATTAATTCCAAAGACTTTAGCCACTTCCGGTAAATATATTTTGTCAACTTTTTGAATTTCTAAAAAATGATTACCAGAACCTAAAGTTCCTAACTGGGGAGCGCCTCTTTTTTTAGCTTCATTAGAAACCTTATCTGGATTGGCTTCTTTTATATTACCATTAGATTCTAAAAATTCCAAGTCTCTTTCTTTTCCATAGCCTTTTTCAGCAGCCCATCTTGCTCCATGAGATAAAACTTCATCTAACTCTGAAAAGTTTAATCTAATTTTTCCTTTTTCACCCAAACCAGAAGGGACATTTGTAAAAATTGATTCTAATAATTCTCTTAGTTTTGGTCTTACCTGATTTTCTATTAGGTTCGTCCTTAACAAACGAACCCCACAATTGATATCAAAACCTATTCCACCAGGTGATAGACCACCTTCTTCGAAATCTAAAGCAGCTACTCCACCAATAGGAAATCCATGGCCGCTTTTCAGCTATAGCCGAAATGCATATCGGGGAGTGCTATCGAATGCTTGTAAATTCCTGGCAGAAAAGCAACGTTAGCTATTTGCTCTATAGCTCCGTCTTCAACTTCTTTCAAAAGCTTATCTGACAGAAAAAGCCATGACGGAACTCTCATTCCTTGCTTTGCTTCCTTTGGCAATTCCCACAAACAAGTATTAATTTTTTTTAATTTTTCTTTTAAACTCATATTTATCACTCTAAATCATGCAGAAAAACTGCATGCACTCGTTTACGCTTATTTTTACGTCGAGCACACGCTAATGAATAATTATTTGTAGAATATATAAAGATTCTTAAAATTAATTTCATTATAAGAAATTATTTTTCAAACTTCTGTAAAAACTTATCAGCAGGTATAGATTTTTCCCAAAGTAAGTAAAAGTAATCTCTAAAAACTTTTGCCATTAGTCTACTATCTACCATCATACCAGTATAATCTGCGATTTCTTCTGACCAATGAACTCCTTCTTTCAAATTACTGATATCAATTCCGGGTTTAGGTTTTTTTTGTATCAAGTAAACTTTTTTTCCATCAGCAATAATACCTCTAAGCTCATTTGAATAATCATCAAAACAGCGTAATTCTGCACCAGTTTTAAGAGCTTTTTTGACATTAGGTACAACTTCTCTTGTTGGCTTGAACCAAATAATTCTATATTTTATTCCTTTTTTGATTGTTTTGTTTATATAATTAGCTCTTAGATCAATCCATGAAAGATCTCCTGCAAAAACTAGAAATTCTTTTTTCGTCTCATTTTGGATGTCATTCCAAATCTCTTCGGTAGTTACTTTTCTTTTTGTAAAAGTAACTACATCCTCTCTTTCTACATCAAGTTTTGTTGGTGGTAATAAAGATATTGTTTCAAAGAATTGAGATGAAACATCGTCTATATTTTTAATTTTTTCTTCAACCTTTCTTTTTTCATCAAATTTCAATATATCAAAAAACTTTTTTAGATTAATTATACTAAATGTTTGCGGTCTAGTTTTTGAGATAGATATTATACCTCTATCTGCTAGACTGTTCATTGTATCATAAACTCTTGGAAGTGGTATGTTACTTATTGAAGAAATCTTTTCTGCATTACATTTTCCAAACCTTATTAAGGTTAGACATGCCCTTGCTTCATACTCTGTTAATCCCAATTGTTTAAGCAATGCTTCAGGTTGTTGATTTATCATATCAATTCACTCTTCAGGAGTTTAACTCCATCAAAAGGAAGAATTCTAATATCTTTCAAAATTATTTAAAGCTTTCTGTTTTAAAATTTTGAACGTTAGATGTCGAATATTCATTTACGTTTACTACTAAGAACGGGTAAACTTTATAAAATAAAAAAACTATTTATATATTGGTTCTATGGAGCGAAGTAAGAAAGTTGTATTTGTCTCTCACTGTCTCTTGAATCAGAATGTAAGACCTTCTGGTAGTGAGAAATATCCTGGAGCTGTAAAAGATTTATTACAATTATTTGCAGAAGCAGGCATAGGAATTGTTCAGTTACCTTGTCCGCATATAGAATTCAAAGAAGGATTTGATAGAAAATTAAAACCTAAGACAACATATGAAACAAATGGTTATAGAATATGCTGTCAAAAAATATCCTCTAGTATAATAGAACAAATAGAAAAATATCTG
>Ga0315296_10001409_pt1 | contig 20982 bp, 17 predicted proteins | sample YL17G14_18_MG_FD_203921 | JGI IMG/M metagenome (GOLD analysis project Ga0315296, IMG submission 203921) | Sediment microbial communities from Yellowstone Lake, YNP, Wyoming, USA - YL17G14_18 | ecosystem: Environmental > Aquatic > Freshwater > Lake > Sediment | place: USA: Wyoming | collected...
CTGTCCCGGCGGCCAGCAGGCCCAGCGGCGTGAGCAGGGCCAATACCCCCAGCACGATCCAGAGGGGCCGCAGCGAGCGGCGTGGGGCCGCCTGGGCAGGCTGGCCGGCCGGCTGATGGGAGACCTCCAGGATCTCTCGGTGGGCCTTCTGCAGGTAGACCATCACCAATCCGGTGAGGCCTGCCTCGACGAACCCGGCCACCAGCAGGTGCCCGCCCATCATCGCCGGGATCGCTACGTTCAGCCCGTAGGGGGCGTAGAGGGGCGTGCCCTCGGCGGTGTGGAAGAGGAGCGGCTGGATACCGAACTCCAGCGCGGCGAGGAGTGCCGCCAGGTTGAGGCCCACGTACCCGGCGATGGCCGCGGCGACGGAACGTCGGGGCGAGGTCAGTGGGGAACGCCCACTGATCAGCCGGTAGACCCCGTAGCCGGCGAACGGCAGGACCACCGCCATGTTGAGGCAGTTCGCCCCGATGGCCAGGATACCGCCGTCGCCGAAGAAGATGGCCTGGATGATCAGGGCGACCGAGATGGCCAGGACGGCGTCCCAGGGCCCCAGCACGATCGCTGCCAGGACTGCCCCGACGGCGTGCCCGGTCGTGCCCCCCGGCAGGGGGAGGTTGAACATCATGACGACGAAGGAGGCCGCGGCAAAGAGAGCGACCAGGGGCAGCCGCCTCCCCTTGAGCCAGCCGCGAACCCGCTGCAGTGCCCGCACCCAGAAGGGTGCTGCCGCGGCATACATGACGATGCAGGTGGAAGGACTCAGGTAACCATCTGGGATGTGCATGGACCTCCTCCTTCTACTCCGAGGGGCCGGATGGCTCCGCCGCCGGGAGCGCTGCCTGGCAGTCGCCGCATAGGCCGACGATGGAGCAGTGCTGCAAATCGGCGGCGAACTGATATTGCGCCTGCAGCGTTTCTCTCAGCGGGCCGGCCAGCCCTTCGTCGGCCTCGACGGTGCAGCCGCACTTGCGGCAGACCAGGTGCAGGTGTGGACCGTGGCGGATGGTGGCATAGACCGTGCGGCCGTTCCCTACCGCGGAGCGGCTGACCAATCCCTCGTTGCAGAGGAGGTCGAGGGTGCGGTAGACCGTGGCTATGTTGACCGCGGCGACCCTGCCCTGGACCTGGGCAAAGACCTCCTCGGCGGTCATGTGCCGGCCGCCATGGGCGATGGCCTCGATGACCATCTCCCGCTGCGGGGTCAGCCGGTACCCTTTGCGGCGTAGAGCGGCGATGAGAGTCTGGCAGTGTGGCATTGCGACAGTTCGCTCCTGCAATTGATTGCAATAAGCTACGGGGGCATGATAATGGAGCGATGCCGGTTTGTCAAGTCGCCCCTTTCGGCGCGGGGGCCGTGCCGAAGCCTGGCGTCCAGGTCACCGGGTGGACGGCGGCCGTGTGGAGGGCTTGGCGAAGAGGAGCGCGGGACCCATCCCGGTGGGAGGGTCTGAAGAGCCTGCACGCAGCCCGGGGAGGATCGGATGCCACTGGGCCGCTACGGCACACGGCCGGCGCGATCATCCCCGGCGCAGGCGGAACGGGTTAAAGTCGGTGTCCCGGTCGTAGATGTCTTCCTGCTCCGCCCGCTTCAGGAAACGGACGACCTGGTAGGTCAACGGAGTCAAGAGGACTTCGACGCCGACCTTGAAGAGGTAGTTGGCCAGGATGACCTTGCCTACCAGTCCCCAGGACCAGGTCCCGGCGAAGGCGATCAGCACGAAGAGGAGCGTATCCACCCCTTCCCCGACCAGGGTCGAACCGATGGTCCGCATCCACAGCCAGCGGCCCTGGGTCCAGATCTTCATCTTGGCCAGGATATAGGAGTTGGAGAACTCGCCGGCGAAGTAGGCGATCAGCGAGCCCAGGACGATGCGCGGCGCGGTGCCCAGGAGGTAGTGATAGGCCAGCTCGGCACCTCCGGTCTGCCCGGTGGCCGAGAGGACCACGCGCATGCCGCCGAGCCACTCCTGTTCCCCGGGAAGGACCCCAACCAGGGCCAGGGTGCCGGCCATCAGGGCGTTGCAGGCAAAGCCGATCCAGATGATGCGGCGGGAGCGGCGGTAGCCATAGACCTCGGTCAGGATGTCGCCGAAGATGTAGCTCACGGGGAAGAGGATGGTGCCGGCGTCGAAGGCCAGGGGCAGGCCGAAGATGGAAACGCCCCAGTCCACCATCTTGGCCGAGGAGGCCACGTTGCTGGTGAGCAGCACGGCCACGAAGAGGGCCATGATCAGGTCGAAGTAGCGGTAGCTTCGCTCCGGTTGTGCCATCGGAACCATCTCCCATGGGGGTGTTGTGGAACCACCACCCCCTACATCGACCGCCGGTCCCTCAGGATGGTGTTCCCGGGCATCGTCTTGGCCTTCCGCTTCAACTCGGCGGCGACGTCGGCGATCTGGCCGGGGTGCTCGATGCGGCGGCGGTCGTTGCTGACGATGACCTGGCTGATCGTCATCAGGGGGAAGCGCACCGTCCGCCCCTGGCGGTCCTCGCCCTGGATATATCCCCGGGCGCGAGCTTCGGCGTCGTAGTAGAGCGGGATGACCCGTCCGAACTCCTCGGCCACGCGCTGGCAGATCGCCTCGGCCCGGTCCGGCGTGGTCACCAGGATAAAGTCGTCCCCGCCCACGTGCCCGAGGAAATCCTCCGGGTTGCCCAGTTCCCGCACCGCCTCCGCCAGCACCTGGGCTGTCTGGTGGATGATCCCATCGCCCCGCAGGAAGCCGTAGACGTCGTTGTATGCTTTAAAGTTGTCCAGGTCGATGTAGCAGACGGCGAAAGGGGTGCCAGACGCGATCTGCTGGCGCAGGACCCGTTCGATGGTGGTATTGCCGGGGAGGTGGGTGCTGGGATTGAGGGAGAACTCGATCTCCTTGCGCCGGAGAACGGCCTCCATACGGGCGACCAACTCGACGTTGGAGAAGGGCTTGGTGACATAGTCGTCGGCGCCGCCCCGGAACGCCCGGGCCTTTTCTTCGGGCCGCTGTTCCGCCGAGAGGAGGACGACCGGGGTCCGGCCGGTACGCCAATCCTCTTTCAGGATGTGCAGCAGGTCGATGCCGTCGGTGTCGGGAAGGTGGAGGTCGAGCAGGACCAGGTCCGGTTCCCAGAAGCGCACCGCTTCCACGGTAGCACTCCCCTCGGCCAGGGCAAAGACGGCGTACCCTTGCTCGGTCAGGTCCGCGGCCAGGGTGCGGCGGATGTCCTCCTCGTCGTCCACGAGGAGGATTTTGCCGCGGCGGGGCATGCCCTCTGCGGGGGCCTGGAGGATGTCGGCCACGGCCTGCAGGAGAATTTCCCGGCGGATCGGCTTGGCCAGGGCGCCGACGGCGCCGGGCACCTGGACCCGCCCGCTGGCAGCCAGCACGGAGACCACCAGCACGGGGACATCCTTCAAGACGGGGTCCTGCTTCAAGACCGTCAACAGGTGAGGCCCATCCACACCGGGCATGTCCAGGTCGAGGGTGATCATGTCGGGGGGGTGGCTGCGGGCGAGGTCTACCGCAGCGGTGCTATCGGCGGCGGTGAGGACGCCGTAGCCAGCCTGGCGCAGCGGCTGCGAGAGCGCCTCGCGGGCGCTGGGATCGTCGTCCACCACCAGGATGACGGGCCGGCCGGCCGGAAGGGCCGGTTCCTCTATGGCCACCGGCAACGCTGCGCTGGCGGCCGGCGAAGCGGGGGTGGCCGCGCTATTGCCCAGTTGCTCCAGAGGTAGCGCGACCTTGACGACCGCCCCCTCGACGGACGTATAGCCCAGGAGCCGCTGCACCGTGTTGGTGAGCCGCTGGCAGTTGCGTTCGATGATCTCCAGCAGCTGCTCCTCCTCCGGCACGGCCTCTTTGTCCAGGAACATCAGCATGCGCACGGCTCCCTGGATGGCGGTCAGTGGGGAGCCGAAGGCATGGGCGAAACGAGAGAGCGCTTCTTCCTCGGGACGATCGGACAAAGCCAACTCCTGGTATGCGGGTGGCCCCAGTTTCGCAGGATCGATGCCTGCGTCGACCCTATGAGGGCTTTTGGGGACCCGCCGCGCTGCTGCGATACCGGAATGCCCGTGGTCCGGTAGTTTTCACCATCATAGCATAAGGGGCGTGAGCATGCAACATGGGCATATTCTACTAACTTGCAATGAACGGGCTGGTATGGTATGATAAAAGCCAAAGAGGTAGCACCCAGGCAAGGGGGATGCCCATGGCAGTCGCGGTGGAACTCTACACAGTGGATCACGTGATCAAGGGCCTGTTAGAGACGGCCGGCGAGCGCCTGTCCGACATCCTCAACATCAAGACGGAAGGGGCCCTGCATTTGCGCAACGTGGAGGTCTCTCGCTTGCTGAACCTGGGCAAGGGCCCGCCCTTGCGCCTCTTGGCGGTTCGACTGGAGAAGGAGAGCGTGATTTTCGGTGTCCCGGTGGCCGAGCGGGACATCACCCACAAGAGCATCTATCGGCGGGCGGCTCGCCAATCCTACGAGGTCCTGATCTTTCTCCCCAATTTTGAACTGCGTGGCACCATTCACCTGACGGAGCGGCTGGACATCCGCCGGGTGTTGGTGGTCCGCCCGGAGGACTATGTCCCGTTGACCGACGCCACGGCGACCTTTGTGTTATATCCCCAGGTTGTCGTGAGGGCCGGCACGATTGTCTTCAACAAGCATCGTGTCGCCCTGGTCAGTGAGCCGATTCCCACGGACGAGGCTGGTACTCCCCCGACCCAGGCAGGCTAATCGAAGCGAAAGAAGCTCTGCGCACCTTGTTCCCGGCAGTTCGTGGCCCACAAAGCGCGCAGGACTTCTCACGAATGGAATCGGAGCCCTTGTTTGACAACCTTTGTGCCGTGCGGTACAATGGGCCTCGTCCACGTGCCGGCTGTCTCTGCTCGCTCTCGGAAACGTCTTGTCGAACGGATTCCCGCGCCAACGTCTGGGTTCCGGTTCGTTCGACAAAAAAGGGGTGCAGGATGAAGATCCACGAGTATCAGGCCCGGGCAATCTTTGCCCGCTTCGGCCTGCCGGTGGTCGAAGGAGACGTGGCCACGACAGCGCAGGAGGCCCGCGCCATTGCCCAGAGGCTGGGGCGGGCCGTCGTCGTCAAGGCCCAGGTGCATGTCGGCGGTCGGGGGAAGGCGGGGGGCATCCGCCTGGCCCACAGCCCCCAGGAGGCCGAGGAGGTGGCCGGCCAGATCCTGCGCATGGAGCTGAAGGGCATCCCGGTGCGCCGGGTGCTCGTCGCCGAGGCGGTGGAGATCGGCCGGGAGTTCTACCTGGGCGTTGTCCTGGATCGGTCGGCCAGGCGGGTCGTGGTGATGGCCAGCGCCGAAGGGGGGATCGAGATCGAGGCGGTGGCGCGGGAAAAGCCGGAGGCGATCGTCCGGGCTGCCGCCGATCCCTTCCTGGGCCTGCGCGAGTACCAGGCCCGCGCCCTGGCCTTTGCCATGGGGTTGAAGGACCGCCAGGCCCTCTCCTTTGCCCCGATTGCCACCACGCTCTACCGGGTCTTCGTGGAGAACGATGCCACCCTGGCTGAAATCAACCCGCTCGTGCTGACCAAGGGCGGCGAGTGGCGCGCCCTGGACTCGAAGATGCTCCTGGACGACAGCGCCCTACCCCGCCACCCCGACCTGGAGTCGCTGCGCGACCCGGACACGGAAGATCCGGCCGAGGTGCAGGCTCGCGCCAACGACATCAGCTACGTGAAACTGGATGGCGAGATCGGCTGCATGGTGAACGGGGCCGGGCTGGCCATGTCCACGATGGATACGATCAAGCTCTACGGCGGCGCGCCGGCCAACTTCCTGGACATCGGCGGCGGGGCACGGGCGGAGAAGGTGGCCGCTGCCCTGCGCATCATCCTTTCCGATCCCAGCGTCAAGGCGGTCCTGTTCAACATCTTCGGCGGGATCACCCGCTGCGACGAGGTGGCCCGCGGGATCGTCGCCGCGCTGGAGGAAGTGCGGCCGGCCGTCCCCATGGTGGCCCGCCTGGTGGGCACCAACGAAGAGGAGGGCCGCCGCATCCTGGTGCAAGCCCGGATGCTCACTGCAGAGAGCATGGCCGAGGCGGCGAGGAAGGTGGTGGAGGTGATCCGGGGGTAAAGGGCTTCTTCACCGCAAAGGTCGCCAAGAGCGCAAAGAAGGGCATGAGTGAAGGGCTTCTTCACCGCCAAGGGCGCAAAGAGCAAAAGGGGAAGGAGGAACAGGAGATGGAGGAGAATCCGCTTTCAAATTGCCGTTCAAGAAAGGAGGATGCTCTTGGCAATCCTGGTCAACGAAGATACCCGCCTGGTTGTCCAGGGGATCACCGGCCGGGAAGGCGAATTCCACGCCCGGCAGATGCTGGCCTATGGGACGAGGGTGGTGGCTGGGACTTCCCCGGGCAAGGGGGGAATCGAGGTCGGCGGTGTGCCGGTGTTCGATACCATGGCCCAGGCTGTTGCCGCCACGCAGGCCAATAGCTCGATTACCTACGTGCCAGCCCGCTTTGCCCCCGATGCCATCTACGAGGCCGTGGATGCCGGCATCGCCCTGGTTGTCTGCATCAGCGAGGGCATCCCGGCCCTGGACATGGTGCGCGTATGTGCCTACGTGAAGGAGCACGGCGCGCGGCTGGTTGGCCCCAACTGCCCCGGGGTGATCTCCCCCGGCAAGGCCAAGGTCGGGATCATGCCCGGGCAGATCCATGCCCCGGGGCCGGTGGGATTGGTCTCCCGCAGCGGCACGCTGACCTACGAAGTGGTGGATGCGCTGACCCGCGCCGGCCTGGGCCAGACCACCTGCGTCGGGATCGGGGGGGATCCGGTCATCGGGACCACCTTCATCGACGTGCTGGAGCTGTTCCAGGCCGACCCGGAGACACAGGCCATCGTGCTCATCGGTGAGATCGGGGGCACGGACGAGGAGCGCGCCGCCCGCTACATCGCCGAGCATGTGACCAGGCCGGTGGTGGCCTACATCGCCGGCCGCACCGCACCTGCGGGGAAGCGGATGGGCCACGCCGGGGCCATCATCGAAGGCGGTACCGGCACAGCCGCCGAGAAGATCGCTGCCCTGCAGGCGGTGGGTGTGGAGGTAGCCGAGTACCCGGCGCAGGTGGCCGAGCGGGTCGCCCGCCACCTGGGGAGGTGAGCCATGCGTTTCTGGCGTCGCCCGCTGGACGAGGGCCAGGTCCTGGTCGAGCATGGGAAGGTGCACATCATCGCCGAACGGTGCAAGGGGTGCGGCTTCTGCGTGGAGTTCTGCCCGCTGGACGTGCTGGCCACGTCAGATACCTACAACAGCAAGGGGTACCATCCGCCTTACCTGGTCCGCCCGGACGCATGTGTCCGCTGCGGGCTCTGCGAGATTATCTGCCCGGAGTTTGCCGTTTACGTGCTGCGCGACGAGGAGAGGCCGGCCGAGGTGGTGGACCAGCTGGCGCGTTGAATCGGTGCTGACGGACGCTCCAAGGGGGAGAAGATAGGGTAGGGGGCAGGGAAGCCGAAGAGGTGTGCCATGCTCTGCCCCTACAGGGCTGGCACAAAGGAGGTGATCGCCGGCGCCTATCGGACAGTGTTCAGCGAGAGAACAAAGAACGAGGAGGTTCGCTATGCGCAAGGTGTGCGTCGTCAGTGGCGGGATCACCAAGTTTGCCAAGGCCAACCTGCTCACCCAGGAGGCCCAGGTCAAAGACGCGTTCGACTATGCCCTGGCAGACTTGGACGGCCGGCTGGACCGCAGCGATTTCCAGTCCACGGTCTGCACCTACTTCTCCGATCACTTCAACAGCCAACTTCTCTTCGACTCGCTGACCCAGGACTACCTGGCCATGTGCCCTCGGCCGAGCATGCGGATCGAGGCCGGCGGAGCCACAGGAGGCGTGGGCATCCGGGCTGGCTACATGGACGTGGCCTCGGGGCTCTCGGACATCTGCCTGGTCTACGGTTTTGAGAAGATGAGCGAGGTCAACACGGCCAAGGGGAACGAGTTCATCGCCCTGGCCTCCGACACAGACTTTGACTACCCGGTAGGCGGCTTCTACTCCGGCTACTATGCCACCATGTCCATGCGCCACATGCACGAGTTCGGCACGACGGCCGAGCAGCTGGCCAGAATCGCGGTCAAGAACTATGACAACGCCTTCCACAACCGCTGGGCGCAGAAGCACGAACGCTGGACCGTGGAGGGGGTCCTGAATGCCCCCATGATCTCCACCCCGCTGACCCGGCCCATGGTCTGTGTCATGAGCGATGGCGCTGCCTGTCTGGTCCTCTGTACGGAGGAGTGGGCCAGGAAACTGCGCCCGAACGGGGACTATGCCGTCTTCCTCGGCCTCGGCTGCGGCACCGATACCATGCGCCTGGGCGACCGGCCCCGTGGGGACGTCATCCTGCTGCCAGGGGAGACGCCGGAGAAGTACGCCTACCTGAGGGGTAGGTGGCCGGGGGTGGCCTCCTTCCGCGGCGGCCGTGAGGCGGCCCGCCAGGCCTACCAGATGGCCGGTATTACCGACCCTCTCCATCAGATCCACTTCGCCGAGGTCCACGACGCCTATGCCTCCAGCGAACTGCAGACCTACGAGGACATGGGTTTTTCCCTCTACGGCCAGGGAGGCAAGTGGGTGGATGAGGGTGGTCCCTACATCGGCGGCCAACTGCCGGTGAACCCGTCCGGCGGCCTGATCGCCTGCGGCCATCCCGTCGGGGCGACCGGGATCATGCAGGGGGTCTTTGCCCTCTGGCAACTCCAGGGGGCGATGGCCAAGCACTGCAGCGATCCGGCGCAAGGGATCGACGGCAGCAAGATCCAGATCGAAGGGGCCAAGGTCGGCTTGATCCATAGCCACGCTGGCACCGGGACCTACATTGCCGTCAACGTCCTGGGAACCCCCGATGTGGCGGATCGGTGAGGCTAGAAAGGAGGCACGAGATGACGCACCTATACAACACCGACCCGCTGCAGGTGGGCCGGCACTACGAGATCGAGTACATCCACAGTTACGGCGAGGTCAGCGAGTTCTTCGTCGGCCTGCAGAAGCGCAAACTGCTGGCTGCTCGCTGCCCCAAGTGTGGCCGTAACTGGCTTCCGCCGCGGAGGGACTGCGGCATCTGTGGGGCGCGCGACCTGGAATGGTTCGAGGCACCTCTGGAGGGCAAGGTCCATACCTTCTCCGTCCTCCACTTCTGTGCCGAGGCCTTCCTGCACGAGGTCCCCTTTGTCCTGGCCTACATCGAGTTGCCGGGGATCGACACGGTTTTCCTGTCGCGGGTCAAGGGGTGCAAACCTGAGGAGGTCCACATCGGCATGCCGGTGCGGGCGCACTTCCGCCGGCTGGTAGACTGGACGCCGAACGACATCTGGTTCGAACCGGTGTAGGGCGGCGGCCGGCTCTCACCCTCACCCCCGCCGCCTTCGGCGGCACCCCGACCTCACCTCAGGGGGGAGGGGTGAGGTCGGGAGAGGGGCAGGGGGACGGGAGCGAGGGTGAGGGCTTTCCCTATGGCGGCATCGCCGGCAGCTGGATCGTGATCGCGGTGCCGCTATCCTCCTGGCTGATAAGCGACACCTCTCCCCCGTGGGCCCGCACGGTGTAGTAGGCCAGGAAGAGCCCCAACCCCAGGGCGCGCGATCTCCCCGCTTCCACCTTGGTGCTGAAGCCCGGTTCGAAGGCGTGGGCCAACCGCTCGGTGGGGATCCCATGCCCGCTGTCCCGCACCGACACGATGACTTCCCCTCCCTCGACCGCCGTCCTCAGGGCCAGTCGTTTCGGGCGCTCCTGGCCCCGCATGGCATCCACGGCGTTCACCAGCAGGTCGAGCAGCACCTGCAGCAATCGCGCTCGGGATCCCCACACCCGAGGAAGAGGATGGTGAAAGTCCTGCTCGACGGATACCCCTTCCTGCTCCACCTGCCCGTAAACCAATCCCAGGGCCTCTTGGAGCAGTGCTTCCACGTCCACTGCCTCAAATCGCTCCTCCCGCAATAGCTCCAGGTCGCCCAGGAGATGGACCAGGCGCGCAATCCGTTCCGCCGCGTCCGCAATCGTTTCCAGGCTCAGGCGTGCCTCCGAATCCAGGCCGGCCGCCTCCAATGCGAGCTGGGTATTGCCCACGATGATCTGCAGGGGGTTGTTGAGTTCGTGGGCCAGGCCGGCCAACAGTTCCCCCACCGCCGCCAGTCGACCGGAGCGGACCAGCTTCTCCTGGGCCTGGCGCAGGTCCTCCAGCGTCTCCCGGCTCTCCCTGTACAGCCGCGCGTTGGTAATGGCCACAGCCAGTTGGCGCGCCAGGCCTTCCAGTAGTTCCTGCTCCTCGCCCGAAAAGGCGCCCCTCTTCCTGCTTCCGAGCCCCAGCACCCCCAGGCAGCGTTCCAGGTAGAGAAGCGGCACCATGACGACCGATACGCTGCGGCGGTCCCCCATGGAAGGGACGCCGGGGTCGGCCTCCGCATCGGTGCTGAGAAAGGGCCTCCGGTTTCGCACGACCCAGCCCGGGTGCCCTTTCATGGCTGCAGCCTCGGCCTCTCGGGCTTCCTGGTCGGACAGGCCCCGTGTGCCCACCAGGCGCAACTGGTCGGCTCGCTCGTCGTACAGGTAAAGGCTGGCATAATCAAAGTTGAACACGGCCCCCAACTCGGTGAAGATCCGTGCCAATAGCGTGGGCCACTCCAGGATCGCGGTCAGGGAGCGGGAGAGTTCGTTCAGCAGGCGCAGTTTGCGGGTTTCCCGCTGGGTGGCCTCGTACAAACGCGCGATCTCGGAATGCTGCTGCAGCAGCCGCCGGGTGACGTAGCCACCCACCGCCGCTCCCATGAGGAAGAGCCCGGTGATCAACAGGAAGCTGGCAGCCGTGGAGGAGAACTCGACGTATCCACTGGTCCAGGCCGGCTGTTCGGGCCCAAAGGGCTGGACCGGGGGAAGGATGCCGCGCGCTTCCAGTAAGATCATAGCCCCGTACAGCGCCGTTGCCCAGAGGGCGCCGACGTAGGCGTGCTTCGGCCCCAGGGCGAGCGCGGCGATCAGGACGTTCAGCAGAAGCAGCAAGCTGTAGGGGCTGATGACGCCACCGGTGGCGTGGCAAAGCGCGACCATCACGGTGGTGTCCAATAGGGGAACGACCCACTTGGCCCAGGTCAGCCCCAGCCGGTATCGCGGAAGCCAGCGGCTGATCGCCCATTGCAGAAACAGGCTGTACGCCAGGACGAGGCCCAGCAGGATCAGTGCGGGCCAGAGCCCCGTCCAGGTCACCTTCCCCACAATCGCAGCGAGCGTGCTCAGCACGGTCGTGATGAGGAAGGTGAGCCAACGGACCCGCAGGTAGGCCTTCAGTTGACTGAGCAGGGGTGTCCCTGATGTTTCCATCTTCGCCGAGTCATCCCCCGAATTCCGCTTGATAGTCCTCGATGGCGGCGCTGACCACCTGCCACGCATGAGCCGCCTCATAGACCTCTTGCACCACCACCGGAGAGGGTTCTCCCGGTACCATCTTGTAGGTCGCGAAGTAGTGGCGCAGTCGCTCGACCAGGCGCGCCGGAATGTCCCCGATGTCCTCCACCGATCCCCAGATGTTGTCGTTCTCCAGAACGGCGATGATCTTGTCGTCCACTGCCCCGCGGTCCAACTGGCGCAGCCCTCCGATGACGCGGACAGAGAGCAGCACCTCCGAGCGTGTGATCGGGCGCTCGCTCAAGACACAGATGTCCAGTGGGTCGCCATCACCCTCGGCTGCCGCTTGCGAGAGAGCGGCCACCCGGGAGCCGCAGTAGGTGCGGGGAATGAACCCGTAGAGCACGGGCGGCAGGGACGAAGTGCGCTGTGGCCGGTCTACCCGCAGATACCCGGTCGTTTTGTCGATCTCGTACTTGACCGGGTCGAAGGGCGTGATCTCGATGTAGGCCTGCAGGTGGCGGGGGGGATCGCTGCCTGGGGCGAGACCGTGCCAGGGATGCGGGCGCCACCGCTCAAAGGACAACGGATCGGGCATGGTTGACCTCCTCCTTGCTCGTTCGTGCCTGGACAACGGAGTCCGTGTCAGGCATAGCCCAGATCATTGGAGAGCCATGCACGGATCAATAGGATCGACAACGACCCCCTTTTCATGTCAACCGCGGGGCGACGGTCCGTTTTTCGTCCAAACCATCTCGATGAGTCATCCCTACGATGAGGGCACTTGCCTTCGAACCACCATCAGGGTCAGGTCATCGAAGGGGGGCTGACCCTGGTCGAACTCCTTCAGGGCGGCCAGCACCTGGCGCTGGATTTCCCCCACCTCTTCGGAACGATGGGCAGCGATCACCTGGGCCAGCCGCTCCACCCCGAACTCCTCTTCAGCCAGGTTGATTGTCTCTGTCACCCCGTCGGTGTAGAGGACCAGGGTATCTCCGACTTCCAGTTGCACGCTTCTCTCTTTGAGAGGAGCGTCCTCGATCACACCGAGAATGATGCCGGGCGCCTCCAGGGACTGGGCCTGGCCATCCTGCCGGACGAGCAGCGGTGGGTTGTGCCCGGCACTGGCATAGCGCATCTCACCGGTCTCCAGGTCGATGACTCCGTAAAAGACCGAGACGAACATCTCGGCCCGGGTGTCCTCGATCAGCAGGCGGTTGACCCGCCGCAGCGCTTCGGCCGGCGAGGCGTGGCTGACCGCGCTGGCCCGGACCAGGCTGCGCGACAGCACCATGAAGAGCGCGGCGGGGACCCCCTTGTCCAAGACGTCGGCGATGACGATCCCCAGCCGGCCGTGGGGGAGCTGGATAAAGTCGTAAAAGTCTCCCCCGACCTGGCGGGCAGCCTCCCAGGAGACACCGAGGGACCAGCCGGGAAAGTCCGGGCAGCACTCCGGCAGCAGGCGCCGCTGGATCTCGCGGGCCACCGCCAGCTCCTGTTCCAGCCGCTGGCGCTCGGCAGCCTCGCGGCGCAGCCGGGCCTCCTCGATGGCGATACCGGCCTGATTGGTGATGCCGGCCAGGATGGTCTGCTGCCGGCTGGTCAGATGGGTCCCGGCTCTGCCCAGCCCCAGGGCCAGGATGCTGGGGACTTCCCCCCCGGCGATCAACGGAAACAGCCAGATGCTGCCCCCGCCCAGGCCCTCGCGCAGGGAGGGCGGCACCTCTCCCGGGTCGGCGCTGCCCACGATGGCGACCGGGCCGGCCTGGCCGACCGCCTGCTCGAAGGCCGGAACGTCGTGGGGGTCGAACCGCATCCCCTTCAGCGTCTCCCAGTGGCTGCCGTAGCCGTGCATGGGCACGAAGGCCTGGCCCTCGCGCTCGCGCAGGAAGAGGGCACAGTGCTCCACGCCCACCAGGAGGGGGACCAACCGCACGACCACCTCCAGCATCTCGTCCAGGTCGCGGGCCTGGGCAACGTTCTGGGCCACCTGCAGGAGGGCATTCAGCACCCAGGCTTCCTCCTGCTCGGCCGCGTAGAGGCGGGCGGTCTCCAGCGCAACGGCAATCTGGTCCGCCAGGGTGTTCAGGATGAACTCGTCCTCTTCGTCGAAGGCGTCCGCCTCGCCGCTCTGTACGTCGAGGACGCCGACGACTTCCCCGGCCACCTTGAGCGGCACGGCTACTTCCGAGCGCACGTCGGTCTGGTCGGGCAGCCAGCGGGGGTCCTGGTAGACGTCGCCGACCATGGTCGGTTCGCCGTGCTGGGCGACCCATCCCACCAGCCCCTCGCCCAACGAGACACGGCGGCCGCGCGCTTCCCAGAAGGGGCTATCGGGGTCCGTGCTGGCCCGGAAGATCGCTTCCTCCCCGGAGGGATCGAGGGTGAAGATGTGGGCATGGGAATAGCCAAACTGCTCCCGTACGAGGTTCACGAGTTCGCCGAGCAGATCGTCCAGGTCGAGGATGGAGAGGATGCTGCGCATCACCTGGGGCACCGTCTCCAACTGGATGGCCCACCGGCGCTGGGCTTCGTAAAGGCGCGCGGCTTCCAGGGCAACTGCCGACTGCTCGGCCATGGCCATCAGCAGGGTCGGGTCGGCCGAGGAGAAGAAACCAGGCTGTGAGTGGATCAGGGTAATGGCCCCCAGGACCGTCTCTCGGTGCAGGATCGGCACGGCGATGGCCGAACCGATCTCCCGTTCCGTGGGCAACCAGCGCGGATCCTGCCGGGTGTCGGGCACCAGGGCGGGCTGGCGCTGCTGGATCACCCAGCCGGCCAGGCCGCGTTCCAGGATGGCCGTCAGGTTGGCCTGGGACTGGGGCTCGGTGGAGATGGCCCGGGGGGGCTCCCGCCGGGTTCCCAGCAGCAGGATGGCGCCGTCCTGGGCGTGGAAGCTCTCCACGGTCCGCTGTACCAGCCGCTGCAGCAGGTCGTCCAGGTCCAGCCGCTGGGTGAGGTCGCGGGTGACGTTGTAGAGGAGTTCCAGCCGGTCGCGCTCCTCGCGGACCTGCGAGTAGAGCCTGGCGCTATCCGCGGCAATGCGCTCCAGTTCCGCGGCGCGCTCGCGCGCGGCCTGGTAGAGGCGCGCCTTCTCGATGGCGATGGCGGCCTGGTCGGCGATGAAGGAAAGGGTGCGCAGGTGCTGTTCGCTGAAGGTGGCCGGCCGGGAGCTCTGGATCGAAAGCGAGCCGATCACCTCACCGCTGGCGATCAGTGGGACAAAGACGGCTGAGCGGGGCGGGTCTTCGTTCAGGTAGCGCGGCCGGGCCGGGAGCCGGTCCATCTCGCGTGAAAAGTCGCGCACCAGCAGCGGCTGCTTGCTCTGCCGCATCCAGCCGACGATGCCCTCGCCGGAAGGCAGCGCGACGGTCAGTGGATCCTGGCGCACCCCCTGGCGGACCCAGACCTGCAGGGTGAAGCGGTCCCCGTCAAAGAGCCCCAGGTGGAAGGTCGAAGTGTCCACGATGTGGCTGGCCTGCTCGTAGATCAGCTCGCAGAGCCTTTCGACGCTCAGCTCGGCCGTGGCCACGGCCCGGGCGATCTGGTTGAGGACCTGGAGTTCGCGGACCGAGCGGCGCTGTTGCAGGGCAAAGGTCACCAGGAGATGGATCGCTATGCTCGTACCGATCAGGGCGCCGGCCAGCAGGGCAAAGGCCAGCGGGTCTTTTTGCTGATAAAAGACCGCGACCAGGAGGGATTGGGGCAAGGGGATGAGCTCGATCAGGAACGAGGGCACATGGACGGCGGCAAACCACTCCCGGACCGCGACCCATCCCCCCAGCACGGCTTCGACGGCCCCCCAGCCCAGGTGATCCAGGAGGAACCAGACCATGAACAGGACCAGGGCCGGCCAGGCGATGGAGGCTTGCAGGGGGGGATGGGGAACACCTCCGCCGACCTGGAGGTAGAGCCAGCCGCCGGCCAGGGCCATCAGGGCCTTCAGGCCGCTGTCGAAGAGGATGTTGCCGGCCAGGATCACCGGCGAGGGGAAGGGGCCTCCCCGGCGGGAGCGCAGAGCCTCCATCGCCGCCCGGGCGATCTGGAAGAGCAGCGAGCCGCTCGCGGCTACCCAGGCTCCGCCGAGCGGGCCGAAGAGGAGGATGGCTGCCAGGTCCACGATGCCGACCAGGCTGTGGGTCTGGCGAGGCACCACCCGGCTCCCCAGCCCCTTGATCAGTAGCGAGAACAGGAGGAACAGGACCCAGGCGCGGGGGAAAAAGCCCGCAGGCAGGTCGGGGCGCCGGACGAGCAGAAAGGTCCAGCTACCCAGTCCGATCAGCAAGCCCAGTGCGAGAAAGGCGTAGGGGCGGACCGTGCTCCTACCTTCTCGACCCACTCGAACCCTCCAGCGCGTTCAGTGCAGCCTCCCGCGTTTCGAACAGAGGGAAGATCTCGGTGAACCCGGCAATGCTCAACACCCGGGTCACGTTGGGTTGGGCGCAGCAGAGCAGGACATTTCCGCCTCGGTCGCGCAGTTCCTTGGCCGCCACGAGCAGCGCGCGCAGCCCGGTGCTGCTGAGGTAGGTAACCTGGGAGAGGTCCACGACCAGGAACTGTTGCCCCAGATCGATGGGATTCCGCAGCATGCGCTCCAACTCGGAGGAGCGAGTGGCGTCGATGCGCCCCGATGGGCAGACGATCGCAGGGCCGGCCGCGGGAGTGCCGTGGCGGACCATGGTGAGCACGTTCTCCTCCCCTTCGGTGGCAAAGTCCACCTGGTCCATCAGGCGGCGCATGAGGAAGATGCCCAGTCCGCCCTCCTGCCGTTCCTCCAGGGGGGCGTGCAGGTCCGGTTCGGGGACCTCGGAGGGATCGAACGGCCGGCCGCGGTCGCGCAACTGCACGACGAAATCGCTCCCTTCCTTCCAGCAGCCGATCCAGAAGAAGCCTTCCTGGCCGGCTTCCGAGTACCCGTGGAGGACGATATTGGTGGCGGCTTCGTCCACGGCCATCTGAATGGCAAAGAGGTCCTGATCGTCCACATCCATCGCGCTGGCGCTCTCGGTGACAAAGTCGCCGATGATGCTCAACTGGTCCAGCCGCGCCGGGAAGGTCCGCTGGGTGATCTGCCGCTGATCGCTTCGCGCCATCGCTGCCCTCGGAAAGGGGCCAGATTCGCCTTGGGAGCCAGTCGGTTCGGCCGGGGGGACCCACGCGCCTCCCCCCGGCCCTTACCCGCGTATCCTAAGCTGCCTGGGGGTCATGCCGGGGCCTCGCCGTTATGATAGCACAGTTGCCGGCTATTGACAAGCGGATGCTTTCCAGGTAAACTGGAGTTTGTGGTGGGGCAGGTGCCCCATAGGGCTGTTGCAGGAAGACGAGGTCTAGATGATGGAAGAACTGGTAGGACAACCGCCGAACGGGGAAGGCGCGCAGCCAGCGCAGGCAGGGGCACAGCCCTCACGCAGGCGACGAAGATCGTCGTTGTTGGCTATCCTGCGCCTTGTCCTCGTGCTGGGTCTGCTGGTTGTGATCTACCTGACGCTGTGGAAGGGGAAAGGTTTTGCCCTGGTGGCCTGGTTGCTCACTGTGATCGTCCTGATCGACAACTCGGTGAACGTGCTTTTTGGCATGTGTGACGAGCCGGGGTCACGGCGGTCGGGCTTCATCTACTGGTTGGCTACCGTCTTCTGGGCCAATCCGGCGATCCAGATGGTCATGAAAAGTGGGGAAGTCAAGCCACTGCGGCCGACCGGCCCCCTGGCCAGCCTCTTCTACCGACTGGGTGCACCCAGCATCGTCATCGTCGAGAACGGCGTTGCCGTTATCCTGGAGCGCAGCGGGCGCGTCACCCAGATACACGGGCCTGGGCTGGTCTTTACCCGCCGCTTCGAACGGGTGGCCCATGTGGTGGACCTGCGGCCACAGGTGCGCAGCTTCCCGGTCAAGAAGATCATGACCCGTGATGGCCTGAGCTTTGATCTGGAAGGTCTGGATGTCTTCTTCGAAGTCGCGCCCGACTTTGACCCGGGGCGGGGGGAATACTCGTTCTCCAAAGAGGCGGTGCTCGACCTGGTCTATCGCGGCGGCTTTCTCTATGACGTGGGGAAAGCGCTCGAGTGGGGCGAGCGGGTGGCCCGGGTGGTTGAACACCATCTGCGGAACGTGGCCGCTGCCTGTACCCTGGACGACATCGTCCGCACACAGCAGACCACCGCCCGTGAGCGGCTCATGCGCGAGGTCGAGGAACGGGCACGGCCAGACCTGCAGAAGTCCGGTGTGCGTCTGACGGGGATCAACGTCGGCCAGATCGCAGTGCCGAGGGAACTGGAGGACAACCTGATGCTGCCCCTCAAGCAGGCCGTGGACATGGGATGGGTGCAGACACAGCGAGACGCGATCATTGGGATCGCGGAAGGGCTCCGGCAGGCCATCCTCAAGATCGAGGAAAGTGTGCCCGCGAGCACCCAGGAGACCATGCCACACCTGTTGCTCAATCTGACCCAGATGCTGGAACGGATTTCGGCAGATTTCCTGCGGCTCTCCGCTCCCTACCGACAGGGGACTGAAGGCCGCCCGCTCCTGCCACGAGGAGGGGAGGACGAGGCAGCCGGTGGGCGTGCATAGGGCGGAGCAGCGGGGGAGTCCCCGGTTTACTGTGGTTCTTCCGCGTCGGGCGGGGAACCGATCCACCTGATCGGGGCGCCCTGCTCGGAGGAAAGGTCCCAGTAGCGAGCCGAGAGGGCCTGTTCCAGCCAGCGCCGCAGATCCTTCCGGCTGCCGATGGCGTGCAGAATAGATTCGATGACCTCGCTGAACCCCTGGCGGTAGTATTGCATGTAGGGAAGGTCGGACTCGTCAACCGGGGTGGAAACCGCTGACCGGTGGATGGCGGCAATGATGTTCTCCAGGTCCTCCAGCCAGAAGTGCTCGGTGGACCTGCTGCCTCTGGATGGGGTAGGGCCTGGGGGCTTGGCCTGCGGGTCCAACAGTTGCAGAGGCAGTCCGAATGCCAGCATCAGGGACTGGACCGCCGCCCGGCAGCCCCAGCGATATAGCCGGTCTCTGGCTTGCACCTCTGGTGTACTTGCCACTGCGGGGGCTTCCTGCGGCGGCGGCAACTTGGCCGAGTAGATCGCCAGGAGGATGTTAAAGAGATCATCACGGCTCCAGATGTGGGACGGCATGGATTCTCTCCCCACGCTTCCTGGGCGAATGCCCAGGTCTGCCAGGAGTGTAGCATGCCCGCCCACCGCTGTCAAGAGGAGGAACCGATGCCCAGGTATGGGGTCTTGGAGAACTTTCCTCTGCAACTCCTTTCCTACGAGGACCTGAAGGCCATACTGGCCGAAGTGGTGCCGTCATCTCCGAGGAAATGGTCCACGCCCAGGGCAGAGGAAGAGTGGGGGCGCCTCTGCGGTGAAGTGCAGGAGGCCCTCCATGATGCCTACTTGCTCGGCCCGGCAGCGAAAGGCAAGTGGCTACACCCGGTGGCCGACCATCTGGCCCGAATCGATCGGCACTACACAGCTCCAGAGGCCACAGAGATCCGCATCGCCTACCTGAGTCTGCTGGACCGCGTCTATGGAGCCACCCTCCGCCACGTCCTCCGGCGGATGCCGACCGCGCTGTGTTCCGCTTCTGGACATTTCCGAGTCAGCCGGCTGCTCATGTTTCGCTACTCCCGCATCCGGGAAACAGAGGAGAAGCCGGCCCTGGAGGAACTCATGGAGTTCCTCTATCTGGGTGGCCCTCGCTTCGAGATGGAGTGGTCCTGGAGCCCGCTGGGAAGCGAAATCGAGGAAGAGGAGGACGAGGAGGTCATGGAAAGGAGACGGCGCCGCCGGGAGTGAGTGAGCCGTTGCTCAGCGCCGGCGGGAAGGGCGTTGGCTGCGCTGGGCCCACCAACTCAGGAACAGACCGAGATACTCCCGCCCACTGATCAGTGGTTTCAGATCAACGTGAGGGACCTTCGTCATGGCCAAGCGCACGCTGTCCTGGGGCACATCGTAGTGCCAGTAGAGCAATTGCTGCAAGTGTTGGCCCAGGCGCTGGTCGAGCAGAGTTCGGACTGCGTCCAGGAAGAGGGCTTCTTTCCTGTCCTTGGGGAGGTCCTGCTGGGACAAGGTCTCCCGGATGGCGACCAGCTTGTTCAAGTTGTCGCTGATGAAGGCAGGCATCTGGACCAGCAGGTCTTTGCGCGTGCGCAGGCTTTCCCAGGCGGCAATGATCTCCGACAGCCGGGCCCTGTCCAGCAGCGCTCCGCCCAGCTTCTCCGCTCTCCTGGCAGCCGAGGCTCCCCGGATCTGCTCTCCCTGAAACACGACCTCTTTGCCATCCCGGACCAGGGTACCCTCTACGTCGATGAACAGGCAGACCTTGATGGTGTCTTTCTGGGAAGGTTCTGGCTTCCCCTTCTTGTTCTTGTTCGGATTGAGCCAGTTGGCAATGTCACTCCAACCGGTGAAGCGTACCAGCCGGCCGGCGGCACCGGTAACCAGCAGGAAGAAGGTTCCGCCGAAGAGAAGACGGGCCGGTTTCCAGACGAAGCAGGCCATGTCGAGCAAGGTCAGGAAAGCCAGCAACCCGAACATATCCTTGCCGGGCTTGACTTTGCCCAGCGTCGCGTAGAGCAACCCGGCGACTACGCCGGCCAGGATGATCAGAAAGAAGCCGCTCAGGTACAGGGAGCCCGGAGGCCTGCGGGAAAGAGCAAAGGCCCAGGTCCAGTTCATCCCGAGCATCAGCACAGTGGCCGCTACAGAGCCTAACCCGGCGCACAGACCCAGGAAGCGCAAATAGTAAGCGAAACTCCAGGGGCGTCGGCCCGGCAGGTTCAGCCTGAGGGCGCGGAGCAGGAAGAAGCGCACGACTTCCAGGACGAACGTCAGGAAGAAGGTGAGGTAAAGCAACCACTCAGTGGGGAACCGCTCCATGCCGTCCTCCTCTTGAGATCGGGTCCATCCCCATTATAGTGGCAGGACCCCCTCCCGTCAACAGCCCCGCCTGACACCCATGAACAGTGCGCGCACACCACGTATGCTGGGAACCACGGACAGGGGCCCGGACTTCTCCGGGGGGAACCCCCCCGGGTCCGGTCGCAGCACGATGCGGCAGGGTGGAAGCGGATCGAGCCTTGACGAAGTTGCTGGCTAGCGAACTGGCTGCTCCATGCCTGGCCCCAAAACCCGCGCCTCCAGCGCAAGTGCCTGGACACCGCCCTGGCCCTGTCTACACCCACACTTCCGGTGGCAAGACGATTATAGCACTGCCTGGAGCGCGATTCAACCGGCCGGCGCCAGGCGTGGGGGTGCCTGTGGGTGGATCGGGCATAGCGGCCGGGTGGCTGCCCCTTCCTGGCTGGTGCCAGGAGGGCGAGTGCCGGCAAAGCGCCGGCCGGCCCCTACAAGAGGTGCCGGCGCCGTGCGACTGGGGACTCAGCCGAGCGCAATCGGGACACGTCCGGGGGTCCCTCCCGGCGCGGGGGCTGATGGGCACAAGGAACTGCAGCCGCGGGGGGCCGCGGGGTCGGGCAAATGACCTCGCTCTGCTCTACGGCCCAGACCGTCTCACCTGCTTCGTTTCGGCTCCGAGATGAGGCCGCCTGCTGCCCAGTTGGTGCCAGCCCGCACCATGGCCCGCGCGGCAGCATCTGGTTGTTCGGGCCGTCCCAGGAGT
>Ga0315296_10001410_pt1 | contig 20978 bp, 11 predicted proteins | sample YL17G14_18_MG_FD_203921 | JGI IMG/M metagenome (GOLD analysis project Ga0315296, IMG submission 203921) | Sediment microbial communities from Yellowstone Lake, YNP, Wyoming, USA - YL17G14_18 | ecosystem: Environmental > Aquatic > Freshwater > Lake > Sediment | place: USA: Wyoming | collected...
TAATGTTCTTTGCTATTTCTATTGCTGTTGCACCGAAAATCATGTCTGTCGTGCGGTATATGTCATTTTCCGTTCTTATTTCTAGGAGGGTTGGATCCCATGTTAGGTTGAGCTGCCAGCCTGCAAGTCCAGTAACATCAGTAATAGTTATGTTCGCGAAAAAGGTTGTGTTGATCGGGGTGCTGGACGGAAATATGAAGTTGCTGTCTCCAGTTTCAGGATTAATGACAGAAATAACCGGGACTGCTGCGTTAACAGGCGATATCAAGAACATCGTTGTAAAACCTAGAATAAGTAGCGCTGCAATTCTCATTGTTTTTTCTTCCAAGTTCTTCACCTAAACGTTACGTATTCGTCGATATCATATTTTAAACTTACTGTTAGCTCAGCGATTCGATGCATCCAACAAGCGCCAAAATTACTCGAGTAGTCCTCATCAGGTTAGGCTTCGACATAGTATACATGATCTCTAAAAATAAAAAAGGGATTATTGGTTGAATCAACTGCATGATGTTCCAATCATTTTTAAGAGTCGTACAAGATCGCCGATGTCGACCAAACGGTCGTCATTTACGTCTGCGTATTCATTCCAGTTTGGATCACCTGGCTTTGAGGGGATAGCGTTAGTTACTAGTACTAAGTCGTCGATGTCCACTTTTTTATCTCCGTTCACGTCACATGGAAGCCTAATCTTTACACCACCGTCTTCGAGTTTATTGTCTTCTAGATTGAGTTCATATGGAACGGAGAGAACCTCTGCGGACACAGTATAGTTATGGCAAGGCGTCACACTTGTTGTATTCCATACGAAAGTTACTGTAGTCTGTTCGCTTGGATTTAGGCTTGGAATAATCAACGTATCTATTAAATTGCTGTTGAAATATGCTTTTACATCGACCGAAGTTTCAATAACTTCTCCTTTGTTTTGAACTGTCACGTTGACTTTCAATAAGTTACCCTGATAAGTCCAGTTCTTGTATGGAACGACATTTATTATGGCTAAATCTCTTATCAAATTCACGAATAAACCGTCATGGGATACATGTGGTATTGGTCGTCCGAGAGAATCACCGAGAAATGTGTCATGAATATCTAGAGGGGTCGCTCCTCTTCCTTTGACTCGGAAAATGATCGTAAGTAAAGGAACTTCAGAAATGGATGTTATCGGCACCGCTGGCGGGTAATATGTCACGTTAACTTTTATGACGCCTGCCATATTGTCCACGGAAAATTCAGGGATGTAGTTAGTCTCGCCTAAGACATCAAGGAAGGTAAAACCTATACAAATCAATATGTTAGAGTCGTAGCCTAAGATGAATCCGTAGCTATACATGTTGGTGACGTTCTTAATTGTTACGTTGATTTGAATGGTTTGTGGGGGTAGTATTGAAGAATTAATTATTTCTGAAGGCCTTACGAAAAATTCGCCTCCGAGGCTTGGAGGCGGAGGCCGACTGTATTCGTAGGTGCCGTGTTGGGGTGTGTAGAGTATGGGGTCGCCTGTCGGGTCTGTGATCTTCGTTGGGAATGAGGACACTTGGTCTAAGTGCAGTGGGCAGGTGAGAACGCTGGCGGGTGCTTGGGTGATGTTAAACTTTATTTGGCATAATACTCCGCTGCCGGTGAAGGCTGGTTTGCCGATTCCACGGCTAACAGCCCAGTACACCCAATCAGGCTTAATGTTCTTTGCTATTTCTATTGCTGTTGCACCGAAAATCATGTCTGTCGTGCGGTATATGTCATTTTCCGTTCTTATTTCTAGGAGGGTTGGATCCCATGTTAGGTTGAGCTGCCAGCCTGCAAGGTTAGTAACGCTTGTTACTGTTATGTTCACTAGGAAGTAGCCGAGTGGATAGCCTACCGCTGTTGGCGGAGGATACGTGTCCGTGAAGTTGATGGTTGTGGTTCCGTAGAATCCTGGGACGCCGTATCCTTCTGTTGCGTTGATGACAGAGACATACGTCGTAGGTGATGCGGACACTGGAAAAACCATGGCCATGCTCAGTAGCAGTAAAACAGTCAAACAAGTTGAAACTAGTTTTCCGAACATTCTCCTTTCTCCCTTTTTATTTTACATGAATACAATGTTTAGAAAAATTAATAAAGATTGCGCAAACTTTTAGCAGTTTTTTGGAGAATTCATTTTATTTTAAGTGTCGGTAATTTCTGTTCTGTTTTGTATGGTAGATTTGGAGAATTTGATGGTTTGGATCGTGCTATTTTAATTGTTGCAGAATGGTTTAGTATGTACCATAGTTTCCAATGTTGTTGATTAATAGAGTTAGGTCTGAAATGTCAACTTTGTTGTCGGGGGGGTCGTTTAAGTCGGCCTCTGGGTTCCAGTTCGGGTACCCTGGCATTGAAGGAATCGCAAGAAGTATTTTAACCAAGTCTGAGATATCGACTTTGCCGTCTCTATATATGTCGCCTAGCAGCTTGACCTCAAACTTTGTGGAGGCACTGACTTGCTGTCCTTGATAGAAGGAGGCTACGTAAACCGTGTAGTTGCCTAGTGTTCCTCCATTGGGGGGTATGTAGAAGGATGAGCCATATGTTCCATTTTCATATGTGACTTGAGCAGTTTCGCTTGAGTGTTGCATTGTTGATGTCTTTGAACTTATGATATTAAAGGTTGAAGAGTTCTCTGGACAGTAAGGAACTCCGTGATTTTGTGGAGAATCGCTGAAGGCACTAGCGTAAATTGCTGCTGTCCCAAGATCAGCACCGCTTGGGACTTGCCAGCTATAGGCTGAGAACCATGGGCCGCCCGGTGGTATAGAGTTACCTCCAAGATCAAAGCCGAAAAGTGGGATGTTGCTTGAGCTGTATATCGTGAAGGCTATGACTGTGTAAACTGGTACAATCAGATTGTTCTTATACCATATCCAAATCCAAATAGTAGATCCTCTTTTGACATTTGTTAAGTGGTTGCCGGAAGCGTCTCCTATATACGCATCAACTATGTCTATGTAGCGTGTCCATGTTGGGATGGTACCTGTGAGCAAGGTCCTGTAGATAAATCCTCCAATGCGGGTGTTTATTTGTAGGGCTATTAGTCCATCGGAGACGGGTAGATTGTTGAGGGTTAGGTTTCCTCTTATTTGAACTGTTAGTCCTGTTGTAGGTACCTTGTAAACTTGCTTGTCTGTTGTTACAGTAATTTTTAGAGTAGATTGATAGGAAATGAGTGTTGAATTCGCCATGAGGATGGTGAAAGAGAAGAAAAGTAGTAAGGGTAAACTGATTTTTTTGGAGTTCAATTTTCTCCTCTCTTCCCGATTATATGAAGTTGAGACGTTAGTATAAGTCTTCTGGAATATTTTTCTATTGGTCTTTATTAAAAAGATAAAAAAAGAAGGGGGTACTGTGTTTTTTTGAGCCTATGTAGCTAGTATCGTGAATTCTGGTATTGGTGTGTACTCTGGCGTCCAAGCGCATCCGCCTAGACTGGGTAGGTTGCTGAGGGCGTTTACGTGCACTTGCGCTATGTATGGTACTGCCCATTTCTCTATGCGTATTTTGAATGTCCAAGTGTAGTTTCCATAGTGACACCACATGTCAGGCCACTCTCCCCGTGATTCCAGCTCCAAACCTTCGCCGATTGGGATAGGCTGCATAGAGCCGCCAATTGGGTAGTTTAGTTCATCATGGACAAACACTGTTATAACCACTGGATAATGTAGCCATGCATAACTCTGGAAGTCCACCGTAATGTTAACGGTTCCTAAGTGGTCGACCGACGTTGGGTTCACGGTTACTTTTACCCATTCTACTAGGTAGTCAAAGTGGAACTGTAGTGTGTCGGTAACTACTATGCACGCAACGTCTACCGAAGCCGTGACAGTCCATATGCCGAAGAGAAGTTCTCCATCGAAACATGGCCAAGGTATACGGTATGAGGTGTGGGCTGATCCGTTCGCTTCTGTGATTGCTGTCAGAACTGTGACAAGGTTACCATTGTTATCGCGTATTTCGAAGGTTACGACTTTGTTTTGTTGTGGCCACATGTTGTATGATACGTTAGCGTATAGTTCTACTTGTTTCTGTGGCCAGAACATGTCGCTTGGCTGATTAATTCCTTGTCCGCCGTAGGGATTTGGATATTGTGTGTAGACGTCTATATAGCGGCCTGTGATCAAGAGGTATCCATATATTTTGTAGTTGCCCATGATCCATGGGTATTTGGGAACTATAAATTCTTCGTTGAAGTTCTCGAAGACACGGTCCGGATACAATTTCCAAACACAGGTTACGACAAATGCGTTGGGAGTCTCGATTGTCCATGGATCTTGTTCTTGAACGGTGGACTTGAATGTGAAAGTACATAGCGACCTTTCTGCACACGACAACCCTGTACTGTCTGGAAATACGGTCATTGAGGTCCAGTTCCAGATGACAGCTAGAACAAGGAACCACTTGTGGGTTGTGTTGAAGCCTGCTCCTGTAGTTGTCCAATATGTTCCGTCAGGTGCCCATGTTGGGTTCTTTAAGAATGGTCCTTCGGTGATTTTGATTAAGTTAAAGCCGCTTATCTTGTTCCATATGAACTTGAATTGGTAGGCTATGAGTTTAGCGTCGGCAACTATGTTGTTTATGCACACGTCTACTGTGAAGTTTTCTTTAGGTGTGCCTATGATGGTTGGTCCCTTGGGCCATCCTTGTACAACGTCTTCTGGACAAACTTCAAGCCAAGGCTTTGGTATGAAGACTATTTTACTGTATTCGTAGGTGCCGTCTTCGGGTGTGTAGAGTATGGGGTCGCCTAACGTGTTTGTGATCTTCGTTGGGAATGAGGACACTTGGTCATGGTGTAGTGGGCAGGTGAGAACGCTGGCGGGTGCTTGGGTGATGTTAAACTTTATTTGGCATAGGATTCCGCTGCCGGTGAAGGCTGGTTGGCCCATTCCACGGCTAACAGCCCAGTACACCTTGTCAGGTTTAATGTTCTTTGCCGTTTCTATTGCTGTTGCACCGAAAATCATGTCTGTCGTGCGGTATATGTCTGTGTCCACTGCTATTTCTAGGAGGGCAGGATCCCATGTTATGTTAACCTGCCAGCCTGCAAGGCTAGTAACGTCTGTTACTGTTATGTTCACTAGGAAGTAGCCGAGTGGATAGCCTACCGCTGTTGGCGGAGGATACTCGTTAGTGAAGTTGACAGTTGTAGTTCCGTAGAATCCTGGGACGCCATATACTTTTGTTGCGTTGACGACGGACACATATGTGATAACAACTGCGTGCACTGGAAGAACTGTGGCGATGCTGAGTAGTAGTAACACAGCTGAAAAAGTTGAAACTAGCTTCTTAATCATTCTCCTTTCTCCTTTTTGCTTTCCAATAAGAAGATGGACTTATTGAGATTTAAATCTTCTGGAATTATGTTCTATAAGAGCGCTTTCAGCATTTAGAGCGCTTTCAGCATTTTTTGTTGGTAAACTAACAGTATTTTTCATTATTCTTTCTTGAAAAATTAGGGGTCGTTTTGCGAAATTAAAAACAAATAAAAGGGGGGATTTTGGAGTTTTTGTTTTTGTCATACGGGATCAACGTAGTCGGTAACACCAACGAGGGTGACCAGTGCCGACAGGTCGGAAATGTCCACTTTATTGTCGGTTATGGTGGCTTGGTATATGTCTGCGTACCAGTTCCAATTGAGATCGCCTGGCATTGATCCTACAGCATCGACCATTCTAACCAAGTCGGAGATGTCTACTAGTCCTAGAAGGTCTTTATAGTAAATGTCGCCTGTTCCGAGGACGATACACCAGTCGTCGAGTATTGTGTTGTTGGCTAGGACACTGTCGTAGGCGGTTTCGTCTGCGACGCCAATTTCTGCGCTGCAGTTCCACCTACCCGCATAGGCTTTCGCGGTTAGTGTGCTTAGGTCTAGTATGAAATTTACTGTGTCCGAGTCGCCCGGAGCACCTACAGGGAACGTTGCAATACCTTCTACGTGTACTACTGTTGTGCCTCTCTGTAGTTTCAGACCTATAACACCCCAGAATATATTGATCAGGTTGTTGGCGTCAGCACGGTCCCAATGTACTTGTACTATGATTCTTGGACGGGAGCCTTTAGCAGGTCCTGTCACTATTTTGAGGTATGGTTTTTGGTCGTTGATTAGTGGTGGGTTAGTGTGTGCGGTGATGATTACTTGTGTGACGTTGCTCATGCTGTGCATCACTGACAGGTCTACTGGCTGAACTGTTATGACGCCTGGTGGCGTGTCTTTCCAGTATTCTTTGAAGTATCCGCCTGAATAGATTGGGTTGTAGTACCATCCGTAAATCCATGTTCTCTCCCAGTGGCGTCCAGTAGGCTGGTATGTGCAGACGCTTGGAGCGTCTCTTATGTAAATTTCTTGCAGCTCGTAGTATATCTCTTCCCTTCTAGTCTCGTCCACGCAGGTTCCACCTTCTTCAATGAGTTCGTCAACGTGGGGGTCGTTGTAGCTTTGAGGCGCTGAGAATGCTCCTGTACTGTGCATGAATGGGAAGAAGAAGTTGTGTGGATCTGGGAAGTCAGCCTGCCAGCCTATGATGAACATTGGCAATTTTCCAGCCCAGAGTTCGGGGAGGTAAACGGTTCCCCACTCTACATCGTAAACGTCTATGATGAATTTTTCATTGAGCGCTTCAACATGGGGTTCGATCTCGTCATCAGCCATTGTTTTTCTTGCTACGTTGCCTGTGTTGTAACACAGCGGCAGCTTAAAGCCGTTCTTCCATACCAGTCCTTCATGGCCTAGGGGAACGTCCCAGTCTCCTGGGGTTGGGTCGTCACCGCCCCAAGCCAGCTTGAAGTAGTATGTAGCTTTAATTGGGTCATAGTAGTACTGGTTGGCGTCATACCAAGCTTGTGGTCGTCTGTAGGGTAGTCCGAAAATCGCTGGAGTAGCGGGGTATTGTGCCTCGCCAAGGTATGCCAATTGGAGGAACTCAGTGTAGTTGACAGAGTAACAGAAGGCTTTTCTCAGGTTCAAGTCGCTGAAGAAGTCCGGTGGGATTCCAGTTCCCGCTATTACGCCATAGTCCAGGTGAGTTGTGAATGGTGGATACAGGTAGCGGCTCGTTAATGATATGTTAAAGTTGTAGAAGTTGCCACCAGATACTAAACTTGGCAGTGGGAATGTGCAGCGTATACCAGCCTTACCCTCGACATCAGCCTTGTACTGTGTGGGTACGTAGCAGAAGTCGAGGTCTCCTGCGAGGAACATTAGTTTCCTCGTAGGCCACTCGCTAATGAACTCCATTCTGACTACGTCTACATAGCTATCACAGCCTGGTGCTGGCCATTGCTGCCAGTGCTCGTCGAATCTTTCGATTCTCCAATGTTTCCCAGATATCCACTCGACTAAGAAGTATGGACCAGTTCCGCACATAACGGGCTCTGGGTCCATGAGCGGCGAAACTGCTGGGTCATGAGCGGCATTAAGACTGACCTGAGTAAAGTATCCATCCCAACAGCCTTCGTCTATAGACCAATCCATGTACTGTATGCTAGCCCACGGTTGAGCAAAGACCTGTTTGAAAATCATTGTTGGATATGGCCCAGCGAATTTGAACCAAACCCAGCTACAGTCACCCTTTATAGCAGCAGAAACTATTGGAGCAAATGCAAGGTCTGGTACTTTGGGTGTGCCGATAAGGGGCCAGCTGTATTTGGGGTAAAACAGAGGTTCATATATCATCCATTGAGGACCGCCTGAGTGGTCTAGTACAACCCACCTCTTCATGGTGTATTCAACGTCCCAGCAAGTGAGGCAGGGCTTAACGACAAGAGTAGTACCCACTAAAGACTCGACAATGTAGTACCTTGTATAAGCATTTGGAAATTCTGGAGGAGGCGTTCCCGAGCGGGTCATTTTGATCACGTCGCCAGCACTCAGTACACCGTCGTATTTACTGAATTGTCCATCCTCCCATTCGTCAATGTGATATGTGCGTACCAACGGCTTTAGTGCGCCTAACGGCTGGTTTTTGTAGCCGACTTCAGTCACAGTGGTGCTTTCATAAGGTGGAGGAAATACTACAGGAACCGTCAAAGTTATCCAGCATTGGAATGGAACTGGCAACTCTTTGACTATTATTTGGGTGACCAAACCGGGGTAAGGCGGACTTACCGCCTCCACGTGGTAGGCAATCACCGGCGGTTCAGCTGGTCCGACAAAGTTTTTCTTCTCCATCTTGACTATGTCGCATGCACTTAGAATACCATCAAGGTTATTGTCTTCCCATATCAACAAGTGCCACATGCCGCCTAATTCAGCTGGAGGCAATATTGCTTCCCATTGAGTACTTACTGGCTCAGTTGGAATGACTGGCATCAAGGCATTCATAGTTATGATTCTGTGTTGACCTCTTATCTTGAAGTAAAAGACATCTGTCGCTTCGTCAAAGTACCATTCGTAGGCAAGGCTAGCTATAAACTGGTCAGTTCTACCCCTCTCCTTAACATCTTTGCTCCTGTTAACGTAGTACTCTAATAGCGTATCATACACGTTATCGACTAACTCTCCGCTTGCAGTATCGTAGAGCCATCCAGGATCACCCACTTCAGGCTCACCAATTGTTCCTACAGCAATCTCACTCAGTCGTGGAACCGCAGCCGAAACTGACGTAACTGGAAGCATTGTCAAAAGCAAAGCCAATGAAATGACTAATACAAACAATAGTTTTTTATACATTTTCCTTTCTCCTTTCTGTTTTCGCGTGATAAACTAAGGCTCTCAGTGATATTTAATCTTTATGGAACAATCTTCCAGTCAACAAACCATGCGCTAGAACACCAATTTTCTCAATCCGCACATAAAAGTTATTAACCTCTTTTACCCCCTCAAAAGGGGGAAACCCAAAATGGGTCTCGGCACATACATTATTAGGAGACTCTTACTCCTCATCCCTATCCTAATAGGAGTTTCAATAATCATTTTCGCAATAACAGAATTCTTCGACCCGTACGCTAGAGCCTCTCTATACGTGGACCCGACTAAAGTTAGAGATTGGCCCGCTGTCTTCCAAAAGTACGGTCTTTTAGACCCGGTTTATGTCAGATATTTCCGTTGGATTACTGAAGTTTTACACGGCAACTTAGGCTATTCACAAGAAAACCGCATGTTCGTCCTAAAAGCTCTTATGTCGAAGTTCCCCGCCAGCGCCGAAATAGCCATATTCTCCACGCCGCTCACCATCCTTCTAGGGATATACCTCGGAGTAAAATCAGCTGTACACCGAGACAAAGTGGTCGACCATATAACAAGAGTTGTGGCAATAATCGGATGGTCCCTTCCAACCTTTTGGTCTGCTATAATATTGCTCTCAGTATTCTACGGTGGCTTTGGCCTTTTTCCGCCAGGTAGACTAGGAAGCGCAGCCGAAGATTTTATATCCCGTGGCACAAGAGCTGGCACATACACCGTCTATACAGGCCTTAACACCTTTGACGGATTGCTCAACGGACAACTATGGATAACTTGGGATGCCCTGATACACCTTTTCCTTCCATGCGTAAACCTGACGATAGTCCAGATAGCGCTCCTCATAAGAGTAATGCGCTCTAGCATGCTGGAAGAGCTCAACAAAGGCTACATTACCACAGCAAGAGCAAAAGGTCTAGCCCAAAACGAAGTCATCAATAAACATGCAAGAAGGAACGCTTTAATCCCAACACTTACTCTTTCAGGACTATTAATTGCAGGCATGATGACAGGCGTAGTCATAACGGAAACCGTTTTCCACATTGACGGTGTAGGGTCTGCAGCCGCTCGCGCCGCCATCCGCGTTGACATACCATTTGTGCTTGGTTTCGCCATGTTCACGGGAATAGTCTTTGTATTAGCGAATTTAATAGTGGACATTTTATATGCATACGTAGATCCACGAATCAGGCTGGGATGAAAGAATGACAGACTTCAAGTCGAAATTAGCGGAATTCAAAGCCGCGAGGCAGCCCACAATAAAAGAACTAAAATTTATCTTCACCAGAATAAAGAAAAGCCCTCTTTCAATTATGGGCTCAGCGATCATTATATTTTACGCCGCTTTAGCGATACTAGCTCCTGTGCTAGCACCACCCGTTCCCCCGCCTATGGGCAAAACAGATCCATTCATAGTATGGAAAGACCTCAACATCCCACCGCTCGAACGAATGCTACCGCGTCCTCCAAGCCCTACACATCCATTCGGAACCACAGAAGAGAGTTATGACCTCTACTATGGATGCATCTGGGGAACCATAACAGCTTTCAAAGTAGGCTTAATGGTCATAGTGCTTTCACTAATAATCGGCCTTGTAACAGGAGCCATCGCTGGCTACTATGGAGGAATCGTTGATGAAGTGTTAATGCGATTCACCGACATGGTCATCGCCGTCCCCGGACTGGTTCTCTGCATGGCATTGGTTGTAGCTTTACCTCCCCAATTTGTCATAAATTTAGGCTTTACCCAGCTCAGCATAGAACTGACCAAATTGGACAGAGTTCTGTTAGCCCTCGTCCTTGTTGGATGGCCATCGTACACCAGAGTGATACGAGGAGAGATATTAAAAGTCAGGGAAGAAGATTACGTCGAGGCGGCCAGAGCTGCCGGGTGCTCCGACTTCAGAGTTATGATCAAGCACATTCTCCCAAACACAATATATCCAATTCTCATCATGGCTTCTCTAGACACAGGGGCAATTGTCCTGACTGCAGCAGCCCTAAGCTTCCTTGGAATTGGAGCTCCACCAGGCTACGCAGACTGGGGACAATTGATATCCCTGTCAAGAAACTACATCTACGGAGACATAGGCAACCCAGCCGGCAACTGGTGGGTGTGGCTAATACCAGGTCTATTCATATTTACTTTCGTTTTAGGATGGAACCTACTAGGCGACGCATTCAGAGACATTTTAGATCCAACGCTGAGGCGAAGATAAAATGGGCAATCTCGTCGAAGTCCAAGATCTCGTGTTAAGATTCTACACATACGAAGGAGTGGTCAAAGCCCTTGAAGGGATCAACCTACAGATAAAAGAGGAAGAGACTCTTGGGGTTGTAGGTGAAACCGGATGCGGAAAAACCATGACTGGCCTCTCAATCTTAGGTATCACTCCACCGCCAGGAAAAATAGAAAGCGGCAAAATTCTCTTCAAAAGCAAATATGGAAAAACCGTAAACCTCTTAGCCCAAAATGAACGCATTTTAAGGCACATTAGAGGAAGCGATATCTCCATGATCTTCCAAGAACCAGGTGCTGCCCTGAACCCCGTATACACCGTTGAGAATCAAATTGCAGAAGCCCTTTTACACCACAGAAGAAAAGAACTCTTAGAGAAGGTTCTTGCTCAAATTGAAAAAGACGGAATAGAAAAAAAGATTTACAAGAAAATGTTGGAAAACCCCAAATCACTCACCATAAAGGTCTTCACAAAAATTCCAATCATCGGAAGACAAAGCAGACTGAAGAAGGAAGTTAGAAAGGAAGTTGTCAACATCCTCAGGGAGATGGAGATAGGGGACCCGGAGAGAGTCGCAAACATGTATCCCCACGAGCTTAGCGGAGGAATGCAACAACGTGTCGTAATAGCCATGGCGCTCGCATGTAATCCGACGCTCCTGATTGCAGATGAACCGACAACTTCTCTGGACATGACTGTTCAAGCTCAAATCCTAGACCTAATAAGAAGACTTAAAAAAACATTCAAATCATCCGTTCTATACATAACTCATGACATGGGAGTTATCGCCGAACTATGTGATCGTGTAGCTGTAATGTACGCTGGCCACATCTGCGAAATTGCAGAAGTCAAAGAACTTTTCAAGAACCCAGCTCATCCGTACACTAAAGCCTTGCTAGAATCTATTCCAAGACCTGGTGAAGAGTTTAAGTCCATCAGTGGCATGGTACCTAACCTAATAAATCCTCCCTTAGGTTGTAGATTTCACCCAAGATGCCCCTTCGCTAAGCCTATATGCGCAGAGGAAATGCCAAAGATTAAAGAGGTAAAGCAAGAACAGTTTGTTGCATGCCATTTATATTAGGGGGTATAAAACTGAGCATTATGCTAGAAACAGAAAACCTAAAAAAGTATTACCCCATAAGAGGCGGGGTTCTCAAAAGAAAGGTAGCTGATGTTAAAGCTGTAGACGATGTTAACCTAAGGATAATCAAAGGAGAATGTTTTGGCTTAGTCGGAGAATCAGGATGCGGCAAGACCACGTTTGGCAAAACAGTTATTCGATTGCTTAAACCGACTGCCGGCCATGTATACCTCGATGTTCCACCTGACGTGATAGAGCAAATAAGGAACCCTGAAGGCTCAAGTCAAGGTGCATCCAAGCTGGAAAAACTCAGAAAACACTACGACATCGCTAAAGTCAAGAGAAAAAAGTTGAAAGCTCTAAGAAGAAAGATGCAAATAGTCTATCAAGATCCATCACGTTCTCTCGATCCAAGGATGCTTGTTAAGGACACAATTGGGGAACCACTTCTGGTGCAAAAAATTGGAAAGAAATCAGAAGTTAGAGAAAGAGTGGTGGAAATGCTTAAAAAAGTAGGACTAGGGGAAGGGACTCTGTATAGATACCCTCACGAGTTCAGTGGAGGACAAAGACAAAGAATAGCAATAGCTAGAGCTTTTATAACTAATCCAGAATTCGTGGTTCTCGATGAACCAACATCCGCCGTGGATGTTTCCGTGCGTGCTCAGTTACTTGACCTCTTTCAGAAACTACGTAAAGACATGAATCTAACGTATCTTTTCATCAGTCACGATTTAAGCGTTGTTGAATGCATAAGCGATAGAGTTGCAGTAATGTATCTTGGAAAAGTGGTTGAACTAGCGCAGACAATGGAGCTCTTCCATAATCCACTTCATCCTTACACGCAAGCACTAATGTCTGCAATTCCAATTCCAGATCCCACAGTTAGGAGAAAGCGAATAATACTCACTGGAGACGTCCCAAGTCCGGTCAACCCTCCCGTTGGTTGCAGATTCCACCCCAGATGCTCACAAGCAATGGATATTTGCCATAATGAAGAACCCAGGCTCATGGATATAGGAAATGGACACATTGTAGCTTGTCACCTTATGAGCAAATAATTTATGCCCTGAGCTTTTGAGAAACATTAGAGTTTAGGCTTACTTCTAAATCGTTCTTTTTTTTAGTTGTAGAAAAAATTTTCACAAAATTTAAATAAGCTGACGAGAAAAGTTATAATGTCTTCGAGGAGGGGTGCAGGACGTTAAAGTTTAAATATAGTTTAACGGAGGAAGGAGCGAAGAGATGCCTCAAAGACGAATTTTACTTACAAGATGCCTTAATATATAAAGGTTATACCGAAAAAATTTTTCTTTTATTGCATAGATCAGAAAAACCTTTGACACTTAGAGAAATCAGTAATTTGACTGGGATCAAAACCAGTTCAGTGAATGGAGTAATAACCTTTAACATTTACGCGGGATACATCAGGCGAATACCCATTCACTAACAACTAGGTTTCTACTTCACTCATCAATGTTTAAACTTTCTTCTTTTCCATTTTGAATTGTAAATCCGTTAATTGCAATGCTATGCGTGTGTATGATTACGACGTCTTTATTACTGCCATCAATAATGGTGGTTGCAGGGACTCCGCCAATAAGTGAGATAGTCTCGTTTATAATAAGCTTTCAGCATATATCCCGGCAGCTACCGTTATAGTATCTCCAAGACTTGCTGCACTTACAGCTTTCTGGATAGTCTCGTTTCCAGTGCTTGGAACCGTAATGGTTACGGGATTTACTATAATACTCCTATTGCATTTTGCTCCAACAATAACTATTAGAAGCATCAAAGTTACTGCCTTGAAAGCAATTTTCTTAAGCATACGTAACCCTGACAATAGTATAATGCAACAACTCCTAAAAAGTTCTTTTCTATCGAAAGTTATCATTCGAAATAATTTTCATAAGCGGAGCAATATACAGCCCGATGGGGACAAAAGCAAGTCCCGGACCAGATGAATACAAAACTGAAATACTAAAACTATTATTAATATTGTTCCGCGGAAAATTTCGTAGAATTAGTTAATTGTAATACCACGTTTTCTACATGTCTCCAAAACTCTTTTTCTAGCTTCAGCCAAGCTTCTTCTGATTTTAACTTTCTTGTCAGAAAATATCCAGTAAAAAAAATCGTTTCAAAAAAGATAGAAGGAAGAAAAGTGTGCTTTTTTCTATCCGTACAAAGATCAAACGTCACAACAAAGTCATCGGGTGTTCCTTCTACAGTTACACTTGCATATCCATCTATCTTAAAATATGGCGAATCCTCTGCAAGTATTTGATAGCCAGTCGATGTTTTCCCCTTTATCGCTTCGAAATCCTTTGCTTTAAATAAATCTCCTATGCGTGTGGTTAGCAATTCTAAATTGACGTCTTTCTCTTTCCACCTTTGCTGCATCTCTAATCACTGTTAAAAGTGTCATTATACTTTAAAAAAGGTTACCACATTTCCGTACTCTAAACCTTTTCGCTTGACAAACATAGATCATTAGAGTAAGCGTAATACTTCGTCTTAAACACAAATTAAAAGGTCTTAGGGTACCAGTAAATGGTTTAACTGTTTTCACAGAAATATTTATCTGAAAGGCTCAATCTCATCTTTTTAGTGAATGCTGAGTGGCTGTTCTACTTGTTGAGATGAGACATGATGGCAAAAAAACCGAAGGTAGTCGGGAAAGGAAGGAAAAAAAGAAAATTGGGCAAAAACATAGGAATCTTTGCGTTTTTTGCGATAATGGTTACTGTTATCACCTTATCAGCGCTATACCAAAGAGAACCACTAACTCCGATAGTGACGGCTGATAAATACTTCAAGTTTTCAGATGCGCTTGCCGAAGCAACACCTCTGGACGAAACCAATAGCTCCATTTTCATAACACGAATGTGGTTCAATATTACGGCAGTGGAAGGGAACGCCAAGGACGTGTTTATTCTTCCCCCTGGAATGGTAGATCGAGATGACGCTCCACAATGGATTGAAATAATTCAGGGAGAATCTAAATTAGTTGAGGTGCAGTTTGTGTCTGCAGTGAAAAGCGACAAAAAGAATAACGTGTATCTAGTTAGCGGATTTGAGGTGGAATGCAGGGAGGCTATAGGAGCCAGAGTCACCATTAATGTTACCCAATTCTATCCTCCTCTTCTTCCTTAATGTTAGTAGCTCTACAGCGACACAAGTTTACATTTGCAATGTCAGAGCTGGAACCAGCAGATTCAACTAGCCCACAAATTTTTTCAGCTGACTTTTAGTACATTTCGATGAGCTCCTTGACTGTTGTGATATCTTCCAGCCCGTTTTGGGGCGCTATTTTGAATATAGAAAAAAGTATGGGAGGTAAGGTTGTTGCGTTAGCATGCTTGTCCGCAGTATGCGATTACTTGGACTAAGTCTGCTATGTCTACTTTGTTGTCATTGTTTAAGTCTGCGTTTGGATTCCAGTTCGGCCACCCGGGTATTGAAGGAATGGCGTTAACCGCTATAACCAAGTCTGAGACATCGACTATGCCGTCTCCATTCATGTCGCCCATTATTGTGACCTTGACCCACCCATCGATGAAAGTGTTATTGTCTATGTTGATTTCGCCAGGAACGATGCTTGCTACAGCCTTTATAGTGTAGTTGTGACAGCGTGGAACATTCGTCGTGTTCCAAGCAAAGCTCAACGTTAATGTTGCATTCGGCACCAAGCCCACAACGTTTTGTGTCGCAATTATGTTGCTGTCATAATATAGTGTAACGTTGAACGTTTCAGTTGCGTTTCCAAGGTTAGCAACAGTCACATTTATGCCTACGATCCACCCCTGATAGATTATTTTTGATGAAACAGCGACATCAGTGACAGCGACATCATAAACTTCTTCAACTCTGTGTGGCGCAGCCCATTCGATCATGTTCCTGAGAAGCTTCCCCGCTCCTTCTTGGCGTCCATAGTAGAAGTGATAGTCGGGGTCTTGATCAGTTATGGCGATTCGACCAGCGCCAAAAGTGGCTGCCAAGGTGATGGGTTGAGCTGCTTCAACTCCTTCAGCTAGGGGTTCCCAGGACGAATCGTAGCTGGAAAAGTAGCCGTGGTACGAATTGCCCCAATTGCCGAGTTCGGTGTCGGTTAGGTTTGACATCACTGGGTGCGCGGGATTAAGGATATGTACTGTATCCGCATGAAAGCCGGAAGAACCGTTTACAAACAGTGGCAGCCAAGCCCATCTGTTGACTTCGTCAAATTCGGCTAGGGCGACGATTCCGTTGCCGGCCGCTGTCCAATCAGCGATCTCGGGTGCACGGGCGAGCAGCGCATCAACTACGTTGTTTCCGGGAATCCAGCCAACGAACAGAACATTGTATTGATATAGATCGACCGTGGCGAATTCAGTGGGCGTGACTAGTGTATACTCAATTCCTAACATGTCGAGGGCACCCGTATCCTCACTCAATGGCGTATCGACGACTAGTAATTTTGGTCGATAGTGAACAGGGACCGTCTTGCGGGCGACGTTGTTTGCCGAGGCGTTCTCACCGGGCACTGGAGGTGCGTATGCCGTGACGTTATAGATTGCTTCAACTGTTGGAGTCCAAGGATAGCGAAGAGTGTAGTGCTCATTTGCAGGCAGCGCACTTATCGTAACATTATCAACTACCGTGTCATTTATTATTATCTGCAGTGTGACGTCTGCTTCGTCGCTTAGTCCTACATTGTATACGGTTGCGTTGAGTATCGTGTTTTCACTTGGTTGCAGATGTGGCGGTGTTTCCAGTACTACCGCTAAATCATGCTCATACATGAATCCAATTGGGACGTTTGTTGCCGTAAGTATTAGATAGACTTTGGATGGACCAGTGACTTCCATGGCTATCCATAGGCCCGAAGCTTTGTCATACCAGAACTTGTAAAAGTATCCATAATATTCAATGTGTATCTCCCAGCAGTCTATTGGACGAGCGCCTACCAGAATTACTTGGCTATCCACAATTGTGGCACTGCCCCACAACAGATTTATCGTGGATCCAAGAGTGACATTTGTCTCTATCCAACCGGGATACCACATGCCTTTCCAGTAAATGCCGCTGTCTTTTTCCACCATTCTTGTGAAGATGTTGACGATCATCCAGCCGCTTTGCGTGTAGTTGCTTGGGTCTCTCATCCACGTTGTGACGTTTACTTGGTAGGGCGAAACATACTGTAGGTACGTGAAGTTCCATAACCCTACGCTATAGTACATTGTGTAGTTGGCGTATTGACCTTCAAGTGGACGAATCAACGGTTGGGTAACTGTAACGAATTTTGTTGCTATGTTGTTTGCGACAAGAGTTTCATTTTCGACCGGAGGGACGTAGGCTGTGATGTTGTATACTCCTTCGATTGTTGGAGACCACGAGTAGCTGAGCGTATAGGATGAACCTGACGCAAGCTCAGAAACGACCACGGAGTCAACAGTGGCGCCGTTAATCAGCACTTCCAATTCGACATCAGTCTCATTGCTTAATCCACAGTTGCGGACAGTTGCATTCAGCAGAACTGATTCGCCGGACTCAAGAAAACTTGGAGCATCTAAAGATACAGCGAGGTCATGCTCGAAGCCTCTGGCTAAGTAAACAATGGCATTCTGCCATAGTTCGATGGCGTCAAGCTTCCCGTCACCGTCTTCGTCGTAACGAAAATCGTCCAATGTAAAGCTGAAAAGCACCGTTCGATAGATATTGCCAACAACTATAGCTGCATAGTCCTCTATAGGTGATGTCATAAAACCTGCGATTGGTGTGCCAGTGGTGGCTGCTACATGGTCCCCGTAGTCTACGGGGCCCCAGGATACATAAGAGGTGATGTCACCTACAGTGTTTGGAAAAGTGAATATTGGGTGCAAAGGAAACCATCGATATACGGGTTCCGGCGACCACAACATGTCTGAAACCCAACGAACCTCAAGAGTATCCCATAGAGTTGTCGGCTCTGAGTGAGATCCGTCGATGTCAAACGTGCCCAGAACAAGGCGACCACCATCGCGCACATATTCCTCAAGTTCTGTCCAGTAGGACCCCACTGCGTAGTAGTTGTAGTGATCGACAATCACCAGATCCCAAGGCTGGCTTACCAGCGCCCAACCGAACCCCGAAGGATCATCAGCGTAATGGGTGTAGTTGATTCCCAAGTTGTTCAAAGCAACGATAACGTACCTTGAAGATGGCGCGACGTAAAAATCGTCTGTATAGACGAGAACGTTTCTAACCGTGATTAGGAGTACCATAACCATTTTTGTGGCAACGTTATTTCCAGTAAACTCTTCTCCAGATATGGGCGGCGCGTAAGCCATGACATTATACACGCTCTGAACAGTCGGAGTCCACAGATGGCTAAGTGTGTACGAGGAGTCAACCAATAACTCCGTTATAGTCACAGAGTCGACTAATGCACCATCAATAAATAGCTGTAGCTCAACGCCCGTTTCGTTACTTCGTCCTCTATTAAAGACAGTCGCGTTTAGTAGCGTGGGCTCACCGGGGTTAAGGCGTTTTGGAGCCTCCATAGACACTGCGAGTTCATGTTCCGGCTTTTGATATCGTGACCATATTATGGCGTTGTAGAGTAGCTGTAAGTGATGGTGATAATACGGTGGAATGACTTCAAGCCACGGAGAAATATACACTAAGCCTCGGTACGCGACTACTGCGCTTTCCTCGTAGTGTCCAAGTGCAAGATATTTGCCTCCCACCAATTCGTTTGAGTCCCATCGTCCATCGTAAGGAAGTACGGTTTCAACTTTTGGAAATACCAGCGGGTTTGGAACATTAGCGAAGATAGGATGAGTTGTGTTCTGTAAATGCAGGAGGTCTGTTACAGTTGAAGTCCACATGATGGTTTCATTTAGTCCAAACAGAGGCGCCAGCTTGTTATTATTTGGAACCATATAATAAAGCGTTCCAGCAGTGGCTATTAGCCCGTGACCTTCATGAACATATTGCGTTATTGCTTCAATTTCAGAGTCTGTAAACTGCCAACCTGCATATGGATCGGATGCACATGAAATAATCAAAACATCTGCTTCAGTGGCGACTATGTCCTCGTAAGTGATGCCCTCTTTGTTTAAAGTTGTATAGTCAATGTAGACCATTGTGTCGCCAAACAGATACCATTCATTAGTCAGCGTCTGCCAATTGGTGATGATGTCGCCATACACGTTGCCAGCAGAATGCAACACGACAGCTTTCACTGGAAACCCAACAAAAATGTGCTTCATAAAAACATTGTTTTCTATGCTTGTTTCTCCGGGAACTGGCAACACGTAAAGAGTAACATTGTATAGTCCCTTAACTGTTGGATTCCACGCTAGACTGACCGTTGTCGAGTTACCACTGGCTAGAAAGTCTATGACTGTAGAGGCTACTGTCATGTCGTTTGTCAAAAGTTGAACTGCCACGTTGGTTTCGCTGTTTTCTCCAAAGTTAAGTATGGTTGCATTTATGATCCCTATAGCTCCGGGTTCTACGTAGGGCGGGGTTTCCCATTCCCAAGCTATCAGTTCATGGGCTGGAGGAGTCTGTTCAACAGCTTTTCTGGCATTCACTCTTCCATACCCGTAATATACGTCGAAGCCTTCGTCGCCTAAATCGTCAGCAGCGTATCGCAGCCAAAGCCTCACCCAGTCTCTAGTCTTGTCGGGATATAGGCTCCATACAAGGGCGGCCACGCCTGAAACGTGCGGAGTAGCCATTGAAGTGCCACTCCAAGATTCATAGCCCCAAGGAACAGTTGAATATATGTCAACTCCTGGTGCCGCCAGTTCAATCCAGTCACCCCAGTTTGAAAACCAAGCTTTATTATCAGATTGATCTGTAGCCGCTACCGCTACCACCTCGTCATAGCCTGCAGGATACAATTTCATGTTTGTATTGTCATTTCCCGCGGCGGCAATCACAAGCACACCTGCATCATAAGCATACTTAACAGCCTTGTGCACTAGTTCGCTTTCGCCATACCCGCCTAAACTCATACTAATTATGTCAGCTCCACAGTCCGTGGCGTTTATAATTCCATTAGCAACCCAGTCCCAGTATCCATAGCCACCACTATCTAAAACTTTTTCAGCCATAACCCAAACCTGCGCCAGCCCAGCTATGCCGACACCGTTGTTAAGCGTAGCAGCAATTATGCCAGCGCAGTGAGTTCCATGCCCATGGTCATCTATCGGATCTGCGTCCATGTTAGCCCAATCGTATCCCAACGGTACATAATTTGCCGCAAGGTCAGAGTGCGTGTAGTAAATGCCTGTATCAACAACAGCCACAAGAATTGAAGGATCGCCTACAGTTGTGTTCCATGCCCAATCCGCCTCTATTTTCTGCGGTCCCCATTGCATGCTCCAATAAGGATCGTTTGGAACAAGTTGCGCTTGAACCTTCATGTTAGGCTCTATGTAGCTGGCTAATTCCATGATTCGCGTCTCTTCTACGAACGCTGTCACCGACATCAATGGAAGCTCGACAACAACTGCTCGAATATTGTCCTTGATCGAAATTGTGTTAACGATTTTTGCATGGTGTTTTGCTGCTATTTTCTCCAGTTTAGGTAGGCTTGTAGACTGTTGACCGTTAACTCCAACTATTAGTCTTGTCTTGTTGCCGTCTATGTAGGCGAATTTGCTCCATTCGCTTGTGTCGTTGAAGTTCCATCTATCTCCACCGCATCGTGAAGTTTGACTAGAGCTCTCTAAAGTTTCGTTTTGCTTGGCATCTGGTTTTCTTTCATAAATATTTCGCCAATTATCACTCAAGTCATTCGATTGATCTGGCTTAATGTCTTTATTTGGTGAAGTTGTTTCGTTAATTTTTTCCATAAAATCATTGCCGAGGACGTTATTTTCGCCGCTTTGTGCAAATGTTGATCTTATGATAAACGCCACGTTTAATGTGCTTGTAAGAATTAATGTTAGCAGTAGAAAGCTGATCATTTTCTTTTTCATTT
>Ga0315296_10001411_pt1 | contig 20972 bp, 17 predicted proteins | sample YL17G14_18_MG_FD_203921 | JGI IMG/M metagenome (GOLD analysis project Ga0315296, IMG submission 203921) | Sediment microbial communities from Yellowstone Lake, YNP, Wyoming, USA - YL17G14_18 | ecosystem: Environmental > Aquatic > Freshwater > Lake > Sediment | place: USA: Wyoming | collected...
TACCGGTCGTTGACCGCTATCACCAAGGCCATCACCGGCACGCATTGGAATGGCCCGGCCTTCTTCGGACTGCGCTCCGGCAATAACGGGGGCAATGGAAGGAAGGCACGATGACCCGCCGCGAGCAACCAGTGCACCAGGTGCAGCGCATCCGCTGCGCCATCTACACGCGCAAGTCCACCGACGAGAACCTGGACAGCGAGTTCAACAGCCTGGACGCGCAGCGCGAGGCAGCCGAGGCCTACATCGCCAGCCAGCGCCATGAGGGCTGGGCGGCGCTGCCCGCCCGCTACGACGACGGCGGCTTCTCCGGTGGGACCCTGGAGCGCCCGGGGCTGCAGCGACTGCTCGACGATGTCGAGGGTGGACGCATTGACTGCGTGGTGGTCTACAAGGTGGACCGGCTTTCCCGTTCGCTGCTGGACTTCGCCAGGATCATCGAAACCTTCGACCGGCGCGGCGTCTCCTTCGTCTCCGTCACCCAGCACTTCAACACCACCACCTCGATGGGGCGGCTGACCCTCAACATCCTGCTCTCCTTCGCCCAGTTCGAGCGCGAGATCATCGGCGAACGCATCCGCGACAAGGTGGCGGCGACCAAGCGTAAGGGCAAGTACTGCGGCGGGATGCCGGTGCTGGGCTATGATGTGGACCGGGAACGCAAGCGCCTGGTGGTGAATCCCCAGGAGGCGGAGCTGGTGCGCCACGTCTTCGAGCGCTTCGTGCAGACCGGCTCGACCACCCGGCTGGCGCAGGAGCTCAATGCCCAGGGCTATCACACCAAGTCCTGGACGACGAAGAGCGGGCAGACCCGTCCCGGCGCCTCCTGGAACAAAGCCCACATCTACAGCCTCCTCAACAACCCGCTCTACGTCGGAGAGGTCAGCCACAAGGGGGAACGCTATCCGGGCGAGCACGAGGCCATCGTGCCGCGCAAGCTGTGGGAGCAGGCGCACGCCATCCTCGCCACCAACCACCGGGCGAGGGCCGCCACCACGCGCGCCCAGACGCCGGCGCTGCTGCGGGGCATCATCCGCTGCGCCCACTGCGACTGCGCCATGGGGCCGACCTTCTCCCGCAAGCGCGGCAAGCTCTACCGCTACTACCTGTGCGTCCACGCCTCGAAGAACGGCTACGACTCTTGCCCGACGCGCTCGCTGTCCGCGGGCGAGATCGAGCGCGCCGTGATTGATCAACTGCGTGCGATCCTGCGCGCCCCCGAGTTCCTGGCGCAAACCTACCGGACGGCGCGGGCGCAGGCGGATGACCACCTGGCGCAGCTGAACCAACTGCGAGACCAGGCCGCGACTGCGCTCCATGCACTGCGCGAGGAGGTGGCCCGTGCTGCATGTGGCGGCAACGGGCGGTCCGTGCCGGTAGCCGGGCAACTGGCCGAACTGCAAGCCCAGATCGCGGAGCAGGAGCTGGTTCTCGCGCGGGCCGAGGCCGAAATGGAGCGCCTGGGCGCGGACCGGTTCACCGAACGCGAAGTCGCCGGTGCCCTCGGCGCCCTCGACCCCATCTGGGATCATCTCTTCCCCGATGAGCAGGCGCGCATCGTGCTGTTGCTGGTGAAGCAGGTGGACGTTTATCCAGGTCGGGCCGAGATCCGCATCCGCGCCGAGGGTCTGGCCTCGCTGGTGGCGGAGTTGCGCGAGGAGCGCCAGGAGAATCAAGAGCGGGAGGTGGTAGCGGCATGACTGAACCAGCGCGAGCGACCCTAACTCTAGACGGCGACTGCCTGGTGTTCCAGGTGCCACTCGCCATCAAGCGCCGCCGGGGTCGCAAGGAGATCATCGCCCCGGCGGGGCTGGACTCGGCAACCGCCGATCAGACCCGCACCAACCGCGGCCTGGCGCTGATGGTGGCCCGCGCCCATCGCTGGCAGGCCCTACTGGAATCGGGCCGCTATGCCAGCGTCCGCGAACTGGCGCTTGACGTGGGAGTGGACAACTCCTACCTGGCGCGGATGCTCCGGCTCACGCTTCTCGCCCCTGACCTCATCGAATCCATCCTCGATGGAACAGAGCCCGACGGCCTCTCGCTGGAGAAGCTCTATCGCCTGCCGGTGGAATGGGATGAGCAGAGGCGGGCGTTGGGGACATGCGAGCAGATCGCCTCAACAACGCCCATGCGCGCTGCACGCTGACCGCCGTAAGACGCAACGAAACCTTCAGCGCGACGGGGATGATTGCCAACAGAACCGGTTCGATTCCCGCCCGCTACTCCGCGCCATCCTATCTTCGAACTCGCGCCTGCCCCTGAAAAACCGGCGATTTACGCACGGTTCTCTGTATCGGACGGATTCGCGCAAGTCTCATGGAAACAGAGAAAGAGAGGGCCGGAAGGCCGTTTGGGGGGCGAATAGGGCTACCGACGGGGGTGGCTCGTCCGATGGCCCGAAGAGGCGGAAGCGCCACCAAACCCTCGCCCCACGCGCGAGAATGGCCGCCAACGGGCCCTCCGCTGACAGCGCCCGGAATCACCCAGAGACAGTCCCCCCTCAGGGGGGTGGTGGAGGCGGTGGGAATCGAACCCACGTCCGAAGAGTAGTCCCCGCCGGCTGCTACGAGCGTTTCCTGCGTTTATTTGTCACGACCGCCCAGGCCCACAGGCGGGCCGACCGGCCGCTAGTTCGTGGTGTTTCCCTGCCCCCTACGAACCTCAGAGGCTCGGTAAGCCGATCTGGTTGACACCCAAGCCCCTAAGCCCCGACAAGTCGGGGCCGGGGTGGCGGCCCTTGCGGGCTTAGCCATCCGCCCGATCAGCAAAGCGGAGAGGGCGTCGCCACCTTAGGCGGTGGCGTATGCCGGAGTGTAGGCTTCGGCAGTTATAGGGTTGCACGTTTTTACGAGGTCATGCGCCTCGGCTCGCAACCGACGATTCCTCGCTCCCCGTCGAGACCTGTCGCCCCCTTTCATCCGTATTCTAACCACGGAGATCACAGAGAGCACAGAGAGAAGCATCCACAGATTTGACAAATATCACAGAGCCAGGGCGCGATAAATCGCGCCCCTACCTAACCTGCGCAGTCTGCGCTATCTGCCGATCACATCCCTCTCTGTGTCCTCGGTGTCCTCTGTGGTTCGATTCCGCCGTCTAATACTTGCGGCTAGATATGGTATAAGCTCTTCAGGAGGGCTGGCGACCGTTCGGCGCGACCGTCTATGCAGCTTTTGCATGACGGCGCTCGCCGCGGTTTACCCGCCCGCCATAGGCAGGTGAACCTCTGGCGCGGTCGCTCAGCTCGCGCTCTTTGTCACGTTCTATATCGCGCTCGGCGATGGCGCGGCGCTTATCATACTGGCGGCGCCCGCGGGCAAGCCCAAGCTCCACTTTGGCATATCCGTTACGCAGGTACACGCGCAAAGGGATTAAGGTCAATCCCTTCTCCTGCGTCTTGCCGATGAGCCGGTTTATCTCGCCGCGCCGCAGCAGCAGCTTGCGCCGGCGCTTGGGCTCGGGGTTATCGTAGCTGGCCGGCTGGTAGGGTGCGATGTGCATGCCTTCGAGCCATAACTCATCGTCCTCGGGCCGCGCGAATGCGTCGCGCAGGTCCACCCTGCGAGCGCGCACCGACTTGATCTCGCCGCCGGTCAGGACGAGCCCGGCCTCGACTGTATCCTCGATGTCGTAATCGTGCCTGGCCCTGCGGTTGACCGCGATAACTTTGAGATCTGTCAACTTATGGCCGCCCATTGCAGCCGCAGACAAAGGATACCGTAACACGCGTTTGCTGTCAAGCGATCTCTCCAGATAATGTCCTTCGGGCGAAGGAGGAAGTGCGCAAAATGAGACTTCGCAAAGCGATCCTGGCGCGTCTCGCGCTGGCGGTGGTGTGGGTATTCGCGGTGGAGATGATGACCACCGCTGGCGGCGAGCTCGTGCGTATAACCGCACCCAAGGACGGCCAGCAGGCGAAAGGCCGTATCCGGGTAGAGGTGCAAACCCAGGTCGAGAACGCGGCATACGTGATTTTCTGTGTTGACGGCGCCAGGCCGCACTCGACCAATGTCCAGCCCTATTACTTCGAGCTGGATACGAGCGCGCTCGCGGACGGGCCGCATGCCCTGGCGGCGGAGGTGTATTCGCAGCAGGGCCGGCTCGGGGAGTCGGCGCCCGTGACAATACGAGTCGCCAACATGCCGCTCTCGCCTGCGCCCACCGCCGTCGCGCAGCGGCCCTCTGCCGCGGCCGAATCGCCGCGCGCGGCGGGCGAATCGCACGCGGCAGCGCGCGACGCCGCGGCCGATGCCAAGTTGAGCGCCGCCCGACCCGATTCTCGGCAGATGTTGGCTAGTGCGCTCATTATCGGGCCGCAGGCGGCTCTTGCCCCCACAACTCCAGGCGATGCAGAAGGCCCACGGGCTCAGGTGGCAGTTGCGGAGCCCCCGAAGGTTCGCATGGCAGGGCGAGGCGCGAGAGTGCCGGTTGTGGCGGTGATGCTTGATGGGCGCGCGCTTGCCTTCGATGTCGCGCCAGCGGTGTGCGAGGGCAGGGCTTTCGGAGCGCTGCGCACCTTGATCGAGCAGTCCGGCGGAGCGGTCAACTGGCTTGCAGCGGCTCGGCAGGTGGTGGCGAAGAAGGCAGGAGCGCAACTGCGAGTGACGGTCGGCGCTGCACAGGCGGATCTCGACGGCCGTGTAATTGCCCTGGGCGCGACGGTCAAGCTCCAGACCGGGCGCACCATAGTCCCGCTGCGCGCTACTTGCGAGCCACTGGGCTACAAGGTGGCATGGACACCCGACTCGCGCACGGTGCGTCTTTGCAGCGCCGAGGCGCCGGTGCGCATAGGGGCGGTCTCCCCGGATTGAACTTGCGCCGCAGGAAGTCGGGGGCGCCGGCCACAGCGGGTCACGGCGCAAGCGCGAAGGCCGCAGGACGCGATAGTACGCCTGCGGCCCGCTAGCGGATGTGCCTATCCCCTTTGCTCCGATCCGTGCGGCGAGTTGGCGTGCGCGCAGACCGCCGACAACGTGATTCCCATTTCGACCGCTAATGCCCCAAGTGGTGTGATTCCCATGCCTGTCCTCTCCTGAATCCCCGCGAAAAGCTGAAACGACCGCTGGCAAGTACTCGCCAGAATCGTGCCAAGATTACGAGTGCAGGGTTGATACGTGCCTCGGTCTGTGCGGTCCCGCCGCCGATGGGACCAGCTTTCCGCCGCCAGGAAAGCGGGTGGCCGACGACGTAATCTCTGCCGTAAGGGTCCGATGACCTGCTCACGCGATCAGACGACAAGGGAGGTGTGGACGGTGCTTGACAAGGTGCGTTACGAGGAGATGCTGCCGCACGAGATCGTGGCAGCAAGGACGGCCTGCGCGGTAGCGTACGTGCCGTTGGGCGGAGTGGAATGGCATGGCGAGCACAACTGCGTGGGGCTCGACACGGTGAAAATCCACGCGCTGGCGCTCAAGTGCGCCGAGGCCCACGGCGGGCTGGTGATGCCGCCCCTGTTTTTCGGCGAGCCGCGGGAAAGCCACCTGATGGAGGCAAACAGCGGCCATGCGGCCCTGATCGCCGAGAAGATGGGCCTGCCTGCGGGGAGCTTCGCGCCGGGCTACATGAATACCTCGCGGCTGGAGGAGCACGAGCGCTATATCCGCCTGCTGGTGCACGTGCTTTTTGAGATGCAGAGCCTGGGATTCCGAGCGATCGTGTTGATGGCTGGGCACTATCCGCTGCTGAGGCATGCGCGCGCCGCGGTGGAAATCTACGGCCTGGAAGGCATATCGCGCGCCTGGGCCTGCACCGGGTATGAGTTGGTCAGGGATGAAATCCCAGAGGCCGGCGACCACGCCGCGGCCTGGGAGACTTCGCTGATGCTGGCGCTGCGACCGGACCTGGTGGACCTCAGCCGTCTGCCGGGGTCAGGGCTGCCGGAGGCCCTCATTGGAGTCCACGGGCGCGATCCGCGCAAGTTCGCCTCCGCGGAGTACGGGCAGCGCGGGGTGGAGGCGATTGTGCGCCGGATCGGGGAGAAGGTGAGAGAGATGCTGGCATAACGGCGTCGCAAGGCCCTGACGCCCCAGGCGGCCTTCTACACGGGCGTTTCCGACTAGCCGGTGTTGCCCGAAAGATCGGATATCGCTTGTTTCAGGTCGTTAATGCGCTGCGCCGCAGGGCTATCCTGGCGCCCCACCGCTTCCTGGGCGCGCCCCAGGCGCGATCGCGCTTCTTCCACCGGACCTCGGAGCGCGCGCGGTGCGATCTGCTCCAGGAAGGTAATCTCCTCGCCGGCCTGGTTGAGCTCTTTTTGCGCTTCTCCCCAGTTACGGTTGGCCACTTCCGATGCCGCTGCGTCAACGTGACCCTGCGCGACAGAGGCAACGCGCGCCGTGGCCGCTCGAAGCTTCTGCTCCTGCTCAGCCACCAAGGCCTGAGCCCCGGCCCGGGCCCATATGGCGTAGAGCACCGCGATCACCGCAATCGCCACCAGCGCCAGCATGACCCAGGCAATGGTCAGCGAGCGCCGCACCGGCCGCGTTCGCGGGGAGCGCTGCGCTATCGCTGCTGCCTGTGCTTTCAAGTTGCGCAGCTCCTCGACGCCAAGCCCGGTTCGGCCGGCCATCGCTTCCAGGTCAATCATGGCGAGCTTCTCGACTGTGTCCACGCCCGCCTGCCGCAGCGCTTGGGACTGGTTTTCGTTGAGTCCGGCGATGGTGTCGGGATTGAGGGCAGCAGCCATGTCGTTCCTCCCCTCGCCTTGCGTTGCTTCGCGCTTCCACGGCGGCCCCCTGACCTCCTGTTTCGATCCTTGGCCACAAGCGCTTGCGCCTGCACGCATGGCATCGGTGGGCGAGCCGCGAATCACGGGGTCAGGCGACCCCGCGCCCGGTCCACCGCTGGGCTGGCATGGTTCGTCGAATGTGCTATGATATGGGCGTGAAGGTCATCACACACCGCCGCTATATGCTGTCCGTCATCTGGGTTCTGGCAGCTCCCGTGGGGCTTGCTCTCAGCTCCGCGGCGGCTGCGCCCGCGCAGATAACCTACCTTGCCCACATCCGCGAGGCGACGGATCTCCTGCGCCGCGACTTGCCGCGCCAGGCCGAAGAAGAGTTCGCAGCGGCCAACTCTCAGGATTACGCGGACCCGCAAGGGCGGCTGGGCCTCGGCGCGGCGCGGCTGGCGCAGGGCCGCGTTGATGAGGCGCTGGAGCACTTTACGCAGGCAGCCGAGCTGGCGGCAAAGGGCCCGGCGCAGGCCCGGGCGGCGGGGCCGCTAATTCGGCTTGGCCGCTCCATATGCATGATCCAACGCGGCCAGGTGATGAAGGCGCGCGAGGATCTGCTGGCCCTGGCGCAAGAGGATTTCGCGCTGGCGCTGCCGGCGCTGGCATATGCCGAGCTGGCAGGGGGCAACCGCGAGGCAGCCCGCGCCCAGGCCCGGCTGGCCCTCGCGCGGTTCCCGGACGACCCGCTGGCGCTGATGGTGCTGGGTCAGCTTTCGCCGGCGCGCGAGGGCATCCCGCTCATGACCCGGGCGGTTGAGCTTTGCCCCGGCTCTCGCTACGCCGCCCCCGTGACCGCCCTCGCCTTGCCAAACAACCCTAGTGCCGCAGCGCCGGCGGCTGATCATAGAGTGCGCGTTCAAGTCGAGCAAGGGCCACCGCGCAGGGCGGTCGTCACCTGGTTCGGCCCGGAGGAAGGGATCTACGTCACCCTGAAGTTCGACGGCCAGGAACTGGGAATCAGCAACACGGCGCCGCACCAGTTCGGTCTGCCGCGAGAATTGGGCCCCGGGTTCCATGGGCTGGTGGCCGAGGTGTGGTCCGATGGCGCGGTGCTCGGCCGAGGCTGTACGCTATTGCCAGGGGACATCGAGGGCGAGCCACCGACTCGCTACAGTGATGCCGAGTACGGGGCTGCGCTCGAGGGTCTGCGCGTGGCGCTGACGCCCATCCCGAACCGCGCGCATCTGCATTATTCACTGGCTGCGGCGTACGCGGCAACCGGCCAGCGCCAGCAAGCGCTCCAAAACTACGAGCGCGTGGTTGCAATGGACCCTGGCTTCGCGGATGCGCGACAGAGGATGGTGACCCTCTGCTCCGCCCTCGGGCGCAAGGGGTCAACGCGCGAGATAAGCGCAGTGCCGAGCAGCAAGCGCATCTGCATCACCTTCGACGACGGCCCTAACCCGCTGCTCACCGAGCGGATTTTGGGAATGCTCCGCACCGCCAGGGTGCGCGCGACCTTCTTCGTGGTAGGAACGCAGGTGCGAGCGCACCCGGAGTTGCTGCGGGAGATTGCCTCGGCCGGGCATGAAATCGCCAACCACTCGTATTCCCACGATGACATGGCGCGCAAGAGCCCGGCGGAAATCCACCAGGAGCTGTTGCAGACCCAGGTGGCGGTGGAGGACGCCACCGGGCGGCGCACGCGCCTGTTCCGCCCGCCAGGCGGAAGGCGCAACGCCGAGGTGCGCGCCGCCGCGGCCCAGATCGGATACACCACGGTCATGTGGTCAGCCAACGTCGGAGTCTGCGCAGGTGTGCCGCTGAAGCGCGGACTGGCGAGGCTGCTGCGCGACATCAAGCCGGGGGCGGTGGTGCTGCTCCACAACGGTCCGGACCAGACGGTAAATGTCCTGCCCGACCTGCTCGCGGCGCTGAAGAAGCGCGGCTATGCGTTCATCACCATGTCGGAGGCGCTGGGGAAGTAGGCGAGCTTCGACACTCGCTTGCTGTGCAGGAGCTCCGTTTTTAGGCCGAAGGACGGGTGCGTAGGGGTCGGTCTCCCGAGGTTGTTGCACAATCCGTTTCGGGGGTGTGTGGCGCCTTCGAGTCTGTCATTCAGAGCGGAGCGCGGAGCGCGAAGCGTGGAATCTCGGTCTCGCGGAAGCACTTTGGTGAACTCACGCCGATTATGCAACAGCCTCTCCCGACCGACCCGTGATCCGGGCACACGTTCGGGGGGCCGATCAGGAGAACTTGTCCCGCCTGCCCTGAGCGTTTATCCTGAGCGTAGTCCAGGGACAGTCGAAGGCTTGCCCTGAGCCAAGTCGAACGGGGATGCGGACGACCCGGCGAATCTCGATACGAGATTGCTTTGGCCGGCGGACATGACACCCGTCGAAACAAGAGTCGCTTCGGCAGCAAGCTACCGAGCCAAGAAACCTATATCTCGAGCCTGCCTTCGCACTTGGGGCAGACTCGGGACGGGGCATGTTGCCGGCAGAATCCGTCTTTGCATCTGGCGCAAACACCTACGAAGTCATCGGGCATGTCCCCTGCCTTCAAGCCTGGGATTGCGTCTGCGGTTGCTGACGAGGCGATTATCGTTGTACCAGACTCTCTCGCTTCGTCCAGAAGTGCCACGAACATATGCTTGTGCCACCATTGCATGCCGGCTGCGCACCTCTGGCAGGCCCGTGAGCCGGTGGTCGTCAGGGCTTTCCGCTTCGCCTCCTCCTTCGCCGCGTCCTGCTGTTCGTCGCGCCTTCTCAGCGCGGCCTCTACCTTGTCGCTCGGATGAACTGCCATGATCTGTCTCAACGACCTGGCAGCAGCCTCCGCGACCGAACCCTCGTGGTCGAACAGGCGCGCTACAAGAACGTCCACCGCCCGAGGGTCGCAGATTGCTCCGAGTGCTGTCACCGCCTCCTCCCTCACGCTAGGTGTGGTGTCCTCCAGGAGGGACATCAATGCTTCGACAGCGCGCACGTTGCCGGTTTTCCCCAGCGCATGAGCAGCAGCGCAGCGCGTGGACGAGTCGCTATGCTTCAGTGCCCCGATAACCGATTCGACCGCCGAGGGCTCCCCGATGTTCGCAAGGGCCCACACAGCTGTGCCTCGCACCCAGTGATCGGGATCGTTGAGTGCCGCGCGCAAGGGCTGCGCCGCCTCCGGGTCTTTGAGTTGCCCAAGTAGATCCGCGGCGCGCACGCGTACCCTCCAATCATGATGCTTCAACGCGGCGCGCAGAGCGCCAAAGGGCTTCAGTTGGAGTAGCGCACTCTCAACCGCGCGGCTCGCGCACCCGAAGCTCTCTCTCGTGCTGAGCCCGCTCCTAAGGAGGGGACCCGTGATCCCCATACGGGCTAGCCATACTCTCCAGAAAAGCATCATTATGCGCCCGGGCTCCTTTCTCGCGCCGATTCTGGCTCTGAACTCCTCCTCCCAAGAGGTGACTGCGCTCACCTTCGCCGCTGAGTTGGAATGTCCTCCCCGCACTCAAAGTTGATCTGGCCCCGCGGAGCCGCGTACTGAAAGCTCCGCGGAACAACGGTCCTGATTGAAAAGGTGGCGACGCGAGCTCTCCTGGGTGCTGGTGGAGGCGCCGGGAATCCCTGGCCCCTGTGTCCCCGCCCGAGGCGGGGACCGGGGTCCCGGCCCGAAGGGCCCAGGGCCCGGTCAGCCCCCTGGCCGGGCAGGCGTGACGGGCTTCTTCTTGCGGTCCATCAGCCCAGACAGCATCTTCGCGATGGTCTCGAGTTCCTCCTTCAGTTCGACGCACAGTGATTCCTCCAGGAGCCCCTTTCGGCGACACAGTTCGAGCAGCGGAACGCACTCGTGAACGGATCCGCGTGCGATTCCAAAGAAGTTCTTCCGGTCAGCCTCCGTCCAGCGGCCGTTGCCTTCAGCGATGTTCAGCGAGACGGAGAGGCTGGCGCGGTTCAGTTGATCGGCGAGATACCACAAGCCCCGGGGGAAGTCAGAAGTGAGAGCCGAGACGCGCTCCGCGAAGGCGAGAGCCTTTTGGTAGACCTCAAGTTTCTCGAAAAGGAACGGCATCTTCAGTCCGCGGCATGGAATCGTTCTGAAAGGAGAGAGTAGATAGGTGACCGTTCGGAGAGGGGTGCTCCGCAAGCGACGGGAAGCGCAACGCCGGCAAGCGCTTTGCTCGGCCTCACCTTTCCCCTGTCACCTCTCTCCTCACTCCACCACGCCCTTGCGTCCAAGGGCGTGGTGGGCGAGGCGGGTTTCGAACCTGCGACCTCCTGCGTGTGAAGCAGGCGCTCTACCACTGAGCTACTCGCCCACGTGTGCGCCACGGAGAGCCTGCGCTCGTGTCCCATTCTACACAGCGCGGCCCCGCCCGTCAACGCCCGCCGCGCCCCCCATGCGACACACGTCACACGGCGTCGCGCAGCATCTGCGCGCCGATTTGCTTGGCCTCCGCAATGAGCGCCATGACGCGCGTGTAAGCCTCGGACCCGGTGATGCCATAGGCGCTGAGATCCGCGCTCAAGTATCGGTGCCGCGCCCCGTTGACCGCCTTCGCCATCGCCGCCACCCATGCTAGGCAGAACTCGATAGCGCCTACGCGCGGCCGGAAGTCCGCGCCGCCGACGCGAACATACACCGGGCTGGTGTGCGCGAACTGGCCGCAGAACTGCCCCGGTTCATCGGCCATCGGTGACGAATCCACCTGCGGCGATTTGGCTCCGAGGACCCGCGCTGCTATCCAGGACGTTTCCGCCACCGGCACCTGCTCGCTAACGTTGAGGCAGCCATCCGCCGTCTCCCAGCGCCGCGCGACCTCGCCATTGACCACCAACTCCCCCGCCGCGATTCCCCACTCCGATGTCGCCCGCAGCGACACCTTGATCTTCCCCGGCGCGCCAAGATTCACTTCATCGCCGGGCGCCGCGCCGCCGATATGCAGCAAGACCAGCGGTCCGTTGGTGGCGAAGGTCCGGCCCTCGCGGTAGGCCTCGGCGATGCTTACGAAATCGAGCCGCTCGCTGCGAGCGTAGGTTCGCCACGCGCCGCACGCCCCGCGCCCCTGGTCCACATAGTAGTCGGTGGAGGCGGTGACGCCGACCTTGCGGCCGAGGTTGAGCAGGTGATAGTACGTTGCGAGCATGTCGCTTAACCGCTGCCCGGGCGTGCTTTCGGAGAAGACGTCAAAACTGACGCAGCGGCCCAGCAGCACATCCACCGCCAGCTCTCGCGCCAGACATCCGCGCTGCGGATCGGCAACCGCCCTGAAGAAATCCTCGAGACCGATGCTGTTCAGCGGATGGGCTGCAATGACCGCCGCTCCTTGGTCGCTCGCGTAACTCTGGACCATCTCATTGGGCGGCCAGAAAACCATGCGCATGGGGAAGCCGCCGGGCATATCTTTGCGCACGTTGATGAGGCAAAGGTGGCCATAGAAATCAGTGACTGCCTCCAGGCCCATCTCGCCGACGAAGTGCGTGCCGCGCGCCTTGTCATGATCGCCAAGGTTGGCCCGGAACTCGATCATCTCGCCATCCAGGGATAGGTAATTCAACCCCTCGGCTTTGGCGATGTCGAAGACCTCCTGCGGGCGCATTTGTGGATGCTGGGTGCTCTTGTGAAAAAACAGGTGCGAGTGGTGATCGCCCGCAAGCCAGCCCTCGCCGGGCATGTCCGTCGAGCGCCGCAGGACGAGGTTCACTTCGCGTGTCTCGCCCGCTTCGACGGGCAGCGTCTCCTGCACCGGCGCATACTCGAATCCCCGACGCGCGCCGATTGTGAGCTCACCGGCGGGCACGTTAAGCCAGCAGTCCTCCGGCGCGGCGTGGAAGCCGATATCCGGCACGTCGAAGCGGTAAGAATACTTGGGGAAGACGTACTCGCCGTTGCTCAGCCTTGCCCACATGCGAGCGGGGAGCGGCTGGCCTTCGGAATCCATGGTGCGCAGCACAATGCGCGCGCAGCGGTCGGGCAGCGGCGGCAGTTGGGCGAGGGGCGCCAGCTCCACATCATCTACCGACACGCGGCCATCGGTCTCGATGCCAGTGCGATAGACGAAAGCGATGGTTGCTTTCTCGGCGGCGGAAGGCGGCGCGAACTTGATCCACGCCTGCTGCCATCCCGCGGTTGCCAGACAGTGGAACTTTCGCTTCTCGCTGCCGGCCTCGCGCCCTTTGCCATCGAAGAACCGGACGCTAACGCCCACGAACTCGCTGTGGTAGGACCAGTGCCACGGCTCACCTCCCTGGAAGCGCGTCCACCAGGTGAGGCCGTACGGCTGCCCGGAGACTATCGCCACCGGTTCGCATTTCCATGCGGCTTGTTGCATCGGTGGAAAGAAGGCGAGGCAGCGGCAGCCCGAATGCGCGCCCTCAGCGGCCCACGACGTGCGGGCGTGCTCGGCTGTGCCAGAGAACTTCCATCCCTGGGGAGCATCGTCGCCGCTCTCGAACGATGGATTGGGCAGCAGATTCGACTGCTGACCGGGCCGTGCAGAACTGGAAGCGGCCATGGTTCCTCCCGTTGGCTGTTAGGGTTGGCTTCGACGACGGGGCGCGAGCAGCCTTCCTTGCCGCCGACGGTGTGGTCGGCGGAAGGTAACACGTGGAGCTCGCGGAAGTGTTCCTCGGGTATGACCGTTTCTAGTTGGGATTCGAACGGCACCGAGAACGCCTCTCCCTTCTAGGGAGAGGCCGGGTGAGGGTGGGTTGGTGGGGCAGGCGCCTCGCCTGCCGATTATTTCGCAGCCGGGACCCTTCGACGTTGCTCAGGATAAACGGCTGCGCCACCGTTTCACCCCCACCTTACATCCTCCCCCTGGAAGGGGGAGGAGTCAACCCGCCCAATCCCAACTTTTCGCGGTCACACCCTGTTGCTCGCCCAGGCTGACAGGGCATCAGACTGCGGGGAGCGGTGATGCATCCTGACGCTGCACGGTTATTCGCTTTGGATGAGGCGCTGCGAGCGGAGGCCGACCAGATGCTTGCCGATTCGGGCATCGGCGCGATCCTCGCCGACGCCGGATACGTCGTCGTCGGCAGCTACGCGCTGCGCACCATGACCTGGCGCGACCTGGATTTCGAGGTGACGGAGGACCCCCCACTGCCGGGCGTGAAATGGGATTTCGGAACCCGGCTCGCTGAAACCGGCTGGTGTGTCCGCTTGCAGTTCGAGGAGTTCCGCCGCCAGAGGCTGCGCGATTTGCCCGAGGGCGGCCTCTACTGGGGCGCGCGCGTTGTCAACCCAGCCCGCGGCGAGCCTATAGAACAGGGCAGCCCCGAGGTCTGGAAGCTCGATATGTGGAGCGGCCCGTCGAGCGCGTTCGCGGTCGGCGTTCGACGACGCGAGCGGTGGAACGACCTGCTCAACGACGATACCAGGTCCTATGTCCTGGCGATCAAAGAAGCGGTGTGCCACGAGCCCGAATACCGCAAGACCATGCTTTCCGTGCATGTGTACGATGCTGTTCTGGAGCATGGCATCCGCGACCTGGCGGCGTTTCGCAACTGGTGGCGGGCGAAGGTGTCATTCTGAGCGGCGCAAGGAGCCGTGCGACGCGCGAAGCGAAGAATCTCCTATCGCCTTGAGCAACCCCAATAGGGGACTCTTCGCTTCGCTCAGAGTGACACTAGAAGCGATGGCAGAATGAACCGCAGGGATTTCCTAAAGCTGAGCGCTGCCGCGGCTATGGGCGCCGCTTGGACCGACATCTCCTTTTCTGGAGGGAATACCATGATCAAGGTAAGACTCGACCAACCCGTCGGCGAGGTGAGCCGGAACATCTATGGCCATTTCATCGAGCATCTGGGCGCCTGCGTTTATGGCGGCATCTGGGCGCAGCCCGGCCTGCCAATCCCCCAGGTGCGCGGCATGCGGGTGGATGTCATGGATCTTATCAAGGGCCTGAACCCGCCCTGCGTCCGCTGGCCAGGCGGGTGTTTCAGCGAATACTACCACTGGCAGGATGGCATCGGGCCGGTGGTTAAGCGGCCGTGGCGCTTCGACTGGGTATGGAAAAAACCCGAGCCCAACGCCGTTGGCACTCACGAGTTCATGGACTTCTGCCGCGAGATCAAAGCGGAGCCAGTGGTTGCCGCAAACGTCCGCACCGGCAGCCCGGAGGAAGCGGCGGCTTGGGTGCGATACTGCAACTCACCAGCCGCCGATGACCAGGGCCGGCGCCGCGCGCGAAACGGGGACCCCGAGCCCTTCGGCGTCAAGTTCTGGGATATCGGAAATGAGAGCTGGGACCTGGGCGCGGAGTTTTCGGCGCGCCGCTTTGTGGAGTTCAGCGATGCGATGAAGGTGGCCGACCCGAGCATCAAGACGGTGGCCGTGGGCTCGTCGGGCTTCGACGAGAAATGGAACCGCACCATGCTCGAGATCGCCGGCGACAAGCTCGATTTGATCGCCCCGCACCACTATGATGGCTGGTCCGAGCGCAACCCGGCGTCGCCCCCGCAGCATTACTACGCCAACATCGCCAGCGCCTGGCGCATTGCCGAGACCGCGCGCCTGACCTGCGAGCTGCTCGACGCGATGTTGCCTCATCGCCCCGAGGTCGGGGTTTCGATGGACGAGTGGGGGATTTGGATTCGCCATGAGCAGGGCTACCAGCACGGTTACGATCTGAGCGACGGCCTGGTGGCCGCGAGCGTGCTCAATGCGTTCCAGCGTTTGTGCCGGCGCATGAAAATGGCCAATTGGGCCCAGCTCGTTAACGTCTTGGGCATGATCAATGCCGACGAAACCCGCGCGTGGGAGACGCCGGTGGCGACCATCTTCCGCCTCTATGCCAATCACTGCCGCGAGGTCGCGGTCACCTGCGAGGTCGAGAGCGAGAAGTTCGCGGTTGATCCCAACCTGCGACCGGGCATTCCCGACTTGCCCTATCTCGACGCATCGGCAACCAAGTCCGCGAAGGGCGACCACGTGACTCTGTGTGTGGTGAATCGCCACCGCGATGACGCCATCACCTGCGCGCTGTCGCTCAGTCCCGCCCCCGCGGGCAGGTGCGTGGTGCGCCAGATGAATGCCGATCACTGGTTCGCGAAAAACGGGCCGGAGGCGCCGCCGCGCGTGGGGGTGGCGGAGCAGACCCTAGACGAATGGCCGGCGACATGCACGTTCCCGGCTCATTCGCTGACGGTGATGAGCTGTTGACTCGGGAGGGCGCGATGCTCAAGGCGACATTCGACAAGTCGCGGGCCGAGCTGTTGGAGGATGGCGCGGCGCACCTGCATCCGATTTTCACCTGCGAGCAGGTGGGCGCCAATTTGCACCATGGCTGGGCATGCCTGAAGCCGGGCGGTGTGATGGCCGTCCATCGCCACGACGGAGCCGAGCTTTTCGTGGTGTACCAGGGCCAGGGGGAGCTGCGGGTAGAAGGCGCTATGACGCCCATAAGCGAACTCGCTGCGGTGCTCATCGCGCCGGGGGCTGAGCACTCATTATCCAATCGCGGCGAGGGCGACCTCACCGTCCTGTGGGCGATATGGAAGCCAGTGGCGCCGGTGCTCGCTGGCGCTGACCGCATCGCATTGGAGCCTTTCGACCGGGCGCGGCTGAAGCCGGCCCACATGAACACGTTCTACCACTTCGAGCCCTTCAGCACTGAGGTCATGGGCGGGCCGCCGCGGTTCACCACTGGCTGGGGCTTGGTGGGCGCGGGGGTCGCCTCGGAACTGCACAAGCATCCGACCGCCGAGCTATACGTTTTCTTCCGGGGCGCGACGGTGCAGCAGGTGGGCCTCGAGTGCGCCGCGGTGAAAGCGGGGGAGGCGGTGATGGTGCCCGCGGATACGATGCACAATCTGCTCAACTACACCGACGACGAAGTGCTGCTCTACTGGATCGAGGTCATCCCCGGGTCACTGCCAGAGTAGCGGGCAGAGAGCGGATGACCGAGGACCGGCGCGTGCAGCCGTCCCCTCCTATCTCATGTTGGGCCTGTCACCTGTGCCATCCTGAGCCCTTCGCCCATGTCATTCCGGGCCCTTCGCTCACGTCACTCCGGGCCCTTCGCTCACGTCACTCCGGGCCCTTCGCTTACGTCACTCCGGGCCCTTCGCCCACGTCACTCCGAGCCCTTCGCTCACGTCACTCCGGGCCCTTCGCCCACGTCACTCCGAGCCCTTCGCCCACGTCACTCCGGGCCCTTCGCCCACGTCACTCCGAGCCCTTCGCCCACGTCACTCCGAGCCCTTCGCCCATGTCATTGTGAGCGAAAGCGAAGAATCTTGGCCCCGCTCAGGGTAAACTCCGCGAGGAATCTCGACTGGGATATAGGCGTTGAGATTCTTCGCTCGCTGCGCTCGCTCTGAATGACACGGCTAACCCTGTGATTCCGAGCCCCTCGACTGGCTCAGAGCGTGCCCTGAGCAACGCGAAGGGGTGGACTGCGCGAGGACTTGTCCCGAGCGCAGTCGGGGGAATCTCGGCATGGCTCAGGGCCAGCTTGCTGTCGTGCTGTGGCGCACCGAGACTAACGTCTTGACCGGCAGCGCCAGAAGCAGGAAGATCGCCGAAAACGTGGAGAGCCTGAATCTCAGCTATGAGGCGACGACGCAGCGCGTGCTGGACATCTATGCCATGTCCGTGACCGTGATCGGTAGAGAGGGCCGGGAGGTATATCACAGCCAGTTCGCGGGCCACGTCGCTTTTCGCAACTGAGCTGCTAAAGAATGCCGCTGCCGTCGCCGTCCGTCGGCAGCTTCACCAGACCGACCACCGCCGCGATCTCATCGGATCAGCCAATCGTGCACCAATGCGATGATCAGCGCCAGAATAAGGGGGGCGCCGGCGGCCACGGCTAGCACCACCAGCGGGTCGTGAGGCAGCGGGTAGGCCCACCACCCCGTCACGTATTCGCTGATGCGTTGAACCGCATCCTGCAAAATCTGCGTTCTCCTCCCGCCGGCGAGACGGCCGCGCCGCCCCGCCTACTCCACCAGCCGCACCGGTGCGAGCGCGACACACGCGAGCAGCACCACCATCAAGGTGGCAGCCCAGACCAACACCGCGCCGCGCTGGCGGCGTCCACCACGCGCTCGTCTATGCACTTGCCTCCCCCTTTTTGTCTCCGGTTCGCCCCCCTTTAGGATCTGAACGACCTTTTGGATGCGATTACAGGATAACAGCTTCTGCCGTCAGACACTATCGGGCGACAGTGCAGGTTTTCGGCCCGATGGTACTACTACGCAGGTACTACGGAGGCATCCGCTACGTGCGATCGCGGGGGCGCTAACCCGAACCAGAGCTAGCCCTTGGCTGCTGCTCCCGCTTCACCATGGCGGAGTTGCCTGCGCCATCGCCAAGCCCGCCCGCAGCCGCGACCTGGCTGACATCATGGTCGTCGGCGGACATATCAACATCTGGCCGCCGAAACTTCCGCGCTTTCGGCGTCGTCGGACCAGGTGACAACAGCCTGCCAGTGAGGTGGACAGATGAAATGGAAAGTCGTTGTGCTTGTGCTTCTACCCTGTGCAGTCGTCGCCGCCCTGACCGCGGCGCACGCGGCGACGCTCGCGCCGCAGATGCGTACGCTCAAGAGCCTGACGGCCGAGATCGGCACCTGGAACCTGGTGGACGATCTCAACTTGTCTCCGGCGCAAATGCAGGCACTGTTGCCGGCGGCGCGGGAGGTCCGATCCGAGCACGAAGCAATCGAAGCAGAGCAGACGCGCGCGGTCGCCGAGTTTGATCGCGCAATCCGGGTGCTGCGCCAGGAGCTCCTGGCTAACAGCGGCGTGTCGGATGAAGCCAAGGCCGGCGTCGCTCGCGCCGAGGCCGGGTGGAAGGAACTCGAAAAGAAAAGCGAGGAGCGCGCCCCGGAGTGGCGCCGCGTGGTTCAGCAGACATTGACTCCTGAGCAGTTGCAGATTCTCGCCGACTACCGGCCTGGAGCCGCACTTGGCCGCGCGAGACGAGCCCGCGTCGGGGCGCCAGGTGTGCTGGCGCGAGCCGAGCGACTGCTGGTTCGGGCGCGCCAGGCCACTCCCGAACAGCTTGAGCAAGCGCCTCAGCGTCTGCGCCAGATGCTGCCGCCTGGGCGGCCTCGCATCCCTGCGGCTCGATTCCGTGAGCTCGCGGGCCAGATGCTGGACATCGTCATGGAAGCTCGGGCGATGAGCGACGCCGACTTCGAGGCGCGCAAACCCGAGCTGGCGCAGCGCCTGGTGGACCTGCCGCCGCAGAGGGCCGCGCCTGGGGCGCGCCGCGGTCGGCAGAGCACGGGCGCTGACCTCGAAAAGGAGATCGGCCATATGCTGCTGACCCCGGCGCTGGCGACCGTTCTGGAGGCTAAACTGGCGATCGCGCAGCCCGGCGCGTTCAAGCCTCCCATCTGTTACCCAGAGGATCTCGCCAGCGTCGTCGCTGACGTCCGCTTGCTCAACCTGGTCAATAGCCTGTATCTGTCGCCCGATCAGATGAAGGCGCTGAACGGCATAATCTCGCGCGCAGAGGCGGATCGGCAAGCCGCGCGGCCACAGACCGAGGCGGTGCTGGGGGATTTGATTGCCCTGGCGACCCAGGTGCGGGACGAACTGGCCGCGGGCGGCGTGGGCGCGCAAACGTTGGAGCGGGTTCGCACCGAGGGCGCGCGCGGCGTGCAGGAGAAGCGCGCCCTCGAGACGCGCACGGCCCAGTATGTGGCCGAGGCCAAAGGGGTGCTCAACGAGAACGAGATTTGTCTCGTGAGCGAGTTCATCCCGTGCCTCATCCCCATCAAGAACCTGACCAATCCAGAGCGCATCGGGCAAGCGCAGAATACCGAGGGCGCCGAGCGCATGTTGGCCCGGGCGCGCGCGGCACCTGAGGATCGGGTCGCGGCCATGATGCCCCGCGCCCAGGCGCGTCTCGAGGCCCTGCTGCGGCACAAGCGCCTACCGGCAGCCGAGATCGAGGCGAGGCTCGCCGAGCTTCCGCGCGTGGTCGCCGACGCCCGGGCGATGAGTGACGCCGAGTTCGAGCTCAAGAAAACGGAGCTGGTCAAACGCGTCGCTCCGCCCGAGCCGGCGCCGGTGCAGGGTGCGGCCCTCGACCACCGCATCGCCGAATATCTGCTATCTGCGAACCTGCTGCCGATATTCGAGCAGCGCATCGGAGCCCAAGGAGTCGCCTCGCGGTGATTGACGGCACCATCAACCGCAGACAGTTCCTCCGGCTCACGGGTACCGCGGCGATCGCTTGCGCGGGCGCCGGCTGGCTCAGCCAACTGGCGCGGCCGGCGGCGGCCGCGCCGCGTCCCGGGCCGGAGTGGCGCGAGGCCGAATATTACTACAAGCTCGACGGCGGCAGAATCCAGTGCACGCTCTGCCCGTGCTCCCACCCGCGCGGCCAGCTTGATGACGGTCAGACCTGCGTCTGCCATGTGCGCACCAACGTCGCCGGCAAGCTGTACGTCACCAATTACGGGCGCGCGTCATCGCTGCACCTGGATCCGATCGAGAAGAACCCAAGCTATCACTTTCTGCCCGGGGCGCAGGCGCTGGCGGTCTCCGCTCCCGGCTGCACCCTTGGCTGCAAGTGCTGCCAGAACTGGCAGATGTCGCAGGCGCGCACCGACGACATCCGCACCATTGACGCCCCGCCGCAGCAGCTCGTGCGACGCGCGCTTGCGGAGCGGCGGCGCGCCATAACCTATACTTACACCGATGCCGCCGCCTTCTTCGAATATGCCCGCGACACCGCCAAACTCGCGCGCTCCCGCGGCCTCGCCAACACCATGGTCACCGGCGGCTACATCAACTCCGAGCCGCTCAAAGAGTTGTGCCGCTACATGGATGCTTTCAGCATCAGCGTCAAGGGCTTCACCGAGGACTATTACCGCGACTACTGCCGAGGGCAGCTCAGCACCGTGCTGGAAGCGATGAAGACGGTAAGGGCGCAGGGGCGCTGGCTCGAAGTGGTGGTGCTGGTGATTCCCACGCTCAGCGATGACATGGGTAAGATCAAGTGGTTCGCGGCATGGGTGCGTGACAACCTGGGGCTGGACACGCCGGTGCATTTCAGCCGTTTTTGGCCGGCGTATTTGCTGCGAAACCTGCCCCAGACCCCCATTAGCGCGTTGGAGCAAGCGCGCGCCATTGCCCGCGCCGAGGGGCTCAGATTCGTCTATATTGGCAACCTTCCCGGCCACGAGGCGGCGAATACTTACTGCCCGCGCTGCAAAAAGGCGCTCCTGCGGCGGGTAGGTTTCCGCGTCATCGAGAATAACTTAATAGGAGGCAGTTGCAGGTTCTGCGGCGCCGGCATCCCCGGGCGCTGGGCGTGAAACATGGGACAGGTGCGGGGCGGATGGGGC
>Ga0315296_10001412_pt1 | contig 20972 bp, 20 predicted proteins | sample YL17G14_18_MG_FD_203921 | JGI IMG/M metagenome (GOLD analysis project Ga0315296, IMG submission 203921) | Sediment microbial communities from Yellowstone Lake, YNP, Wyoming, USA - YL17G14_18 | ecosystem: Environmental > Aquatic > Freshwater > Lake > Sediment | place: USA: Wyoming | collected...
TTATTCTACAACTCGAACCTGGAATCCGCCAGCCGGCGGATTAACAGCCACCCGCTCTGTCCGCCCGCCGGCTGGCGGGCGGACTACGCCGGAACCTCGGCCACCCTATTCTACAACTCGAACCTAGAATCCGCCACATAGCGGACGCGGCCTGGCGGAGGGGGTGGGATTCGAACCCACGCAGCAAGCTATTCACCCGCTGGACGGTTTAGCAAACCGTTCCGCTACCGCTACGGCACCCCTCCGCGGCTCGTGCCAAACCCATGGCAGGGGCGACAGGGCTCGAACCTGCGACCTGCGGTTTTGGAGACCGCTGCTCTACCACTGAGCTACGCCCCTGCAACACCAGGCCATCCAGGCCCGCAACTTGTCAAAGTACGCCGTCCGCCTATTGGGAGTATACCACACAATCGGCGTGCCTTCAACTCTGCCCGAACCGCTTTCTGACGACCATCACGGGGCTGTGCTCGTAACCGCGATCGCGGTAGAAATCCATCGCCCGCTGATTCTGGTCATACACCATCACGTTCACCTGCCGCGCGCCAGCAGCCCGCAGTCGCTTTTCGACCTCCGCCAGCAGCCGAGTTCCGATGCCCCTGCCTTGATACTGCTTCTTGACTGCCAGATGATAAACCCATCCGCGCAGCCCGTCCCAGGCTCCAAGCGCTGTCGCGATCACGCGCCCCTTCTCTCTGTAGGCCAGGAAAAGGTCGGGGTTGCGCGCCAGCGCCCTCTGAAGCCACGCCCTGTCCTCGCCGACGTGCGGCCACATCTTCGCCTCGCGCCACAGTGCTGCAATCGCCCGGTAATCCTTCAAATCCATTTCGAAAATGCCATCTTCGCTCGCCACTCTCGATTCCTCCTCAAGCGGGCTTCTGCGCGAGATACACCGCCCGCGGCGCATCGAGACCAAATTCCCCGCCCTCCAGCCCGCCATACAGCGCCTTCACTTCCAGTCCCGCCTGCTGGAGCATCTGGGCCACCTGAGCCGGAGTGTACATGGCCAGTGATATGTTGAGTTCGGACCTTCGCCCATCAGGCTCGACCAGGATGTGACGGTCGTGACCTCGCCCGCGCAGCCAGTCGGCCCGGTGCTCTCGCACTTCCAGCAAGCCGTCTTCATGCAAACGCCAGTCCTGGGGCCGATAACGCGACCAGATACCGGGCCAATTGCATTGGTCGAGCAGGAACTTGCCGCCGGGCCGCAAGGCCTTTGCAGCCTGGCGGAAAACCTGCAGGTTGTCCTCGTCCTCCTCGAAATACGCCCAGGCAGTGAACATGTTGATCACCGCATCAAATCTGTTCTCGAACGGGATGCGGCGCATGTCGCTTCGCACCAGCGTGATGTCGAGCTCCTCGTGTTCGGCGGTCTTGCGCGCGATGTCCAGGAACTGGGCGCACAGGTCAAGGCCGGTAATGCGATAGCCGCGGCGCGCCAACTCCAGCGCGTGCCGCCCGAACCCGCAGCACAGGTCGAGAATCTCGCTGCCCTCGGCGAGTTGCAGGATTCCGAGGATGCCGTCCACCTGCGCCTTCGCGTCCTGCTTCTCGTGCACCGGCTTCCAAAGGCGTAGATACACCGTCTCGAACAACGTCTCATACCACGGCCTTGCCTGCTCCATCTCCCTCTCCTTTGTGGCACAGCCGCCCCGCCTACGCGGGCGACGAAGCCCGCTTCGTCGGGCGAAGTTGCCTCGGCTGTGCATGGTCTGTGCTGAAAACGAAGAGCCGCAGGCCTTTTCTGCCTGCGGCTCCGATTGCTCTCGAATGTATGTAGTGCTACGGAGGACCCACAGGCCGGGCGTTGGAAAGCACGCGAATGACGATCCTCAGGCCGTTCTCGCGTATCGCGCCAATCCTGCTGTCCGTGCGGGTCAGCATAGCAGTGTCAGTATAACAATCCTCCAGGCCCTAGTCAAGCCACCTGCACTCTGACGGCTGGCCGCCTTGGTGTGCGGCGGTGGCGGCCATCAGCAGCAGGCACAAACGCAGCCGGCGCTTGTCCGCTCACATCGAGCGCAGGCGGGCGACGCGTTCCTCGATGGGCGGGTGGGTGCTGAAGAGCGAATTCAACCAGCCGCCGTGATCGCGCAGAGGGTTGTAGATATACATGTGTGCGGTGGCCTTGTTCGCGACCTCGAGCGGCTCGGGATCGGCGGCAATCTTCTCCAGCGCCCTGGCAAGCCCGTCCGGGTAGCGCGTGAGTTTCGCGCTGCCCGCGTCGGCCAGGAATTCCCGCTGGCGGCTGATCGCTAACTGGATCAGCGCTGCGAAAATCGGCGCCAGGATCATCAACAGTATGGCAACAAGCGCAATTATCCCGGCGCCCGACGAGCGCCTGCCGCGCACCCGGCCGCCCCACCAGAGCCACCTCCTAGACCAATCGGCCAGCAGGATGACAGCGCCCGCCAGGATCGCCACGAGCGTCATGTAGAGCACGTCGCGGTTCGCGATGTGGGACATCTCGTGCGCGATCACGCCCTCGAGTTCGGAACGATCCATTTTCTGTATCAGGCCGCTGGTGACGGCCAGTGACGCGTGCTGGGCATCGCGCCCGGTCGCGAATGCGTTCGGGGCCGTGTCGTCAATGATATAGACATGCGGCGCAGGCATCCCCGCCGCAATGGCCAGCCCCTCGACAGCGTTCATGACTTCCGCGTCTTCGGGCTTCTCGGCAGGCCTCGCGTGGCTCATTGCGAGCACCAGGCGGTCGCCGTAGTAGTAGGAAAGAACGCTCGATATGGCGGCAAATACGACCGCGATCACGGGCAGGTAATAGCCCACGCCGGTGAACTCGCCCACCGCATATCCCAGCGCGCCCAGCAGCACAAACATCAGGAACACGAACAGCGCCGAGCGGCGCTTGTTCTGCTCGATGCGGCTGTAGATCATGGGCGATGCGCTGCTGCGCTAGGGGCTCTTCGGCTGGGGCGGCTGTGGGGGCCGGAATGAGACCTGCACCGGCGCGCGCGCCGCTGCTTCCATCTCGAAGTAGTCGCGCGCGCCGAAGCCGAATCCGCCCGCGACCATGCTGGCAGGGAACACCTGGATTGCATTGTTATACAGAAGCACGGTGTCATTGTAGAACTGCCGCGAGTAGGCTATCTTTCCCTCTACCCCCGACAGTTCTTCCTGCAGCATCATGAAGTTCTGGCTGGCCTTCAGTTCCGGGTAGTTCTCCGCGACTGCGAACAGGGTCTTGAGGGCCGCCGTAATCATGTTCTGCGCCTGCGCCTGGTCCGAGACCGTCTGCGCGCTGGCGACTGCGGCGCGCGCCTTGGTAACCATCTCGAACGTCTCGCGCTCGTGCGCCGCATACCCCTTGACCGTCTCCACCAGGTTGGGTATCAGGTCGTAGCGGCGGCGCAGTTGCACATCCATCTGCGACCATGCGTTGTTGATGCGGTTGCGCAGCACCACCAGCCTGTTATACGTGAAGATCAGCCATAGAAGAACAAGGCCGATGATGCCGAGAATGACCCAGACCACAGAAGCCAATGACATGTTGCCACCTCCGGGCTGCTTTTGCGGCTTCTTCCGCGCCGCCGGGCTTGCACCTGCACCAGTTTGCCAAAAAAGCCTCTTGTGGTAAAATATGGCGGGAGGGGGGTAAGATGGCGCATAGAGTTAGGTTGTTCACGCAGCGGCGCGGCGCCGAGGGTTCGGACCGGGCCGGCATGTGGTGGCGGGTGGGTGCCCAGGCATTCAACCTGGCGGTCATCGCCGCGATCCTGTCGTCGGTTTACCTCTTCTACGGGCTTCTGTCGCAGCACTACTCGCGCTTCCCGATGGACATGGAGGGGCAGCGCAGACTAGCCGCCCCGGAACAGGCCCAGATGCTCGGCAACTTCGGCATCGGGCTGACCGTTCTCGCGTGGTCGTGCTGGATCGCGTTCCTGTTGGCGATCGGGATGTTCTGGGAAGGCGAGGTTGCCACGGCAATTGTGGGCGGGACAGGGGTCGTGTTCTACGTGGGCCTGCCGCTGGTGGTGAATGCGGTGCTGGGCCACCAGGGGCTGCCGGCCAACAGGATAACGGAGCAGATGGTGGCGGGCTTCCAGTCCATTGGCAAGGTGGGGCTGGTGCTGGCGATGCTCAGATTCGTGGCGCACACCCTATACGTGTTGAGCACCAAGCCCGCGAAGACCGAGACGCAGGTCCCAAAGGCCGAAGTCACGGAAGGCATGCCCGCCAAGCCGACCAAGGCCAAGGAGCGCCGCCACCTGCTGCGCCGCTGCTGGGAGGTGGCCTATTGCAGCGAGCGGCTGCGCTACAACTGCCCCAGTTACCTTACCGGGGCCTCGTGCTGGCGCAGGCGCACCGGCTGCCGCTGCGACCCATTCTTCGCGACGCGCGTCCTGGAGCCCATGTCCAGAGCCGCATCGCAGCGCATGTCGGAGGCCGAAAGGGCTTCCCTGGAGGCGGCCGTCCAGCACCTGCAGTCCCAGGATGCCCGGCAATCAAAGCACCACGCCGAACGAGAGACCTGCGGGCGCTGCCCGATCTACATGGAGCACCAGCAGTATAAGTACAGGGCCGTGTTCTGGCTCGCATATCCCCTCACCGCGGTTGCGATGTATATCGGCTGGCCCTTCATTCACGGCGCCTACCAGTGGACTGATAAGGCGCTCACCGAAATCGCTCGCGGCATGAAAGTGCTGCCGGACACCAGGCCGGAACTGGCTCCGTTCGTGAACACCGTGCTGACCGTTGACGTGGAGTACCTGGTAGTCGCTGCCATCGCGCTGGTCATCGTTGCCAGCCTGCTGCGCGCCTTCGAGTGGGCCATCTTCGAAGCGAAGGTGTGACGGGTCTGCACGGGCGCGGGCTCTCCTGAGCCCGCGAGCGCGGGGTCGGGAGACCCCGCGCCCATTTCGCCGCCGTTGCCGGTCGTGCGCGGTTGTGCTATCATTCCCAGGGAGGCTGCCGTGAATGCGGTAGCGGTGCTGCTGGCGGCGCTTTTTTTCGCCGTCCTGATCCTGGCGATGGTCGAGGCGAGGCAGTACGCGAGCGGCCGCAGCCTGATCACCCGGCGGCGGTTCGTCATCAGGATGCTGGGCGCAGGGCTGATGCTCGCCGAGGTGGCTGCAATCTTCCTGGGCCTGTTTGTGCTCAACCTGCGCAGCCCGAGGGGCCATCCCTGGTCATGGGCGGCCTGGTGGGCGATGTGCCTGATCGGGGGCTTCGTGCTGATGTTTCTGGCCCTGGCCGATGCCAAGGAACTGGAGGCCAGGCACGGAGAACGCGAGCGGCAATTGTGGCGCGATTTCGCGCGCAGCCTTGTGCCCCGCAAGGAGCGCGATTCTGACGCGGAAAATGAGGGTGCCGAAAAAGGCAACGAGCACGGATGAAGTTTTCATGCGGCGCGCCCTGCGCCTCGCCGCCCGCGCCAGAGGACGCACCAGCCCGAACCCGATGGTCGGAGCCGTGATCGTCAATCAGGGCCGGATCGTGGCAGAGGGCTGGCACCGGGGCGCCGGCAAGCCGCATGCGGAGGTTCTTGCCCTTCAGTCCGCCGGACAAGAGGCGCACGGCGCAACGCTCTACGTAACGCTTGAGCCCTGCTGCCACTGGGGCAGAACTCCTCCATGCGTGGACGCGGTCATTGCGGCCGGGATTCGCAAGGTGGTGGCGGGCGTCGTGGACCCTGATCAGCGCGTTTCCGGCAATGGAGGCGAAAAACTGCGCGCGGCCGGCATCGAGGTCGAGTTCGGTGTGCTCGAACAGGAAGCCGCCAGACTGATAGAAGCGCACCGGAAATACGTAACGACCAGGCGCCCGTTCGTTACCGTGAAACTGGCCTGCAGCCTCGATGGCAAGATCGCGACTGCGAGCGGCCAATCCCAGTGGATAACCGGCGAGAAAGCGCGCCGGTTCGCGCACCGCCTGCGCGCGGAATCCGATGCTGTGATGGTCGGGGCAGGAACGGTTCTGGCCGATGACCCGCTGCTCACCGCGCGCCTTGTGCGCAGCAAGCGCCAGCCCCTGCGCATCGTGGTTGACGGCGCGGCGAGCATACCTTCCGATGCGCGCGTCTTGCAGGCCGCCAGTTCTCCGGCCATGGTGGTTGTGGGAGCCTCGGCTTCAGAAAAAGCGGAAGGTTTGCGGACTTCGGGAGCCGAGGTCCTTTGCCTGCCCGATGCCCAAGGGCGCGTTGACCTGGGCTCCGTTCTCGATGAACTGGGGCGGCGAGAACTCACTACGCTGCTCGTTGAGGGCGGCGCGAGGCTGGTCGCATCGCTGGTCGAGGAGCGCCTGGTGGACAAGTTCATCTTCATGCTCGCCCCGATGTTGATCGGAGGGACAAACTCGCCCGGCGCAATCGCAGGAGCGGGAGCGGACTCCCTGGAAGATGCCATTCGCCTGCGCGACGTGAGCGTGCGGCGGCTGGGCGAGGATATTGTGGTGGAAGGTTATCCGTCATACCAGGAGCCTACCCGAAAAAGCAAAGCCTGACCATCATGTCATTCTGAATCCGCCGCATGGCGGATGAAGAATCTCATGTCAATACAATGGGATGCTTCGTCCCGTCCGCCAGTCCGCCCACCGGCGGACGGACGGGACTCAGCATGACAACCAGTGAGTGGCCGAGGTTGGAGAGTCTGCCCGAATGTTTAGTGGCATTGTCAGAGAAATAGGGACGGTGGTTCAGGCGGGCGACGTGCTCGTCGTGCGAGCACCTGCCACCGCGGCATCGTGCAGAACCGGCGACAGCGTGAGCATCAGCGGCGCCTGCCTGACGGCCGAGCGCGTCGAGTCGGGCCACATGCACTTTCGCCTGATGCCCCGGACGCTGGCCGGAACGGCGCTTGCGCGCGCGGTCGCGGGCAAGCGCGTGAACGTCGAGCCATCTCTCCGGCTGGGCGACCGGGTCGGTGGGCACATCGTTCTCGGTCACGTTGATGCAGTCGGCTCGGTGTCGCATTTCCGGCGGCAGGGCGACTCGGCTGTGCTGGAGGTTTCTTGCCCTGTAAGCATCATGCCCTACCTTGCGCCGAAGGGCTCCATCGCTGTTGATGGGGTGAGCCTTACCGTTTCCGATGTGCGGGCGCAAGGCTTTGCGGTCTCGCTGGTGAAGTTTACACTTGAGAACACGACGCTGGGCGAGTTGCGAGCGGGGGAGGAAGTGAACCTTGAGGCGGACATACTTGCGAAATACGTTGACTCGGTGCTAGGCAGCCGCAGCGAACGCGAGCAGCCCGCCCTGACCCTGGAATCCCTGGCCGAAGAGGGGTATCTCTAGTGTTCACAGATGTCAGTCTGAAACCTTCGCCGTCTGTCATTCTGAGCGAAGCGAAGAATCTCACTGTTCAGAAGCAGAGGGACCCTTCGCTTCGCTCAGGGTGACAGATGGGCGGAGCGGTGCTCCGCCCCTACGAGTGAGGCGATGTAGGGCGGGGGTTCCATCCCCCGCCGAACCGGGTGTGTAACGCAGAACACATTCCGGCGGGGCGCAGAGGCCCCGCCCTACAGTAGAGGAGACGGTGATGTTCCTGGAAGTTGAACAAGCAATCGAGGAGATGAGGAACGGCAAGTTCCTGATACTCGTGGACGACGAGGACCGCGAGAACGAGGGCGACCTGGTGATGGCCGCTCAATTCGTTACGCCGCAAGCCGTGAACTTCGTCGAGAAACATGCGCGCGGGATGCTCTGCGTTGCCATGGGAGCAGAAAGGCTGGAGGCGCTGCAGATTCCCCTCATGGTGGACCGCAATACGAGCAAATACGGCACCGCGTTCACCGTCTCGGTTGACGCGCGCGAGGGAACGGCCACCGGGATTTCGGTCGAGGACCAGGCGCTGACGATCAAGTTGCTGGCCGACTCCGATGCTGGGCCCGGCGACTTCGTGCGGCCTGGCCACGTGCAGCCCGTCCGCGCAGAGCCGGGGGGCGTGCTGCGCCGCGCGGGCCACACCGAGGCGGTGGTTGACCTTGCGCGGCTGGCCGGCCTTGAGTCAGTCGGGACCTTGTGTGAGATAAAGAACGACGACGGGTCCCTTGCTCGCCTGCCGCAACTCGAGCAATTCGCCCGCCGCTTCGGCCTGGGCATCCTGACGATTGACGCCCTGATACGCCACCGGCGCAAGACCGAGAAACTGGTGCGCCGCGCCGCGACCACCATTCTGCCGACTCGTTACGGGACATTCGCGGCGCACGCGTATGAGAGCGACGTTGACCCGAAGCCCTACCTCGCGCTCACCCTGGGAGACGTTACGAAAGACGGTGTGCTGGTGAGGGTGCACTCCAGTTGCACGACGGGCGACGTTTTCCATTCGCTGCGCTGCGACTGCGGGGCGCAGTTGGAGATGGCCCTTGAGCGCATCCAGCAGGAGGGCGCCGGCGTGCTTCTCTACATCCAGCAGGAGGGCCGGGGCATCGGCCTGGTGAACAAGTTGCGCGCCTATGAATTGCAGGACCACGGCACCGACACCGTGGAAGCCAACCGCTTGCTTGGTTTCGCGCCCGATCTGCGCGACTACGGCATCGGAACCCAGGTCCTGCTCGACCTGGGCTGCAGAAAAGTGCGCATCCTGACAAATAACCCAAGGAAACTCGTGGGCGTGCAGGCATACGGCCTGACGGTCGTTGAGCAGGTGCCCCTGCGCGCCCCGGTAACGGAGCACGCGCGCTCCTATCTTGAAACCAAGCGCGACAAACTCGGCCACGACGTGGACGTATGATTGATGAAAAGGAGGGTGAGATGCCCAAGATTCACGAAGGAAGTCTGGTAGCGGAGGGATTGAGGTTTGCGATTGCTGCGAGCCGGTTCAATGAACTGATAACGAACCGTCTTCTGTCGGGCGCGCTCGATGCCATCAAGCGGCACGGCGGCTCGGATGAGGCGGTCGAGGTCGCCTGGGTGCCCGGCTCGTTCGAGATGCCGCTTGTTGCGCAGGCCTTGGCGGAGTCGGGCCGCTTCGATGCAGTGATCTGCCTGGGCGCGATCATCAGGGGCGGAACGCCGCACTTCGAATACATTGCCAGCCAGGCGGCGCGCGGCATCGCGCAAGCCGCTCTATCCACCGGAGTGCCCGTGATCTTCGGCGTGATTACTGCCGAAACAGTCGAGCAGGCAATCGAGCGCGCTGGAACGAAGGCAGGCAATCGCGGGTTCGATGCAGCGGCGTCGGCGATCGAGATGGCGAACCTGATGCGCGGCCTGAAGAAGAAACCGAAGAAGTAGGGGCGAAGTCCGCCGGCCGGCGGCTTGCGCCTACGGGGCAGGCTCCCCTCGGCTTCGCTCGGGGCAGGGAAGCCTGTGGCTGCAAGGAAGTCGCGAAGGCGGGCTATTGAAGAAGTGAACGAATCCATTACTGGCAGGACATACCCAATGGCAAGCGTCAAAGCGAAGAGATTCGGCATTGCAGCGGTAATCGTGGCAGCACTGGTGGGCTTCGGGGCGGCAATGCTGCTGACCAGGCAGCAGCCGGCATCGAGGGAGGCGTGGGCCCGCCCACCTGCGGGCACGGAGGCGCCGGCTTCCTTCGCGCCCGTCGCACGGGCGGTGATCCCTGCCGTTGTGAACGTTGACACTACGGCATACCGAAGGGTAACCAGCATCTGGGACTTGTTCGAAGGAAAGCCCTACTCCGTCATCCCGGAAAAGGGGAGGGCTTCCGGGTTCGTGGTGCGCTCCGAGGGCTACGTCCTGACAAACGAGCACGTGATTTCCGGGGCCGAGGAGATCACGGTCACGTTCTACGACGGAAAGAGGCTGTCCGCGAAGGCGGTGGGGCGCGACCCGGTGCTGGACCTTGCCGTGCTTAAGGTGGATGCGAAGAATCTTCCTGCAACAGTGCTCGGGGATTCCAGCGCGATCCAACCCGGCGACTGGGCGATCGCGATTGGCAATCCTTTCGGCTTCCATCACACCGTAACCGTTGGGGTGATCTCCGCGCTGGGCCGCCCGATCGAGATGGAGCAATCGGGCCGCTATTACGAGGACCTTATCCAGACCGATGCCTACATAAACCAGGGCAACAGCGGCGGGCCGCTTTTGAACGCGAAGGGCGAGGTGGTCGGAATCAACACGATGATATTCGCTGCGGGCAGCGTCCCGGCGCCCATCGGCTTCGCAATCCCGATCAACCGCGCCAAGGCGGCCATGGAGCAACTGATCGCGCACGGCAAGGTCGTGCGCTCCTGGATCGGAGTCCGCCTGGGGATGGCAGTTCCCGCTGACGATGAAGGGCGGCTACGTTTGGGGTTGGCGATCGCTGCTCGCCTGGGAATTCCTGTCGCTGCCGATGTAGCCGAGCGCTACGCTATCCCGGAATCGCACGGCGTGCTCGTCAGAGAAGTGCGAGGCGGGGGCCCAGCGGATAAGGTCGGCCTGGCCGCAGGCAGCATCATCCTGAGCATCCGCGGGCAAGCGGTCACTGATGCCCCCCAGGCGGCCCGCGTCGTGCGCCAGTTCCCCGTGGGCAGCACCATCTCGGTGGAATTCCTTCGCCTGAGCGACCAGGGCTGGCAGCGCCTGAAAGGCGATCTGCGCACGGTCGAGGCCCCGGCAGGCCTCGCCCCCGACGTCACCTAGCCGGCAGTGCAACACACTGTAGGGGCGGCCCTCTGCCTGCCCTGAGTCCGCCAGATGGCGGATCGAAGGGTGGCCGCCCAGGATGTCATTCTGAGCGAAGCGAAGAATCCCATTCTGCTCAGGATCAGCACCGCGAGGAATCTCGTCGTAATCATCCTGCCGAGATTCTTCATCCGCCTACCGGCGGATTCAGAATGACAGCATCGTCAACATGAAGGCTGTCGTCCAGCGAGTTTCAAACGCCAGCGTGGTGGTCGGCGAGGACACCTGCGCCACCGTCGGGCGGGGCTTTCTGGTCCTGCTCGGCGTCGCTCAAGATGACACCGAGGCCGATGCCGATTACCTTGCCGAGAAGATCGCCGGCCTGCGCGTGTTCGAGGATGATCAAGGGCGCATGAACCTTTCCCTCGCCGATGTGGGCGGATCGGTGCTGGCGGTCAGTAACTTCACCCTCCTGGCCGATTGCCGCAAGGGCCGCAGGCCCTCGTTCTCGGAGGCCGCCGCTCCCGATGAGGCCCGCAGCCTTTACGAGCGCTTCGTCCAGCGCCTGCGTGACCTCGGCGTTCCCGTGCAGACCGGCCAATTCCAGGGGAAAATGCAGGTATCCCTGTGCAACGACGGCCCCGTAACCCTGATCATCGAAAGCCAAACGCAAGGCTCGTAGGGGAGCCCTTGCTACTCTGTCCGCCGACTGGCGGACTACGTAGCACGAGTCCACGGGCTCCCGCACTTGGGGCCTATCCCAAAAAACACGGTCCGACGAGAATGTCATTCTGAGCGAAGCGAAGAATCTCATGTCAATACGATGGGATGCTTCGTCCGCCAGTCCGCCAACCGGCGGACGGACGGGACTCAGCATGACAGCCAAGCATTTTTCGGATAGGCTCTTAGCCGCCTATCTGTTCGCGGTGTGCTTTGCCGTTTTGGCTGCCCCCATATCGCCGACATCTGCACGGGCGCGCGCAACGGAGGCCATGATGCCCATCACCATACAGAACGAATACGTGAAATACGTCATCGGCGCGGACGGGACGAACCTTCATTTCGTTGAGAAGCGAACGGGGCAGGACTACTGCGCCCAAGAGCCGCCCGCGTCATTCGCACGAATCCGCAAGGCAGGGCGCGACTATCCCGCCGCATCGGTCTCCCGCGCGGGCGCGCGAATCACCGCGCAGTTCGGTGAGTCGGGCGTGAGCGCAGTTCTGAAGGTGAAGGCCGAGAAGCATTACGTCGTGCTGGAGGTGGTATCTGTCAATGGCGAAGGAGTTGATGAATTCACATTCGTGGATTTGCCCCTCACCCTGACCGGCACGCCGCAAGAGCCATTCGCCGCCTGCGCTCTGGCGCTCAACCTGAAGACCAATGTGCCCGAACTGCCTCGCCCGAGCAGCCGTCTTCGCGCCATGTGCTACCCGCGCTTCGGCTTTGTAGGCGCAAGAGTCGCGATCATCGGATGCCCTCAAAGCGAACTGCGCAAGATCATGCAAGAAGTCGTCAGCGCAGCCGATGAAGTGCCCCACTCGGCCATCGGCGGCCCGTGGGCCCTCGGCCAGCCGATCAACCAGGGCTCATACCTTTTCAACTTCGGCAATGTCACGGAAACAACGGTGGACGATTGGATCAAACTTGTAAGAAGCATCGGGTTCAACCAGTTGGATTTCCACGGGGGCGCGTCATTTCGATTCGGCGATTGTGAGCCCAATCGCGAGATGTATCCGCGCGGACTCGCGAGCCTGAAGGCAGTCATTGACCGATTGCACGCAGCCGGGATCAAGGCAGGCCTGCACACCTACGCCTTCTTCATTGACAAGCGCTGCCCGTGGGTTACGCCCGTGCCGGACCCGCGCCTGGCAAAGGACGCGACATTTACCCTGGCCGAGCCATTGACCGCAGATGCGACCGCTGTGCCGGTCATCGAATCCACGAAGGACATGTCCGCGATCACCGGCTTCTTCGTGCGCAATAGCGTAACGATTCAGATTGACGATGAACTGATCGCATACACCGGCATTTCGCGCGAGCCGCCCTATGCTTTCACAGGATGCACCCGCGGAGCGTGCGGCACAAAGCCTGTGCCCCATTCCAAGGGAGCGAAGGTGCACCACCTCAAGGAGTGCTTCGGGCTGTTCGTGCCCGATGGCGATTCGACCCTGTTCAGCGAGGTCGCGGCGAAAACTGCCGAGGCATTCAATGAATGCGGCTTCGACATGATATACCTGGATGCCCTCGATGGAGAAGACGTCATCGCGGGCGCGGAAAACGGCTGGCACTATGGCTCGAAGTTCGTCTTCGAAATCTGGAAGCGGCTGACAAAGCCCGCTCTCATGGAGATGAGCACCTTTCACCATCACCTGTGGTATGTGCGCTCGCGCCTGGGCGCGTGGGACCATCCGACCAGAAGCCACAAGAAGTTCATTGACATCCACTGCGCGGCCAACGAGGACAACCTGCGCATGTTCTTGCCGGGGCAACTGGGATGGTGGGCAGTCAAAACCTGGTCGGGGCCGCAGGGCGAGCCCACGTTCACCGATGACATCGAATACCTGTGCTGCAAAGCCCTCGCCACCGACACCGGCCTCTCGCTGATGGGCATTGACCCCTCCAACATCTCCAGGGTGCCGGCCCTTGCGCGCCTCGCCGAAATCTTCAAGCGCTACGAGGATTTGCGTCACTCAAACGCTGTGCCCGAATCCATCAAGGCGCAACTGCGCGTTCCCGGTCGCGAGTTCACCCTGGCTCAGGATGCGCGCGGCAAGTGGCAGTTCCGGCCTGTGCAGTATGCGAAACACAAAGTCGAAGGCGTCAACGGCTGGAGCAATATCTGGCGCACCACGAACAAGTTCGGCCGTCAACCGCTGCAACTGCGCATCGAGGCCCTGATGTCCGCCGCTCCTTACGATGCGCCCGGCAACATCGTCGTAACCGATTTCTCCAACCCCGCCGACTTCTCCGACCGCGCCGCCCAGTCGGGCGTCCACGCCGACCTCAAGCCCTCGGACGCCAAGCCTCCGCTCGCGCAAACCGCCACCCGCTACACGGCCGCCAGCACCCATCCGGATGCGAAATCCGCCTGGGCCAAGGTGGGCAAGGCCTTCGTGTCCCCTCTCGACCTGAGCAAACATCAGGCCCTCGGCGTCTGGGTTCACGGCGACGGCAAGGGCGAAGTCCTCAACTTCCAACTGCGATGCCCCGAGCACCTGGTCGCAGGGATCGGCGAGCACTACGTGGTCGTTGATTTCGAGGGCTGGCGCTACTTCGAACTGATTGAGCCTGAGGGAGAACGTTACGAGAATTATTCCTGGCCCTACGGCGGCGCGTATGCGATCTATCGCGAGTCGGTTGATTACGGCCACGTCGGTTCCCTCTCACTCTGGTATAACAACATCCCGCCGGGCAAGACGGTAACCTGTTATCTCGGCCCCACCAACGCCATGCCGCTGGTGAACACCAAATTGGTCAACCCCGCGATCGCGATCGGCGGCAAGACGATCGCTTTTCCCGTCGAAATCGAGAGCGGCTGCTACCTGGAGTTTCGCTCTGCCTCTGACTGCAAACTCTACGGCCCCGACGGCGCCCTCATTCGCGAGGTTCAGCCTCTCGGCGACATACCATTACTCGAACCAGGCGAGAACGAGGTAACCTTCACCTGCGATCCGCCGGACGGGGTCAGCGCCCGCGCCCACGTTACCGTGATCAGCCAGGGCGAGCCGCTGCGGGAGAAGGAGTAGGACGGCGTGAATACGACAGGACTGGTCGTGAGCCTTGCAATGGTGCTTGTGTTCTGCGGCGGGGCTGCTGGTAGTGCCGAGGTCGCTGGAAAGAGAAAGCACCGCGCCGACTGGTTCAGGGATGCGAAGTGGGGCGTCTTCACCCACTTTCTCACCGGCGCGGATATGACGACGGAAGATTGGAACCGCCGCGTCAACGCTTTCGATGTGCAAGGCCTGGCGCGGCAACTGCAGGCCATCGGGGCGAAATACTACTTCATCACCCTCGGCCAGAATTCCGGCCACTACTGCGCGCCCAACGCGGCCTATGACGGATATGTCGGCATCAAGCCGAGCAAGTGCTCGACCCGCGATCTGGTCAGCGACCTTCACAAGGCCCTTCGCCCGAAGGGCATCAAACTGCTCGTTTACCTCCCGGCCGGCGCGCCCAACCAGGACGCAACCGCGGTGGCTGCCCTGCAGTGGCAGAACGGCCCCCATCGCAACCGCGAGTTCCAGGTCAAGTGGGAGAACGTAATCCGCGAGTGGTCGCGGCGCTGGGGCAGGAAGGTTGCGGGCTGGTGGTTCGATGGCTGCTACTGGCCGAACGAGATGTATCGGCACCCCGATCCGCCCAACTTCGCGAGTTTCGCCGCCGCTGCGCGGGCGGGCAACCCCGACACCATCGTTGCGTTCAACCCGGGCGTGCTTGTCCCCATCATCTCGGTGAGCAAGCACGAGGACTACACTGCAGGCGAGATCAACGAGCCGGACAAAGTGAAGTGCACGGGCCGCTGGGTGGACGGCGCGCAGTTCCACATGCTGAGTTACCTCGGCCCGTGGTGGGCCGCCTCGCCTCCGCGCTTTACTACCGATCAGATCATCGAGTGGACGCGCGCCATCAACGCCTGCGGCGGCGTCGTTACCTGGGACGTGCCGATTGACGCCAGCGGCCACATCCCCCAGCCCTTCCTGGACCAGTTACTCGCGCTGCACAAAGGCCTTGCAGCGACGCGCGTCAACGCTGCGCATTAGGTCCATATCTCACTTGGGCGCGCAATTGCTACCGTGCCCTGCCCGCGGCTCTACCACGAGAGTTGAGCCAGCGCCAACTTCAAGGCTGTCCCCCACAGGATGGCCCATGACATGCTCGCCAGCGTGCCTACGAGGTAATACTCGACATCCTCGCGCCTCGAGAAGCGGACAATGGACTTGCCTGCGAAGATGAACGCAATCGCGTCGTATTGATCCGACAGCAACAAGGTCAGGATTATGAAGCGCTCGAAATAGCCTATGAACCTGCCGGCTCCGGTCAGACCCTCCTTCCGTTGTTTCGGCAGATCCAGTCTCGTGCAGATCCATCTTACAAGGGGGCTTCCTGCCAGTATCACCGCTGCGTAGGCCACTGCGTGCAAGACCACGGTTGCTATCAGCATCTTCCTTCCTCCCCTCTGACAACCTTCGTCTTGTCCATGAGGCTTCCGCCCTCCCGCCAGTCAACCACAGGGGCTATCTGTGAAGGGTATCAACCCCAGGGGGTTGATTTCCGCTCCGTCAATCCGTTAGCGTTGACAGCAGCCGACGCACACCGGCCCCTGCCGTGAGCACCGCCTGATATTTCGCCCGCTTCAGGCTCTTTCCGACTGCCGCTTTCGACACGCGATCCTTTTCCGCTACCTTCTGCAGATCTCGGTATTGCTCATATAGACGGAAACGCCGGTGGTGCAAGGGTTTCCAATCCTGCTGAATGGCCTGGGTCAGGTCAAGGATCGAGTTCACGGCCGTGTCCGCAAATTCGTTGCCCGTGTCGTATCTTGTCGCAGCCTTCTCTTTCTCCGCCCGCGTCAGTGCAGCGCGAGAACGGTGGAAACACTCACCGTCCATAGGGCCTGTACTCTCGTACAGTTGCGTGGACATCCCACCGCAGCCCACGCCAAACCTTGCTACATGGGGATGCAAGGCCCGTTGTAGGAATCCCACCACATCAAGGCTCGCCGGTACGCTCTTCAGCAAGCCTTGAAACTCGTCCCCCGCCACGATAGTGAAGGGAGCCACGATGTCTTGCGAAAATCGCTCGTTGCACTCTGCAAGTGCAGCGAGAACTTTTTTCTGCAGGCCGCCCCGTTCTCGCTCAGTCAGACGACTCGAACCCAACAGGTCGCCGGTAACCACCACATAGCGTTGCTTGCGCCTCATTGCCCTGTCCCATGCTACTGCGCTGATGAAGGCTACCGCACTCAATCTGACGTGTCAAGAAGGACCTGTGCCGGAAGCCTCGTAGCGAGGACTCGTATCACAGCCTACCCAGCACCTCGTCCAGGGTGCGTTTCGCGTTTTTCACGATGTTCTCGTGCGTGTCCGCCCAGTATTCGCGGTTGAAGATCTCGACTGACAGGTAGCCCTTGTATCCCTTGTCGCGCAGGATGCGGAACTCCTCGACCAGCGGGATGTCGCCCAGGCCGCAATAGACTCGCATCGAATCATTGAGTTCCTGTTTCGGACGGTCCGGCGCATCGTTCACGTGGACGATGAGCATCTTCTCCATCGGAATCGCGGCGATTCGCTCCAGCGACACCCCCGACTTGTAGTAGTGGAAAGTGTCCATCATGATCCCCACGTTGTCCGTCCCGCAGCGGCAGGCGATCTCCAGCGCGTCTTCCGGCCCGCCCATGAAGGCCAGCCCCCCGATGGGTTCGAGGGCGATGCTGACGCCCGAGCGCGCTGCGACGGCTGCGTAATCGCCAGCCGCCCTCACGGCAGCGGCCATCGCGTCACAGCGGCTCATCCCCTGCGGCGGCCCATCGCCCGCGAAACACAGCATCGTGGGCGCTCCCAGTGCCTTTGCCACCGGGCACCAGCACTCAAGCGCGCTCAACGCCTGCGACCGGTCCTTGAACGCAAGGAACGGAAACGCCATCAGCGCCGCCACCCTCACTCCGTTCTTCTCCAGTTGCAGCGGAAGATCGTCCACCGTTGCCGACCCCTGGTATTCCTGCAGCCGCCCGGTGTCAATCTCTATCCCTTGAAATCCGTACTTGCCCACGAAATCCACGGTATCGCGCAGCGGGTAGGAGCCAGAAGTTGCAGTATTGAAGCAGGTGAGCAATGACATACCCTCCTGTGTGGGATAAGCCCTGGTTATCCACCCGCACCCGCTTTCCCTGCGCGACAGCCCGACCTATCGGCTCTCGGATGTCAGCGGAGGGCGGAAGGTGCTGCTCCTTTCTGCCATCGCCAGCCCTTCGCCTGTCATTCTGAGCCCGCCAGTCCGCCAACCGGCGGACGGGCGAAGAATCCCATCTTGCTCAGAGCAGACTCCATGAAGAATCCCGCCGCAATCAGATCCATTTCGGGGCCGATCGCGGAGCATGTGGCACAGCCGCCCCCGGCTGTGTCTGATGTGGCACAGGCACTCCTGCCTGTGCTGGGCCAGTGGACCCCGATGTATCGGGTCCCACACTTGTTCCTGTAACGCAAGAAGCCCATTAGAAAGGAAACCGGCGGCGTCGCGCGTAAACAACTGCGCGCGGTCAGGAGCAACATGAATCTTGTCAGGTGGGTTTTCATCATGGCGTTGTGCAGCGCAGTGCTATCGGCGGCCGGAAGGGATCGGAAACTGCCTAACCCTGTGGTAGAAGCCGAGGAGGAGGTTTACCGGTTCGAGTCGCCGGACAATGGCGCAGGGCCGCTTTGGTGCAAGGGCTCCACGTGCATCGTGCGCATCGGCGCAGATGTCTTCGCCAGCGGCCTTGAGACGCTCAAGCACCTCAAGCCGCTGAACAATGTCCGCTGGCTTCTGTTCAAGCACACGAAACAGGGCTGGGCCTTGCAGCAGCGCGATGAGAAAGATCGCACGCGCGAGCCATGTCCGTTGGCCGGTTTTCAGGATGGGCGGCTCTTCCTTTCAGTCAATCCAACGCTCACCGAACCGAACGTTTACAACGGCCCCGCCAGGCCGCAAATCCTTCAGTTCTCAGCGGCAGATCCGAAGGCCCCGTATCGCGCGCTGTCACCCCGCTGGGAGGGCAGGCCCGCCTTCACAGAGCACTCCTACCGCGGCCTTGCAGCCGACGGCAAGAACGGCGAACTTCTCGTCCTCAACATCGAGGGGCACAAGGCCCAGCACTGGAGTTTCCGCGACAAGTCCGGCCGCTGGGCCGCGCGCGGCAAGTTGGTTTTTCCCATGGGCACCGATTACGAGAAGCCGGAGCCGATCCGCCTGTGCTACCCGGTGGTCGCGCTGCGCAACCGTGCCGCTTACGTGCTCGCCATCAGCGACATCATCGAGCCGGTCAGCGCATGGCGACAATACAAGCGCGAACTGACGAAACAGGACTGGGACTACGATTTCCGCCGCCTGTTCTTCACCTGGACGCCGGACATTCTGACGACGCCTTTCTCCGAATGGGTCGAGATTGCCAGCCGCGAGAAGACGTGCGGATGGATAGACAACCTTGACATCTGGGTGGCGCCGAACGGGGACGCGCACTTGCTGTGGAACGAGCGCAGCCTGGACAGTCGCCTGCGTCAGAAGTTCTTCCCTGGCGAGAAGTTGACCTACGCGCTGAAGCACTGCGTGGTGCACAGCGGCAAGGTGGTTGCGCAGGACACGCTTGCAATTGGCGGCGAGCGCGCATCCGGCGAGATACCCGGTGTCGCCCGTTTTCACGCTACCGACGACGGCCGCCTTTACGTGTTCTATTACTGCAGCGGGAAAGATGCTTCGGGCAACCCGATCTCCGAGAACCGCATCATGGAAATCCTGCCAGGAGGCAGACGCGGCCAGCCGGTGAAGGTGCCCCTCAAGCAGCCATTTACATCCTTCTTCACCGCCACCGAGCGCGGCGGCTCGCCGCCCTCGAAGACGCTCGATGTGCTGGGCCAGTGTCCGGGCGAGCCGCTGACCATGCGCTGCGCCCGCATCAGGCTGCGCTGACCGGGCCCGGGCGAGGCAGGAGCGCCGTCGGGCCAACAATGTGCAGTCCCGCAGGCACTCGGGGGTGGGAGACCCCTCCCGCCCGGTTAGCAATCACTCCAGACATTATAGAAAAGGGCGCAGCGGAAGGAACCGGTTGGCTGGCGGCGAACGGAAGGGAAATCCAACAGGGGGATAGCCAGTGAAAGCAAGATCAGTCCTGTTCTCGGCCAGTGTGCTCTGCGGCGCGGCACTTCTGGTTTCAGTCTTCGCCGCTACGGCGCTGGCCGCCGTCTCCGGCCCGGTCGTCGGGCTGCGGCTGGACGGCGACGGGGCAAGCAACTACTTCGGCTCATCCATCGCCAGAATCGGCGATGTGAACGGCGATGGGATGGCCGATTTTGTCGTCGGCATGCCGAATGTCTGGCCCACCTCCGGCGCTGCCCGCGTCTTCTCGGGGGCGAACTGGACCGAAATCCGGACGCACACGGGCCAGGACCTCCAGGGCATGGGTACCACGGCCGCTGCGGCCGGTGATGTGAATGGCGACGGGAGGGCGGACTATCTCGTCGGAGGGCCGGCTGCCCACAGCGCCGGCGTGAGGACGGGCAGCGTCTTCCTGTTTTCCGGCATGGACGGTTCCGTGCTGCGCCGCTGGGACGGCGACCAGAACGACGACTGCTTCGGCGTTTCCGCGGCCGCGGTGGGAGACATCACCGGCGACGGCATCACTGAAGTCTTGATCGGCGCCGTCATGGGGGGTTACACGAGCAATCCAGGATATGCACGGCTCTGCAACGGTGCGACCGGCAGCGTGCTCCATACCTTCAGTGCGGCCAGCCCCAGCGCCGCAGACAGGTTCGGCAACTGCGTCGCGGGCGCTGGCGACGTGAACGACGATGGCGTGCCCGACTTGCTGATTGGCGCCCGTAACGCTAACCCCGGCGGCGTACACTACGCCGGCAGCGCTTTCCTATACTCAGGCGCCGACTACAGCCTGCTCCACCAGTGGGACGGCGAGGCGGCTAACGACGAGTTCGGCTACGCCGTGGCTGGGATTGGGGACGTCAACGGCGATGGCGTGCCCGACTTGCTTATCGGGGCGCCCTTCACTGACCCTGGCGGCATGGACTCCGCAGGCAGCGCCTTCCTCTATTCCGGCGCGGACTACAGCCTCATCCACCGGTTTAACGGCGAGGCCCCCGCGGATTGGTTTGGGTGTTCCGTCGCTGACGCCGACGACGTGAACGGCGACGGAACCCACGACATCCTGATCGGGGCTTACTACGCGCCGCGGTTCGGAACCCCCATGTGCGGTGGCCGCGCCCATCTCTACTCCGGGGACGGCTTCAGCCGCATCCGCCGCTGGGACGGACAAGAGGTGGACGGCTACCTGGGCTGGGCCGTCGCGCCAGCGGGTGACGCGAATGGCGACGGCAAACTGGACGTGATACTGGGCGTGCCCCGCGCGGACCCGAATGGCATGGGCGATGCAGGCAGCGTTTTTGTGGTCACCGCCTGCTGCGCGCCGATGGTCATAAACGACGACGCGGCCTTCACGAACTCCACCAGCGTAACCCTCAAGATGACGACCTTCGGCGCTGCGCAGATGCGCTTCAAGAACGAGGGGGGCGACTGGTCGGCCTGGGAACCCTACGCGACCAGCAAGTCCTGGACCCTTCCCTCCGGGGAGGGCGTCAAGAGAATCTATGCCCAGTTCAAGGACCTGCTGGGCACAGACTCGGCCGAGGTCTATGACGAGATCACCCTCGCCACGCCCCCGACAGCCGACAGCATCTCAATCAACAGCGGC
>Ga0315296_10001413_pt1 | contig 20965 bp, 12 predicted proteins | sample YL17G14_18_MG_FD_203921 | JGI IMG/M metagenome (GOLD analysis project Ga0315296, IMG submission 203921) | Sediment microbial communities from Yellowstone Lake, YNP, Wyoming, USA - YL17G14_18 | ecosystem: Environmental > Aquatic > Freshwater > Lake > Sediment | place: USA: Wyoming | collected...
CGGTGGAGTTTATGGCGGCCCTGCTGACTTCCGAGATCGGCAATCAGGACAAGCTCACGCAGTACCTGAATGAATGCCGCGACATGGGAATCAAGATCCTGCCGCCTGACATCAACTCCAGTGATTTGGCCTTCACGCCGGCGGGGCAGAGCATGCGCTTCGGCCTGACCGCCATCAAGAACGTGGGCGAGACCGCCATCGACTCGGTGCTGAGCGCGCGCTGGAAGCTGGGGCGTTTTGACAGCCTCTTCCAGTTTTGCGAACATGTGGATTTGCGCCTGCTGAACAAGCGCGTGATCGAGAGCCTGATCAAGGCCGGCGCGCTGGATTCGCTCGGCGCGCGACGCTCGCAGATGACGGCCGTCCTCGACCGCGCCATGGAACTGGGCCAGAGGCGCCAGCGGGAGGACGCGAGCGGCCAGCACGGCTTGTTCATGGCCGGGGCCGAGGCGGACCCGGCTCCGGCCATCGACTTGCCCGACATCCCAGAATGGTCCGAGGCGGAACGCCTGGCGGGGGAGAAAGAAGTCCTGGGCTTCTACGTCACCGGGCACCCGCTGGAGAAGCATGCCGCGCGCATCGCCAGCGTTGCCCGGCAGGACAGTTCTTCGCTCGACTCGCTGGATAACGAGGCTCCGGTGACTCTGGCGGGAATTCTCACTAGCCTGCGCGTCAGGCCAAGCAAGAAAGGAGACCTCTGGGCGAGCGGAATCCTCGAGGATATGCGGGGAAGCGTGGAGCTGCTGGTCTTTCCCCAGGCGTTGCAGCAACTGCGAGGCGTGCTTAAGCCTGATGCGGCGCTGCTCATCAGAGGGCGCGTGCGGCACGAGGAAAATGCCCGGCTCAAGGTGGTGGTCAACGAAGCGCGGCCGCTCGAGGCGGAAGTCAACGGCGCGAAGGCCGAGCTGTTGATTCGCGTTGACTTGGCCCAGGCCAGCGAGAGCATCATGGAGGAGGTAGAGAAACTGCTGGCCGCTTACCCGGGAGAGAACCCGGTCGTCTTCGAGTTGACTCGACCCGGAGATTTTCGGGCCCGGCTGCGCCCGCGCCAGGCGCGCGGGGTAAAACCTGAAGCCGCGTTGCTCGCCCGCCTGCGGGAGATTTGCGGCGAGGAAGCGGTTCTGGTAGAAAAACAGGCAGCAGGGAACAGGGAATAGGGAACACAGATCCGTCCGGCGGCGGCCGGAGACTTTTCCTGTACCCTTGGCCTTGTATGCGGTAAGTTCTGGGCCTATGGCAGAAACACCCGGACAGTCCGAAATCGCGCGCGAAATCGAGAAGCAGATCACAGAACTGGAAAAGGCTGCGGACTCGGACGCTTTGCGGGAAGAGCTTGAGCGTTTACGGCAGCAGTTGGAAGCGCTGCGTCAGCAACCCTCGGGCGCGCCCAAGGACGCTTGGGCACGCGTGCTGCTGGCCCGGCACCCGCGGCGGCCTCATACGCTGGACTACATCCAGATGCTCTTCACCGACTTCACCGAATTGCACGGCGATCGGCGCTTCGCCGAGGACCCGGCAATCGTCTGCGGCTTCGCCCGATTCGCCAGCCGACCCGTAATGGTGGTAGGCCACCAAAAAGGACGCGACACCAAGCAGAAGCTGTTACGCAACTTCGGGATGACAAAGCCGGAAGGCTATCGCAAGGCGCTGCGCCTGATGCAACTCGCCGCCAAGTTCAGCGTGCCGATCATTACGCTGGTCGATACGCCGGGCGCGTATCCGGGCATCGGAGCCGAGGAGCGTGGCCAAGCCGAGGCCATCGCCCATAACTTGAAGCAAATTCCCAAGCTCCGTGTTCCCATCGTCGTGGTTATCCATGGCGAAGGAGGGAGCGGCGGCGCGCTCGCCATCGCGGTGGGCGACAAGGTTCTGATGCAGGAGAACGCCATCTACTCGGTGATTTCTCCGGAGAGTTGCTCGTCCATCCTCTGGCGTGACTGGGATCACAAGCAAGAGGCCGCGAGCATTCTGAAACTGACCGCCCAGGACCTGCACGGCTTTGGCATCGTGGACCAGATCGTGCCGGAACCGTCGGGTGGCGCGCATGCCGACCCCGCCCAGGCCGCGGCGTTGTTGCACCCTCTTCTGGCGGAGAGCCTGCAACAACTCAGCGCCCTTCCCGCCGAGGAACTGCTTCGGCAGCGGTACGAACGCTTGCGGAACCTCGCCACCTTTGTCGGCGAAGGCTGAACGGCCCCTTACGCAAAACTCACGGCGTTACAACTGGCAACGAATCCAAGGTGATTAGCCAATCGCCGAACTTCGAAATCGTGTCCCGCAGCTAGACCGTCCTAGGAAAATGGTAGCCGCACGCCGGACGTGTTGTGGACGCCCGTAAGTCACACCTTGTGTGAGCGCTTTCGGCGCAGGGACGTCAGTTCAAACCGCCAAGCGAGGCGGTCCGCGCAACCCGGGGGGAAGGTCACGAGCACGCAGCGTGCGGCTTCGCAGCGCTCGCTATCTGGCAGGCGGGAGCGCAGTAGCGACTGCGGTAAGTGGTCACTGAGCGGCTTTTCCTGCATGCGACCCGGATGCGGTCTTTTTGTCCCACGCTTCCAAAAATTGTAAGCGCTTTCTACTTGACATTCTATCTTTGTCGTGGCCTAATCTGCCTAAAATTGTGCTGATTCCAAGCGTCGGAGACTCAACGACGGAGGACCATCATGGAAGCGATTAAGACCATTGGGAGGGTGCCAAATATTCTCTCGGCAATTAGGTCGATTAGTGCAACGCTTTTTTTGGCGCTGTTGTTGGTGAGCTTTTGCCCGGCCACCGCAATGGCGCAGTTCACCTACGGAACAATTCTAGGAACTGTTACCGATCCGAGCGGTGCTGCCGTCCCTGGAGCCAAGGTGACGGCAACCAATGTCGACACGGCATTCGTGCGCACGGTCGAGACCGATCAGACCGGTAGCTACATCCTAGTGAACATGCCGCTGGGGAGGTATCAGGTCAAAGTCGAAGCGGCAGGGTTCAAGACGGCCGTGAGTGGTCCCTTCACGTTAGTGGTGGACCAAAAGCTTCGCTCCGACTTCAAACTGGATCTCGGCACGTTGTCTCAGGTGGTAGAGGTCACCGGGGTAGGGGCCACGATGCTGCAAACCGACGCGCCTGACATCAACCAACTTGTCGGCGACAAGGAAATCCGCGCCCTGCCGCTCAACGGGAGAGATTTCTTCTCTCTCTTAATGCTTTCGAACGGCTTGCAGGACACCTCGAATGACCAAGGCGGGGCCACGACGAATGTTACCTTTTCGGTGAACGGTATGCGTCCCGAGGCGAACTCTGTCACGCTCGACGGCATTGAGATGTCCTCTATCCGTGAATCGGATGTCGATCTGCGCCCCAACCTCGATGCCATCAGCGAATTCAAGGTTCTGACCTCAGCGTTTTCTGCCGAGTACGGCCACACTGCCGGAGGCGTGATCTCCATCCAGACCCGCAGCGGCACAAACACCTTTCACGGCAGCGCCTATGAGTTCCTGCGCAACGAAGCCCTGAACGCGGCGAACTTCTTCACTGTTCTGCAGGACCCCACGAAGCCTTTTTCCAAGGAGAACAATCCCAAGTATAGAGCTCCTCTCAAGCAGAACACGTTTGGTGCCACTCTGGGTGGGCCGATCAAGAAGAATAAGATGTTTTTCTTTATGGACTACCAGGGTTATGTGGTCCATAAAATCAACACGGCCTTCGGCAAGGTGCCCGAGGCCGAGTTCCGCGACGGCGACTTCTCTTCCTTGCTCCCGGCATCAAGCTTGCTGGATCCCAGCCCGCTTGAGGATCTCGGCCCGTGGGGTTATCCGGTTAGCCTCGACGACCCGGACACCTATGGATGGGGCATGTACGATCCAGCGACAGGCAGCACGCAACTGTTCCGCGACCCAAGCCGTGCCACACCTGACAACCCACAGGGTGTGAACATCATCCCACAGGATAGCTGGCATCCTCTCGGTTGGGCCTTGATCAATGCCGCGGCGCTCCCCAATCTGCCTGAAGACTTTCCGCTCGGAAATTACTTCATTCGCCAGCCCCATCGCATTAGGGGCAACGAGGCTGGCCTGCGGATCGACTACGCGTTTTCCAGCAAGGACAACTTCTTCTTCCGCTACCGCTGGAATGACAGCTTCCTCGACACCGCCGATGCCCTGGCGCGTCCCGACGGTCCCATGCCGGGAATCGGGCTGGAGGTCGGCGATGACACCCGCGGAATCGTCCAGGGCGGGACACACCGCGATCGGAACAACAATATGGTCCTATCCGAAGTTCACACCTTCAGCCCCACGCTGGTCAACGAGGCACGTTTCGGATTTCATTACTACCGACTCGACGTTTTTCAGCACGCCTACGGGATGAATCTGGCGGAAAAGTTTGGATTGCAGGGAGTGAACGTGGAACCGCTTTTCTCGGGCCTGCCGATCATCTACATGAGCAACTACAACAGCCTCGGCGGCGACGACTGGAAGCCCCTCTTCTTCCGGGAACGGAGCTGGCAGCTCAACGACAACCTGACGGCAATCCGCGGAAGACACACTGTGAAGGCGGGATTTGAGTACCGGCCACAAAGCCAGGACAACTACTATACCCTGTTTCCGCACACCGCTTGGTGGGCGGGTAATGACTTCTCCTCCTGGTCACAATGGTGGTGGAGTTCCGGAAGCGACCTCGCCGACTTATTGATTGGGCAGCCCTCCATGGGCTTCCACGGCCGGCGGTTTGGCAGCCAGGTTTTGAAGGATCAGCAATACAGCTTCTTCGTCCAAGACGATTGGAAGGTTACGGACAAGCTCACGCTGAACCTGGGCGTTCGCTATGAATATGTGTCGCCGTTTTACAGCCCAACGAACGAAATGGCCCTGTTCGACATGGCGCAAGGGACGTTGCTTTACGCGGGCAAGGGCGACGCCTCGCGCTACATCCTGTACCCCGACAAGAACAACTGGGCGCCGCGCGTGGGCTTAGCTTACAAGATCAGTCCGAAGGCCACGCTGCGGGCTGGCTTCGGGGTGTACTTCGACCCGGAGAACGCCAAGCGCGACGACATCAAGTTCAACCCTCCCTTCTACCGGCAATACACGACTTGGGATACCTGGAACTTCTGGTGGCCCGAGCCACCACCGTTCGACGAGCCGGGCAGCTACCCCACGGGCTACGATATCTTCAACGTGGACCGCAAGCTGCTGACGGCTTATTCCGAGCAGTACAGCTTCGCCGTGCAGCGGGAGCTTCCCTGGAATCTGCTGTTCGAAGCGGCCTATGTCGGGTCCCAGGCCCACAAACTTCCTTTCATCTTCAATTACAACCAGCCGCAGCGGGGCGGCGTCCCCCAGCCTTACCCGGACCTTGGAACGATTAATGAAGTTCGAAACATCGGTGACATGAACTACCATTCCGGTCAGTTCAAGCTGGAGCGACGGTTCGGGAAAGGGCTGTACTTCCTCACCTCCTATACCTGGTCGAAGGCAATCGATACGGTCAGTTCCGCGAACTTCGGTTCGGCGGTTACTGGAGGGATCCAAAACATGCTTGACCCCGGACAGAATCGGGGTGTCTCTGACTGGGATGTACCCCACCGGCTGGCGTTTAGCTATGTATACGACCTTCCTTTCGGCAAGGGCCTTCGATACTTGGCGAATGCGCCGGGCGTCGTGAATCACCTGTTGGGCGGCTGGGAGATAACAGGAATCCTCCAAGCCAGTTCCGGAGTGCCGGGGACGGTTAGCGTCGGCTCGACCATACCGGGAGGGAACGCTCGCCCCAATCTGGTGGGGAACCCCAACTTGCCGAGTGGGGAGCGCAGCCCTGACATGTGGTTTAACACCGCGGCCTTCGTCCCGAACACCGACGCCGCCGGAAACCTGTTGCCCGGCAACGCCGGAAGAAACATCATCCGGGGGGCTCCGTATACCAACGTCGACCTGGGCCTGACGAAGTCTTTCAACTTCACAGAGCGCGTGCGGCTACAGTTTCGCGCCGAGTTTTTCAACTTGTCCAACACGCCGCGCTTTGCCCTGCCGATGCTGAGGATGAACGATCCTTCGTTCGGGATGATGACCCACACGCGAAATGCGGTGAACTTCGGTTCGTCGGCAACGTCTTACGCGAACCGCATGATCCAGTTCGCGTTGAAGCTGGAATTCTGACGTGCTCGCGGGCACAGCCAGCTTGAGCGGCGTACCCCGCGAAGGGCAGTTCGGTGCGCGGTTCGAGTGGTAACGGTTCAACAGCATCCTAGGGGCGGGTTTGAAACCCGCCCCTACGCTTCTTCCTCACCCTTCCGCTGCAATCTTGCCTAAAGGAGACCGTCCCTTGGCCAATATGCTGGTTTCTCAACGTGGTTTGGAACAGCGTCGCGTTGTCTTCTGGCTTCTGCCGTTGCTTCTCGCCATCACCGGCAGGCCGGCGTGGGCCCTCGTGCGGTGTGACGCTTTTCAAAGTCTGCGAGGAATCCGCAACCAGTTGCCCCTAACATTCCCCCGAAAGGGACAAGGTGCCGCCCTCACGCAGGCGACAAACAGGCGCGATTTTCCGCTTGACCTGCGTTGCGAGGGGTGTTATACCCCAGGGTGCAAGCGCTTGCAGTGGAGCTACATCAAGGCGTCGCTGCCCCACCTGAAGGCAGATCCGGCGCCGCTCGGACTAGCCAAGGTAGCCTGCCGGGGCGCACTAAGGGTAGCAAGTCTTCGCGTCGGGATGGGCACAGTTTAGAGGAGGAAATCATGAAGAGGAGAACTATCGCATTTGGGCTGTTGGCCCAGTTGCTCATGGCGGGATTCCTCTGGGCACAGTCGGACCGCGGAGCAATCACTGGCACGGTCACGGACCCGACCGGAGCTGTCGTGCCCGGCGTCCAAGTGACGGCAACAAAAGCGGACACCAAAGTCCAGACCAGCGCCACCACCAATGACGTGGGTCTGTACTCCATCCTGAATCTTCCCATTGGAGGATACACCGTCGCTTTCAGCAAACAAGGTTTCAAGACCTATGACCGCAGCGGCATTACCGTGATGATCGGTCAGGTGGTTCGACTGGATGCCGCGCTGCAAGTGGGGGCCGTCACGGAAAGCGTCACGGTTACCGCCGAGGCCAGCATTCTAGAGACCAGCCAAACGCAAGTGGGCAGCCACATGCGGAGCCAGGTCGTTATGGACTTGCCGCTTACCGTCCTTGGCGGCCGCTCGCTGGAGAAGTTCGCCTACGCCGTCGTCCCCACGGTCGAAGGTGACGACTGGACATCGCACATTGCCGGGAGCCTGGCGTTCACCAAGGAAGTCCTGATTGACGGGACTTCGGCCGTGGTGCAGATCGGCGGCCACATCGGCGAATCGAGTCCCACCATGGAAGCTGTCGAAGAGTTCAAGGTGGAAACCAGCGGGGTCCGCGCCGAGGATGGTCGTACGGGGGGCGGGGCCTACAAATTCACTTTGAAATCCGGCACCAATACCTTCCACGGCAGCGCCTTCGGGTTCCTGCACAATGAGGTGCTGAATGCCAACACCTGGGAGGGCAACTTCCGCGGGGAGGATCGAGCAAGGGATCGCCAGCAAAGTTATGGTTTCAGCGCGGGCGGGCCCCTGATCAAGAACAAGACCTTCGTGTTTGGGGCCTTCGAGAAGTACATGCAAGAAAGGTTTGTCTTAGGGACTATGGATAAGACCGTACCGATAGCCGATTTCCTGGACGGCGATTTCAGCGCGTTGCTCGGCGGCCAGTTGAACTTACCAGGCTGCGGGGGCCTCTGTTTCGATGCTCTGGGTCGTCCCGTGTACTCAGGGATGATCTATGACCCGGCCACGCAGCGTACCGTCACAGCAGGCGCCGTCGATCCGGTCACCGGCTTGACGGCGGTCCGAGGAGGAATGGTACGAGACGGGTTCGGCTTCGATCCCCTCACTGGCCTGCCGCTCGCGAACGCGAATCAGCTCGACAGGATCAGTAGTGTGTCGGCGAAGATTGTGGACATCTTCCGGACTTCGTACCCGCCGATGGCCCCGGGGTTGGTCAACAACAGCGCCATCACCCGGCAGAACGACCCCTGGTTCCATCAGACGCAATTGACCTTCAAGGCGGACCACAACTTCTCAGACAAGAACAGGCTGAGTGGCCATTTCAACTGGATCGAGCGGCCACGGATTCTGGTTGATTCGGGCGGAATCTGGGACCCCAAGCAAGCCAGCACGGGGGGAGGTCCGCTGGCCAACTCACGCAAGCAAGAGGTCACCAGCCGCCGGTTCGCTTTGAACCAGACTTACAACATTTCGCCGAATGTGCTGAATGTACTCAGCTTCACGTATGGCCGCTACCGAAACCCGAGTTACAGCGAAGCAGCTAAAACTAAGGATTGGCCTGAATACCTGGGGTTCGGCGTCACGGGCGCCACGAATTTCCCAGAAATGGACTTCGGGCGCTCGATCAACGGCGTGAGCACCACCATGATTGGCGCTTCCTGGTCGGACTACTATGTGTCCAATGTGTATATTGCGAACGAAGCCCTCACCTGGGTCAAGGGCCGGCACACGGTGAAGGTGGGCGCGGACATTCGCTTCATGGAGTTGAGCAGCCATTCGTCCACGCCTTACTTGGATGTCTCCTTCGACGCCTACCAAACCGGCGCCCCGACCGAACCCTATCAGAACAACGTCGGTTTTGGCTTCGCCAGCTTCCTGCTGGGAGCGGTGAACAGCGCCAGCCAGGGGACGCCTTGGGACCTCTATGGACGGCGCAAGACGTTCTCGGTGTTCGCCCAGGATGATTTCAAGGTGAATAGCAAGCTGACCCTCACGTATGACCTGCGGTGGGAAGCGACTCTTCCATATCACGAGAAGTATGGCCATTGGGCCAACTTCGACAAGCAGGCTATCAGCAAGTCCTTCGGAGTACCCGGCACGTTGCTTTTCGCCGATAGTGGCGACGTTTCCTTCGAGACAGAGCGCGACTGGAAGGAATTCGCGCCGCACGTGGGGATAGCGTACCAGCTTGCGCCTCGGGCGGTAATCCGTGGAGCCTACGGTGTCTTCTACTCACCCCTCGGCATGAACTACTGGTTCGGCGTGCCGTACGGTTTCGCGCCGGGTTACCGTGGGGTCAACCGCGTGCTGCCTAAATCCGACCAAAGCCCCGCCTTCGACTGGGACAGCGGCTATCCCGGTGTGTTCGAGCCCCCCGTCAAGGACCCCGATTTCGCTCAGTGGGGGATGGTTAACGTGAATCCTCGCAGCCTCTTCGCCGGTTATGTACACCAGTGGAACCTGGGCGCGGAGTTTGAGCTTGGCAAGGACCTGCGCTTCGACGTCATGTACACAGGAAACCGGGGCAAGCGGCTGCAAAGCGGTGACCTGGAAGGGAACCAGCCTGACATAGGAGCCTTGTCCAAGCTGATCAATTCCTGGAGCGAATGGAACTGGGTCTGGGATGAAGCTTCGGCGGCCGCCTCGGGTGTCCCCTATCCCTACCCGGGCTTCTCCTCCTATTCCTTCGCCGCCTTGCTCCCGTACCCACAGGTTTGGCAGAACGGGGTTTGGGGCGGACCCATCCTTCACGTGGGTTCGCCGCTGGGGAAGTCCGACTACAACTCCCTTTACTTTTCTCTGACCAAGCGCCCAACGCGCGGCTTGGCCACCCAGCTCAGTTACACGCTAGGAAGCTCCCACGGCAACCTGCAGAACTACTTGGGAGGGTTCCAGGAGATCTGGTGGTCCGGTCCGCTCCAGGACGTGACCAAACTGGACGAGGAAGCCAAGGCGCCGCTCTTCTACGATCAGAAGCACATCGTCAAGGGCTACGTCATGTACGAGTTGCCCTTCGGGAAGGGCAAGCGTTTCGCTTCCGATGCCGGCGGCATCCTCAACGCCTTCGTCGGCGGGTGGACCCTCGGCAGCATGATCAAGTACAACTCCGGCTCTCCGATCGGCGTCAACTCCAACAACTGGTACGCCGGCTGGGAGAGACCCATTTACGCGCTCCGGAACGCCAACGGCAGTTACCAGCGTAAGTTCAATGCCGAGAACTTCAACTATGGCGACCCCGGCGCCGCGGGAAACCTCTACTTCGATCCTGCCAACTTCTCCAATCCCGCTTACGGCGATCTGGGCTCGGTGCCGATGTACCGCAGTGATTTCCGCGGCTTCGGCTGGTCGAACGAAGATGTAATGCTCCTGAAGAACTTTAGGTTTGCCGAGCGGTTCCGAGTGCAATTCCGTTTTGAGATGTACAATATCTTCAACCGGCATCACTTCCGGGATCCCAACACCAACATTGGCAATCCCTCGGGGCAGCCCTTCGGTTACGTGACTGGTATTGCCGGCTCACCCCGTGAGGGGCAGATCGGCGCCCGGTTCGAGTGGTAACAGTTCAACAGCATCGTAGGGGCGGGTTTGAAACCCGCCCCTACTCTTCTTCCTCACCCTCCCGCTGCAATCTTGCCTAAAGGAGACCGCACCTTGGCCCATATGCTGGTTTCTCAACGTGGTTTGCAGCAGCGTCGCGTTGTCTTCTGGCTTCTGCCGTTGCTTCTTGCCATCACCGGCAGGCCGGCGTGGGCTGCTCGCTATTACCTGGACGCTGCCGCCGGCAATGACGCGCGGTCAGGCCTCTCCCCTGAGCAGGCGTGGAAGTCACTTCAGAAGCTCAACGGCACGACGTTTCAGCCCGGTGACGAGCTGCTTCTGAAACGCGGCGGCCGCTGGCAGGGGACACTGCATCCGCTGGGCTCCGGGACCTCGGCGCAGCCCATCCGCTTGGCGGCGTATGGCGAAGGCCCGCGGCCCTTCCTTGACGGCGGTTCCGCTCCCGCCGTGCTGATCTACAACCAGGACGGTTGGATCATCGAAGGGCTCGAGGTAACCAACAACAAAGACTCTCAACAGGATGCGCTAAAGGTCTGGGCGGGTCCGCGCCGGCCGCACTATCGCTCTATCCGCATTCGTGACTGCGTGGCCCACGACGCTGGGCAGTCCGGCATCCATGTGGGCGAAGGGACCTACGGCAACTACGACGATGTGGTCATCGAGAATTGCGTTTCCTATAACAACCAGGACAGCGGAATCTTCATCCAGGGCAGGGATTTCGCCGAGGTCCGCGGGCTCGCCATCCGGCGCTCAGTGGCTTACGGCAACGGTTGGGACGGTATCAAGATTTATAGCGGCCGCGACGGCGTCATCGAATACTGCACGGCCTACCGCAATGGTTGGAAACAGGATGCGCGCGTTGGTATCTGGTGCTGGAACTCCGCGAACATCGTCATCCAGTTCTGTGAAGCCTACGAAAACGTCACTCCCGGCGTCCACGATGGCGGCGGGTTCGACATCGACTGGTCCTGCCTGAACTGCGTTATTCAATACTGCTACTCGCACGACAATGACGGGGCGGGATACCTCTTCATGGGCAGCGGCCGCGGGTTCACCTCGCGCTCCATCGTGCGTTTCAATATCTCCCAGAATGATGGCCGCAAGAACGACTACGGCGGCATCCTCTGCTATGGAACGCTCCAGGATTCCGACGTTTACAACAACGTCTTCTTCTTCCAGGGCGCGGAGGCAGGAGCCGCCATTCACTTCCGCGGAGATAAGGAGGCTGGCTTTCCCTCGAACGTCCGCGTGTTCAACAACATTGCCATCGCAGCCGACGGGCGGGCCGTGCTGCGCGTCCCGGCTGAAGCCGCAGCGCAGAACAACAGCTTCAACTTCAACGATTACTTTTCGCTTTCAGCCCTGAAAATGGTCTGGGGGGAGAAGGAGTTTTCCGACTTCGAGGCCTTCCGGAAAGTCAGCGCACAGGAGAGCCACGGGCTGCTGGCAGACCCGCGCTTGAAGGCGGCAGGGCAGGGAGGTCTGGGGCGGCTGCCGCTTGACGCCTACCGGCTGTTGCCGGATTCCCCCTGCCGACAAGCGGGAACTGAATACACTCTTGATTACGGCACCCTGGACTATTGGGGGAAGGCGCTCCACGCGCTGAAGAAGATGAACATTGGCGCTGAGCAATAATCTCGGCAGTCTGCGCGAAACGGCGCGGAGTGAATCCCCGCTCGCGACACCTACAGCCACAGAACCACCAGCTTATTTCCGCCACCGCCGGACGCGGGCGGAACGCGCCTGACCGCAGCTATGCTATAGTGGGTTCGGGCGCGCTCTCTAAGGACCGAACGCTGTTCGCCCGCGGATCATGGAAGTGTGTGTTGCTGACCTCGCCCTCCTTCTCTTAGCGTTCCTATCCCCTGCCTCTCAAGGCCAACTCTACGACGACGCCTTCGTGACCGCCGAGCAGTACTATCGCGAGGGCAAGGCGGCGGAAGCGGAGGCGCTTTATGCTCGCATCGGCCCCGGCCACCCCGACTATCCTCAGGCCCAGTTGCGTCTGGGAACGATCTTCTACTCCACGGGACGGCCGGTCCTGGCAGAGCATTGCTTGCGGGAGGCCCTGCGGTTTCACGAATCAGCGGAAACCTACTGCTTGCTGGCGGGTGCGCAGTTCAATCAGGAGAAATTCGACGCGGCCTACGAGTCGGCCAAGAAAGCTCTCCAGCTCGACGATAAGTACGCCAAGGCGCACACGGCCCTCGCGATGATTTACACCGCCCGCAAGGACTGGCCACACGCCGACGCGGCCTACCGCGAATCCCTGCGGCTGGACGACAAGGATTCAAACACGTGGTTTCTCTTCGGGCGAGCGTATTTCTTCCGCAACGAGTTCGGAAAAGCCAAGGAGACGTTCGAGACTGCCCTCAAGCTCAACCCGCAAAGCGTCCGCACGTATGAGAATCTGGCACTAACCCTGGATTTGCTGGGCCAACCCGCCGCCGCAGAGAAAATGTTCGCGCAGGGACTCCAGGTAAATCGGCGCGGGCCGCGTCCCGAGGCGCGAATCTACATTGCTTACGCCAGCTTTCTTTTCAAACTTGACCGCCTCAGGGAAAGCGCAGCGCAGTTACGGGAGGCCCTCAAGCTCGAGCCCCAAAACTCCGAGGCCCACTATGAATTGGCAAGAGTGCTCTTTCGCCTGAAACAGTGGACTGAAGCGGCCCAGCAGGCGGAAGCGGCCCTGCGCACGGGCAAACCCGACCGCCGCGTTCACTTCCTGCTGTCGCGCATCTACACCGCGCTGGGCGACCAGCAGGCAGCCGCGTTGCACGCGCAGCGCGCTGCGCTCCTTGCTGACCAGCCGCGTTGACTGCTCCCGCCTACGGTTGCTTCAGCTCGGCTTCTCGAACAGTGAGGATTTGATCGGCGGGGATGTTGCGCAGCTCCTGTCGCACTCCGCTGGGCCAGCGAATTTCTAAACGCGTGACTACCGTGTCCTGAGCAAGGCCGAAATGCACGCGGCGACTGCTGGAGCTGGCATAGCCGACGCTGGTCGTAACGTGGTTGTACTGAACGCCGGTGGCCGATTCCAACCGGATTTGGGCGCCGATCCCGTCGCGGTTGCTGCGCGTGCCCACTGTCTTGACCAGCAGCCAGTGATTCCCGCCTGGGGAAACGTTCCGGAAAACTTCCGCCGGCCCGTCGAAGCGCGAGACGACAACATCCATCCGGCCGTCGTTGTCCAGGTCTCCGAAGGCGCAACCGCGATGGGCAGCAGCCACCTGAAAGTCCTCCCCGGCGGAGGCGGAGACATCCACGAACCTGTCTCCCGCATTGGCGAAGATGGAGTTCCTTTGCTGGAAGGGAACATTCATCTCGAATCCAATGTTGTCGTTGACGTGGGAATTGACGGAGAACAGGTCCTTGCGGCCGTCGTTATTGAGGTCGAAGATGCCGTTGCTCCAGCCGCTCGAGAAGATGCTCAGCCGGCCCAGGCCGCTCGTGTGGGTGAAATCGTCGAAGATGCCCCCGCCTTCGTTGTGGAAGTAGCTGAAGGTTTCGTTGGAGATGGCCGTGACAAAGATATCGGGGCTACCGTCATTGTCCACATCGCGAAAATCTGCTCCCATGTAAGACAAGGCCGAGCCGTCGCCGTTGTAGGCTACACCCGCCTGGAGCCCGCGCTCGCTGAAGGTCCCGTCGCCATTGTTGTGAAACAGAAAGTTGCGGGTGGTGTCGTTGGCCACGAAGACGTCCAGGTAGCCATCCGCGTCGTAGTCCGCGAAGGCCACACCCATGCCCTTGCCCAGATGCTGGCGGATGCCCGCGGCCGCAGAGACCTCCGTGAACGTGCCATCCCGGTTGTTGTGGTAGAGGGCATCGGGCAGGGGATCGAACTTCGAGGGATGACAGTAGGCGCGCACGCCTGTGAACTCGGAGCCGCAGAAAGGGTCTTTATCGAGACCCCAAACGCAATAATTCACCACAAACAGGTCTAGCCACCCGTCGTTGTCGTAATCAAACCAGCCGGCACAGATGGACCAGGTCTTGCCTCGCTGGGGGTCGAGGCCTTTCAGCCCCGCCGCCTCGGTCACGTCCGTGAACGTTCCGTCGCCGTTATTGTGAAACAGTTGGTTGCGGTTGACGCCGACCACATAGAGATCTTCCCAACCATCGTTGTCGTAGTCGCCGACGGCCACACCCATCGAGTAGCCCTCGCCTTTCACGCCGGCGCGGGCGGTGACGTCAGTGAAGGTGCCGTTGCCGTTGTTTTGATAGAGCCGGTTGTAGTACTCCGGACCGGTTTTCATGAGTTCCGGAATTCCGGCGCCGTTCACGAAGTAGATGTCCTCATAGCCGTCGTTGTTGTAGTCAAAGATCGCCACCCCCGCGACCATGGGCTCGATTTGATACTTGAAAGGGGTGGCACTATTGTGCAGGACAAATCCTACCCCGGCCGACGCCGCGATGTTCTCCAGGCGCACACTGCCCGCAAGCGGCGACGGAGCCAGGCTGGTGCGGCTCTGATAGAGCGGCGTCGCCAGGAGCAAGGCAGCCACTGGCCACACCAAGAGGGCGAGCCGGAACCTAAGCCGTCTCCGGGATTGGCCGACATTCGACCTCATCAGGGGTGCGATGTTATCCTGCCCCACCTGTTATCGCAACCTGGCAAACCCCGGCCTGGGCTGAGCTGCATTGCCTGCGTCTTCGGCGCTTGTCGCCTCCGGCTCTCGCAACGGGAATGGCGTTTGCCCCCTGAGACTAGTTTGACCTCGCGCCTGGCGTCTGCTATCTAGCCTGTGGATCCTTTCGGAGATCAGTGGGATGCGATGTATCTTCTTCGGCATCCTAAGCCCTGGCCCCAATCCTCAGCCCCGAGGTAACCCGTGGCACGCCGCCACGACAGCCTGATCCCGCTTTCGCACCAGCATCAGCACGCGCTGGCGCTAGCAGTCGTCATCCGGCGCCGATTATGCAGCTCCCTCCTCGACGCCAATCTACGGCGCCCCACCACCCATGGGCCCGTGCAGGACCTGGTCAATGGCTTCCATCGGTCCAGAGGCGGTCAGCTCGACCCGCGAACCGCTGGCTTGTATCGCCAGTCCTTGGAGGAGCGCGTTGACGCCGGGTGTAGCCTCGGTCCCCCCTCTCTGACGCGAGTCACGCCAGACATTGAGCAATGCCGAAAGCGAACCTGCCGTATCGCTGTCTTGGCAAAGGATCACGATGTGTGCGTTGACTGTGCTGCCCCAATCGACACGGTAAAGAACAGCACGAACGGGGTTAAACATTACCCCCGGATCCACTGCCAGTTTTCCCCCGGCTGCCAACCAGGGTGCCGCTTGGCCGGCCGCTGCCTTGCCAGTGGCGATACCCCACTGAGGCGATGAACCTTCCAGTTCGGCCTCCCAGTCCACAAACTCCGCATTCGAGTCCAGGGCGGGCCGGCCCCCTGCACGCACATCGAGGATCTCTTCCAGGTCACGTAGACGACCAAAGGCCGCAGAAGATGAATTGAAAAAGGCAAAGAAGATGTCAGACGGGTCCTCGCCAGCGCCATAGGCATATAGCTCGAGCCCTGCGTGTTGCCGCAAGGGCAATTGCTGCTGCACGAAGAAGCGGCGGACGCGCTCGGGATCAAAGCGCCCCTCGGCACGACCAAACAAGCCCGCCCCTCCCGAGGCCTCCCCGCGCCAGCCCAACACCACCTCGTCAACGTCTTTGTCAGGGTCGGTACCCATCGAGCGGAGGAACTCCTGGAAATCGCGCAATTGTCGGTCCAGGAGCCGGCGGCGAATCTGCGGGTACTCCGGCATAGATCGAAGCTGGGCGAGGTTTACGTAGGCCAACTGCTGGGTGTCGGCCGGAAAGCTAGCCAAGGCATCGCGGGCCACCCCTTGGCCGCTCAGCACGGCAGGGAAAAGCGCCAGCGAGAATACCGCTCCCCAAAGCGTGGGCGCGACCTTGACTGAAGGCGGTACACGTTCAGGGCTGTTGTAGTCCATCGTGCCTATGATACCAGCTAGTCTGGCGTTGCACCACGGCAGACCCTGATCGCCGTCTGCACGAAACCCTGGACGTCTGAGCGCGAGAAGCGCCAAACCCGGAGATCGCTAACCTATTGATAAGCAAGCCACTAGGAAAGGGTAGGGGATTCGCTGCGAAAAAAATGGGGAACAGGTGCGTGGATTGTTCCTCCCAAATGGGGACAGGGTAGTTTTCCCTGCTACCTTGATTAAGGACACCGCATCTGATAATTTGGGAGTTGGCAGGTGGGCTGGGTCGTCCTTGCTACCCGACAATTCCTCAAGGAGTGGTGAATGCCTATTGAGTTGACACCCAGGGCAGTGGAGAAGGTGAAGGAGATTCTCGCTCAGCAACAGCCTCAGCCGAAGGGACTTCGCGTTTCTGTGGTGGGGGGAGGCTGCTCGGGCTTCTCCTACCAGATGAACTTCGAGAGTGAGTCGAGCGGCATCGACAAGACGTTCGAGTTTGACGGCGTGAAGGTTTTCGTCGATCAAGCCTCGCTCATCTACCTGGACGGAACTAAGATCGATTTCGTGGAAACCCTGGAAGCCTCAGGCTTCAAGTTCGACAATCCCAACGTGAAGACCACCTGCGGTTGCGGCAGTTCTTTCAGCGCCTAGGGTCGGCTCAAAACCGCAACGTTTGCCCCCGGCGTTCTCAGACTCACGGAAAACCGGGGTTTCTTATTTGTATCGCTGGGACACCGCGAGCCACCGGCCTTTTCCAAGCGGCATCTTGCAGCAGCCGCCGCCCACTTTCCCCCTCTCAGTTTTAGCGATTCCCTGAGCCTGGCTCCGCTATAATACAGGCCACTGATGAGGATCGCACTCGCCCAGATCAACACGACGGTTGGCGATTTTGCCGGGAACGTGGAGCGGATTGTGAAATACGCACGACACGGCGTAGAGCGCGGCGCCGACCTGGTCGTCTTCCCGGAACTTGCTCTGTGCGGTTATCCGCCCCGCGACCTGGTGGAGAAGCCGGAGTTTGTCGAGCGCTCGGAGGCGGAACTCGAGCGCCTGGCCAGCCTCTTGCCGGACGTGCCCGTCCTGGTTGGCTACGTGCGGCGCTCGCACGCGGAGCAGGGCAAAGCCGCTTCCGACGCGGCGGCGCTGCTCCATCGCGGCAAGGCAGTGCTCGACTACGCGAAGATTCTGTTGCCTTTCTACGACGTCTTCGACGAGTCTCGTTATTTCGAACCGGGAACTTCGCCCGGCTTGCACGAGCTGGGGGGACTTCGCCTGGGCGTCACCATTTGCGAGGACACCTGGAACGACAAGCATTTCTGGAAAAAGCAACTCTACGCGCGTGATCCGGTGGAGGAGACCGTGCGGGCGGGCGCCAACGCGCTCCTTAACATTGCCTCGTCGCCCTTTTGCACCGACAAGATTCAGCTCCGGCACGACATGCTCAGGTCCCTTGCCACGGAACACCGCATGCCCGTGGTGTACGTCAACCACGTGGGTGGGAACGACCAGTTGATCTTTGACGGCTCCAGCATGGCCTTCAACGCCCGGGGGGAATTGGTGGCGCGCGCCAAGTCCTTCGCAGAAGATCTGGTGATTTTCGACACCTCCGACGGAGCCCCGGAAATCCACCCCAGTCCGGCTTCGGAAATCGAGGCTGTGTATCAGGCCCTGGTACTGGGCACGCGTGACTACGTCACGAAATGCGGTTTTCAGGATGTGCTGGTGGGGTTGAGCGGCGGGATTGACTCGTCCCTGGTGGCTACGATTGCCACGGATGCCCTTGGCCCGGCGCACGTGCGCGGCATCAGCATGCCTGGACCCTATTCTTCGCCCGGCAGCATCCGGGACGCAGAGGCTCTGGCCCGCAACCTCGGGATCGATTTCCGCGTCCTGCCCATCAGTCCCATCTTCGATAGCTACCTTACGACCCTCGACCCGGCCTTTGAAGGCAAGCCGCGCGACGTGACGGAGGAAAACGTCCAGGCGCGCATCCGGGGCAACATCCTCATGGCGCTCTCCAACAAGTTCGGGGCACTCGTGCTGAGCACGGGTAACAAATCGGAACTGGCCGTGGGCTACTGCACGCTTTACGGCGACATGGCGGGAGGACTCGCGGTCATCGCCGATGTCCCGAAGACGATGGTCTACGACCTGGCGCGCTACGTGAATCGTGCCGGCGGGCGCATTCCCATCGCTTGCCTGGAGAAGGCGCCGTCGGCAGAATTGCGCCCCAATCAGACTGACCAGGACACGCTGCCACCCTACGAAGTCCTCGACGTTATCCTGAAGGCCTACATCGAAGAAAACCTGTCGGCGCAGGAAATCGTGGCGAAGCACAGGCTCGATACGGAATTGGTCCGAGAAACGATCCGCCGCGTGAATGACGCCGAGTACAAGCGCCAGCAGGCCGCCCCCGCCCTCAAGGTCACCGCCAAAGCCTTCGGCATCGGCCGCCGCTACCCCATCGCGCAGAAGTTCACGGAATAGCCACGCACGACGCTTCCTGGGTATGACCGGCGTCAGGAGGCGAGATTTCCTCGCAGCAAGGCCGCGACTTCTGGTATAACCACCACAACGGAGCGAACGATGAAAACTTTTTCCGCGTACGTCGAGTGGGATCCCGACACTAACCTCTACGTTGGGATTGTCCCGGGCATTCCTGGTGCGCATACGCAAGCAGCGACGCTGGACGAGCTGCAAAGAAACCTGCGAGAGGTTCTCGAGCTATGCCTGGAGGAGTACAAGGGCTCGCTCGAAGACCTGCCGCACTTCGTGGGCTTGCAGCAGATTGAGGTTGCAGTGTGAGCCGACTGCCAGTAGTAGGATTCAGGCAAATGGAGAGAGTCCTTTTGCGTCTCGGCTTCCGGGCTGTTCGACAGAAGGGCAGCCACGTTTTCTATCGTCATCCCGATGGCAGGTCAACAACCATCCCCAACCACCCCGGAAGGGATCTCGCCCGCCCGCTGGTCCGCGAGATACTGCGCGAGATCGAAATCACGCCGCATCAGTTTCAAGACGAGCTGGAGAGAATCTAGCCAAGTACGCGGAGTCTGCTGGAGGCCGATTCGGAACCCACAACTTCGAGAACGCACTGCGCCGCCGCGATTCACCCAGCAGTGTAGCCGGGTCCGTGTGCTACAATCCCGGTTCGCGGCCGGCGCAGGTCTCGGGACTGAAACGAGTTGGCGAAAACTCTCTCCCCTCATAGACAAACTCGGATATTTGGGGTTGCGCTTGCGTTCACGCTTCTCTTAGCCGCGGCGGCGCCCGCCACGCCTGCCACGCTTCCGCTCACGCCCGTTCGCGCGCTGGTTCTCTCCAATGGCTTGCACGTTCTGCTCGCGGAGAAGCACGAGGCCCCGGTGGTGAGCGTTCAGGTCTGGTACCACGTCGGCTCCAAGGACGAAGCCCCGAGCAAGACAGGTTTCGCGCACCTTTTCGAGCACTTGATGTTTCAGGGGACCAAGAGCCTGGGCCCCGAGCAGTTCTCCGACTACATCGTGCGCGCCGGCGGCCTGGACAACGCCTACACCACCGAGGATGCCACCGTCTTCTGGGAAACGATTCCCAGCAACCAGCTCCCCGTGGCGCTGTGGCTCGAGGCGGACCGGATGCGCAACCTCGACATCACGGAGAAGGCCTTCACGACGGAAAGGGAAGTGGTGAAAGAGGAGCGCCGCTCGCGCTTCGATAACCAGCCCTACGGCACGGTGATCGAAACGCTCTACCGGCTGGCTTACACCGTCCATCCCTATCGGCACACAGCCATCGGCAGCATGGAAGACCTGGACCGCGCCAGCGTTAGCGACATCCGCGCGTTCTACGACACCTACTATGTGCCCGGCAACGCGACGCTCGTCATCGTTGGGGATTTTGACAGCAGGGAAGCGGAGGCCCTGGTGCGGAAGTACTTCGCGGCCCTGGCGTCGAGCGGTCTTGCTCTAAGCCGCAAAATTCCGGAAGAGCCGCCGCAAGCTTTCAAACGCGTCTTGAAGCTCTCCCAGAACGTGGCGCTGCCGGCCTTTGTGACGGGCTATCACATGCCGGCCGATGGCACTCCGGACGCCTACCCGCTGCGTCTGGCGGCGCACATCCTCTCGGAAGGGGAGAGCTCGCGCATCTACCGCCGCCTGATTTACGAGAAGCAGATTGCTCTCCAGGCGCAGAGCGCCGGAAACTTCACTGAAGACCCCAACCTCTTTTTTGTTTTCGCCATCATGAATTCCGGGCATACGCCCGCCGAGGGCCAAGCCGAGGTGGAAGCGGAATTGGAGCGGCTGAAGGCGGAGCCGGTGTCGCCGGAGGAGCTGACCAAGGCTAAGAACCAGATCTTGCGGGATTTCGTCGTTAGCCGGCAAGGCGTACAAAGCCTCGGTGAAGAACTGGGCTACGCCGCCGTCATCCTCAAGGACCCTGATTTATTGGACAGGGAATTGGATCGTTTCCTGGCGGTCACCCCGGAGGACATTCAACGCGTGGCGCGCAGATATTTCGTGCCGGAGAATGCCACGGTTGTGGAGGTCTATTCTCAGGCGAAGTAGGGACGAAGGCCGTTAGGCTACGAACTAGGCTAGAGGGTCCAAGCGAGCAGGGAACAGGGAGTAGCCAGTAGCGAATAGGGGAAACGAGCCGGCAGGACACGAGACGTTCGAGGCGCAACTTGACATTCGGGAAACC
>Ga0315296_10001414_pt1 | contig 20959 bp, 23 predicted proteins | sample YL17G14_18_MG_FD_203921 | JGI IMG/M metagenome (GOLD analysis project Ga0315296, IMG submission 203921) | Sediment microbial communities from Yellowstone Lake, YNP, Wyoming, USA - YL17G14_18 | ecosystem: Environmental > Aquatic > Freshwater > Lake > Sediment | place: USA: Wyoming | collected...
CCATTCGGCACTGGGCTACCGGCCACCGAATGAGTTCGAGGAGTTACCAATTATTCAGCAGAATAAGAACCAACCCCGCCAGACTCTCCTAACCCTATCTGTCCACTCATAGGGGTGCAGTCCACACCATCCAACAGGCGTTGACAATATTCCTGTTTTTTTGCTGATAGCGTTAATCGTCACCGCCAGTGATAGTAGTAAAGGCCTTTGCCTGGAGCTCCGCCACTGGCAACACTGTCTAGCATCTTCTTGAGACACAATAAGATGTACAGTTGGGTCACTTTCCTCAGGTTTGTGACATCTGACGCTTACACAGGCTTGACAAAAGCCTGAAGAAGAAGTATCTTCAATGTAGATACTATGAGTGGAGGTTTGGCATGAGAACCCGCGTCCAGAAATGGGGCAACAGTCTTGCCTTGCGTATCCCCAAGTCTTTCGCTACCGAAGTAGGACTCCAGAGAGAAACGGCGGTTGAAATATCGCTAGTAGATGGGAAACTTGTAATAACGCCTGTAGCTAAACCTAAGCTGACGCTTAAACAACTTCTGGCAAAGGTCACCAAAGAAAACTTGCATCATGAGGTTGATACCGGCCCCGCCATAGGGAACGAAACGTGGTAGGTTCCCAGACTTATGTTCCTCAATGCGGGGATGTGGTGTGGATTACCTTGAATCCGCAAGCAGGTCACGAACAAGCAGGACGTCGTCCTGCTGTAGTGCTCTCACCTGAAAACTATAACGGCAAGATAGGACTGGCTATCCTTTGTCCCATTACCAACCAAATCAAGGGCTATCCGTTTGAGGTTCTTATTCCTACGGGGTTGTCAGTAGCGGGGGCAATCCTATCTGACCAGATTAAGAGTTTAGATTGGCGTGCTCGAAATGCAGAATTGATATGCACCTTGCCGACCGAGACTATCTCGGAGGTACTCCAGAAGTTGGTTACGTTGCTATCGTAATAAGGAAGTGCAAGTATTTTGGGGAATGTCCTCAGTCCCAAAACTTTCGAGGTAGAGTTCTACTGCCTCCCTAAGGTTCCCCTGTGCCTCTTCAATTGTCTTGCCCTGGCTGACCACCCCTAATTCCACACAATGGGCAACGTACCAGTTTTCTTCCTTGGCGATTACTGCCGTAAATTTGCCAACCATGTTTTCCTCCTGTCCACTCCTCAATCTGCTTCAGGCTCTATTCGCCATCAGGCGCTAACCTCGACCTGGTCAAGGGTATATTCCCTGGGCAGAGTCCAGCCCTCCCTAATTTCAGGCATTGTCCCTTTATATCAATAGATATTAAACTTTTGTTAACGGTGGCGTCAATTTTGTGCCGCCAGCTTGACGCTATGTCGCTAAGGTGTTAAACTCAAGATGGAGGTGATAGAGATGGCCAAGAAAACCAGGCTCGGGCTTTATCTTGAGGATGAGGAGATTAAGAAGCTTATTAAGATTGCCGCAGCCAAGCGTGGTGTGAGCACCACGGTCTACTGTGCCAAAGCCATTGAGGAACGCCTGAAGAGAGACGGCGAGACAGGTGGTAGCGCCGATAGAAAAGCCCTGTTATCTCGTATAGACAGGCTCAGGAAAGAGGTGGGTCCCGTTGGGATGACCACTGCCGAACTTGTTGAGGAAGGTAGGCGGAGATAGAAATGCCAACTACCTCAAGATTAGCCGTTGTGGATGCCTCGGTCGTTCTAAAATGGCAGTTCGATGACGAGGAATACGTTTCACAGGCCGCGGCACTCAGAGATGACTTCTACCTGCGAGGGGCTATTCGGGCAATAGCCCCTCAGCTTTTGGTGTATGAACTGGCTAACGGGATAGCTGTAGCTGCAAGGAAGAAGAGAATCGCATCCAACAAGGCTGTCGAAGCCATGGGTAATCTGCTTGCGCTTGGTGTTGAACTGAGGGAGGTAGAGCCGTTCTTGACCCTGGAGCTGGCACTCAAATATAACCTTTCGGCCTATGACGCCGCGTATCTGGCTCTGGCCGGTTCCGAGAAATGTGAGATGTGGACTGGCGAAAAAGCCCTTTACCAATCCGTAAAAGGCGGGTCATTGCCGGTAAAGTGGATCGGCGATTATTCTGATGAGATAAGAACAAGACAATCTTAACACCCTACTGGTGCGCAGAGGCAGTCCCAGCAATTCTTGCACTACCCTGATGTTCACGTTGTTCTCGAGAAGCCTGGTGGCGAAGGCATGGCGCAGGTCGTGTGGTTTCATCTCCGGCTTGCCCGCCATTCGGGCATATTTCTTGACGGCACGGTAGATGGCGCTACCGCTTACGCCGAGCACAAGGTCGTCAGGTTTCTTCGTGGCACAGTAGGCCTTCAGGCATATTGCCAACTCGTCGGTCATGGGCACGACGCGGTCCTTGTCGCCCTTGCCTCGTACATGCAGGTTGTCGGCAACCACGTTCTGGACGCGGAGGTTCTCCGCTTCCTCGCGGCGCAATCCGGCATCGCTCAGCAGTCTCAGAATCAGGTAGTCTCTGGGGTCCCTCTTGGCGAATTCCAGCATGGCGGCCACGACCCCGGCGTCGATGTAAGGTGGATTGTGGTGGGGCATTTTGATGGGAAAACCGAGAGTCTCGCCGCGCCACTTGTGAAAATTCCTCAGTACCGCGCGGTAGAGTCGCAGGCTAGCGGGGGCGTAACCCTGCTCGCGGAGATGTGCCAGGAAGACTTTTGATACTTCCAGGCTTGGTGGTGCGCCACCCAGGGCCCTCTGGTAGAGCACCAGGATGCCGCGATAGCGGTAGGCGCTCCGTTTGGTCACTGATCTCTGGTAAAGGCCCTGCTGCTCGTAGGTGGCCAACTCGCCCTGAGCGCCTCGGTAAGCTGCTCGTTCTTAGGCGCGATCCGCCTGGGTTTCATAGCGGGCATTGCCTCCGGCACGTGTTCGGAGCGAATTAGAATGCCCCCAAGGGAAATCGAATCCCTGTTACCGGCGTGAAAGGCCAGCGTCCTAGGCCTCTAGACGATGGGGGCGCGTTTAGAGTATACCAGAGACCTGTTCAGCAGGCAAATGGCTGTTATGCTACAATGCTAGGAAAAGATGAGCCAGCCGTCTGAGAGAAAAAGCAAGCTCCGCCGTTTAGTCATTCCGGTCCTGGCGATAGCCATAGTCATTTTTGTCAGCGTTTGTCTCTATGCCTTCGGGCGCGACCCGGAGCGGGTCAACCAGCTGAAGAACTACGGCTATCTAGGAGCCTTCCTGATTAGCCTCATCGGTAATGCCTCGATACTCCTGCCCGGCATTGCGCTTTCGGCGCTGACGGGACTGGGCGTTCTCCTGTACTCGGGAGCGGGTATTGCCGGTCCGGTCCTGGTGGGCATCGCCGGGGGCGCCGGCGCCGCGCTGGGCGAGATAGTCGGCTACATGGCCGGCTACAGCGGTCGCGGTATTATCGAAAACCGGAAGCTGTACGATAGACTTTCGGGGTGGGTGGGGCGGTGGGGGTCGATTGCTATCTTCGTCTTTGCGCTGATACCCCTGTTCTTCGACCTGGTCGGTCTGGCGGCGGGAGCGCTCCGCTTTCCGCTATGGAAGTTCATCCTCATCTGCTGGGTGGGCCGGACGGTGCTCTACGTGGCCTTCGTCGTGTTGGCGGCGCTGGGTTGGGAGGCAGTCCTGCCTTACTTCGGCTGAATCTTGATTCTCATCAGCAGTATCGCGCCGACGATAAAGTAGACAAAGCACGCCCCCAGCATCACCTGGTAGCCCAGCCCGGCTGAGGACCGGTTGAAGAAGTCAATCCCCGGTCCGGCTAGTCGCGCCAGCGCCGCACCCCCCGCCGTCGCCAGGTTGGTCAGACCGAGGTATCTCGCCTCCTCCCCTTTACTCACCAGGTCGGTGGCCAGCGCCCAGTTGGAGCTCATAAAGGCGCCGGTGGCGACGCCAGTGACTGCCCCGCCAAGGATAATGTGGCTATACTGGCTGGACAGGAAGAAGACCACAATCCCCAGGGCGCCAAGCAGGCCGGCAAAGACTCCCACTGGCCGGCGTCCGATTTTATCCGTGAGACGACCCGCCGGGTAGACGGCCGCGAGCATGCCAATCCCCACGATGATTAGCAGGTCGGCGGTGACTTCGGCGGGATTGGTGACGCCGATGACGTCCCTCAGAAAATACAGGGCGAAGGTCTGGAGGGTAGTCAGCGCCATTATGATGAGCAGGCGGGAAACGAGGAACAGGATGAAGTCCGGCTTGGCTTTGACATCGATGCGGAAGCTCCTCAGGAGAGTGGGAAGCAAGGAGAGGCGGGGGCGGACGGCGCGGGGTCTTTCTTTCACAGTGAGGACGGTGGCCAGCATTGCCAGCAGTAGGGCAGCACTGAGCGTCCCCAGAACCACCCAAAGCCAGCGGCTTTCGCCGCTGATGGAATACCGGCCCATAAGAGAGCCAATGAGCCTGACCAGCGCAATCCCACCGAGGATTTCCAGCAGAGTTTTGACACCAGAAGCCCGCCCTCTTTTGCCCTCGGGGACAAGGTCGGGAATGAGCGCCTGGTAAGGACCCTGGGCGGTGTTGGCGCTGATTTGGAGCAGGCAGTAGACGAAGAAAATGACGACGTAGCTTTCTGCCAGACCGATGCCGGGAAGAATCACCAGTGCCACCAGCGTGCCAAAAAGGACATACGGCCGACGGCGACCCCATCGGAAGCCGGAGCTATCGCTCATGCTGCCGGCAACCGGCTGGACGAGAATGGCCAGTATCAGCCCGGCGAAGGTAAGCAGGCCGAGGTACGTATTCTTCTGCGACTCGCCGACGAAGTCGAGCAGTCTCAGGGGTAAGACGATGCCGTGCAGGCTGTTCCAGAGTGCCGAGGTGGCGAAACCGAAAATGGTTATCTTGACGTAGTCGATGCGGCGGAAATGGTCAATCATTGCCTAAAGCATAGCAGAGCCAAACTGAACTGACAAACCCCTGTTCATGCGCCGGAAAAAGGGCTATAATGCCAGCAAGAGCTTTTCAGGAGGCGCAGATGAGCAAAACGAAACTTGGTCCGCGGACGCTGGTCTACCCGATGCCGGTCTTCCTCGTGGGGTCGAATGTCGATGCCAAGCCGAACGTGATGGCGGTGGCGTGGGGCGGCATCTGCAACGGTGAGCCGCCGATGGTCTCCATCGGCATACGGCCGAGCCGCCATACGCACAAAGGCATCAGCCAGAATATGACCTTTTCCATCAACATACCATCAGTGGCGCAGGTCAAGGAAGCTGACTATTGCGGCATCGCCTCCGGTGCCAAAGTGGACAAAGTGGCCGCCTGTAGGTTCAAAATCTTCTACGGAGCACTGGGCACGGCGCCGATGATTGAGCAATGCCCGCTCAACATCGAGTGCAAGGTGGTGCAGAGCTTGAGCCTGGGCAGCCACACCCTGTTCGTCGGCGAAATCAAGGAGGTCTACATTTCCGAGGAGTGCCTGACCGACGGCAAACCGGACGTCGAAAAGATTAAACCTCTTATCTACACCACCGAGCCCAACAGGGACTACCGTGCCTATGGCACTATCCTGGCCAAGGCGTTCAAGTGCGGGCTGGAGATAAAGAAGTAAATTACGGATACACCGCCGGCGCTTCCAGACCGGTCGTTTCGGGCAGGCCGAGCATTATGTTCATATTCTGAATTGCCTGGCCCGCCGCCCCCTTCACCAGGTTATCGATGGCGCTGATGACGATGAGCCGGCCGGTCCGCGCGTCGATGGTGGGATAGACGAAGCACATATTGTTGCCCCAGGTGTGCTTGGTGTGGGGTGGTGCGGCGGAGACCTTCACGAAAGGCTCGTCTTTGTAGAAGTCCTGGTAGACGCTCTTCAACTGTTCCACACTGCTTTTCCCTTCTCCCAGCTTCCCCGGAACGAGCGGGGCGTAGGCGGTGGTCAGGATGCCGCGGGTCATCGGGATGAGGTGGGGGACGAAGGTTACCGCCGGTTGCTTGGCGCCAAGCAATCCTAGTTCCTGCGTGATTTCGGGCAGGTGGCGGTGGCCTTCCAGGGCATAGGCGCTGACATCTTCATTGACCTCGGAGAAGTGGGTGGTGAGGCTCAGGCTGCGGCCAGTGCCGGAGACGCCCGATTTGCTGTCAACGATGAAGTCTGGTCTTACCAGTCCGGCCTTGACCGCGGGGGCGAGCGCCAGAATGGCGCCGGTGGGGTAACAGCCGGGGTTGGCGATGATTTGCGCCCTGGCTATCTTATCGCGGTGCAGTTCGGGCAGGCCGTAGACGGATTTCTCCAGCAGGTGTGGGGCGGGATGAGTGATGCCGTACCACTTCTGGTATTCACTGGCATCGCGCAGGCGGAAATCGGCGCTGATATCGATGACTCTGATGCCGGCCGCAACGAGCGGGATAATTTCCTGAGCGCTGTCCTTGTGCGGCATCGCCGAGAAGACCACCTCCGCTTCCCCCAGCTTAGCTTCGATGGTGAGGTCGAGGTCGGTGAGGTGGGGGAAGAACTGGCTGAGCTTCTGCCCGGCGGCGCTGCGACCGGTGACGGAGGTCAACTCGACGCCGGGATGTCGACAGAGCAATCGCGCCAGCTCCACGCCGGCGTAGCCGGTAACGTTAATGATGCCAACCTTGGTCTTTTTCACGGCGGACCCTCTCCAATAGAACTCGTTTGAGTATAGCACAAGCTGACTGAGTTGAACTAGTCTGCGCCGGCGCAAGACTACGTGAAAGAGGAAGGCGGGAGATGACCCGGCCAGTGTGCCTCCGGCTCAGGGAGCGGTGGGGTGCGGGACGGGGTCATCGCTGCCCGGACCGCGGACGGTGCGGAAGACTACCTCCGCGACTTGAGGGTACGCGGCCAGACGGTCGGAGATGCGTTCCTGGTCCTGGGCAACGAAAAAGAGCAGTTCGGCGCGCGTCAGCGAATAGCCTTCGTAATACTGCCCGCCTCGGCGCCTCATAGAGATATCAGGCGGAATGATTGGTGGAGAGGAGGCGAACCGGAGAGATTGCCGGGGAGCGGGGACAAAGTGGGCCATTGTGGTCTCGAACCACAGACCTCGGTCTTATCAGGACCGCGCTCTAACCAACTGAGCTAATGGCCCGCAAACGGTTCTAATTTTACGGCAAAGCGGCGAATAAAATCAAGTCGCTACTTCTTGCCCTGACAACCTCCTGTCTTGATTACAGGTTGGTCGTTAGGGCTACGTAAATCAAAGAATTGACGTCTTTACTTCTTCACAGGCCAGATTGGCCAGACTGTCCTGCCATAGTACTCGTTGAGGACCTGGGCTAGGCCGGTGTAAATGGCGGAAGCGCCGCAAATGATACCTTCCCAGCCCGCCAGCATCGTGATGCCAGCGTTGCCGGTAGCATCACCAATGGCCAGCAGCCAGAACAGGATAGTGAGTGAGAGAAAGATGAACTGTAAGGCCCTATTGAGCTTCAACGTGGCGAAGAACATCACGAAGGTAAATATACCCCAGATTGTCAGGTAGGCGACCATTGCCCCCGCCTCCGCCGCCTTGCCCCAGCCCATCGCCGGGAAGACCAGCAGTCCGACCAGCGTCAGCCAGAACAACCCGAAAGAGCAGAAGGCCGTGGTGCCGAAGGTGTTGTTCTTCTTCCACTCCATGATGCCGGCGATAATCTGGGCGATACCGCCGTAAAACACACCCATCGCCAGTATCATTGTGTTGAGACCGTAGAAGCCGGCGTTGTGAAAATTGAGCAGTACCGTGGTCATGCCAAACGCAATCAATCCCAGGGGCGCTGGATTAGCCGTGGTGTCCTTCATTTTGAAGGTAGTCTCAGTTGTTTGTTGCACTTATCAATCCTTTCTTTAGAACTAACGTTTGCCGCCCACAATAAAAGGCGGAAATGGGGAAAACGGCGACAGCCACTTCCGCCTTAGAATACCCTAAGCTGTTGGCTACTCCTTGGTAATTATTCTCCTTCCTAGATATGGTTGCAATATCTCCGGCACCAGCACCGAGCCATCGGCTTGCTGATAGTTTTCCAGCAGGGCGATGAGGATTCGGGGTAAGGCCAGCCCCGAGCCGTTCAGGGTGTGGACATACTGGGGCTTGCCCTCCGAAGTGGGGCGGTAGCGAATATTCGCCCGCCGCGCCTGGAAATCGAGGCAGTTGGAGCAGGAACTGACCTCCAGCCATTCCTCAATCCCCGGCGCCCAGACTTCAATATCATAGGATTTGCTTGAGCTGAAGCCCAGCTCCTCAGTGCAGAGCATGGAAATCCGGTAAGCCAGCCCGAGCTTCTGACACACGGCCTCGGCGTTTTTCACCATTTTATCGAGTTCATCATTGGAAGTGGCTGGCTCGGTGAACTTGTACATCTCTACTTTGTCGAACTGGTGCAGGCGTTTGATGCCGCGCGTGTCCTTGCCCGTCGACATCTTCTCGCGGCGGAAGCAGGCGGTGTAAGCAACATAGTTGAGGGGCAGGACGCCCGGCGCCAGAATCTCGTCGCGGTGGAGGTTGGTCAGCGGCACCTCGGCCGTCGGGATGAACCAGTAGTCCTCCTCGGCGTCGTGGTAAATGTTATCGGCAAACTTGGGCAGGTTGCCCGAGCCAAAGAGGCACTCGCGCTTGACCATGTAGGGCAGGTAGACCTCTTTGTAGCTGTGCTCGTTGGTATGCAGGTCGAGCATAAAGGTGATGAGCGAGCGTTCCAGCTTGGCGCCAAGGCCGTTCAGGATGTAGAAGCGACTGCCGGACAGCTTGATGCCGCGCTCGAAATCGATGATGCCCAGGTCTTCGCCGAGCTTCCAGTGCGGCGCCGGTTTGAAGTCGAACTTCTTCGGCTCGCCCCACGTCTTGAGCGTCAGGTTCTCCTGCTCGCTGTGACCGATGGGGACGGAGGGTTGAGGGATGTTGGGCACTCTCAGCAGGAGGTCTTCCAGCTGTTTGTCCAGCTTGGTGACGACGTCCTCGAGGGTCTTGACCTTGTCACGCAGGTCGCGACCGGACTCGATGGCCGCCTCGTCCATCTTTCTTTCTTTAGCGGCGGTTTTGCGGGTGCGGCGGAGCTCTTCCAGCCCGGCGATTTTCTGGCGGCGTTCCGCGTCCAGCTTCAGAATCTCGTCGATTGGGGCGGTATCGTGGCGGTTGGCGACTGCCTGGCGGACGAGGTCAGGGTTTTCCCGGATGAATTTGAGGTCAAGCATAGACTATTGTCTCTCCTTCAACTGTGGGAACAGGATGACCTCTCTAATCGATTGCTGGTTGGTCAACAGCATCACCAGCCGGTCGATGCCCACGCCCAGCCCCCCAGTGGGGGGCATGCCGTATTCCAGCGCGAGCAGGAAGTCCTCGTCCACGGTCTCCTGCTCCTCAGTGTCCAGCTGGGTCGCCTTCTCCTTCTGCTGGACTTCAAAGCGCGCCCTCTGCTCGAGGGGGTCGTTCAGTTCGGTGAAGGCGTTGGCAATTTCCATCCCGCCGGCAAAACCCTCAAAGCGCTCCACGACACGTTCCTCACCGGGCTTGTTCTTGGCGAGCGGCGACATCGAGAGCGGATAGTCGACCAGGAAAGTGGGCTGCATCAGGTTAGGCTCGACAAATGTCCCGATGAGGTCATCCACCAGCCGCGCCCAGTTCTTCTTGGGGTCGACGGGGATGTTCATCGTCTTCATCTTGCTCCGCAGAGAATCGGCATCGGGGAACTTCACGAAGTCGATGCCGCTGAACTGGCTCACGGCGTCGCGCAGGCTGATGCGGGGCCAGGGCGGCGCCAGATTGATGGTCTGGCCATTGAACTCAAGCTGGGTCTTGCCCAGAACCTGCTGGGCGACGGTCGATACCATCTCCTCGACCATTTTCATCACGTCGTTGTAATCGACGTAGGCTTCATAGCTTTCGAGCAGGGTGAACTCCGGGTTGTGACGAGAGTCGATGCCTTCATTGCGGAAGACGCGCCCCAGTTCATAGACCTTATCCAGCCCGCCGACGATGAGCCGCTTCAGGGGTAGCTCCAGCGAAATGCGCAGGCTGAAGTCTTCATCGAGGGCGTGGTAATGCGTGACGAAAGGCTTGGCCAGGGCGCCGCCCGCGGCAGGCTGGAGCACGGGTGTCTCGGCCTCGATGAAGCCGCGCTGGTTGAGGAACTGCCGTATGCCGGCAATCACCTTGCTCCGCACTTTGAAAAGCTCCTGGACGGGCGGATTGCTGATGAGGTCGACGTAGCGCTGGCGATAGCGGATTTCGACATCGCTCAGGCCGTGCCACTTTTCGGGGAGGGGCTGGAGCGACTTAGTCAGCAGGCTGAAGCTGGTCGCCTTGACCGTAGCCTCGCCGGTCCTGGTGCGGAGTAAGCTGCCCTCGGCGCCAACGATATCGCCGATGTCGAGCAGTTTGAAAACTTCCTGGAGCTTCTCATCAAGCTGGTCGGCGTGGAAGAGCAGCTGGATTTTGCCCGAGCCGTCGCGCAGGTCGGCGAAGGAGGCTTTGCCCATCCGCCTTATGGCCATAATACGCCCGGCGACGATGACTTTCTCGTCCTGGGTCTTGCCCTCTTCCTTCTGCTTGAGCAGTTCCACCGCCTGCTGTGCCGTGTGGGTGCGGTGGAAGCGGTTGGGGTAGGGGTTGACGCCCAGGGCGCGGAGCTTGTCCAGCTTCTCCTGGCGCTGTTGCGATATGCGGTCGAGTCGACTGGTCATAGTTGTGCGAATGAAAAAGACTGAGAGTCTGCCTCCAGTCGACATTATTATAGGTTATTTTGGCGCGGGGGTAAAGGCGGGTAAGCGAGGTCGTTTGGCAACCTATCTGGAGCCATCCTTCAGCTGAAGGACACATTCGCTTCGCTCAGTGTAAACCACGAATTGCCCTTCGACAAGCTCAGGGTGAAATTTGGACGATTTTAGCCTCAACAATTTTTTTGAAGAGAAACGAATCGAAGCTAGTCAGGCGTGAATCGTTTTTAGAGTTATGTAAAGGACACGCCTAGGCGAGTCTGCCGGTACGGGCGGGGGGCTGTCAGCTTTCAGCTCTCAGCTATAAGCTATAAGCTGACTGCTATTTATGGTTAGATTTTAGTCCCCGCAGTTGTCCCGGGAGTCCGGGCAATCTCCTCTCGCAATGAGTCGAGCCAGGCGGCGGACTTCACCTCCCGCTCGAGCAAATACCTGATGTAGCCGCCCAGCACCCGCTCCACCTCGCTGGCCAGGGCGGCGTCGATTTTGAGCCGGTTCACGGTCTTGTAGTCGCCGCTCTGGAGGAACCTCAGCACTTTCTGGGCGTTGACCGAGAGGGTATAGACTAAATACTCTCCCGGGCTGCAGGTGGGGCAGAGCATGCCGCCGGCGCCGGGGCTGAAGGTATTGGGGAGCGGTTCGAGCGGCTTATGGCAGGCGACGCACTGGTGAAGCTGGGGTCGGTAGCCGACCGCTTCCAGCAGGCGCATCTCGAAGTAGCGCAGGGTGAGTTCGCGGTTGCAGGGCAGGCAGAGGTTCTGCATTGTGGAGAGCAGAAGCTGGAAGAGGGCGTAGTTCTCAGTATCATCGATGGTGAACTGGTTGACCAGCTCGGCGAGGTAGAGGGCGCAGGCGGTGAGCCAGAGGTCGCTCTTGAGGGGCAGGAAGCTGTCTATGGTCTGGGCGCCGGTTACGGTCTCCAGGTTGCGCCCGCGCGCCAGCGAGACGAGGCTGTGGGTGAGCAGCTCCAGGTGCCCGGCCATCTTGCTTCTGGGACGGCGCACACCCTTGGCGACCGCCTGGAGCTTGCCGAGGTGGGGGGTAAATAGGGTGAGAATGCGGTCCGCCTCCCCCAGCTTCGTCTTCTTGATAATGATAGCTTCAGTTTGATAGTTACGTGGAGTGGGCATTTTGTTTCAGCCTAATATGGACGTAGAAACCTCACTCTTGTCATGCTGAACGAAGTGAAGCATCTGTCATTGCGAGACCATCCCGATACAATCGGGAGGCGAAGCAATCTCATAACTCATCATATAGGTCACGCCATTCTTGGTTCACAGTGTTAACCAGTTGCATTTTATCATTTCTTGAGCCACCCTTGATTTGTTTCTCCCTCAAGATAGCACTCTCAATACTATCGCCCACTTCGTAATAAATGAGCTTATTGACTTGGTACTTTCCAGTAAAGCCTTTTACGAGCTTGTTCTTATGTTCAGAGACCCTTCGTTTCAGGTCATTGGTGACGCCAGTGTATAGCACCTTATTCCACTTATTTGTCATGATATAGACGCAGTACTGTTTATCCATTTCATTTCGGATGAGATTGCTTCGCCTCCCGATTCGACTTCGTTCCACTTTGTCTCATCGGGATGGTCTCGCAATGACAGTTATTCATTCTTTATTTAATATCTTTTGTATTGTTCCTTTGATGATAATAGCCTCAGTCAGATAATTTCGTGGCTTAGACATTTTTAACTAACTCTTTAAGCGTTCCGCACATTGGCAAGAGCATATTTGGGATAGTCAGTCAACTGGAATAATTCTCATCAATCTCTTTCGCCATAGATATTAACTCGTCAACTTGCTTTTCCACAAAAAAGGTGAATATGAAAGCAGTCTTTTCATTGATGTTTAGTTCTTTTCCTATCTGTGCATTTTGAAAGAATACTTCTAATTCAGCCAATGGGTACTCCAGGAGTCCATACACAGAATTGATAGAGTCGTATATAATACCCCTTTTTGCTATTGCTTCTCTGAAATCTTAGAGTGTCCGCTTAATCTGCTGGAAATTTAATAATGCCAGTGGTGAGGGATATTTCCCATCTATTATTCTGTCGGAGACTTTTCCAAAAGCATAGCTCAAAGTGCCAGGAAAGACTGATACTAACTTCTCCATTCTAAATTTCTCCTTGTGGGCTTTTTCTTTCTGCTCCAATTCACTAATGACTGAAGTAAGAATCTCAGAAAGGCAGGTTCTCTGCTCTGCAATTAGATCAGGAATTGAGACATCTGCGAATTTAGGTGTTCCGTTACTAAAAAGCGACATAAGCTCTAAGCGGTTACTTTTCAATGAGTGTCGTGAGATGAAGTTATAAGAGGTCGGTTGCCCCCTCTTTCTATTTCTCTTCGTCGGGTGTCCAATTGTGTCATTTCTGATGTCCCTTATCTTTTCGAGCCTTGAATTGTTGTCCAGCGGATTTAACATTCCCAAAGACTCGCATAGGTATCTAACGGCATCCTGCTGTATAAAAAGTGCCTGTAGCAAACCATACACAGCCAAATAATGCGCTCCGTCGCTTTCTCCAAATTCCCTATCAAGATAGGCAGCTATAGCAAGTTCCGTGTCTTCAACAACATCCAGGCAGCTCAACAATTGGTTCCACAGTGCTAGATTTTTTGAAAGGAGAGACCGCATCATAGAGGTATTTATTAAATCCCTGATTATTTGAATTTGCTCGCCCATTTCTTATTAGTTAAAACTCCTGTCTGCCCTCAAAGGCTCTGGTCAGGGTAATATCGTCGGCGTATTCCAGCTCGGTGCCGAAGGGCAAGCCGCGGGCAAGGCGGGTTACTTTAACCCCCAGCGGCGCCATCAGTTGGCTGAGGTATAAAGCCGTCTGCTCACCCTCCAGGTTGGTGTTGGTGGCTAAAATCACTTCGGTCACCGTGCCGTCCAGTCGCTTCATCATCTCCTTGATGCGGATATTATCCGTGCCGATGCCTTCGGTCGGCGAAATCGCCCCGTGCAGGACGTGGTACAGCCCGTTGTAGATGTTGGTGTGCTCGATGGCGATGATGTCCTGCGGCTGTTCCACGATGCAAATCTTCGACCTATCCCGCCGGTCGCTGCGGCAGATGGCACAGGGGTCGGACTCGGTCACGTTGAAGCAAACCGAGCACAGGATGGTCTTCTGCTTGAGTGATAGCAGAGCATCTGAGAGTTGCTTGATTTGGTCGTCAACAGAACGCAAAAGGTAATAGGCGATGCGCTGGGCGCTCTTGGGCCCGATGCCGGGCAGATGGTTAAGCTCCTGAATCAGGCGATTGATGGCTTCCGTGGCGGGAATGGTGTTCTGGCTCAAGGTTCTCCTTACATAGCACTCAGTTGCAGAAGTCGTCTTCATCAATCTCCTCTCCCATCGAGGGAGAGGGGAAACTCAATTACCTCTTGCAGATATCTGAACATCTATCTACGCAGGTCAGTACTAGCCTAGTCCGGGGATTTTCAGACCGCTGGTGATGGCGCTGAGGTGCTTGGCGGCGGCTTCCTGCGACTTGGCCAGGGCCTCCGTGACAGCGGCGAGAATCAGGTCTTCCAGCATCTCGACGTCTTGCGGGTTGACCACCTCCGGCGCGATTTTGACCGATGTGATTTTCTGCTGGCCGGTCATCGTCACTTTGACGGCGCCGCCGCCGGCAGTGGCTTCCACGGTTATGTTCGCCAGCTCTTCCTGGGCTTTGGCTAACTTTGCTTGAAGCTGCTGGGCCTGCTGCATGAAAAACTTGTTCATTTCTCCTCCGGTTCGATGATTTGGGCGCCGATTCTCAGCGCTTCCTCGACCAGATGGTTGTCCTCCGGCTCGTAGACACAGCGCACGTGGCAGGCACGCTTCAGGAAGTGGCTGACTATCTTCTCAGCGATTTGCTGGTTCTCCGGCTTCTCCATCTGCTCTTTGTGAAGCGGGTATCGGAAGGACAGCACGATTATGTCGGCTTCAATAGCTTTAGGCCGGGCGCTGCGGAGCAAGGCGGCGGCCGAGGTGCGGCTCATCTCGGGCGGCGCGCCGCGGATGAACTGCCACCAGCCCCGCTTCAGCTGTTCGAGTTCATTGCCGGCCTCCAGTGGGGGTGGGAGAGTAGTCTCCGCGGCCTGTGGCGGGAGCGGAGCGTGAGACGCCGGGGGTTTCGTCACGGGCGCCCTGGGGGTGGTTGGCCTGGGCACCGGCGGTCTCGATACCGGTCTGGACGGAGTGTAAGCCGGCGGGCCAGCCACGGGCGTCCTGGTTGCCGGGGGGTGAGGCTCTGGTTCAGCCGCTCTGACGGCAGGTCTCTCTTCCGTCGCCGGGAGGGTGGCGTCCACCAGCGCCAGCTCGAGGGGGAGGCTGGAGTAAGTGTCAAGGCTGAGCTCCAGGCGGCTGAAGAGTCTAATCGCTTTCAGCACCTGGGGCAGGGCGGCTTTCTCCGCCATCTCCTTGAGTTCCGCCAGGTCTTCCGCCGTCACATCCAGGGTGCCCCCGGCCCCGGTTTTGACCAGCAACAAGCATCTCAGGTACTCCACCAGCTCGCGGTTGAACTGGCGCAGGTCAAGCCCATCGCTATTGACGCTATTGATGGTGGCAACGCCCGCCGAGACATCCCGGTTAATCATATTCCGGACCAGCTCTTTAATGCGCTTGTCGCCGGTGATGCCGAGAATCGATTGCACTTGCTTGAGGCTGACGTTGTCGCCGTAGAAGGTGACCATCTGTTCGAGAATGTTCTCGGCGTCGCGCAGGCTGCCGGTGGCCGCCCGGGCGATGAGTCGCAGGGCTTCCGGCTCAATCTTAATATTCTCCTGCTTCGCTATCTGCGCCAGCTTGTTGACGACATCCGACTGCGATAGCCTCCGGAAATCGAAGCGCTGACAGCGCGACATTATCGTCGGCAGGACTTTGTGGATTTCTGTGGTCGCCAGGATGAAGATGACATAGGGCGGCGGCTCCTCCAGCGTCTTGAGCAGGGCGTTGGCGGCTTCAGGCGTAAGCATGTGGACTTCATCGATGATGTAGACCTTACGGCGCGCCTGGCTGGGGGAATAGTTCACCTTTTGCCGCAGGTCGCGGATTTCATTGATGCCGCGGTTGCTGGCGGCGTCAACTTCGATGACGTCCAACGCTCTACCTTCGGTGATTGCCTGGCACATGGCGCAGGTGTTGCACGGCTCGCCTTTGCCGTCATTGGTCAGGCAGTTGACCGCCTTCGCCAGGATACGGCCGGTGCTGGTCTTGCCCGTGCCCCTCGGTCCGCAGAAGAGATAGGCGTGGGCGATGCGACCGGCGCTGAGGGCGTTCTGGAGCGTCTGGGTGACCTGTTCTTGACCAACCACATCGGCGAGGAGCTGGGGGCGCCATTTACGATAAAAAACCTGTGAAGTCATCTTACCTTGAGATTATACCGTATCTGCGCTCCGATGTTAAGCCAGTTTTGCCCCCTAAAACCAAATTCCCCCTCTCGCTTGGAGAGGGGGATGGTAAGGGTCGAAAATATTCTTTGCCGGCTAGAGCAGGGAGGGTATGTCTTTGGCCGCATCCTCGACGGCTTTCAGTTTGGTTTCCGTCTCGTCAGCGCGGCGCTTGAACTCCGGAATGAGGCTGGTCGACTTGATGTAATAGTTGCGGACTTTTTCGACATCACTCATCTCGGAAAGGACGACGGTCACATCGAGGACGCCCCTTTCGCGCGGGTAATCGCCGTTGCGGATGATTGACTCCGGGGCAATGTCTCTCATATAGTCGCCGAGGGCTTTAGCCAGGTCCATATTCATCTCTTTGGCTGGAGCCGAGAGGAGATAGAGGGCGCGCTTGGAGTCAACCGGATTGCACTTGAGCGATAGCTCGCTGATGGCTTCATCCATCGCCCGGATGCCTTTCATCGTCTCATCGCCCTTCTTGCGGAAGTCCTGGCCTTTACCTTTAGGGAGCCGGAAGATGGGAATCTCCGAGCGGCCGTGGCCAAGGACCGTCCAGCCCACCAGTGTCTGGATAATATCGCCGGCATCGAGGAGCTTGGCGCCAATGTATTTCTGTTTCTTTTCCTCGCCGGCGCAGAGCAGGTCGTAGAACGGCTCAACTATCATGCCGTTGATTTTGGTGAGGTTGCCGCTGATGGAGGCATCCTTGCGGACGTACCTCTGGTTATCAATGAGAAATACGGCATCAGCCACCGAGTAGGTGGACTTGAGGCAGGTGGCGGTATTGTAGATGGTGCGGTCTTCAGTGGATTCCTCATGCTCGAAGGGGAGAACGACCATTGCGTACACGGGCTTATCGACGTAGCGTTCCTTGATGCTCTGGGCGATGACGGCAATTGAGCCCGAGCCGGTCCCACCCGCCCCGCCGGCAATGAACAAAAAGGCGTCCGATTCAAAGAATCGTTTGGTGGTCCTGATGGCGTCCACGATTTTATCGGCATCTTCCTTGGCAATCTCGGCGCCCAGTTCATTGATTTTACCGACGCCGTGACCGCCCGTCTTGCGGCTGCCAATCAGGATACGGTTCTGATAGCTCTTGGGGATTTCGCTCAGGCCGCTCAAATCGGCGGCGTCCGTGTTGACGGCAAAGACACCGGTAATTATTTCGATACCACGCTGGCTGCGGGCTTTCTTGTTCAGCTTGGTAAACTCATCGGCAATCCGACCACCACATTGGCCAAAACCGACGACTAATAGTTTCATTTCTCACACTCCAGAGCCAACATTTGATTTGAGATATTTTAACCATACTTGCTTACAGATGTCAATGTTTTGACATAAGGTAGCTCTAACGTCCGTAGTAACAAGGTCAGGGGGGACTGTGGCGAATTGCGTTGACCTATTGAAAAAAGAGGCGGGCTATATTAGAATGACGTCATCGAGAGGAATTGGGATGGCTGGAGAGAATCTCCCTGAAATCATAAGCACGGAACAGAATATTGGCGCCTTTGAAAAAGCCGTCGCTCGCGCCGAGCTGCTGAACAAGGCCGCCCGGCAGGCGGCGGAGTATTCTATCAAAGCGTCCCAGGAAGCCCTCAGCCGCGCTGAGGCAATCAGCAAAGAGGCTCGTCAGGCGGTGGAGGCGGCGGCCAAGGCGTCCCAGGAAGCCGTGAGCCGTGCCGAGGCAATCAGCCGCGAGGCCACATCAGCCGCGGAAGCTTCCATCAAGGCGGCCCAGGAAGCCATCCGGATGGCGGAAGAAGCGGCCAAAGCTCCCAGCTACAACACCCGCGTCGTCGCCAGGGAATTCGAGGAGGCGATTGCGCGCGCTGAGGCTATCAGCAAAGAAGCCAGGGAGTCGGTGGCGGTATCGCTGTCGGCCTCACAGGAGGGGTTGGCGCGGGTCAGCAAAATCAGTAGTGAAGCTAAAGAGATAGTGGAGGGCTCTGCTCGGGCGTCCCGTGAAGCGGTGAGCCGCGCTGAAGCTATCAGCAGAGAAGCTAAGGAGGCGGTGGAAGCGGCGGTGAAATCAGCCCGGGAAGCGGCAGCGCGGTCCGACCGTTTGGGCCGGGAAGCGAAGGATGCGGCTGACACCTCCAACCGGGTGGCCCAGGAAGCGGCGCTCAAGGCTGACAAGGTGAGCAAAACGGTCAAGGAAGCCGCCGAGAGCTCAATGAAAACCACGCAGGAAGTAGCCGGGCGGGCTGCGACGACGAGCCGGGAGGCAAAGGAAGCCGCGGAGTCTTCACTCCGGCTGGCCCAGGAAACAGTGCTTAAGACCGAGGCTATCAGTAAAGATATTAAGGAATCGACTTTCGCCTCAAGCCGAGCTTACAAGGAGACTATCGAGCGTGTTGAGGGGATAGGTCGCGAGGCGAAGGCGGTGGCGGCGGAATCAGCCCGTCTATCGAGCGAGGCGGCGACATCGTCGGCGCAGGCCGCGCAGGAAGCCGTCGACCTTGCCATCCGCACTTCGAAAGAATCCGCCGAAGCGGCGACCCGGGCTTCTCAGGAAGCCACTGCCCGAGCGGAGGCAATCGGCAGCGAAATAAAGGCAGCGATTGAATCTATGACCAGGTCTTTCGAGGAAGCCATGGCGCGGACCGAGGCGGCCAGCCGTGAAGCCAAAGAAGCGGCCGAGTCTTCGGCCAGAGCCGCTCAGGAAGCCGTGGAGTTGGCCATAAAGACCTCGCGCGAGACGGCCGAGGAGTCAAAGAGAGCCTCGGAGGAGGCAATGGCGCGCGCTGAGGCAATCAGGAAAGAAACTTCGGAAGCCACTGCGGCATCGGCGAAATCGGCGCAGGACGCTACCGATATGGTAATCAAGACGTCCCGGGACGCCAGTGAAGCCACCGTCCGCGCCAGCCAGGAAGCCATCGCCCGCGCTGAGGCGATAAGCAGGACGAGTAAAGAAACGGCGGAGTCTTCGGTGAGGGCGGTTCGCGAGGCGGCTAACATCGCCACCCGGGCCGCGCGGGAAGCCGCCGAGACATCGGCACGTGCTTATGAAGACGCCATCACCCGGGTAGAGGCGGTGGGCAAGGCGGCGAAGGAGGTGGCGGAAGCGGCATCGAAGAGCGCCCGCGAGTCGGCCGAATCCACTATCAAGGCGGCCATTGAGGCAACCGAAGCCTCATCGCGCATCGCCAGGCAGGCCGCCGAGACATCAATCAAAGCTTTTGAGGAAGCCATCAACCGCTCGGAGGCGACGGGACGGCTGGCGCGGGAGACCGCGGAAGCCTCGCTGAAGGCATTTGAGAAAGCCATCGGGCGGGTAGGCAAGACAGTGGAACCGGAGAAAGTTGAGAAAGAAGAGGCGCCAGAGGCGGTTGGGGAAGAGGCCGGGGTGGAAGAGGAGCCGTTAGAATCAAGACTGAAGGCTTATGAAGAAGCCGTCGGCCGGTCTAAGAAAACCGACACTAAGACAGAGAAGCCGGGTAAGGAGACGAAAGAAAAGGACAAAGACCGTATTGAATCACGGCTTGATTTCCTGGCCCGGATGTATGAGACTAAGAAAGGCAAACACGGCGAAGAAGAGCCGGCGGCGGAGGCGGAAGCGGATGAAGAGCCGGGGGATGATTAGTTAGCACCTGCGGGTATGCAGATAAAAATACTTAAGTAGGAGGTCCTCAATGCCGAGTCCAAAGGAACGGGCGAAGAAAATCAGCGAAATCGCGTCAGAGGCGGCCAAGGCGATGCAGAACATCGAAGGAAAGGCGGAGGCGGCGGAAGAAGAGAGTGTGAAACCCCTGGATGAAATGCTGGGCCAGGCGGAACGCGCCTACCTTGCTTACATGGATGCCCAGAAGCAGGTGGCAAACGCCTATCGCGAGAACGAGAGGTTGATTGCCAAGGCGTACCGGAAAGCCGAGGAAAATGCCAAGGCCGCCGCCGACGGGGAAGTCAAAGAAGCGCTCAAAGCCCGCGATGCGGCTATCGCCCAGGCGTTGAAGGCGCATACTGACGCCATCGGCGAGGCCGGGAAAGCCCTGCAGAGGGCTAAGGCTGATGCTGAGAGAGCGTGTCAGGATGCCGTTGATAGCGCCTGGAAGAAGCGCGAGGACAGCGTCGGACAGGCCTGGCAGCTCCGCGACGAGACTATTGAGCAGGCCTGGAACATCTACTCGAAGCTATCCCGCTAGGACGGACTTCTCAATCACGGGGACGGGCGGTCTGTTTAGAGGAGGGAAGGGATGTCTTTGAGACTGACTTCGATGCTTTTGTACTTGCTGTCAATCCCTTCCTGCCTCTTTTTCAGAGAGGAAATCAGGTCGAGGGCTTTGGTGAAGTAGTTCCGTATCTTTTCGACGTCGGAAAGCTCGGAGAGGACTACGGTTACGTCCAGCGTCCCCCGCTCCCGAGGATAATCGCCGCTCCTGATGATTGCCTCGGGGGCAAGACCCTTCAGGTAAGTGCCCAGCTCCTTAATCAGGTCGATATTCATCTCTTTGGCCGGCGCCGAAACGAGGTAGAGCGCGCGCTTGGAATCGATAGGATTGCAGCGCAGTGAGAGATTGGCGATTGCCTCGTCCATCGCCTGGGTGCCCTTCTGAGCTTGCGATGCCTTGTCGCGGAAGTCCTTTGCCTGTCCTATCAGCTTCTTCAAGAGAGGAAGGCGCGATTTCCCGTAGCCGATGGCCGTCCAGCCGGTCACCGTTTGAATGATATCGCCGGCGTCCAGAATCTTGGCGCCGATGTATTTCGATTTTTTCTCCTCGCCGGCGCAGAGCAGATTATAGAAGGGCGAGACTATCATCTGATTGATGCGTATTAGGTTGCTTCTCATCGGCGAGTGCTTGCGGATGTACCTCTGGTTATCGACGAGAAAAACGGCGTCAGCGACCAGGTAAGCCGACTTGAGGCAGGTGGCGACGTTGTAGATGGTCCTCTCCTCGGTCGTCTCTTCGTGCTCG
>Ga0315296_10001415_pt1 | contig 20951 bp, 16 predicted proteins | sample YL17G14_18_MG_FD_203921 | JGI IMG/M metagenome (GOLD analysis project Ga0315296, IMG submission 203921) | Sediment microbial communities from Yellowstone Lake, YNP, Wyoming, USA - YL17G14_18 | ecosystem: Environmental > Aquatic > Freshwater > Lake > Sediment | place: USA: Wyoming | collected...
CGCAAAGGCCATGGCGATCGTGTGGGGGGGCCACGAGCGGCCGCACCTTTGCACCATCGTCATCAGCGGCAGGGGAGCGGACCGCGAGCCCGACCCTGCTGCGCTGGCGATAGCAGCGGTGCGCAACGCTGCCGGCGCACCAGGCGGTGCGAAGAAAGCGAAGCAGTAGCAGGCGGTGGCAAGGAAGATCACGAGGCGTGAGTTTCTGGTGACGGCAGCCCAGGGCGGCGCTCTGCTGGCAGGCGTCGGGCTGGTGCGCTGGATAGGCAAAGGCCAGGCGGCTGGAGCGCCGGTTTCGCTGAAGAGACGAGGCGACCGCGAGATACTCTCGGTGGCGAGGGGAAACATCATCGGCAAGGGCGTGAAAGATGCGGAGCAACTGCTGCAGGCGTGCTTGGAGCCGCTGGGAGGAATCGAGACCTTCGTCAAGCCGCGCGAACGCGTGGTAATCAAGCCCTGCGCCAGCTGGATGAGAACCCCGGAGCAAGCAGCGAACACCAATCCATTGTTGGTTGGCGTCATGGCAAGCCTTTGCTTGAAGGCAGGCGCAGCCAAGGTGATCGTGCTCGATCACACTTGCGATACTCCCAGCGACCTGGCTTTCCAGATCAGCGGCATCAGCGATGCGGTGCGGGCAGCGGGAGCAGCCATGGTTTCGGGCCACGAGGCAAGCGCATACGAGCAGGTGAGGATTCCGCGCGGTCGCGTGCTGACTTCGGCGGGGGTGCACCGCGCCGTGATCGAGGCGGATGTGCTGATTGACATGCCGGTTGCCAAGGTGCATAACGCGACCGGGGCCACTGCGGGGATGAAAAACCTGATGGGCGTCGTGTGGAACCGCGTCGCCTGGCACAGTTCGCCCAGCCTGGACCAGTGCATCGCGGATTTCGCTTCGGCGGTTACTCCCACCCTGACCATCGTGGATGCGACGCGCGTTCTGTTGACTAACGGCCCCAAAGGGCCGGGCCGGACGAAGGCGCTGCACACGATCGCGGCATCTGCGGACACGGTGGCGGCAGATTCCTACGCCGCGACATTGCTTGGCCTGACCCCGGAGCGGCTGGGCCACATAAGAGCCGCTGCTGAAATGCGCCTGGGACAGGCAGACCTGAAGCGGGTGAAGATCGTCCATGCGTCGGCTTGAGAAAACCCGGCGAGTCGTTCAGGTCATCGTCCTGCTGTTCTTCCTCGGCCTTCTGGCGAGCGCGATCGGGCCGCGCGCGTTCGCGGTTTCCCTGCACCTGTTTCTGCAACTGGACCCGCTCGTGGCGCTGAACGTTTTGCTGTCGGCGCAGGGCCTGGGGTTCGCGGCGGCGCTGGGGATCGTGCTGTTTGCGCTGCCGGTGATCGCGTTGGGATTGCTGACCGAGCGCGCTTTTTGCGGGTGGCTGTGCCCGCTGGGGACGGTGATTGACATCAGCGACAGGCTGTTCGGGGCGCGCCGCGCAAAGCGCATCGTGTCGGTAACCTGGCTCAAATACTGCGCGCTCGCCGTCGTGCTGGTCGGCGCGGCAGCAGGGCTTTCGCTTGCCTTTCTGGTGGACCCCATTGTGTTGTTGACCCGGTCGCTGACATTGGCCGCTGTTCCCGCCAGCCAGGCGGTGGTGAAGCGCCTGGCTGATCTGCCCGCCGTCGGCCCTGGTTTTTCACTCTCAGCATATGCCGGAGCGCCGCAGTTCGCCTAACGGAACTCCGTGGTTGCGCTCGTGCTGCTCGCGGCAGTGCTGGGATTGTCTGCGATGGGCAGGCGCTTCTGGTGTCGAAACGCGTGCCCGCTGGGGGCGCTGCTGGCGCTGCTGCCTGGGTGGGCGGTGCTGCGGCTGAGGTTCGAGGAGAACTGCACGAGGTGCGGTGCGTGCGCGAAAGCGTGCAAGATGGAGGCGATAACCACGGGGGAAAAGCCCTCGTATAGTGCCCGCGAATGCATATCGTGCTACACGTGCGTCGCAAGGTGCCCCGAGGCGGCGATCAGCATCGGGCTTGGTGCGAGCCGTGAGGGCCGCTCGACGCAGTTGAACCTGTCGCGCAGAAGGCTGCTGCAGGGGAGCGCAATCGGAATCGGCTGGGCGTTGCTCGGCAAACTCGAGGTCGCTTCCGCGCGCGCCGAATCGGGAGCAACGCTGGGAAGCCCGCACTTGCTTCGCCCGCCGGGCTCGGTGCCTGAGCACGAGTTCGTGAAGCGATGCGTGAGATGCGCGGAATGCGTCAAGGTCTGCCCGAACGGGGCCTTGCAGCCCGCGCTGTCGGAGGCAGGCATGTCGGGGTTGTGGACGCCGGTGCTCGTGCCGTGCATCAACTACTGCACAGAGGCGTGCAATGCGTGCGGGAACGTCTGCCCGACCGATGCCCTGGAGCCTTTCACGATAAAGGAAAAGAAGTGGCTGTTCATCGGGACAGCGGTGATCGATCGCAGCCGGTGCATCACGTGGAACTCGGAGAAAGTCTGCCTTGTATGCGATGAGCAGTGCACTTACAAGGCGGTTTACTGGGACGAGGTTGATGGCCGCCGCAGGCCCTTTGTGAACGATCAGGTTTGCGTTGGCTGCGGGATTTGCGAGAAGAAGTGCCCGGTCGGGCCCGAGGCGGCGATTCGCGTTTTCAGTTTCGGCGACAAGCGCGACATGCCGAGGGCCGAGCAGAAGAAGTTCCGCAAGTCCGCACGCCCGCTGGGCAAGGATTACACGCTGCTGCCGATTGACTAGTGCCGTTCCAACTTGATATGCCGACATCAGTCCGCGTAGGCTGAAGCCTGTGGCACCGACGGATCGTGTGGTCATCATAGGACAAACTAGTTGGAACGGCACTAGCAAGTAGCAGGGGCGCACGGCTGGCCGCCCCTATGGAGCACGATAAGCATGTCATTCTGAATCCCGACGCAGTCGGGATGAGGAATCTCACTGTTGCGTGTGAGATTCTTCGCGCAGTCTAGCCTGAGCCGGGATGAGATTCTTCGCTACGCTCAGAATGACAGACACGGACAATATGGGACAGGCGTCCATGATGCACAGCCGAGGCAACTTCGCCCGACGAAGCCCCGATTCATCGGGGCATAGGCGGGGCGGCTGTGCCACATCTGAAGATCAGGAGGTAGGCTGATGCCAAAGGGAGAGATTTCGCGGCGCGAGTTCCTGCGCGCGCTGGGGGGAGCGGCTGTCGCTGCCGCCGGCCTGGATGCCATGGCGCGGGCGGCAAATGCAGCGAAGAAGAGCAGGGTGATCGCGGTGTATCATGCCAAGGCGCTCGCCGAAGGCCACATCGCGAACCCTGAGGTGGTGAATCTGATGCTTGAGACGGGGATGAGAAAACTGACTGGCAAGTCGTCAGTGCGGGAGGCCTGGGCGAGCATCGTGCGCCCGAAAGATGTGGTGTCGGTCAAGTGGAACCAGGTCGGCGCCCCGACCATCGAGACCCGCCCCGAGGTCCGCGACTGGGTGCGCAATTGGGTGCTGCGCACCGGGGTGAGCGAACCGAACTGCGTGGTGTGGTCGCGAAAGGACCTGCAGGGCGCAGATGCCGGGTGGAGCGCTCCTTACACCTTGCCAAGCGGCATGACAACGCAGGTGCGCAATGTCCTTCTGCGGGCGACGGTGGGAATCAATGTTCCAGTGTGCAAGGCGCACTGGGGCACGGGGATTACTGTCGCTCTGAAGAATCACTTCGGCTCGATAAACAACCCGGGCCGGTTCCACGACTGGGAGCAGAACGAGGGCGGCCCGCAATTCCCGCCGATGTGGAAGAGCGTGGGCGAGATTTACGCGTTGGAGCCCATTGCCAAGAAAGAGAAACTGATCATCTGCGATGCGCTTCACCCGGTGTGGGATGACGGGCCGAGCGACAATCCGGCAAACCGCTGGAATCACAACGCGATCCTTTTCAGCACCGACGCGGTGGCGGTTGATGCGATCTCCTGCGATATACTTGAGGCGAAGCGCCGCGAGGTCGCGGGCAAGCCCTGGCCTGCTGCAAGCGGACGCAAGTCTGTGGAGTATGCAGCAACCTTGGGCCTCGGCAACGCGGCAAGGAACAAGATAGAACTGGTCGAAATCAGGCTCGGGTAGTTAGTGCCTATTGGTTGAGGAGGTCAGCAAGTGTCAAAGGAAGTGATGTCTCGGCGGGATTTTCTGAGGGTGTGCGCGTCATCGGCAGCCCTGGGGCTGACGGGATATTGGGCGCACGGCGACAACCTAGTATTGGGCTCGGGCGACTACCGCTATCAGGTCGCGACAGGATGGGGGAAACTGCCCGAAGGCTGGACGTGGGGCTGCACTCCGGCGGTGGCCTGCGATTCAAAAGACCGCGTCTATGTTCACTCCCGCAGCGAACACCCGATAATGGTCTTCGACGCGGAAGGCAACTTCCTGGCCTGTTGGGGCCAGGGAATCCACAATAATCCCCACGGGCTCTCGGTGGATGCGCAGGGCAACGTTTTCAGCGTGGACCAGAAGAACCACTGCGTGTATAAGTTCAACCCGGAAGGCAAATTGGTGCTGACCCTGGGCACGCCGGGGCGGCCTGCGGAAAAGGCTGGAGAGCCGTTCAACGAGCCAACAGACGCCTCGGTCGCTCCCAGCGGCGAGATATTCGTGTCGGACGGATACAAGAACCGGCGCGTGCACAAGTTCTCTCCCGACGGGCGGCTGATCATGTCCTGGGGAGAGGAAGGCAAAGGGCCGGGGCAGTTCGCGCTCCCGCACTGCGTGCGCATCGCCCCGGATGGGCGCGTCTGGGTCTGCGACCGCGCGAATAACCGCATCGAGATCTTCGACCAGGACGGCAAGTTCATAAGCCAGTGGACCGGCCTCCACGAGCCGTGCTGCTTGCACTTCGACGCGAAGGCCGACGCCGTCTATGTCGCCGAGTTCGCACAGCGCGTGAGCATCTTCCGGCGCGATGGCACGCTGGTGTGCTCGTGGGGCGGCGGGCGCAAGAGCGACAAGCCGGGAGAATTCCTGGCAGGGCCGCACGGCATCTGCGCGGATTCGCGCGGCAATCTCTACGTCGCGGAAGCCCCGATGCAGGCCCGCCTGCAGAAGTTCATTCGTCAGCGGTGAATGCTTCGCCACAAGCACCTCCGGCTGTGCCGGTGATCAGCGCGGCAAGGGAAAGGAGCCAGTCGGTGGAAATCAGCCTGGGCTAGCGGCCGCCGCGTGGATTCCGCAGGGCAGAACGCAAGGTTCTCCCCTACGGTACCTCAAGCGTAGGGCAGGAGCTTGCCTCCTGCCCGATTCATTCGCGCCGACGGAACCTGGAAAGGAGAGCGATAATGTCACAGCAGCGGATATTGCGCACGCAGGATTCGATCGTTGCGCGGCTGAAAGCGCGCAAGCCGCTGCTTTCGTTCAAGGCCCGCACCCCAGACGAATGGCAGCAATGGAGACATGCATTCCGGCGCGCGATCCTCAGGGAACTCGGCCAGACGCCAGAGCCGGTGCCGCTGCGGCCGGAGGTGCTGGAGCGAACTGACCAGGGAGACTATATCCGCGAGAAAGTGGTTTTCGATTCGGAGCGGTTCATGTCGGTTCCGGCGTGGCTGCTCACGCCGAAGGGATTGAAGCGCGGCGAGCGCAGGCCGGGAATCCTTTTCGCGCACGGGCACGGGCTGGGCAAGGACGGGGCTGTCGGCCTTGTTGACCAACCGTATCACAAGAACTTCCCCATCACTCTGGCGAAGAACGGCTACATGGTGATTGCGCCCGACTGGCGCTGTTTCGGCGAGCGCGCTGATTCTGACCCGTGGGTACGGCGGCCGAATCGGGATGGATGCAACGTCGCTTATCTCGCGATGGGATACTTCGGGTTTCACATGCTGGCGCTGCAGATCTGGGACGGGAGGCGAACGCTTGACTACCTAACAAGCAGGCCCGAGGTGGATTCGAAGCGCATCGGGTGCATCGGCTGCTCATTCGGCGGGACGATGACGACCTATCTTTCCGCCCTCGACCCGCGCATCAAGGCGTGCGTCATCTGCTGCTACATCAGCACGCTGCGCGATGCGTTGGGGCCGCGCGGCCTGGGCAATTTCTGCGGGGTGCAATACATGCCAGGGCTGGCGAAATACGGCGACATCCCCGAAGTTGCGATGCTCATCGCGCCGAAGCCGCTCCAGGTTCAGATCGGCGAGAATGATCAATGCTTCGTGAAGGAAGATGCAGTCCCCGCAGCGCGGCGCATCCAGCGCGCCTACCGCGTGGCGGGCGCCGCCGACCGCTTCGACCTCAACGTCTTCCCCGGCGGCCACGAAATAGACCCCGACCGCGCCCTCTCCTTCTTCACCCGCTGGCTTGGATAGTGGGGCCCCGTCCCGCTGGGGTGCGCACATCCGGCCCGTGGGAGGCACCCGCGCGAAGATAAAACGCGGGATTCGCTCGTAAATGCTGTCCGCCGAACGGCGGATTCCCGGACGCGGGTTGGATTCCCGCCGCCTCCACCACGACCGCGCGAATCGCGCATCGAAACCCTGCAGTCAGTCCGCACCAGCAGCTGCGGACGCCACTTGTGCCGGGCGCTACAGGAGGCAAGCTCCTGGCCGACGAAGAACCCTGAAGGATCGGAGGGTGAGAAGGAAAGGGATGAGCTCATGCTGAGGCTGGCCCCGTGTGGAAATGACTGCAACCTGTGCCCTCGATGCATAGCCACCCGAGCGGGCGATGCGGAGCGGCTGAGAGAAGTGGCAGAGCTGTGGCTCAGAATGGGCTTGCGAGACAGTTTGCCCTCCGCAGAGGAGATGGCCTGCCATGGCTGTTCCTCCGCGACATGGTGTCGCCACGGCATACGGGAATGTGCCCTGGAGAAAGGCGTGGACAATTGCGGGCAGTGTCAGGAGTACCCTTGTCGGAGAGTGCAGACCGCCTTCCGGCGGGCAGCTTGGTATGCAAGGAACGCCAGGCAAAGATGCTCGAACGAGGAGTACGGAGTTCTTGAACGGGCTTTCTTCTCGAAGAGGCAGAACTTGGAGGGAGCTCGAAAGGAATGGCGATCTCGGACCGGAGGTGAGCCCTCCGGCACGTAGTTCGAGGACGGTCACGGGAATCCCCGGACGCCTTGGCGGCTTGCTGCCGATGCAAGCCTTGCTTCAACGGATGTGATCTCTACTGGCCGGAATGCCCTGGCATCGCAATCCGGGGCTTCGTCCACTTCCCCTCTATCTCGATGCCCGACAAGTTCTTGTGCGGCTTCATACCCGCGCCTTGGAGCGTTGTGGCTACTGGGGCGGCTGCCAAGGGCTGCAGCGCTGGGGCACCTGAATGGGCGCGGGTCGGCTTCACTGGCAGGTTGAAGTCCACTTGCTCCTCAGGGCAGTGCGCCCAGCTTTTCGATGGCAGAAACCTTCTCTGTCCGAAATGCTCTCCCATCGAAATCCGAATTCCCGTCATTTCGATTTCAGGTCAGTTTCCTCTTCCGAAGTGACCTGGCATCGAAAACCGCCACCTCGTCCGCATCCCCATCGTTTCGACTTGTGGTGAGCGTTTACCCTGAGTTAGAGCGAAGTCACGGGAGCAGTCCGCCGGATGGCGGACTGCTCCCCTACAACCTTCATGTTCATGAGCCGACCAGGGTGTGGGCGGCCAGCAGCGCAAGGGCGCTTCCCCGTCTTGTCGAATGACCTCAGATGGGATGGGCGCTGCGCAGCAACTGCAGGGTGCAATGGGGCGACCCGCTGTGACGTGGAGAAGTCTGCTGGCGGGGACGCTCGGCTCGGCTGCGATCGGCCTTGGCGACCCCTACGGCATCAACGTCGTGCGCGGCTCCTACATGGCGCTCGACTTCAGCACAGCGGGCGCTGTTTTCTTGCTGTTCATCCTCGTTTTCTTCATCAATCGCGCACTTGCCCGCATTCGCCCGGGCTGGGAACTGTCACGCCCGGAACTGATCACTGCTTACATCATGATGGTCTGCGCCTGCGCCGTCTCGACGATGGGCCTCGCATCGCAACTCTTGCCCATCATCACCGCTCCCTACTACTACGCCACCCCGGGCAACCAGTGGGCGAGCCTGATACAGCCTAACATCAACCCCGCTCTCGCCCCGCAGGGCGAGCAGGCGATTCGCGCTTTTTACGAGGCCCTACCCGCGGGAGCGGCGATCCCCTGGCACGCCTGGCTGCGCCCATTGGCAGCCTGGGCGCCGTTTCTGCTCGCCCTCTACGTGGTGATGATCTGCATGGCAGTCTTGCTGCGCAAGCAGTGGGCTGATCGAGAGCGGCTGAATTACCCGCTCACCCAGGTGCCCCTCGCGATGGTGCAGCCAGCGACCCCCGGCGCGCGGCCGTTCTTTCGCAACCCCCTGATGTGGATCGGGTTCGGCCTGCCGTTTGTCATCGGGACAGTAAGCGCGCTGCACCACTATTTCCCCGCTGTTCCGCTGATTGACGTGGTGCGCGAGTTCGGCATCATACGGGAGCCGTCGAAGATTATCATCCGGCTCAGTTTCGCTATGGCCGGATTCTTTTATCTCGTAAACCTGGACGTTCTTTTCAGCCTCTGGTTTTTCAGCCTCATCTTCCAGTCCGCCTCGTGGGGCATGAACTACTTCGGCCACCGCTGGGAAGAGGACTTGGGGATCTATGGCGCGGTTGATCCATTCTTCAAGCACCTGGGAATGGGCGCCATGATATGCCTGGTGGCATTCGGCTTATGGATGGCCAGGGGACACCTGGGCGCGGTGGCGCGCCGGGCTCTCGGCCGACCTGGGGGAGCAGACGATTCGAGGGAAGTACTTTCCTACCGCAGCGCCTTCTGGTGTATGATCGCCGGCCTGGCGGTCATGGCCGTGTGGCTGCACTGGTCCGGAATGCCATCGAGCATGCTGCTGCCTTTTCTGGCAGCAGCATTCGTGCTTTTCGTCGGCCTAACGCGCGTTGTCGTCGAGACAGGGCTGGCAGAAGCGGTGGCGGCGAATATCGCTCCCGGCGCTGTGGTCTCCTGGTTCGGAACGTATGCCTTCGGGCCGCAGGGGCTGACGGCGCTTGGGCTGTCGTATGTGTGGTGCTCGGACATACGGACCTATGTCCTGGCATCCGCGGCTCACGGTTTGAGGCTGGCCGACTTTGCGGGCGAGAACAAGCGCGGGCTTTTCGGCGCGATGCTGCTGGGGATACTCGTCGCGGCGGGCTGCGCAATCTGGATTACGCTGGTGCTCGCATACAGGCACGGCGCAGTAACCCTGGACCAGTGGTTCATGGTTGAAGGCCCTCAGTGGCCGTATCGGTGGGTGGAGAACAAGATCAGAGACCCCAGCATCGCGCACCAGGGCGGACGGCTGGTTGCCGCGATCGGGGCCGCGGTAATGCTCGCGATGATGCTGATGCGCACGTTTTACTCGTGGTGGCCGCTGCATCCGGTGGGGTTTGCTGTCGGGGCGGTGTGGATCATGGATCACCTCTGGTTCACCTGCGCGCTGATATGGCTCATCAAATGGCTGATCGTGCGATGGGGAGGCCTGAGAACTTACGCATTGCTGCGGCCATTTTTCCTTGGCTTGATACTGGGGCAGTTTCTCTGCGCAGGGGCGTGGCTGATCATTGACGCGATGACTGGTATGCGCAAGAACATGGTCTTCTGGATCTGACCGGCGGCTTGGCCTGAAAATTGCTGCCGGGAATCATAGGGCAATGAAACGCGAGCGGCACGGCGACTCCCTGATCGCGCTCAGGATAGGGTTCTACGGCGGCCTGGTGGTCTGTGTTTTCGACGCTGTCGGGCAGCCGCCGAGCCTGGCTGCTATCGCCCTGGGGTCGTGCTTGATTGCCATCGGCGTCGCTCTTCGCATCTGGGCGCAGGTGACGCTCGGCCCGGCGTGGAGCATCAGAGTTCGCATCGCGCCTGATCATCCGCTGGTTACTGCTGGCCCCTACCGTTTCGTGCGCCACCCCGCGTATCTTGCTCTTGTGCTCTTCTACCTGGGCGTGGCTGCCGCGTTCCAAAGTGTGAGCGGGCTGATGGTTTTCGCGCTGGGCCTGGCCCCCGCGCTGGCCCACAGAATGGCCGTGGAAGAGGCCGCCCTGGCCTCCCACTTCGGAAACCAATTCCTGCACTACGCCACCGCCACCAAGAGGCTCCTGCCTTTCATCTTCTAACAGCATCGTTGCCACTAGGCGAAACAGAGATCTCGCTCGGCTCCCGCTCGCGGCGCAGCATCGGGAGGTGCAGGCACCAGGGCGCAGAACTGCCGGAGTATGAGATCGGCCTCGCCGAAGAAACGCGCGAACGAACTGGACGGGAAGACCTGGACGCGGTATTCGATCAGCGTCTGGGACGACATTCGCAAGACGCCCAAGGAACTGCGCCTCAAGCACCCCGCCCTTTTCCCGGTCGCGCTGGTGCGCCGCTTGATCCATTGCTTCACGAACTCCGATGACCGCCTGGTTTTCGATCCCTTCGTCGGCGCTGGCTCGACCGTTATCGCCGCGGCGCTGGAGGGGAAGTCAGGCATCGGCCTGGATATATCGCGCGAGTTTTGCGATCTCGCGCGAGGGCGCTTGGCGGCGCTGGCTCCGAAAGGCGACGGCCGCATTATCCGGGCCGATGCGGGCGAACTGCTCGACCATGTTCCTGCACATTCGGCCGATTTCATGGTTACGTCTCCGCCCTACTGGGACATCCTCACTCGTCGCCGCACAGCAGACCGCAAGACCATCCGCAATTATGGCAGCAGGTCAAACGACCTGGGCAGAATAGAGGAGTACGGCGACTTCTTGAAGGCGCTGGCCGCAGTGTTCCGCCAGTGCTTTGCTGCGCTGCGGCCAGGGAAATATGCGGTTGTAATCGTGATGGACTTACGAAAGAAGGACTGCTTCTTCGCCTATCATTCCGACATCACGCGCATCATGCAGCAGGCGGGATTCGTCCTCGACGACATCATCATCTGGGACCGGCGGCAGGAGTATAACAACCTGCGCCCTCTCGGTTACCCGCACGTGTTCCGCGTGAACAAGGTGCACGAATTCATCCTGATCTTCCAGAAACCGGCCCGGCCCGATCAACGCCGCACACGCTGAAGGGCGCGGCTCCGACGCAGCCCGATCGCCAATACCTTGTAGATGGATAGTTCGGGCAGGGTGACATCGAGGCGTCCGGCGGCCTGAGAGAATTGCAGAGATTTCGGCGCCGCCTCATGCTCCAGGGCCTCGACTGATGAGACCCGCCAGCCTGATGGAAGCGGCAGGCTGAAACGAAGATTCCGGGCAGCGACCGGCGGGCCGGATTGCCCGACTCCGCGAATCGGAACATTGTAGTTCAGCACGTGCGCGACGAGCAGTCCTTCGTTCTTGCCCTCTTTGACGAATGCGCTGACGCGAACCGCGGCAGGCGCGCGAGGGCCTGCGGCAGCCAGGTCGTCGCCTGCAAGCGATCGCAGGAGACGCAGCAGCGGGCTGGGTTTTCGCCTATCGGCAGGTTTCGCATCAGCGCGCGCCATCACGACCTTGATGTCGTTGGCTTCCTCTTCCGTCAGATCGAAGAGTTCGAACGAACGGGGCGGCACGAGCGCGTCGAGATCATTCACCAGGGCGCAGAATCCCTTGCCCACCGAGATGATGGACGCCTGGCCTTGCTTCTTCGAGACCGGGCCCCAGGACGCGAATGCGTCCTGAGTGCGCCGAACTCCCAGTTCATCCGAGCCCGCGCACTTTCCGGCGACGACCAGAATGCCGCCCGAGCGCACGTAGTCGCGCAGCATCTTGATACGCTCGTCGCTGAGGTAACGCGCTGCCGGAACGATGACGGCGCGAAACCGCCGCAGCGCGGCCGGCGTGAAGTCCTGCTCCACAACGAGGTCGAAGAGCACGTGCTCATCGGAAAGATGCCGCCGGATGCGATACACGGCGCGCAGGTGGTCCAGGTTGTCCCAGTATAACTCATCGTAAATGAAGCAAACGCCCACCTGGGACCAGGGGCGCAGCCCTTCGAACAGTTCGCGGTTCTCCCGCCAGAAAGAGCGATACTGCGTGCGCACTTCGGGGCAGTTGTAATTGCCCTGTATCAGGCAGCCTGCGCCTCCAGCGCCGGCCTCTGCCATTGAAAGCGCGATTCCGTCGCGGTCGTGCGCGTGATACAGCAGCATCCCGCCCAGAATGCCGCTGGCGAAAGCGAACTTGTACTGCAGAATGTAATCTGAAACAGTATCGGCCCCGAAACGGCCGGGCTGCTGCATTTCCTCGAACATCAACCATTTGCAGGTCTGCGCCCATCGCCCGACGTCCTTGCTGTCGCCTATTCTCATGCGCACGCCGTCAACGTTCGCGAATGGCGAAAGGTTCGGAAGCAGAAAGAAGCCGGGCCTTATCCTCTCGCCTTCTTTCTCCAGAATGGCGAAGAGGCGCGCCATGCTCCACGCGCGGAAGCGCTGGGTCTCGACCCAGAGCAAGCCCTCGCCTTTCTTCCCAAGTCGAATCTGCCTGGCGGATGAGAACCCGAACAGGCGCTTCATGTCTGCGGCCGAGTAGCGCTGCGGCAGATACTTCGCGAAAAGGGCGCGGCAGCACTCGTTGAAGCAGTACAGCGAATTGACATCCGAGAAAACGCCGTCATAGCCGCAGCGCGCGATCGTGCGCACCACGGCCTTCAGGAACCGCTGCCACTCGGGGTGATTGGTGCACGGCTCATAGACCTTGAGATCGTCCTTTCCAGGATGTCTGGGCCCGGGGCCATGCTGCATCCAGGTGATCGGGTCTGCCGCCGGCTTCTTGCCGAACCCGAAGCGGCTGTATTCCTGCCAGTGATCGTAGAACTCCCAGAATCCGGTGCGCTTGTGGTGGTCGCCGAAGAGGAACATGCTGCAAATATACGGCATCACGATTTCCGCCCCGGCGCGGTGAAGCGATTCGACGTAGCGCGCGATGCGCCCCATCTCGGCATCGCATTCCTTCGGCGACAGACGCCTGAAGAAGAAGGGATCGGCCCCCGGGCCTGGCCCGAACATGCTCTTGAAAACCACATCGTGCCCGACGTGGAGGATATCGGGCGGGCCGGCCCTCACCGTCTGCAAGTAGCCGGGGTTGTCCACATGATTCGTGGAGTAGTCAATCAGATAGACTACCGGCAACGAAGTCTTCTGCATCCGCCTTCGGCCTGGAACTTCCGCCATGCTGTGCGCTCCTTGAACGTCGCTCTCCGGCTAGAATTGTGCTCTGATGATTCTCCGACCTTGGCGTTACTCCTGTTGCAGCGGGGTAAACTTGACCTGCGGAGTCCGCCAGGGTATTATGCCCTGCGCAGAAACGTAGGGGCGGCCCTCCGTGGCCGCCCGGCTGGTGCAGACAGGTTCCGTTCCGAAATGAAGCCGATAGAAGAAAAAGCGCCGCCCGGCGCGCGCATTCTGCGCTGGGTGACGGGGCCGCTTGAGAATAACGTTTACCTGGTCGCCGACGACCAGGGCAACGCAGCCATCATTGACCCCGGAATTGACAGCGAGCAAGTGCTGGGCTGGACGCGCCAGAACCGTTTCAAACTGGCCTGGATTCTGATCACGCACGGCCACTTCGATCACCTGTTTCGCGCCGCTTTTTTCGCGCGCGCCACGGGAGCGGGCATCGCAATCGCCGAGGCGGACGTGATCCTGTTGATGCACATGAAGGAGGCCGCAGCGCTCTGGGGCTTCCGCGCCGATGACGAGGCCAAGCAGCCGGACCGGCTGCTGAAGGACAGGGACGAGATCAAGGTAGGCTCGCTCACTGTTCGCGTGATCGCCACGCCTGGCCACAGCCCGGGCAGCGTCTGCTTCCTGCTGGACGGCTTTCTGTTCGGCGGCGACACTGTTTTCGCGGGATCAGTCGGCAGGACCGACTTGCCAGGCTCATCGCAAGAGGCTCTGATGTCCTCCCTTCGCGAAAGGCTGCTGTCCCTGCCCGACGAGACGGTCATCTACCCCGGCCACGGGCCCCCCACCACCGTCGCAGAAGAGAAGCGCTCCAACCCCTTCCTCGTCGGCTGTTAGCGCAACAGATGTGGCACAGCCGCCGACGCGCCATAGCCGCTAGGAACTCTGCCGAGCCTACTCCGCCGAAGCAGCTTCGGCTGCGAAGGCTGGAAGCGGCTAGGTCTCTCCGCGAAGGCGTATGGAGACGCCGCGCGGTCTGCCGGGCGGAGGGGGTTTACTTCACAGGATGTTTTCGAGGCCGACGACTAGGCCCTTCAAAGACTTGGCTTTGCGGATGGCGACCAGCATTCCCGGCATGAACGATTCGCGGCTGGTCGAGTCGTGGCGGATGGTGAGCGTCTGCCCCGGTCCGCCGAAAATCACCTCCTGGTGCGCAACGAACCCCGGCAAGCGCACGCTGTGGACTCTTATTGCTCCGACTCCCTGCCCGCGGGCGTGCTGGTCGCCGGGGCCCGCGCGCAAGGCTTCGTTGGCAGCCTGCATTAGTTCAGCGGTTCGCAAAGCCGTCCCCGACGGCGCGTCGCGTTTCTGGTCGTGGTGCAGTTCGATTATCTCGGCGTGCGGAAGGTGCTTTGCCGCTTCGCACGCGAATTTGATCATCAGCACCGCGCCGATCGAAAAGTTCGGCGCTATCAGCGTGCCCACCGAATGCTGGCGGCACAGCGCTTCGATCTCGTGCAGGTCTGAACTGCTCAAGCCAGTCGTTCCCACGACGGCAGCAATCCCGCGCTTCAGCGCGGCGCGCACATTCGCCATCGCGGCGGCTGCAACTGTGAAATCAACCAGCACATCGGGGTTGCCCCGGGCAAGTTCCGATTCTGCGTCTGCGGCGATCGGGACGTTCAACGCCGACAAGCCAGCGGCCAGGCCCGCGTCCTGTCCCGCTGCAGCGGGATCAATAGCCGCAACAAGTGTCATGTCCTGCTGCGACGAGATGGCCCGCACTGCCTCGCGACCCATCTTACCTGCAGCACCCGCAACGGCCACGCGGATCTGTTCCATCGCCCGCGCCCTCCTTTCCTGAACAACAGCGGCGGATCGCTTCCCGCGTCCGCATTACAGCCTATCCGAACAACACCCTGTGCTGTCACCCTGAGTCCCGACGCAGTCGGGACGAAGGGTCTCACAAGACCGCGTACTGTAACGCCGCATGGTGCGCTCACAATGAGATTCTTCGCTTCGCTCAGAATGACACTCTCACTGTGCTCGGGCTTTCTGGGATAGCCTCTTGGCCGCTATGCTCCCAACCTCCTGCGGATTGTGTCCGCCCGCAAGCCTGGAACTTGATGCAGGCACACCAGGTTGCTGTGCCGAAGAAGCCCCCGACACACAGAGTCGCCGCAGGGACCCAAATGAGCAGATGTCGGAGAACTGTCAGCAATGCCGCCTTGGCTGCCGTCTTTCTGGCTGCCGCAGCCGCGCCCGCAGCCGCGCAAGCGGGATGGGGCCTGGTGCGGACAATCGGAACAGGCACTGATGAGGTAACCGTCCTGTACGTCGCCGGCACTCCTTACCAGATGGGTTGGTGGCATGGCAACCTGCTGCAAGCCAAGGTGCAGGCGAACGTGGCAAGCATCCTGGGCAGCCCCGACTTCGCGCCCATAACAGAGGCGCAGTGGGATGCCGTAATCGCGCTGATGTGGCCCCACGTCCCGGCGGAATACGACCAGGAGATCCACGGGCTGGCTGATGGCTCCGCAGTCGCATACCGGGACCTCCAGAAAATGCATGTTGCGCCCGACATTTCCGAATACCACTGCTCGAACTTCTGCGCATTCGGCACCGCAACCGCCGGCGCGCACATGATCCAGATGCGCATCCTCGACTGGAGCATGGACACCGGCATCCAGGACAATCCGTTGATCACGACTTACCATCCACAGGGCGGCGTCCGCCATGCGACAGTGGGGTTTGCGGGTTTTGTCGGCTCCGTTACCGGGATCAACGAACATCACGTGGCGATCGGCGAGATGGGCGATAGTTTCGGCTGGGAGCACGAGACGCTCGACGGCGAGCCCTTGGTTTTCCTCATGCGCGAGGTTCTGGCGCGCGCGCACTCCTACGCTGAGGCTTACCCGATCATGCAGGCGGCGCAGCGAACCTCCTCGCTGTGGTATGTGATCGGCGACAGTGCATCGCCGAATGCGGGCATCTTCCAGACGGCGATGGACATCTTCGAGGTGTGGGGGCCAGGCCAACCCGTCGGCTCTTATCCCGCTGTGGCCGACTGCGTGTATGGCGGGCATTATATGGCTAAACTTTACAACGATCTGACTACCAACTTTGGGGTGATTGACCCGGGGATAGCGCAGCAAATCGTGCGCAACAACGCGATGCCTGAGGACAATCTGCTGGATGTTGTTTATGACGTTTCCGGACTGCAACTGTGGGCTGCATACGCAGAAGGGCCCAATGACGCGAAGGACCAGGGCTTCGTCCCGTTCGACTTCAGCCGGCGCATTCACACCCTCGATGATGTTACTCCTGCATCGTCGCAATGGCCCTATGTCGAGGCTCTGGTGCGCGAGCAGATAACAGGGGGCTGTTCGGGCGCGCCGCCGCTGTTCTGTCCCGCTGCGAACGTAACCCGCGCTCAGATGGCGAAGTTCCTTTGCATCGCAGCAGGCAAGCAACCGCTCGATCCCGCCGCTCCGACCTTCGCCGACGTGCCCAAAGTCCATTGGGCCTACGGATACATCGAGCGCCTGGCAGATGCGGCCTCGTGGGGCGGCACTCCGCCAACCGGAGGCTGCGGCGCGGCCGGAACGACCAGGTACTTCTGCCCCAACGAATCAGTGACGCGCGAGCAAATGGCAAAGTTCCTCTGCCTCGCGGCAGGCGAATCGCTAATGCCTTCGTGCTCGGGCGTATTCGCTGATGTCTGGTCGGGCAGTTGGGCCTGTCCTTACATCGAGCGCCTGACCGACGCGGATTCGTGGCCCGGAGGCGTTGCGGTTACAAGCGGCTGCGCCTGCCCTCCCGGCTATCTGCCGGGCGCCGGGTGCTACTGCCCCAAATCGCCCGTAACAAGAGGGCAGATGGCCGTGTTCCTAGTCCGCGCCTTCGGCATGCCCCTGTAGGGGCAGCCCTCTGCCTGCCCCGTCCACCGCTACGTTTCGATGACGATAAAGACAGCCTCGCAAGGGCCGAGGGAGATATTGATCGAGCCGCCGCTCTCATCCACTGGCTCGACGCTGCCGGTCAGCGGGCGCCAGAAAGAGGCGCGTCCCTGCGCGCGCAAGGTCGCCGAGAACCGCACCGGCGATGCGCTTGTGTTGGTCAGGAAGTAGATGTCGCTGCCGCGCTCGCGGCGGTGATTCACGAGCACGCTTGGCGTCGCCGGATCGAGCAGCACATCGGGTTGGACGCGCTGCCGGATTGCCGCGATAAGTTGCGCGATGTCGGGCGCGATTACGCCACCGGCACGTTTGAGAGTCGTAGCCGCGCGCCTCAGGTCCGCGTCCTTGCCTCGCTCGGCGGCTTCGGACGATAGTTGCTCAAGCGCGATAACATGCCCGCCCGAGCGCTGGAATTCGAGTATGCGCTGCAGCGTCTGCTCCTTGATCACCAGCATCGGCGGCAGCACAAGCGCGCGATAGCGCTCTCCCGCCAGCGTGAGCGCCCCGCGCCTGATCTGCGCCCGCTGCAGAGCCTGGTCGTCCACAATGTCGAAGTCGGCCTGGTTCTGCAGCAAAGCGCGCGCAAGGTCGCCGAACGACTGCTCCGCGTGCTGGATCACAGGATGCTGGGCTTTCAATTCCCACATCGGCGCATTCGTGGGCGCGAAGTGGGCCTGGATCGTCGTGATCGGGTAGAAGAGGGCGACATCGCAGACGTGCTTGCCCCGATCCAGCATCACGCCCAGCCTCCCAACGTAATCGTTGTAGGCGCGATAGGAAACCTGCGCAGGCTTCTCGCCCCGCAGCCACGCGACATCGGAGTCATGCGAATACGCCGACCACGGGTAGTATGACGTGATGATGTTCACGCCGAGCGCATACTGAAGCCCCGCCGTTCCCATCATCTCTTCCAGGGTCGCGGACCCTCCGGGCGTGCGCTCGATGTAGTCCGACGTCTCGCTCATCACGTTCTTTCGTCCATAATGGTGTGCCGCTGAACTGACGAACTTCGGCGTCAGGAACCCGTCGCCGGCCATGAGGTTTTCGGGCTTGGATGAAAGAATGTCAATGCCGGGCAGGTCGAAGTGGCGCATCTGGCGGTAAAGGTCCCCCTCGAACCACACGTGCCAGTAGAGCCTTTCCTCGCACAGGATGTGCCCGCTGGCCTTGGTCCGATTGCGGCGGCACCAGTTCCGAATCGGCATGAAGAACGCCTGCGCAACCCTATCAGCGATGAAGTCCCAGAACTCGCAGCGGGCTTTCCGCGATTCGATACCGAAGTCCAAGAACAGAGCGGGGAGCAGCGGCAGCAAGTCGCGGCCTGTCGCTTTCCTGAATGCCTCTGGCAGGCCCGGTTCCCACGGCAGGGCAGCCAGGCGCTTGCCTGTCTGGTCGGGCCGGTGATAGGCGACCGTCAGCGACGGCTCATCGGTAAATACTGCCTCGACACTCGTTCCCTTCGGCAGGCGGCGCGCATATTCGCGATGCGTCAGTCCGATGAATCGCTCGGTTGCCTGCCTCACGAGCAGGTTGACATACGGGCGCGACTTATACACGTTTGCATCCGGGTGGGTATCCTTGAACATGAACTGCTGCGCGAATGCACACACGAGGACATCGCCGCGGGCGCGCCACTCGATCCGGTCGCCATCGCGCACTGCAATCGGCGCCGCTCCTCGCAGCCTGGGCTTGCCGTCACGCACAGGCAAAGCAGTCGCATGAACCCAGCGGCCAGCCCCCTCCGGCAGGGCAATGCTCACCGATTCTCCGTCTCGCGCCTCGGCGCTAACGCAAACAAGACCCGTTGACTGCCATTCAGGGTGCCCTTCAAGCACAAGGTCTCCGGCTGCGCCGCTGGGATAGCCCTCCTCATCGTACAGCCAGATGCGCAGGCCTCGCTTTTTCGCCTCCTCGATTCCGACGCCAAAGATTCTCCACTGGGCCTCATCGCGCAGGTAGTTCGTCCAGCCGACATTGGTTACGATCCCGCCGCACCCCACCTCAATGAGCCGATCCAGTCTGGCCCCGATCGAATCGCGATCCCGCCCCATATGATCGAATCCATGAATGATCTGCAGCAGCCTGAACTCCTTCGTCGGATCGCGGAACAACCTCTCCAACCGCATCTCATCACTCCCCGCCGCCGGCATCGCCACCGCCAGCACAGCCAGTATCACCACATACGCCCGCATCATCTCACCGCCCCAGATTCGCATGCGCACACGCATCTCCCTTCCGTGACAGACCCTCCAGGGCGGGCGTGCCCACGCCCGCCGACAGCGCTTCGGGCACCGGCTCCTGCCGGTGCCCGAATGCCAACTAGCGACGACGCCCCAAGGTGGAGCGGATCATCCGGCCCCAGTCATTTGGAACGGTACACGTGGGCCTCGTACACGCTCCAGCATTCGGGGGAGTTGTGCGCCGTCTGTTCCAGCATCACACATCGAGCGGACACAGGCTTCCACCAGGCTTCCATGTAGCGGTTCGGCTGCCAGTGCCACTCGGCCGCGCGCTTCCACCGCTGGCCATCTCTCGAAACGGAGACAACGCAGTGGCGGGGCGCGTCGTTCTGGTAGATTGATTCTCCGCCCGCGTCGTCGTCCAGCCATATACCGGCGAGACGATCCACTTGCCCGCCCAGATCAATGCGCAGCCACATTCCGGGGGCCTGACCGCTTCCGATGGTGCACCATCGCGTGCGCCTGTCGCCGTCAATGGCATATCGGGGATCAAGCTTGTCGTGGCTCGCTTTCGCGGACCAGCCGTCGTGAGGCACCTCGATCAGACCGCTGGAAATTGGCGGCCTTGCCTTTGGCACCTGGGGTCGTTCGATGCCCGCGGAGGCTGTTGCGCGGTGCGTTTCGCTGATGGATGGCATGGCGGCAGTGAGCGCATACCACTTGAGGGCTTCTTTACGGCGGCCCATGTAGTCCAGCGTCCAGGCCATCGTGAGCGACAGCCAGGGGTCGGGCCTGGCGGATTTCCAGAGCGTTCGCAGCAACTTGAGCGCCTGACGGCAGTCGCCATCGCGCGAGAGTTTTCGCGCCAGCAGCCAGGATGCGAGGCGGTAATCGGGGTCGGCTTGGACTGCCTGTTCCAGTTTGCGGCGGCAGAGAGACCAGTCATGGAAAGGGTTCTCGCCGTGAACGACTGCGAGCCCCTCGCTGAGCAAACGGCGAGCGATCTCGCTGCAAGACTGAGCGGAGGCGGCAGTTGGACTGACAAGGTGCTGCAGGGCAGCAACCTTGCGCGCTGACGTGCGTGCTCGGTGCAGGCGCGTGCGGAAGGCGCCGGGGGTCAAGCCCATCACTCGCGCTGAGCAGGCGGCGTCGAGGCCCAGCACATGGTGGAGATAGATGGGCTGCCGAACGGCTGGAGGAAGTTGATCGAGAAGGTCGCGCACGCGCTGGTCGTGGTCGCGGTTGTGCGACAAGTCCTCCACCAGGTGCATGGCAGCGGACAGGGCCCGCTCCCGATCCCGCAGTTCCATCAAGGACACCCTCTGCGCGATCCGGCGCAGCCAGCAGGCGAACCTGGCGGGATTGCGAAGCCTGGGCAGGTTGAGATACGCGCGCAGGAAAGTCTCCTGGACGACGTCATCTTCGGCGGCACCGACGCCGTGGCGGCGCGCTTCACCCCGCACCATCGCCAGGTGCTGATCGAACAGCGCATCGAAGGCGCCCTTGTCCCCTTCGAGCGCCCGCCCGACGAGCGACTGGTCTCGATCGCCTTGTGAGAGCATGGATCCTGATTCAGTGCAGGGGCGCCCGCGGGGCGTGACAGTGACAGAATATGAGAGCGTCACGCCCCGCAGAAGCCCCATGCTTCTGCGCTATCTTGCTGGCTGCTCGGCCAGCAGTCAAACCCGATCGCCCTACTTCGAACAGAAAACGTGGACCTCGTAGATGGTCCAGCACTCAGGCTTGTTGGAGGCCTTCTGCTCGAGCCTGATGATGC
>Ga0315296_10001416_pt1 | contig 20949 bp, 22 predicted proteins | sample YL17G14_18_MG_FD_203921 | JGI IMG/M metagenome (GOLD analysis project Ga0315296, IMG submission 203921) | Sediment microbial communities from Yellowstone Lake, YNP, Wyoming, USA - YL17G14_18 | ecosystem: Environmental > Aquatic > Freshwater > Lake > Sediment | place: USA: Wyoming | collected...
GCGATATTTTCATTCTTAAGTTCTTCTTCACCCTTTGCTCGAAGATGCTTCATTATCTTGTGCTGAATTCGCTCAAACACTTGTTTCAAGACGACCGGATTGAGTCGTTGATACTGAATCTTGAGAAACGCTTTATCCTCCGCTGAGGCATACGACGATTCCAAAACCCGCTGATAAGGGGTTCGGGCGCAATCGTAGCGCTTCGTCACCTGGCTCCCACGGCGAATCTTCTCCTTGAGCTTCATGATGGGCTGAAAGAAGTTAGTGTAAAACCTTAAACTGCTATAGAGTTCATTCAGGAGACGTAGCTCGTGGTCAGTTTGGTAACGATAGTAACCGACCGCACGCCGGACCACCGAGTAATTCTTCTGTTCTACATAGCAGTTATCGTTCTTACGATAGGGGCGGCTGCGCGTAAAGGTGAGTTTCTCCTGTTGGCAATAACGGAATAACTCGTCATTGATGAATTCGGTGCCATTATCCGAATGAATGCCCAGTAAAGGAAACGGAAGATGAGTGCGAATCTCCTTTAATGCCGCAAATACATGCACCTCCGCCTTATTCTTCACTGCCTGGATTTCGGTCCAACCAGTACCGACATCAGTGACATCTAAGGTCTGACAATACTCGCCGCCCGATTCGGGCCGTCGTGGGATACCAAGTCAAGCGCGACAAAACCAGGACGCCCGATTCGGGTCAGCAAAAGTCCGAATCGGTATCTGGTTCAATAAGAGTGTTCCAGGTTTAGTTCGGGCACGCCCTTTTAACCGATACCGTGTCTTCTCTTTAGCCAACAATCGGTCAATTGTCGCCGCACTGACCCTTAGCAGTTTCTCTTTAGTTACATTATCGATGACTAACTCTTCGTGCTGGATAAGTATAGGTATTATTTCGGGCAGGTACGGCGCAAGACGCTTACCGCAGATACAATCACAGATCGACCAGATTTGCTTAAGAGCAACTAATACTTTTTCATCGTAAATTCGTGTTTTGCTCCTTTTGGTCTTGTGTCTTTTGTCTTCGATTGGGATAAGGACATTAGAATTATTTGGGGGTATTATTAGCTTTCGATTCCAATTCCTTAAGACGAATGAGGCATAGCATCGGTTATAACCGGTCAGAACGACCAATTCGTCCAGTATCTTTCCTTTTTCCTTCTTCTTTACCCGATTATAGCGTTTTGCCACTTCTTTGGTTACTGCTTTCTTTTCACGCATAGTTAAAGCCATGTGACCGCCTCCTTATCAAAAAGCAGTCAGATTATACCTCCTTTCGAATAGATTTTTTACGTGAGGCAACGATACCATTTCGAATAGATTTTTGATGAGGCAATTCGAAGGGTTGACATCCTTTGGCTACTGCAATATAATTCCAATTAAAATGAGAATTGGGATACCGCGTGCCTTATTGTATTTTCGATACGGCAGATTCTGGCTACGATTTTTCCAAGAACTCGGGATAGAAGTTGTTATATCTCCTAAAACGGATAAATCAATATTAGAAAAGGGTTTGGGAAAAATTTCGAGCGAGGTCTGCCTGCCCATTAAGGTGATTTGTGGTCACCTCGATGAGTTAATAAATAAGGTTGACCATATTTTCTTGCCCCGGTTGGTTTCGCTTCAAGACAACCTTTATGCCTGCCCCAAAATGATTGGTATTGTGGATGTGGCACGCTTAGAATTTTCTGATTCCTGTTCAATTCTCTCGCCAAAAATCAAAAACGGGTTTTTCCTGCCCCATTTCCTAACCGGACTTAGATTAACCCAAAATCCGATAAAATCTTTTATTGCTTATCAACGAGCCAAGCCAGAACTTAAAAGGATTAAAACCTTTCCCGAATTCCCCTCGGGTCAGCCCAAAATCGCCTTAATCAGTCATTTTTATAATCTTGAGGATGATTTTATTTCCCATGATATAATCGACACTTTTAAAAAGAACGGATTTCTTATCTACACTAAAGAAAACTTGCCCAATTCGATTTTGCAAAATTCTGAAGGATTTGCGGATAAGATTCGCTGGGTTTATGAGCGAGAACTTTACAATGCCTGTAATTATTATTTAGACAAAGTTGACGGTATCTGCACAATCATTTCTTTTGGGTGTGGCCCAGATTCGTTAATTGCCGAAGTGATGCTGGAAAAAGCAAGAGTGCTTAATACGCCATTTTTGCAATTAATTATTGATGAACATACTGGTCAGGCTGGGCTAATCACCCGACTTGAGGCTTTCATCGAGTTGATAAAAAGGCGGATTAGAACGCATCAATAAAAAATTAAGTCGATTAAGATGAAAGCAACATTTCCCAATCTCGGCTATGATACTTTAGCGCTAAAAACCTTTGTCGAAAAACTTGGTGCTTCAGTTATCCTGCCGCCCGCTACTACCAAACGGACATTAGAGACCGGCGTCAAACTTTCTCCGGAATTGGTCTGCTTGCCATTTAAAATCACCTTAGGTAATTTTATCGAAGCGCTGGATAATGGCGCCGATTCCCTATTTATGGCGGCAGGAGCTCGTAAGTGTCGTTTTGGTTATTATCATTATCTCCAGGGGACGATTCTAAAAAATAATTTTTCTAATTTTCAATTATATCCAGTAAGCCAATATACACCTTATCAATTTGTCTTTGAAAAAATACCAGGCATCTTTTCGGTTTCGCCCACCAAGGTCATCCATGCCTTATTAATGCTTTTAGCTAAAAGTGAACTAATAGAAACTTTCCGGGCAAAATTACGATTGGTAAGAGCGGTTGATTTTGAACAAGCCGCAAAATTTGAAAAACAAGGAATAGGGGTAATTGAAGCGGCGAATAATATATCTGAGATACGCCGAGCCCGAAGAATATTCAAGAGTTATCCGACAAATGGTAAGCACCCCGAAATTAAACTAGGCTTAGTAGGAGAAATTTACGTTATGATTGAGCCATTTGCCAATCAAGAAATTGAGAAGGAATTGGGCAGGCTGGGTGCTTTAGTTATTAGCAAGCGGAGTCTGTTTGGGCATCTTAAGCACCTACTAAAGATTGACTGGGGTTCTTATCGGTCGGCCAGCCTGGCGTATCGTTACCTGAGAGAGTCTCCCGGCGGCGAAGCGATCAAAACCGTGGCTGAAGCGGTCCAATTTGCCAAACAAGGCGTAGACGGCATTGTTCACATATACCCCTTCACCTGTATGCCAGAGAATATCGCTTTATCGGCACTTGAAAAAATCAGCGAAGATTACGGTATCCCAATTTTATCGCTATCTTTTGATGAACACACTTCGAGAACCGGATTTTTAACCCGACTCGAAGCATTTGTTGATTTGGTAAAAAGGCGAAAGCATGAGCGTAACCGATAAAACTAGCTATCTCGGTGTCGATGTTGGGTCGATTTCGACCAAAGGTGTGGTAATTGACCAAAATTTTCAAATAGTTGCTAGCACTTATCTGCGTACCCAGGGCAGACCAATTCAGGCAATAAAAGAATTATTAAATGCTTTACATGGGCAAGTTGATAGTAAAATAAAAATTATGGGCGCTGGGACAACCGGTTCCGCCCGAAGATTAGCCGGAGTGATGATTCAAGCCGATATCGTAAAAAATGAAATAATCGCTCATGCGGTAGCGGCTGGTCATTTCTATCCGGAAGTGAGAACCGTAATTGAGATTGGTGGGCAGGATTCGAAAATAATCATCCTAAGAGACGGAATTCCGGTTGATTTTAACATGAACACTGTCTGCGCGGCTGGCACCGGTTCATTTTTAGACCATCAGGCAACGCGACTAGGAATACCAATTGAAGAGTTTGGGAAAAGAGCCGTGCAAGCCAAAAACCGCGTGAACATTGCTGGACGGTGCACGGTTTTCGCGGAAAGTGATATGATTCATAAGGCACAGCTTGGCATCGCAACCGAAGATATTATTAGCGGCTTATGCGATGCGATTGTGCGAAATTACATGAATGCCGTGGCGAAAGGCAAAGAAATTAAACCGTTAATTTTGTTCCAGGGCGGCGTAGCAGCTAATATTGGGGTTCGAAGAGCATTCGAAAGAACCTTAGAGCAAGAGGTTATTGTGCCCCAAAATTTTTTGGTAATGGGTGCAATTGGGGCAGCAATCCTGGCGCAAGAACAAACCGGTGGTGGCTCTGCTAGCCGATTTGCCGGGTTTGAAATTGCCGATACCCCGTTCCAAAGCCGAGCTTTTGAATGTGAGGGATGTCCAAATCGATGTGAGGTGGTCGAGACGCTAAAAGAAAACAAGATAATCGACCGATACGGTGACCGATGCGGCAAGTGGTCAGAAATTTAATCTCCTTTTCTTCGTATTAACAAAACGGTATAACTTAAACACGATGAAGGTCACGCCAAAAAGAGATTAAGGAAACCAACAGAAGCGGAAGGAATTGGTAAGAATGCCAAAAGAAAACTGTAAAGAACTAATACCAGTGATAGATTTTGGCTTAGAGTTAGAAAATAGTGTAACTTTATTTTCAAAGCAATTTCTGGTAGAAGCAAAAGTAATAGTGATTTTCTATAATTCCTGCCAAGAAATCACATTTTTTAAATCATAGTTATTAGATTATGCGGCGAGGTAATTTTTTCTGGTTTCTCTGCCGGTATGTTCATAAGAATCATTTCAATAATTATTATTGGGAGCTTTGGGTTAAGGCATTTTCAATAGCTTTTAGAATCGCCTTGCTGGTTTTAGTGGCACCCGTAACCGCATCCACGTTTAATGACTGTGCCTGCAAAACTTTTGGGATTACACCTTCGGCTTTCTGAGCGTGATAGGTTTTACGGTTCTTAAGCATTTTTATATCCTCAATCTTATGGTTCTTAACAATCACTTCAACCTCATAAGTAAATCCACCGTAACTATAATCTCCCCGATAGGTTCCATCCGAAATATTTGAAAAGTTGATTTCGGCGATTGGCAGAGCTCTTACTTGCTTTGCTTCAGTGCTACCACGTCCAATCAAAGAGCTTAATATCCCTACCGCTACGATTAAAACTATAACAATTATAATTATTGCCGCTTTTTTCATATTACCTTCTATTTTTCATTTTTGCTCAGGACAACCCGAGAATTGGTCCGCTACTGTTCGCCCTCAATATTTTCCTTCATGTTACTTCTTTCGCCATCTTTTGAGGGTAGGAATGATTTCGTTCGCCATTTTTCTTGCTTGCCCTTCAGGCATATTCTGCTGAGAGACTGCTATACCAACTAATTTCCCAATCTGTTGTTCCATCGTAATATTTGAGTCAATGAAATGACCATTTTGGAAACAAAAATGGCAATATTCCTTATTCTTGCTGCCATCGGCATTTGTCCCAAAATCTTCGTTCTTCTGCAAGGGCATTCCGCAACTCTGACAAATCTGTCCTTGCGGTCTATGTTGGTCCATTTTGACCTCCTTAATTATTAATGATTATTTAAAAATTTCTTTATATTTCATTTTACTGTTTAGCAGTTGCACCAGTAAGCAATGTCGTGTTACTTTTAGTAAAGAAGCCATAAAACCCTTTGTAGCGATGAATGTACTCGTTGACCAGCAATGTGTTTTTGGAAGGAACGGTGAAGGTTTGCTTTAAGCCTTCCTTAGGCGAGCCGACCAATTCAATCAGGAATTTCATGCCATCATCTTTAATCGCCTTAAATGTGTTTTCGATGTGCTCGGTGCGAAAGGCGATATGATGGACACGGGTACCATAGCTTTGAATAAATTTTTCCGTAGGGCCAGCCAATTTTTCACTGCCATAGGGTGTTATACCAGAGGTGAAAACCATAGCGAAATCCTTTTTCGTCAGCCTGGCTACATTCGTAATAGAATTGAATGGTTTTATATATAGTGCAAAATCGAAGTTGTAGTTAGTAAGTTCCATAAATTCAATAATTGCGGCGTCCCTATCTTGAGCTCTTACTCTGGTTGCGGCATGGTCGAGTTGCTTGATATTTTTCAGGTATTTTCGGTTCGGTTTCTTGAATTTCCAGTTAAGAATTTTACTTTCGGCAGTAATGAAATTGTCCGGCTTGCTATGCCATTGAATAAATCCAATCGAATTGCCGGTAAAACTGGACGGGATGGTTTGGATGAACGAAAAACTGTCATTGCGGATAATGTCATTGGTTAGAAATCTTACCCCGCGAGATTTTTGAATAGAAAAATACTTTTCGATATCCTTGGTTATGAAGACAAAAGTTTCCAACCGGGTGTTGGGGAGATGTTTCGATTTCAGGTATTTATTAAATTGAAGGAATGGATTCTTTTTGTCTTTTCTTGCCCTGATTAAAAAATCCGCCGAACCGGTTCTTTGGAGCACGCAGGTTAGGTAATTCGAATCTTCAAATGCTGTGATAAAATCAAGTCCGGTATAACGAAGGAATTCATTCACCGCAGCTGGTAAATAGGCTAATTCAGTATTAATAATCACAAATTCCAAACCACCAACTAAACCGGATAGTCCTAATTTCTTTCTTTCTTTTAAAACTCTGGGTATTTCCTTTTTCAAATATTCATCGCTGTTGCGAAATTCATAAACATTAGACGGATTCAGATTACACTCAGGACAATTGCCGTTTTTTGATTTATTAAAGACCCGCATACATCTTGGACAAATTAATTTTGCCATTTCCTCCCCTTTTATATTCCTTGGTTACTCATTTAATCTTTTTTGAACCAGATTCAATAGTTCCTCTATTACGAGCGAATACTTCTGCCTGAAGGTGCTTAATTTCTTTTGCTCCTTTAGCCCAATAATAGTAAGATGACTTTTCGCCTAATTCTTCACTCGTTAAGACAAAAACATTTCCGTTACGGTCAAGCGCATGGATAACTACTGGTCCAAGTTCGCCTCCCTGCAATGCAAGTAAATCTTCCATTGCCTCAAAGCAAGCATCTTTAATCGAAGCACCTTTTTTCATTAAGAGAACAACCGAACGGGCAGTTCCTGCCCGAATCGCCATTTCGCCGATATGAGTGCAACCGCAAGCGCCAAAGCGATTATCGGCATATAATCCAGCGCCGATGATCGGTGAATCACCTAATCGCCCGGGGTATGACCTTGCCCAACCCGAAGTACTAGTGCCGGCACCGATATTCCCATTAGCATCACGAACCAAGAAGATTACCGTACCACCAGCAGCATAGTCCTTGCCGGAAATCCAGGTGTATTCAGCTATGGGGACATCGGGCCAATTTTTGAGTACTTTGGCTGACACATGTTCTTTTAACCAATGTTCGTGTTTTGTGCGTACTTTGTCCGTCAGCATTTCTGCTTTTTCGGCACCGATTTCTTGAGCAAAACGGTGTGCGCCATCACCAACCAGCATAATGTGAGGTAATCGTTCCATAACCGCACGGGCAACCGATATAGTATGGATATAATCTTTCAAGGCACCGACTGAACCAGCCAGACGAGTTGCGCCATCCATAATCGCGGCATCGCATTCCATCTCGTCTAATAGATTGGGTGAACCACCTCTGCCTACTGAGTCTATAGTTACATCGGTTTCGACGATTCGAATACCTTGCTCAATTGCATCAAGCGCCGAACCGCCCCTTAAAAGAGCTTTTTGGGCAATTTTCATACCAACCCCGCCTTCACAATTTGTTAGAATTACCATTTGGTAATCTTTATATTTGGACCGCTTCATTTTCGACAAATTATCATAAAATGTTCGCTGATTCCGATTGCAGTTGGATGTGTACAGGTTTTTAGATGAGTTTGCCACCAGACTTGCCCTGCTTCAGGGTTATTTTTAAACAATCGATTCGTCTCTTTTGGATGATTACCCGAAATACCTTCAAGTCCAACCATTTCAATTATCTTTAGCTTCCTATTTTCGAGCGTCGCCCTTAATTCCTCGGGAAAATAGAAATGAGTCGGGGTAAAACCATAACCACCATAATAATTACCCGTATCTCGATAGCGGTTAAAAAGATTTTTAATTGTCATTTCTTGAGGAAATCTACGTAAAGCAGTCACTAATAAAGCAGTTCGCCCAATAACTGAAATAAAGATTGAAGCTTTATTCTTAGCGATTCGAACGAATTCATCAATCGCTTTTTCTCTTTGTTTTCTATTTACAATATGGGACAATGCGCCACCTAAACAAATCACCGCATCAAAAGTATTGTCTTTAAAGGTTGAAAGGTCAACAATTCTACCTGTGCCGTTGGCACGGCAGACAGGCGAACCTTGGAGAATTTGTTTCACCCTATTCTGGACTTTTGCTTTCTTAATTTGTCGCTTTGCCGTTTCTAATAATTCCGGTGTTAAATCGAGCAATATAACATCGTAGCTTAATTTAGCCAACTCAATCGCATATCTTCCTGGACCACCACCGGCATCAAGTATTACCCCGTTTTTAGGTAAATACTTTTTTAGAAAATGCATAGTGGTATTGAATTCTAATTGATGATAATGGTCTCTATCGAGTCTTTTCCACTCTCCCTTACTTATTTTAGCATAGTATTTTCGAATCAACTTTTCGGTCATATAGAGTGAAGCTGATTAACTTTTATTCCTCTTCTTCTTTTTACGGCTTCTCATTTGCTTTCGAAATTCACTCTCGATTTCAAGTCTCTCTTGTTCGGTAGCGTATCGAAAAAGGTGTAGGTAATCGTCCACTTTGATTTCGATAATTTTTATCGGGTTAACCGGATTTTCACAGACCCACTGGTCGCCGCCGACATAACGAAATCCTTTTGATGATAGCTTATACAAATAACCTTTACCGCCAAAGTTTGGATGTCCACGAACAAAGACCATTTTTAACGTCTTGCGGTCCTTTTCTCTGATTACTCTATGACAAGTGCCTGTCTCATCGGGAATCCCGCCCAGCGCAAAAGCCAAAGCAACATCTCGATTTGATGTGGCATAGACCCCAAAGTGACGACCCGCTTCAAACTTCCAATCAGAAGCCTTTTTGGGCAGGAGAATATTAACCCGTTTACTACTACCGTGATATAAGAACCTCGACCTCTTCATTAGAAAAACTTTCCGAAATACCCACCGCTGGCTAATCCGAATGTAATATACCAAGAGGTTAAATCCACCGGCGGTTTATAATCGTAAAACATCGTTATCTGCCCTAACTTCATTTCCAATATTATCCCCAATCTTTTGGATATTTTATTGACTGGCTGCCAACCAAAGCTTAGTCCATATTCTAAATACATCCAAGGGTTATCATGGTCTCTTATTGACCACAAGGATATTTCGCCATAATTTCCTAAAACGAAAAGATTGTTTCGGTGCTTGATTGTATAAATATATGACGCTTGCACTGGAAAGAATGATTTGAGATGGTCATAATAGTTCTCGCTATCCGCTACCCACAATGAATTCGATTTGAAACCGATTACACCTAATCCAATTGCACTGTTTTCACTAAGGGGTTTGAATGCTACGAAACGACCAACATTAATGCTGGAAATTTCAAGTGGTGTAAAGTATTGGAAATTCTTTCGATGCTCAAAGACATAAGTTTGCGGCTTAGTTGCTACAGTAAAATCGTATCCTGCCAGGTCAAACCTAAAACTTATCGAAATAATTACAAAAAGAAGATTCATACAATGTTACCTTAAGAAAGATACCAGAACTTTTTGGCTGGTCAACTGGTAATTAAGAACAAGAGCTTGGTTGACCAGCCTTTGTGCACAAGGGTTGGGTTGACTAAAAATAAGAATCCTTTATAATTATTAAAGTTGTGGCAATAAAAGTTAACTTTAACGAAAAATAAAAAATTTATTATAAAGGAGGCATAATGGCAGTAAAAGTCGGCGATAAAGCCAAAGATTTCAACTTAAAAGACCAAAATGGCAAAGAAATACGTTTATCCGAACTAACCTGTCTGCGTCTACCTGTGCCGTTGGCACAGCAGACAGGTGCGGACACGCACAGGCAGGTTAGAGAAAAATCAGTCGCTATTTGAGCAACTGAATACGGTCGCATTGGGCATGAGCATCGATACGGTACCCTCAAAACACGCCTGGGCAAAAAGCCTTGAGATAAAGAACACAAGGCTGCTTTCGGATTTTTGGCCCCATGGTGGAGTAGCAAAATTATACGGTATATTTCGCGCTAAAGATGGTTTCTCGGAACGCGCCAATATCATCATTGACGAAAAGGGCAAGGTGAAGTTTGTTAAAGTTTACCCGCTTCCGCAATTACCGGACATTACCGAAATAATAAAGGTTCTTGAGGGCTAAAAATATGGATGTCAAAGAAGCAATAAATAAAAGAAGAGCATACCGGTCGTTAGACCCGGCACCAATAACTCCAGAACTAATTAAGGATTTGGCGGAATGTGCCAGTTTATCAGCATCATGTAATAATTTTCAGCCCTGGCGATTCGTATTTATCTATGACCCGGAGATGTTAAAGAAAATGCATGGAGCGCTAACCAGAGGCAATGAATGGATACAACTTGCCTCAATGATAATTGCGGTGCTCAGCCGAAAGGACTGGGATTGCCTGATTAAAGAGCGGGAGTATTACCTTTTTGACACTGGCATGGCGGTTGCGTTTATTATCCTGAGAGCGACCGAACTTGGACTGGTTGCCCATCCAGTGGCTGGTTATCGTGAGAATGAGGTTAAAGAAATTCTGGGAATCCCTACCGACATGAGGGTTATCACTTTAATTAATATTGGCAAGCATTCGGCAGAGATTAAACCAATTCTAACCGATAAACAGAAAGGGGTTGAGAAAGCTCGACCCGAAAGGCTGCCTTTTGAGAAATTTGTTTATATGAATAAATATCAGGAAGGATAAAAAAATGGAAAAGAAACATGTACAAGGTGTAAAAGCCGGAGAAATCGTCCTGTATGCTTTAAGCACCTGTGTTTGGTGCGCCAAAACCAAAAAGCTCTTGAAAGATATGGGTGTCGAGTTCAATTATATCGATGTCGACCTGCTGGAAGGCGAAGACAAGAAAAAAGTTGATGAAGAGCTAAAGAAATGGAACCCGCACGGTTCATTTCCTACTGTAGTAATTGATAACAAAAAATGTATCATTGGTTTTAAAGAAGATGAAATCAGACGGACATTGATAAAATGAGCGAACCGAGTCAAGCCGAAATTGATAAACTCTATGAGCGCTTAAATAAAGAAGCGGAAGCCGGCGGTTACCATCTTAATCCGGATGTAGAATTCACCAAAGCACTGGTTAGAGGGTTACTGGTAAATGAACAAAGATATGGTTATTGGTCTTGTCCGTGTCGCTTGGCAGCCGGTAAAAAAGCAGACGATTTGGATATCATCTGCCCTTGTGACTATCGAGACCCCGACTTAAATCAACACGGCACCTGTTATTGTGCCCTCTATGTATCAGACGAAGTAATGAGCGGCGAAAAGAAATTGCAGTCAATTCCGGAACGTCGTCCGCCCGCCGAAGAAAGGAAAACGTCAGAACAAAAACCGGTCGCCGCTACTATTTCGTCTTTGCCTTTACCGGTTTGGCGGTGCAAAGTTTGCGGTTATTTGTGTGCCCGAGAAGAACCGCCCGGGGTATGTCCGGTCTGTAAAGCAAAAAAGGATCGCTTCGAAAGGTTTATATAGTATTTGAAAAGAATCGCAATTCAAATGGTAGCCGCAGCCTTAAGGTTGCGTTATTTATTCGCACGAATCGTGCGCCTACCAACTTTAGTTATATAACCACATCAGAAAACGATGACCAATAAACATATTGTCCGACTTCGTATAACAATTCGCGGTGCAGTCCAGGGTGTCGGATTTCGTCCTTTTATATATCGACTCGCCCAAGAACTGACGATCAACGGCTGGATTAATAATTCGCCCCAGGGCGTATTTATCGAAGTCGAAGGGAAATTAGAAAAATTAAAGAAGTTTTTATTGAGGATTGAAACCGATAAGCCTCCTCGTTCATCCATTCAGAGCTTAGAATCTATCTATCTTGACCCGGTTGGCTATAAAAAATTTGAGATAAGATCAAGCGAAGTCACGGGTAAAAAAGTTGCGCTGGTTCTGCCCGATATTGCGACCTGCCCGGATTGTATTAAAGAAATCTTTGACCCAAAAAATCGACGCTTTCATTATCCGTTTACCAATTGTACCAACTGCGGTCCGCGGTTCAGTATTATTGACGCTTTACCTTATGACCGAGCAAATACCACGATGAAAAAATTTAAGATGTGTGATTTATGCCGGGCTGAATACGAAAACCCTTTGAATCGGCGTTTTCATGCCCAACCCAATGCCTGTCCAGTCTGTGGTCCGCAGCTTGAGTTATGGAATCACAAAGGAGAGATTTTATCCTCTAATTACCAAGCCTTACGGCAAGTCGCTGATGCGATTCGCCGAGGCAAAATTGTGGCAGTAAAAGGAATTGGTGGTTTTCATCTCATGGTGGATGCGCGCAAAGAAAAAGCGGTGACTCGGCTGCGTCGGCTCAAAGCACGGGAAGAAAAACCATTCGCCCTGATGTATCCATCCCTTAAATTAATCAAACAGCATTGTGAAGTTTCCAAATTGGAAGCCCGATTACTCCTCTCCCCAGAATCGCCAATCGTTTTGCTCAAGCACCGGCCCGCCTGCCAAAGAACAGGTTCGGAGTGCAGGGCTTCGGAAATTGCCCAATCGGTTGCTCCGGGAAATCCAAATCTGGGTGTTCTGTTGCCTTACACCCCGCTTCATCATTTATTGATGGTGGAATTAGGATTTCCGATTGTTGCGACCAGCGGCAATCTGTCTGACGAACCAATCTGTACCGATGAATACGAAGCACTTGAACGTTTAGGTGAAATTGCCGATTTATTCTTAGTTCATAACCGACCAATTGCTCGCCATGTTGATGATTCAATTGTTCGTCTGGTGATGAGTCGAGAATTGGTGCTGCGGCGGGCTCGGGGCTACGCTCCATTGCCGGTCCACTTAAAAGAATCTTTACCGCCGGTTCTAGCAGTTGGTGCTCATTTAAAGAATGCGATTGCCATTGCCCTTGATAAGGATGTCTTTATCAGCCAGCATATTGGTGATTTGGATACCGGGCCGGCTTTTGATGCCTTTAATGAAGTCGTCAAAAGTTTTGAAAAACTTTACGAGTTCAAACCAGAAAAAGTGATATGTGATAGCCATCCGGATTATGTCTCGACAAGATTTGCTGAAAAATCCGGTTTGCCGGTAATTCAAGTGCAACATCACTATGCCCATGTTTTATCCGGTATGGCAGAAAATGAAATCACCGGTTCAGTGCTTGGCGTTTCCTGGGACGGGACTGGTTATGGCTTAGACCATACAATTTGGGGTGGTGAATTTTTGAAGATTAATGAATCAGGATTTGAGCGGGTCGCCCATTTTCGGACCTTTCAACTACCTGGCGGTGAAATAGCAATCAAAGAACCCAGAAGAAGTGCGCTCGCAGTATTATATGAAATTTTCGGCGATAAAGTTTTTACCATGAAAAAATTAGAACCAATAAAAGCATTTTCTGTCAAGGAATTCAGAGTTTTAAAGATGATGCTTAAGCAAAAGGTAAATTCACCAATCGCTTCCAGTGTTGGACGGCTGTTCGATGCGGTGGCATCAATAATTGGACTTCGCCATAAAATGCGTTTTGAGGGACAAGCCGCAATGGAACTCGAATTTGTCTTAGCCGGTTTCAAGTCCGACGACAATTATCAATTTATATTAAACTCGCCGACCGAAATGACTAAAGGAGCGATTATTATTGACTGGTCTTCAATAATTTTAGAACTACTTAAGGATAAACAATGTAAGATTCCTGTCGGCAAAATATCGGCAAAATTTCATAATAGTTTGGCGGAAATAATCGTGGCGGTTGCCAGGCAGATTGGTGAGGAGAAAGTAATTCTTACCGGCGGGTGTTTTCAGAATAAATATTTAACCGAAAGGGCAATAATTCGTTTAAGAAAAAATGGTTTTCGACCTTACTGGCACCAGAGAGTTCCACCAAATGATGGTGGAATTGCCTTAGGGCAAGCGGTGGCAGGGCTGTTCCAAAAAGTAAGTTAAAAACGTCGCCTGAATTTGAACTTTTAGGTTTTGAGTTTCTTTTTCAAGGTTTGCTATTTTTGCGAAAATAATTTGTTGACGATGTGAAGAAAAGAACTTAAAATGACCAGCATGAAAGAGAAAGATTCTCTGGTTTTAATAGAATTCAAGGCTTCAATTTAAACGGAGGTATAATGAATCGAAGTATCCTAACAATAATAATCATTGGGAGCCTGAGTTTTTTATTGGCTTCCAAAGATGACGTAGCGATTCCCGAAAAAATAAACACAATTACCGCTAAAGCTAATGGCACCGAATCATCGGATATGCTTTCAATCCCTTTAATGCTCAATTATCAAGGTAAACTTACCGATGCCGCCGGATATTCAGTAAGTGATAGTACTTATTCCATAACTTTCCGACTTTTCACTGAACCGAGTGGCGGCAGCGCTTACTGGACGGAGACTCAATCGGTGTCTACTCATAGTGGTTTATACAATGTTCTCTTGGGTGGGATGACTGCTATCCCCAATATACCATCGGATGGGAATTGTTATTTGGAAATGCAGGTTAATCCAAATTCGCCCATGACGCCAAGGATAAGATTAGTTAGTACAGCGTATGCCTATATTTCAAGGAAAGCGGATAGTGCCAATTATGCGACCAGTGCACCCTTAGTTAGACCAATAACTCCACCAATTTATAGTGATGAGATTAGAGATACGACAATAAATTCTGAACAAATAAAAGACGGTGCTATCGAGAATGCTAAACTCACCGCTAATGCCGTGACTACCGATAAAATTCAGAACGGGACGATTACTCGGCAAGATGTCACTTCTAACTTTAAGGCACCATTTTCGGATACGGCGGATTATGCCCGTTTGGCACCAGCCGCCGATAGTACAAGAATTGCCGGAAATTCCCATAAACTACAAGGAAAAGATACATCCGCATTGGATACAAGATATGTGAATGAGGGGCAAATCAACTCAGTAGCATCGGTAATGGTTCAAGACAGTGCCGTAACCATGATTAAAATAAATCGGTCAGGAGCTGGTATCGGAAACGTGATAAAATGGACCAACATCGGTTGGGCGCCAAGTATTGATAGTGCTGGTGGGGCACCAGTTGGTCCAGCCGGTGGTGATTTAACCGGCACTTATCCGAATCCTTCGATTGCTAACAATGCAGTGACCAATGCGAAACTGGCGGATGGCAGTGTGACTAATACGAAAATTGCGCCTGGTATAACCGACACTAAGATTACCGGAACCGGTAGTTTAATTTCTAATTTCAATGCTGATTTATTAGACGGACAACATTCTTCTTATTTCCTGACTCCTGCCAATGACTATGGTCGCCAAGGAGTCGCTACTGATTTATACGAAAACAATTCGACTCTAACTAATCTTTATATCAACGAAGGTCAAACCGCGGGTGGTAACTTAACTGGGACCTATCCTAATCCAACAATAGCTAATAATGTAATCAATTCAAATAAAATCATCGATGGTACAGTTTCTGGAGCTGATTTAGCTAAGCCATGTTCACTCTGGGCATCGGTATCATCACCTAATGCTGTGTTGTCAATCAAGAATACAACAAATGGTAATGGCATTATTATTGACAGCGCTGGTGGTTCTGGAATTAGAGTAAATCGGGCGGGTGACTACGGGATATGGCTCAACCGGGCTAATACGGGTGGTTTGGTTGTTGATAGTTGTGGTGGAAACGGGTTTGAAGTGAATCGAGCCAGTACTTATGGCGTACACGTAACTCGAGCCAATATTAATGGAGTTCATATTGATAGTGCCGGTAATTACGGAGTTTATGCGACGGGTACGACCGGTGGTGTTTATGGTGGAAGTGCGGCTGGAACCGGAGTTAGAGCATATAGCGGAAGCGGCAATGCCTTGGCAGTTCAAGGAACTTCAAGTTTCAGCGGGCAAATTACTTCAACCCTTACCACCGGCACGGCACCAATTAACGTAAATTCGAATACGGTTTGTCCTAATTTGAATGCTGATTTGCTGGACGGGCTACATTCTTCTAATTTTTCGACCACCAGCACAGATTTTGGTCGAAGTGGCGTAGCGACTGACCTCTATGAAGGAACCTCGTCTTTGTCCAGTAAATATGCGGCGATTAGCCATAACCACGATGCATCATACATCAACGATGGTACCGGTGAGGTAAACGCAACCAATGACTTTAATTTTCCCAGTTCAACTTTTATCTCCAATCTTGATGCCGATTATCTGGATGGTCAACACGGTGCATATTATCGAAATGCATCTAATATTAATGCCGGAACCCTAGGTGAAACATACCTGTCATCGAATGTTACGCTTTTAAACAATGCTCAGACGGTTAGCGGTTTGAAGACATTTAATCCAAGCACCGGCATAATTCCCTTTGCCGTAGATGCAACCAAGAATGGTGTGGTAGCAAATCTCAATGCCGATATGCTGGATGGACAACAGGCGGCTGGTTTTGCCACCGCCACACATAGTCATGATGTTACCTATGTTAACGAAGGGCAGCTAAGTTCAATTTCTTCGACGATGATTCAAGATGCCGCCGTAACGATGTCCAAACTTGACCAGGCAGGGGCAGCGGTTGGTCAGACAATAAAATGGACTGGAACGATTTGGGCACCGAGAAACGACAGTGTAAATAGTCCACCCACTGGTCCAGCGGGCGGTGATTTAACCGGAACCTATCCAAACCCGACCATTGCCAGCAATACTATAACCACCGTAAAAATAGCCGATGGTAATGTTACCGACGCTAAAATCGCTTCCGGTATTTCGGATACAAAAATTTCCGGAACCGGCAATTTGGTTGCAAGCTTAAATGCCGATATGCTGGATGGACAGCATGCCGCTGGTTTTGCCGGCTCAACGCATAATCATGATGCCACTTATGTGAATGAGGCACAAGTTAATTCAATATCAACCTCAATGCTTCAAAATAGTGCAGTTACTAATTTAAAACTTGGGTCCGATGCGGTCACCGCGGATAAAATATTAGATGGAACGATTTTGGCAGCGGATTTGTCTTTTACGCCGGCAGCACGACCAATCAGTCCGGGCGTGGCTACCAATGAAATTGCCGATAGCGCAGTAACTTCTGTTAAGATTGTGGACAATTCAATCAGCGGTATGGATATTGCTAAACCTTGTACGCTTAATGCTGGGATAGCTTATCCTGGTGTTGTGTTAAGAGTGAGAAATACCGGAAATGGTAACGGTATTACCGTTGATAGCGCAGGTTGGTCCGGATTGCTGGTTAGAAAAGCCGGTTATTATGGTGTTCAAGTTGATAGTGCCAATGAGGGTCTCTACGTTAACCATGCGGTTGATAATGGAATTTATATTAACAATGCGGTTAATAATGGCGTCTACATTAATAATGCCGGGTTAGCTGGAGTCTCTATATCCAATTCAAACAGTGTTGGAATTATAGCTTACAGCAATTCAGTTGGTGGAAAATTTATCGCAGACAAAGACTCAGCCGAAGGACTTTATGCTTATTCCTATTCGGCTGACCCCAATGATACGGCGATTGTTGCTTATGGTAAAGGTTTTGCCACTGGGGGTTGGTCATTGGGACTGGACGGAGGCGAAGGTCTTTCCATCGTCAGCCCGAAACAAAACATCATAACCGCTGGCACCGCTACGATTCGGGATGGAGAATGTGATATAACATTCGACAAAATCTTCTCAGAAAATCTTGCTCCAGTCACCGCCGTGAAAATAATCATTACCCCATCTGATATTCCAGCCGGTCTGGTTAGTGTTACCGAAAAGTCTCATAATGGTTTTAAGGCAAAATTATTACCACTCCAAGAACTATCAAAGTTTAAGACGAATCCGAGTTTCGACTGGCTTGCGATTGGTGAATTAAAGAAGCGTGAGATTACACCAGATGTAAAAGCGCAATGGGACAAGTTGATGCAAGAACGAGAAGCAGGAAGAAAAGGGGATAGGGATTAGGGATTGGGGGTTAGATGTTAATATATAGAATACAGAATAAAGGATACAAGGGCATAATGACTTGCTTTCTTATGTCTTGCCTTTTGCTTCTTGCTTCTTTCTCGTTTGCTCAATACCGTTGCGACTGGAATGTATTTGATGCGGGCGGTTCGTTCTTAAGCTCGACTGACTTTCAAGCTAAAGTCTCGGTTGCTCAAACTGCAATCGGCGTTTTGACCGGGACTAACTTTAACAGTTATATTGGTTTCTGGCAGATTGAACCACCGGTTGGAATTCAAGAAAAAGAACCGGAAAAAATGCCACAACTGAATCAACTGGAAACAAAACTCTATAACGCACAACCCAATCCCTTTGCCAATAAAACAAGAATTCTTTTCTCCTTAAAGAACACGGCTCAGGTTAAACTTCAGATATTTGACCTTAGCGGCAGAATTGTTAAAACTCTGGTTAATGGTAGTATGAAACCCGGTATCTATACAATGAACTGGCGAGGTGAAGACAACAACGGAAAACGACTGGCTCAAGGTATTTACTTTCTCAAATTCCAAACCAATGATTATCAGAAGATAAGCAAAGTTCTTTTGGTCCGATAAAATACTAAAAGTAACAATAACGGGACTGGTCTTTACCAGTCCCGTTTTATTATTGATTAGAGGGTAAATTTATCTGTGATTACCAGTGTTAATCCGTGGTTTATTTCGTGACTTTCGTGCCTTCGTGGTTAATTTACTTTCAGTGTTTATCTGTAGTAAATTAATCTGCGTTCTCCGTAACCTCTGCGGATAAATTAATTTTCAGTGTCTTCTGTGTCCTCTGTGGTATAGTTTTTCTCGTGAAAATCTTGTGTTAATCTGTGGTTAAAATCTTCTCCGCTTTCTCTGCTGTCTCCGTGGTTAATATTCTTTGCAGTTGTTTTCTCTGTTTTCTTAGTTGGTTCCAGACTCAAATTTACCAATTTTTTGTCTCATTATTACCAATTTTTAGTTATTTTTTCTAACTTTTCACTTGACAAGGGGGGTAAGCTTTATATATTTAATGCATATGACGGCTTTTGCAAGGGAGCGATATGCTAAAATCGCCTCTTAAATTACAATCTCAATTCCTGTATTATCAATCATTTTTTGTGTTATTCTTTGCAAAAATCTAAAACAATGAAAACCACTGAGGATACTGAATATGCGGAAACACGGCGTTTCCCTTTTGAACTACAAGTTAAATGATGTCAATAACTATCGCCGTAATTAAATTTATGATTTCAGAGCCTTCAGTGGTTAAAAAAACAGTCCGCCTTTGGCGGACAAAGGAGGTAAAAATGCAAAGCAAATTCTTTGCAAGCATAATCATCAGCCTATTGCTGGTGACATCCGTATGGGCGCAGCAACCACCAAGCTGGATAAATCTCGGTGACCTGCCTGGTGCATACCAAATTAGAGATGTTTTGGAAGTTCCGGGTCAGAATGTCATTTTTGCTTGTGGGTATAAAGACAACTATTGGAGCGCCATATGGAAAACTACTAATGGCGGACAGAATTGGACTAACATTCTTCAGGGAGCTCACGTTGCATTCGTGCAGCTGAAACGTGACTCCGTCAGCGGGCGCATTTGGGCGGTGCAAACCACGGGAGCCACTTCAGCACCAATTTATTACACCGACGATCTGGGTACCTATTGGACACCGGTTGCTGGTCCGTCTTCCAGTCCAATTACTACAGCTTATGCAATTGAGCTTGTCGGTAATTATCTTTACTATGGCGGCGATATCAGCAACCCATATTATATTTGTCTCTATCGAATGCATAAGACTACCTTGCAATGGGAAATGGTGACTCAATACACCGGATGTAATTGCATAGCGAAACTAAAATATTCCAACGGAAAACTGCTTGTCTTCGCAAGAGACAGCGGTGGCTCAAAGATGAGAGTATTCTCACATACCCTTTCTGAACTTGACAAAAATGCCAAACCAATAGCAGCGGCAAAACTTGAAAAGATTGTGGAGAAGAGCAAGGAGAAATAGCGTCTAAATCTGTAAACAGGAGATAGTTATGAGGAAAACTCACTTCCTTTTATTCATCTCTGCCGCATTGCTTGGTTTCACTTCTTTATCGTTTCCATTCACTCCTAAAAGCACTAAACTCGACACTGTGGAAATAGAAATTCCCTGCACCTGGGTTTATGATGTAGTTGAAAAATCCGGCGTAATCTACTTTACGGCTGAATCCACCGGCAATAAAGGTATCCTCTTCAAATTCCAAAATGATTCGACTATCGTAAAGGTCTCAGAATTTGGTTCTCCCTGCTTGTCTTTCGGGTTTATTAACGATACCTTTTTCTTAGGAATGGGTTCAATTGGCAAGGTGCTGAAATCAACGAGTGGCGGAAGTTCTTGGGATACAACTGTTGCCCCGGTATCAGTTAATAGCGTCTATCGCATATTTCAACCAAGTTCGGGCGACCTCTGGATAGGAACAGGCAATAATAATGGCGATATCTTCCAGGCGAATTACCTTTATACTACCGCTGGTGCTAATATGCTGAGTGCATCCTGGGTTTATAATGTTAGAACACATTTGGATACCCTTTATGCCTGTACCAATCTGGATACATTTGAGTTATGGAAGTCTTACGACAACGGTCTAAACTGGAGTCGTTACAACCGAAACTTTCCTGGCTCACTTATTTATGATATCTTCTGGGATTCTGAAACTATCTATGTCGGTCTAAATAATAACTTGGGTCTACAACGCTCCACTAATGGCGGTGTAACTTGGGATTCGGTTATCAGACCACAATCAGTGAATGATGTCTACTGTTTCCATCATCCGGCGTCCGGTGATTTCTGGATTGGAACTGGTAACAGCTATGGCGATATCTTCCAGGCGAATTACCTTTATACTACCGCTGGTGCTAATATGCTGAGTGCATCCTGGGTTTATAATGTTAGAACACATTTGGATACCCTTTATGCCTGTACCAATCTGGATACATT
>Ga0315296_10001417_pt1 | contig 20947 bp, 18 predicted proteins | sample YL17G14_18_MG_FD_203921 | JGI IMG/M metagenome (GOLD analysis project Ga0315296, IMG submission 203921) | Sediment microbial communities from Yellowstone Lake, YNP, Wyoming, USA - YL17G14_18 | ecosystem: Environmental > Aquatic > Freshwater > Lake > Sediment | place: USA: Wyoming | collected...
CGCCGCCTAGACGAAATCCGCACCCTAGCCGAACGCTCAAAGAAAGTGCGCGACATAGTCTTCAAACTAGCGGGCAAGAAAGCAGCCGCCAACACACTCGGCGAAATAACAGTGGGCGACTTGAACGTCGTCCTAGACGCTAACCCATTCCACGAACTCACCGCCATTGAAGAAGCAGTTCGAAGCCAGCAAGACCGTCTCTTGGTACTGCAGAAAGCACGTGAAGCCCTGAAATGGGTAGACCAAATCGAAGACACTGAAGGCCTCAAATACATAGTTTTGGAAAACGACGGCGTCCCTGCACGAATACTGCTCAAAATATCCTAGCACGACGGAGTGAAGGCTTGTGAATGAAGAAATCTACAACATCGCCCTCAGAAACGCCCTCAGCGGAATAAAAAACTCAATATCAGACCTCAACTGGTCCTTCATTTTAACAAATGATGGCACAGTGATCACAAGCGACGACAACCCAAATGATCCAGGCATGGCCAAAGCTGCCAGTTCCTTCCAAAGCTTAGCTGAGAAAGCCAACGCAATAGGCGGCTTGGACAACATGCTCATAACTGCAGAAAAAAGCAAGATCTGCGTGTCATCCGTAAACGACATGTACCTAGTCGCAGGACTAGCAAGAAACGCTGACCTAGTCTATTTTCGCACCATAACGAGCGCTGTGCTTCCTACAGTTCTTAAGGTTCTTGACAGCGTCACTTCTTCTTTGACTCATACACCTACCCCCTTCAAACCCACGCCTAGCATTTCGTTTTCAACGCCAAGAACCCCTGAATTCGAACCGCCAGAACCAGCTCCTTCCGACCTCACATCTGATCAGGAACAAACAGCGGAAGAAGAGGAAACTGCCGCAGTTGAAGAGACTGAAGAAATCGAAGAACTTCGGAAGCCCACCTTAGACACGGTTGAGGAAACAGATGTTGCCAAGCGGCCTCAAGAGTTGCCTTCACAGCAGCTTATCGTGGACAGATTCAGCGGCTTTATGGTCAAGTCCGACACAGTGCAGCTGGATGCCGACATCCTAAAGCGTTGGAGCGATGAGTTGGATGTCGAAAATGTTAGCGAAGTGGACGTCGAAACCTTTAGCGGCAAAACTGTTCGCTGCAAGACCAAGGTGATAAATGACCCTAAGCTGGAAGGCAGAGGGTTGATCAGAATCCCTGAGAAGGCCTGCCAGTCTCTTGATGTAAGACGCGGAGAGCTAGTTAGGGTCAAGCCGGTGACGACAGAGGCGCCAGAGGAGAGTGATTAAGGGAATGCCAATGCCGAAGAAGAAAGCTGTGCAGATTGAAGCTGAAGAAGAGCAGGTTGATTGGGCTCCGAAGATTGAGGAACCAACTAGTCCCGCCAATCTGCGCGTTTCATTGGATCGGATCAAATCAAGAGCCGGAATCATTGGTTACATTATGAGAGGTCCAACCTCTGCTTCGATTGACATCAAGGATCCAAGCAAGATAATAGACTACGCTGCTTTGTCTGCTGAGGCCATGGAGTCTGGTGAGAGCCTAGTCGAGACATTCGAGTTGGGCAAGATGTGCAGTCTTGTCCTTGAAGGAAAGAATGTCAAGATGCTGTTGTTGATGAAGGGCGAGCAGGAACTCACTATTTTCATGGAGAAAAGCGTTGATCACAACGCTGTCTATAAAGAACTGTGTTAGCATCACCTTTGTTTTGTACGATTTCTTGCTCCTGGCTATATGAGGCTTGAAAAGGAAAAGGTCTTCAAGCTTACATGAGATTGCCGTTATCTCCTTTAAACCTCGTACCTAAACGACAGGTTTTTTGTCGTTCCTTTTCCATGCAAATCGGCAACTCGGGATTTTTCAGTGATTTCCGGTAATCTATGACGACTCTCTGTGTCTCTCGGCGACTTCCAGTTCTTTTGTTACCCAACTGGGCAAATTGTGGGGGTTCGTGCTTCACGAATGATAAACTATAATAGATGAGATTCACATTCAAAGTCTGGCAGTTTGCACCTAGGTGGGCTTGGAGTTGAACAGTGAGGTTATAATTTCCTATGAGCCTTTTAAACAAGTTGTCGTTATGGAGTATATGCGTTTTAAGTCGTCTGATGAGTTGGCTCGTTTCTTGAACGTGGCGGCCGGCGGTAAGCCAACCGGCGCCTACTGGGCGAACGGTGTTGCGTTTTTCTATTATCCTTTGGCTAGCAGCACTGAGCTTGCGACTAGGGCTTTGATTGAGGAGAATAAGGTGTATTGGGCGTTTGTGGGTTTTGCAGCTATGCCTGAGTATCGTCCTATTGTTGAGACTAAGGAAAAGATCATGATGCCTGTGGTTGATTTGAGTTCGAGTCCGTTGTTTCTGAAGGCTACTCAATGGCTGAAGGAACAGCCTTGAGGTTGGTTTTCAGGTTCGCACTTTTTGTTTGAATTGCTCGATGTATTCTTCGTAGTATCCGTGTTTCTTTAGGTACATTCCATAGTGTACCAGTGCTGCCATGGCGCGGGCTGCGTCTTCAGGTGATGAGTAAGCTGGGACGCCCATTTTGTCGAATCGCCCTCTTATGTAGGCGGCCATTTCCGTTTCGCCTATGTCACATGCTAAGACTGGTTTGAGTGAGTTTTTTGAGAGGTTTACTATCTTGTCCACATAGTCTTCTTGCAACGCAGGTGAGTGGTGCAGTCCGAACACTATGACGCCGTAGATTTCTGGATCTTCAAGCAGAATCTTCGTGCCGAGCTCGAACATTTCCGATGTGACTGAGCCTGTTAAGTCAAGTGGGTTATAGTTTGTGGCAAAGGAGGGGATTTTTCCCTCTTTCTTTAGGGCTTCAAATCTCTGGTAAGTTTCATTGGAGAATCTCTTGATTGTGACGCCTCTTGACTCACATTCATCAGCTGCCATTATGGCGGGTCCGCCTGCGGCTGTTACTATGGCGATGTTGTTGCCCGCGGCTGGAGGCTGAAATGCTAGGGCCTCGCTTGCATCTAGCAGTTCCTCTGTGTCGCGAACTCTTATGACTCCTGATTGTGAAAACACGCTGTCGTAAATCTTGTCTGAGCCTGCGATGGCGCCTGTGTGGGAAAGAGCTGCGCGTGCTCCTGCTTCTGTCCTGCCGGATTTCATCGCCACAATGGGTTTGTACCTTGTTACTTCACGTGCGACTTTCATGAATTCTCTGCCTGATTTGATGCTTTCTACGTACAGGAGTATTACGCGTGTCTGTGAATCGTGAAGCAAGTATTCAAGTATCTCTGGTTCCTCCACATCGATTTTGTTACCGAAGCTCACAAACTTGCTTAAGCCTATTTGCTCCCCTGCCATGTAGTCTAGCACAGCGACTCCGAATGCTCCGCTTTGAGTGACGACTGCTACAGGTCCGCTTCTTGGGCGTGGTGTAGCCACCACCTCTTCGCCTGTGGTTAGCACTCTGGTTTCGGGTAAGAACAGCATGTCAACGCCTGTGGAAGAGTCGTAGACGCCTAGGCAGTTCGGTCCGAGCACTCGGATGCCTGCTTTTTCAGCAATGGCTTTTACTTGGTCTTCCAGCTGGTGGTTACCGATCTCTCCGAAGCCGCCGCTCACTATGACTGCTGCTTTCGCGTGTTTCTGTGCTGCTTCCTGCATGATTTGGGGAACATCTTCGGCAGGGACAACTACGACAACGAGTTCGATGTCGCCGATTATGCCTTTGAGTGATGAATAGCATTTGAACGCTAGAATATAGTCCTCATGCGGATTAACCGGGTACAGTTCGCCTTTGAATATGCCGCGACGTTTGTTGTCGGCAAAGTTCTTGAAAATGACATGCCCTGCTTTAGTGATTTTCTTGGAGGCGCCAACAATAGCTACTGACTTGGGCTCAAAAAAAGTACGAATCTGCTCAGCCGCTGAAGTCGCCTTTTGCATAGCTCTTTCCTTCTAAACAAGTTTACGATATGCTTGCACCCTTACCTTTATGTGTTTTTTCGCCTTGGTCGAACAATCACTACTGGTTTGTGTTCAATTTTGTCAAGCATTTCCCAAGTTACCTTAGTGAGAGAAACGTCGAAAGTGTCCGCCATCTCCCAAACGCTTCTGCCTGCACCATAACCTCGGGCCCTATCTGCCACTTCAGCCACTTGAAGAGCCGTTTCAGCGCTCATCATCATGCCTGCGACTGCAATCGGTGTGGCTCTCATCCTAAGCTTGAAAACCCTTCCTACCATATAGGCAAGGATTCCTCCGTGAGACCATATTCCTCGTGTTGAAACTGGCCTAGTGGTGAAATGAAAATTGAAGCAAGTGAAGGTCTTGTCAGTGTCAACGATCATGACGACGACTTCTTTCCGAAGTTCCGATTTGATTTTGTGACGGATTTGCTCTGCGATTTGCTCTGGGTCTTTGATGGTAAGGCTGACGTAAGAATAGGGCAGGTTGCTGCCGTCAATTCCGCCCTCTGATCCATGCATCAAGGCTTGAAGAAACCCTGCCTTTTCCAGAGCTAACTGCTTGTGTTTGGCGCCTTCTTCTATTGGGTAGGTTCTGAAGTGTTTGACGGTGTATCCGCGGAGGTGGCACAGAATGCCAAGCGCATGTCCCCAGAACAGGCGCATCCAGTATTTTGCAAGAAAGCTGGCGAGTGAGCTAGCCTGAATCGGCGATTCGTCAATTATGTTTCCTTGTGCAGTTGAGACGGCTTTCTCAGAAACAGTGATGACGTCGGCGTTTTGGATCTTGCCTCTTAGCGCCTCTACTATCCGCTTTAGGTAATTTTCGCCTGGGCGCCAATAGCGTGTGACTAGGGTTATAGTTTTGTAGCGTTGCGATGGCGTTCCTTTACCTGTCTTCAATTTCTGTGTCGTTCTCTGTTTGATCCTGAGCGTCTTTAAACATAGCGGAGGATGAGCATTTCTACTCCAAGAAGTGAGAACCCACAAGGGCAGCTAACCATAGCTAGCACAAGTTGACCAAGAACAAACGTGTATCCCCGAGGGAGTGCATATTCGTTGGTTGAGAAGCGAAAAGAAAAACCCGTTAGGGACATATTAAAGGTCCGCCCAGCTGCCTCCAAGAAGCGGGAGAGGACGAGACGAGAAGCGCTTCTCAAATCAATTGGCGTCAAAGAATTCTTTGAAGAAGGCAGCATCACGATTGATGTGAAGACCTGCAAAGGAGTAGAATGTCAACTTTGCATAAAAGCATGTCCAACTAACGCGCTATATTGGAAAATGGGTGAAGTTGGACTTGTCCATGATCTCTGCATCTACTGCACTTCCTGCGTGTTGAACTGCATTGTTGACGGCTGCATTGCAGTGGAGCGGAAGCGTAATGATGGCATGGTTGAATGGTTCAGCACACCAAGCGAAGTGTTCGCTCTGTTCAAAAACATGAACACTGACAGACGAGTTGCCACGATAAGCAGGATTCTTCCGGACGATGAAGCCTACCTGAGACGCTATGGAAAATCCGATTTCAAGGCAGAAAATACGATCAAGTAGACTCGTTTCTTGCCCCGTCTGTTCTTCTTGATTCAGAACTGGCGTGTAGCAAGCTTTATTGTTTGGCTAGCGTGTATGTGTGTGCTTTTAGGTCGCAGTTTACTTTGCCTGCTTCGAACAGTTTTCGCAAGCCGCTGAATATCTTTTTTGGAGGTTTACCCATCTGCTCAGCAATTTCTATTAAAGTCAATGGCTTTCCTGATTTTTGCAGCACTTCGATAATCTGGTCCTCGGTTTTTCCCAATGGTTATCACATCTAAGGTCTGTTGAGTTTTCAAGAGATTGCTGAGGTAGCTAATCAATTTTTTTGTCGCAGAAACAACCAAAATGGCTGCACAGCAATTGTATTAAGTGATTTGACAGAAGATGCTACGAGCTTTTTAGAGTCAAGTCCGGAATTGAGCCGTAGGTTGATAGCAGATCTCATTTGAACCGTTCTTGTTCGATGCTTTAACTATTTCCATTGTTCTCGTAGATCCCGGAACGTTTCCATACCAAGGTCTTTCGAACACTATAGCAATTTCACCATGATGCTGTCCCGAGTCGTGACTTTGCCGCTATTTGTTTCCTCTTTTGGTTCGGTAGACTCTAAACGTAGCAGAGCCATGCGATTCTGCCTCTTTGTGCGCAAGGTTAATAGGATTTGGCTTTGTATGCGCTTGTTGTAATCTGGGGTACCCAACTTGCCAAAGAAGGAAGTTCGTGTTGCCATCGCGGGTGTCGGGAACTGTGCCTCAGCATTGGTTCAAGGCATAGAATACTATAAAAACGCGAAAGAAAAGACGAAAGTTCCAGGCTTGATGCATGTCAAGTTCGGCACCTACCACGTCCGCGACGTGGAGTTTGTTGCAGCTTTTGATGTGAACCGGAAGAAGATTGGAAAAGACCTTGCCGACGCCATTTGGGCTGAGCCTAATTGCTGCGCTAGGTTTGCAGATGTGCCCAAAACTGGGGTAAAGGTTAGGGCTGGTCCGATACTTGACGGTGTTGCGCCGCATATGACAGAGCCTTTCTACACGTACAGCGAAGAGGAAATGAGACCTGTGAATGTTGCGCATGTCCTACGCGAAGCTGAAGCTGATGTGCTCGTAAGCTTCATACCCGTTGGCAGCAATAAGGCGACTAGGGCTTATGCTGAAGCATGTTTGAAGGCAAGATGTGCCTTAGCTAACTGCATCCCAGAGTTCATTGCCTCAAACGCGAAGTGGGCTAACCGTTTCGAGAAGGCAGGCTTACCTGTGGCAGGCGACGACATCAAAAGCCAGCTAGGCGCTACAATATTGCACCGCAATCTGGTCAAACTGTGCTTGGACAGAGGCATCAAAATCGACGAGACTTATCAACTTAACTTGGGCGGCAACACGGATTTTCTCAACATGACCGTCGAGGAACGATTGCATACCAAACGCATCAGCAAAACTGAGGCGGTAACAAGCTTGGTGCCCTACAAGCTTCCCACTCGCATCGGTCCATCGGACTACGTGCCTTTTCTGGGCGACAAGAAAATCTGCCACATATTCCTCAAAGGTAGAAAATTCGGCAATCAGCCGGTCACCTTGACAGCCAAACTTGAGGTTGAAGACTCACCTAACAGTGCAGGCGTGGTCATAGACGTCATACGCGCTACAAAGATAGCTTTGGATAGAGGAATTGGCGGAGCCTTAACAGGTATCTCAGCCTACGCCTTCAAGCATCCGCCCATGCAGGTGCCAGACGACCAAGCCAAACAATGGGTTGAAGACTACATCAGTGGGAAACGCGAGAGATAACAAGCGACAGTCAGATTAGCCTTCATTCGACCGCTCCCCTCACAGAGAATGGTGCGCGAATTAGAGTCATGACGGCAGAGCCTTAGCAGGAATGCCTAAGCGTTTCTCGATCTCTCGAGCCAGAACTATCGCGTCGCCTACACGGTAGTTGTCAGTGATTACAAGTTTGGGTTTGCTTTCGCTCACATATTGAAGGAGTTCTTTGAAGTCAGCGTGATCGCTCAAAGCTACTATGTGCTCGTTAGGCGCAATCTGCCTGCGCGGACCACTAAACTCCCACCCACTCACACATATTCGAAGAGCGTCTGTGCCCACGTACCGTCTGGAATTCATGTGATAAAAGGCAATGTAGGGCTCATTTCTCTTCGTGATTTCTCGCGCTTCATCTTCATCTGCTGAAAGAACTTTGCCTAAGCGCATGCCGTAACGTTCGCAGACTTTGGCTGTGAGAAAGACTTTCTCAGGAAGTATAAAAGGCGCCTCTATGTCGTTCTCGTGGAGTACCTGCATGATCTCTTGCAGTTTTCCATGATAGCCAAAGATGTAGAGTGGCCCGTTTTTCAGCGCTGATTCCACAAGTGAAACTAAAGCATTTTCAACGATCTTTCTGAACGGACGTACTTGAAATGGGCTACCGTAAGTGGCTTCTAAGACCAAAATGTCGGCCTCTAGGGGAAGGGTCTTTGACATTCGAAAGTCACCTGTGTAAACGATTCTGGCTCCATCTTTGTCCTCAACCAGAACTTGCGCTGCGCCCAGAATGTGATCAGCGAGATGCAGAGTGATTCTTTCATCATCATACCTTAGAGTTTCACCGAAATTCAACGCGTAAATGCTACCACTCATCAGCGAGGCTCGTCCGCGAAGAACCGTTAACAGATCTCTTGTTGCAGGCGTCATGACCACTGCTTTGCATCTTCGTAGACTCTGCCGTAGTCCACCTAGATGGTCATAGTGTGCATGAGTGACCACACGTATTGGGCGATGCGGGTCGTTTGAATCGCATGCCACATGTCTGCCCAATAATATAGCGCCGTTCTTTGTTACCGAAGCCTTCGAAATCATCAGAGCGACACGCCGCTTGCTGTTTCATGCGTTGGGAAAATAAGGTTTGATGACACGTTGGCAGCAAATCTGGTTTTGTGTGAGGGAATATTCCTCTATACATATTCTTGATAATTTTTATATACCTCTGCTGAACCATTATATATGTGAGGGCTGAGGCGGCGGTTTCAGCATGTTAAGGTTCAAATATTCCTTAACTAATGACGGAGAGAGAAGAGTTTCAAAAAACGAGTTTTACTTACAGAAGACTCCGAAATATCGAGGCTACACCGAGAAGATCTTTAGAGCTTTGTACAGTTCAGATGCTCTCACAATAGCCGAAATCAGTTACCACACAGGAATTGACAAGCGATCAGTGAACGGCGTCATAACATTCAATCTCATGGCAGGCTATATCCAACGCATACTCCTCTGAGTCGGCAGAGCCGAAGCAACTTCCCCATTTTGTCTGTTTGTTTTTGGCAGGTTACCTAATCTGTGCGCGCACCTTCAGCCGCCAGAGGACAAGGCATGATCAGAACGTAACTGTTGTTCTCTAGTGATCCACTGCACAAGTGCTGAGAAAACACTTCGTGTGCTGGACTTACAGTTCTGCATGTCGCCTTTCCTGTGCGCGTTGGATGTGAAAAACGGAGACTGGAGACAGGATTCGAATGCACGAAACCGGGCGCAGGTATATGGTTAATTCTGTGCTTAGGTTGTGCCCAAAGGCTTCATTCACTCAAGTCTCGCTTTCTTACGTCTGCTATGCACTGCCCGCGCAGCTATTCTTTCAAAAACATCTTCGATGGATTGTTGAGGAAGGTATTGAATATAATCGTCTACCACAAGTCTTTTGAATTATTCAGTTGTATCAAGCTAAGAGGAATCTGCCTTGAGAGCATCATGTGTATTTCTAACGCTGATTTTAGTAATCACCTTGCTCATGGCAACAAACATTGAACCAGATGCAATGGGTGGCGTATGGACAAGTGCAGATTGGAACAGAACCTATGGAGGGGCAAATATTGATGTAGCGAATTCTTTGGTACAGACTAGTGATGGGGGGTACGCACTAGCTGGATATACCGCCTCCTCTGGAGCCGGTGGATCTGATTTTTGGCTCGTAAAGGCAGATTCACTTGGAAACGTACTGTGGAACAGAACATATGGTAGAGCCGACAGTGAAATCGCCTATTCTGTAGCTCAGACTAGTGACGGAGGATACGCCTTAGCCGGTTTCACCTATTCCCTTGGCGCTGGCGCTTATGATTTCTGGCTGGTTAAGACTGATTCGGTGGGAAACGAGCAGTGGAACAAGACATACGGAGGAAGCGGCTCTGATCAGGCATATTCTATGGTTCGGGCCAGTGATGGAGGATATGTCCTTGCCGGGCACACCCAATCATACAGCGCCGGCGGTTTTGATTTCTGGCTGGTCAAGACCGATCCAGCCGGAACCTTGGAGTGGAGTAGATCGTACGGAGGGAGCAAGACTGACATTGCCCATTCTGTGGCGAGAACAGCCGATGGAGGATACGTGGTAGCAGGTCGCACCCAGTCTTACGGAGCTGGGGCTACTGATTTTTGGTTGATTAAGACTGATTCGTTAGGAAATGCTCAGTGGAATAAAACATACGGAGGAGCGAGCGGTGACGCTGCCCGTTCTATGGTTCAATCAGTTGACGGGGGGTACGCTTTAGCAGGAGACACCCAATCATACGGCGCGGGTGCTTACGATTTCTGGTTGATAAAGACCAATTCCTCTGGAAATATGGAGTGGAGCAAGACTTACGGAGGAAGTGTCAATGATACTCCTCAGTCTATGGTTCAAACTCGTGACGGAGGGTACGCCTTAGCAGGATCTACCGCGTCCATTGGCGCTGGGAACTTTGATTTTTGGTTGGTTAAGACCGATTCGCTAGGAAACATGCAGTGGAATAAAATATACGGAGGAAGCAACACCGATCAAGCATATTCTATAGCTCAAACCAGCGACGGAGGATATGCACTAGCTGGGAGCACTTACTCTTCCGGTGCTGGTAATTCTGATTTCTGGTTGGTGAAACTCACCCCCAGCCCAATCTATATCCGTGCTGACGGCTCAGTTGATCCGCCAGCCACGCCAATACTTCGAAGCGGAGACGTCTACACATTGACCGGCACTATTTATGCGAGCGCTCTTAACGGAATTGTGATTGAAAGAGACGATATGGTTTTGGACGGAGCAGGTTATCTACTGCAGGGAACTGGCGGTAACACTGGAATACTCGTACAGGGGAGGAGCAATGTCACAATCAAGAATATTGCGGTTAGAACGTTTTCTTTGGGCATTAATCTATCTGACTCTTTGGATAATATCATCCAAGCAAACAATGTAAGTGATTGCGAGATTGGCATCGGGCTCCTTAGCTTCTCAAGCGGCAACATTGTCTCTGGAAACAACATAACAGGCATTAAGGGCTACGGAATCAACATTGATTCCTCTTCGAACAACGTGTTGACTAGTAACAACGTTCGAGATAACTATGGAGGCATTCGGCTTCTGCAGTGCACGAACTCTGCATACCATAATAACCTCGTAAACAATAGCGTGCAGGTCTCCATACTTGACTCGTTGAATGTTTGGGACAACGGCTATCCATCTGGCGGCAACTACTGGAGCGACTACGCTGGAGTTGATGTTGACGGCGACGGCATTGGCGACACACCCTATGCTATTGATGAAGGAAACCAAGACAACTATCCACTGATGACTCCGTATCCGTATATTCCCGGCGACATAAACCGCGACGGAATAATCGGCCAACTAGACCTAGAAGCGCTAAACAACGCCTACGGCTCAACACCTACAAGCCCAAACTGGGGTTCAAATGAAGACATAAACAATGACAAAATCATAAACGTTCAGGACCTAAGAATTCTGGGAAAGAACTTTGGCAAAACCATTAAACAATGACGAAAAAATCGATTGCCGCCACGCATTCGTCCATCTAAACATCGGGCGAAAACGAGGAGAGCTAGATGAAGGCTACAGCAGGCAACACAGTAGAAGAAGGCTTAAGCCGATTGTTTCCTTCTTCTTCTGCTGAAGACTCTTCTCTCGCCTTCAGTTTATAGCGAAAACTATATTTGGGTAGTTTATGCGTGGATAGTGGGGTTGCCGGCCATAGGGCGTGGGACCCACCCGATCCCGTTCCGAACTCGGCAGTTAAACCGCGCTCCGTTCACGGCTGTAGTGTGGTCTTCGGCCATGCGAACCCGAGAAAGCTGGCTGCCCCACTCAGTAGGCTCCGCCTTCTGGGAATCACGAAACGTTTTAATGCCTCTTCACCGTTTCTTCAGCATCCAACATGGAAAAACTGAGGCAAAATCCTCAAAATATATAACCAAGCATAAGCAGTTGACATAAAAGATGACGATGCTACCAATACTTCAAACCGTGCTACAGGGCATTTTCCCATCAGGAGACAACATCCTAGGCTGGATTTTCCAAGTTATCTTCCTAGGCATATTCGTAGTCTTCATGTTTTACGGACAACGGTTCCAAATGATGATCATGGTCCGCGAAGTTGAAGGCTCACTATTCAAGCTTAAATTCATGCGAGACGAAGCGCGAAAAACCGCCATAACCAACATCAAAGAGATCGGCAAACTCGAAGGCGACCCAACTGGACAAATTGACAGGTTTCTTGAATACTTCGCCATTTCGCCAGTAGACCTTGACCCATCAGGTGTCATCTGGCGACTTGAGCACATGCTTGACGTTAGAGACGTCCGCTTCAAAGATGACGTGAAACTGATGGCACCCAAAGCAGACGACACACAGGTTAACAATCTGGAAAACATGCTTGAGGCTACGCTTGCACTGAATGTCATCTACAGGGTAATCCGCCACTACTACTTACTTGGCAGAAAAACGCTCAGCCTCTACGTCATAATGCAATTGCAGATGATCCTGCCTCTTATTATGCGTGAAGCAGAAGCATACGCAGCTGCCCAGAAAGCCTTCATGCTTGGTCAACCCATAGGCGACGGTGCAGGCGCCTTAGTTGCGGCCAAACTGATGCAGGGCTATGAAAAGACGAAGGTGGAGAAAGACATGGTTTTGGCTCAAGTTCCAATTGAGGGAAGGAGTGCTTACGTGTTGAAGGCTGAGGGTCCTGGTGGAAATGTGGGCAAGCCTGGAGAAGCGATCAGGCAGGTAATAGAGCAGAATGAGGGAAAGATCAGTCTAGCCATCCTAATAGACGCAGGATTGAAACTTGAGGGTGAAAAAACAGGTGAGGTTGCTGAGGGAGTTGGCGTGGCTATTGGCGGTCCTGAAGTTGACAAGTATAAGGTTGAAGAAGCTGCGCTCAAAAACAAGGTCCCAGTCAATGCCATAATAATCAGGGAAGATATTGGCGACGCCGTGTCACCCATGAGAAAAGAAATCGTTGACGCCATCGACGGCGTGATTGACCGCGTCAAACGAGTTATCCTTGAACGGACAAAACCTGGAGACTCGGTCATCATCGCAGGAATTGGCAACACGATAGGAATAGGCCAGTAAGGATGAATAGGCTATGAATCAGACGGTTCCTCAGACAAGAAGAGTTTCGCCAATTATGTTTGCCATGATTATGTTTGCGTTGTTGCTCGCTCTCGTGGCGATTTATTGGGGATTCAATGAGTACTTGTATGGAGATCCTAGCACGGCGAGTTTCTTCTTAAGCGTAGGAATAGCGACCTTGGCTGTGTCAACTTACATGATGTATCAGACTCGGAAACGCATGATTCGGCTTTTGAGCGTCGAAATGCAACCCGTATCTTCAACTGTGCAATGTGTGAAATGTGGGTTTAAGAACATTCGAGAGTTTAAGCGAGGCGACTTTGTCTTCAAGGAAACTGAAGAGATGTGCCCGAAAGACAGCCAGAAAATGGTCATTTCCGCAATTTACCGCGAGGTCAAAGATAAGGAAAAAGCCAAAGAAATGAGCTACTAGGTTAAGACTTCGCATCCGTCTTTTGTAACCAAAACTGAATGCTCAGCTTGCGCCACAGGCTTTCCACTTACCTCAACAAATACTGGATAGGCCATCAGTGTTTTAGAAGACAAGAGCTCAGAGAAAGCTGCCCTATGATTGTCTATCGGCACTGCATTTAGAAGCCAGCGCTCAGCAAAAGGCAACGTTCGAAAATTCTCGATGATAAAGCCGCAGAGTTTCTTTGAATATTCGTTTCTTAGAGTTCTTTGTTTCACGAAGCGGAATATGCACGTTTCCTTGCTACTTCCTACCTTTCCCGCTGCATTTCTCAGTGTGACGAAGGGTTCTATAGCGTAAACCTCGTTCGCGGCGACCCGGTTCGTTGAGATGTGAGAGACATTGGGCAGAGAGCGACCAGCATGTAGTAGGTATCTTGCTACCTGATGTCCAGTCAGATTTGCCACGGGTCTGAGGCCATGCGACTCTATGGTCCTTTGAATCGTTGAACCAAATTGCGACGTGAACAAGCCTGCACGAATGGTTTTTACGCCCGTATTCAATGCGTCTTCAGCCGCAGCCACAAGATTGTCGTATTCCCGGCTGAAGCACACTGTTACAGCCGTGTCTGCGATGTAGCCGTCTACATGGACGCCTATGTCGATTTTTACAAGTGAGCCAGGTGGCACCGTCTTGTCGTCATTTGGTGGGGAAGTGTAGTGGGCTGCCAGTTCGTTGATAGACACGTTGCATGGAAAAGCGGGTTTGCCACCTTTCTGGCGCACTAGTGCTTCGGTTTTCTCGCAGATATCAATTATAGGCATGCCTTCAGAGACCGTTCGCTTCATGAGTTCTCGTACTTCAGCCGCGATTCTTCCGGCCTGCCGATGTTTCTGTATGATCTCTTCGGAGAGGCTCATGAATTCACGACGTAGACTTGTTAGTCCTGGGCTACGTTAAAAATCTTGCACTTGAAAATGCGCCGTAAGCAACCTTAAGTGCCGGTATCCAATATTGGCTCTGTTGGCGACTGCTTTGGACTGGCGTTAACTCTGCTGAGGCTTCCAGTGGTTGCAGGAGCGGTCGCTGTGAAGGTCGACTTTCTATACGTGCATAGGTTTTTCAAGTCAGTCAGTATATCAACTTCAGTTCACTCGGAGGCAAAGAGATAAGATGGCAGCAGACCCTCCCGTAAAATCCCTTATTGACCCTTTTGGCACAACCGTAATCGAAGACTACGAACGCCTGTATCAGGAATTCGGCATTCAACCATTCAAACCCTTACTAAACCAGATACCAAATCCAAGTGCCGCGATGCGCAGAGGCGTAATCTTTGGACACAGAAACTTTGGCCGTGTCTTGGACGCCATGAAAAGCGGGCAGGAATTCGCTGTTATGAGCGGCATTAAGCCAACAGGCGAATTTCACCTTGGCACTTTGCAGACAGCTCGAGAAGTCATCTACTTCCAGCAGCAAGGAGCCAGAGCATTCTACTGCATCGCAGACGTAGAAGCCTACGAGGACAACCGAATACCATTTGAACGCAGCCAAAAATATGCCGTAGGCAACGTGGCTGACCTACTCGCTTTGGGATTTGACCCCAAAAAAGGTTTCATTTACCAGCAGTCGAAGGAACAACGCGTCAAAGACCTCGCAATCATGTTTGGAAGAGGCGTCACGCTAGCAACGATGAAGGCGATTTACGGCGAACGCCATTTGGGGCTGTATTTGTCAGCGCTGATCCAAGCAGGCGACATCTTGCTCCCGCAGCTGAAGGATTTCGGTGGACCCAAGCCCACAGTTGTTCCAGTGGGCATTGATCAAGACCCACACCTGCGTTTGACACGAGACTTGGCCTTCAAATTTCGGAGAAAAAGCAATTTCATTCCACCGTCCTCAACTTACCACAAACTGATTAAGGCTTTAGATGGCTCGCCTAAGATGAGCAAACGCAGCCCTATGACATATTTTACACTGCAGGATAGCCAAGAAGCCATTTCCAGAAAGATTTCATTGTCTTTTACAGGTGGACGGCCAACAGCTGAAGAGCAGCGTCGACTGGGAGCAAACCCCGATATCTGTCCCATATATGATCTGTACCTGTTTCACTATTTTGAGAGAGATGAAGACGTAACCAGACTTTACAGCCAAGAGTGCAAAGGCGGCAAAATACTGTGCGGAGAAGACAAGCAACGCCTCATCAAGCTCGTAGCTGAGTCTGTGAAAGAACACCAACGCAAAAGACGCCAACACATCGACAAGGCAAGAGAAATCCTGAACGTTGAATAGTGGTGCCCTGCCAATTTCCCGTATGAACCTTCTGGACCCTGTGCTATCTAGTTTGGGCATCATTCAGCCGTAGAAACTTCTATACGATGTAGCTGTATCACTATACTGCATTATCACATTCCATCATTCGCAGTGACTGAATCAAGATTATGGAGCGAGACAGTCAATGGTTGAACTCAGAGAAAACGAACAGAAGACACTGCTTGCCCTGAAGAAATTGGAAGGAAAGGCAGGAGTTGAGCAGATAACCCAGACCAGCGGCTTAGCCCACGCTGCAGTAATGCGAGCGATGCTCACACTTGGTGAAAAGAAACTCGTGACAGTTCACGAACAAAAGCGGAAACTTGTCGGGCTGAGCGAGGAAGGAAAGCAACATGCAGAACAAGGACTGCCTGAACGCCGCATGATCAACGCACTGGTCGAGTCAGGCGGAAAAGCAGAAACAGAAGCAGTTGCCGAGAAGGCAAAGCTGGATCAAAAGTTCGTGCCAATAGCGCTCGGATGGATGCACCGCAAGGGCTGGGCGGCTCTAGAGGAAAACCGTATGCTATCAGCAAAGGAAAAAGCGATTCCTGAAGGCGCTGACGAAAAACTCCTGTCATTGCTAAACAGAAAAGGCTCTGTGGCTCTCGATGAATTAGACAAGAGTCTTCAGGACGCTGTTATTGTGTTGAAGGGACGAAAGCTCTTAGAGCTTGCAGAGAAGACTGTGCGCGAGCTTGAACTCACGAGTGCAGGATGGCAGCTAGTTGGACAAGGACTCGAACTAGTATCAGAAGTGAGCCAACTCACGCCAGACCTTATCATTACTGGAAAATGGCGAGAAACCAAGCTAAGAAAGTTCGATGTCACAGCTGCTGGACCGGAATACTATCCAGCGAAAGTTCACCCCTTGCAACAGGTGATTCAACGAGCGCGCGAAATCTTTCTGGAAATGGGCTTCACCGAAATCAGAGGACCGCTTGTGGAAACAGCCTTCTGGAACTTCGACGCCTTGTTCCAGCCGCAGGATCATCCAGCTAGAGAGATGATGGACACATTCTATTTGGCTAATCCGAAAGCTGGCGCGTTGCCGAATAAGAGCGTAGTCAATGCTGTTGCGAGAACTCATGAGAATGGCTGGGTGACGGGATCAAAAGGCTGGGGCTACAAGTGGAGTCCAGAAGAGGCACGAAGACTCGTTATGCGGACACATACGACTGCTGAGACCATAAAGTATCTCAGCAAACACAAGAAGCCACCCATCAAAGTGTTCTCAGTGGACAGAGTCTACCGCAACGAGCAGGTCACCTACAAGAACACCGCTGAATTTCACCAGATAGAGGGCATCGTAGTCGACAAAGGCGTGACTTTGCGCGACCTTATGGGCACACTGAAGACATTCTATGCACGTTTCGGGTTGAAGAAGGTACGCTTTTGGCCTTGCTACTTCCCCTACACGGAGCCTTCTGCAGAAGCCACTGTTTACGTTCCGAAGTTGAAGCGTTGGATCGAGCTCTGCGGCATGGGCATGTTCAGACCAGAAGTGTTGGCGCCTATGGGCATTAAATATCCTGTGTTGGCTTGGGGCGGCGGCTTAGAGCGAGTAGCCATGCTTGAGCTAAGCGTAGACGATATTCGCCTTCTTTACGGTAATCGCTTGAGCTGGATTAGGAGGGCGCCATTGTGCCAGTGATTACGCTTCAGAGAAAACGTTTCAGCGAATTCGTTGGACGTAAACTGACAGTTGAGGAAATGGCTGAGTGGCTGCCTTGGGTTGGCTTCGATTTGGAGGATATAGGTCCAGACTATGTGAAGGTTGAATTCAACCCGAACAGAGTAGACCTTTGCAGTTATGCTGGAGTTGCACGAGCCTTCAAAGGGTTAAGGGGATGGGAAACAGGTCTACCATCTTACAGAATTGAAAAGGGCAGGACCAGGCTAACTGTTACCAAAGCTGTGGGCAAAATCAGACCTTTCATGCTGGCTGCGATCGTACGAAGCATGAAGCTTGATGAAGAAGCAGTCACGGATCTTATGGAGATGCAGGAAGATCTGCACTGGGGAATTGGCAGAGATCGCAAGAAAACCTCAATCGGCGTGCACAACTTAGACACCGTCAATCCGCCTTTCACGTACACTGCCGCCGATCCTGATGAGACAAAGTTTGTTCCACTAGACCACACTGAAGAGATGAGCTTGAGAGAAATCCTAGAAAAACACGAGAAAGGCGCAGCCTACAAACATCTAGTGGACTGGGCGCCGAAATATCCACTTTTGATTGACCATGAAGAAAAGGTTCTTTCAATGCCGCCTATCATTAACGGCGAGTTAACCCGAGTCACGGACAAGACAACGAATCTTTTCTTAGACGTGACGGGCACAGACTACGTGGCTGTTGAACGAAGCTTAAACGTGCTGACTACCGCTTTGGCGGATATGGGCGGCACCATAGAGAGTGTCGACGTGAAATATCCTGAGCGCTCAGTGGTTTCACCAAGCTTGACGCCTCAGAAGATGACAGTCAAAGTGAACTACGCCAATGAACTGCTAGGGCTCAAACTTACCGAATCTCAAGTAATCGAGAGCCTCGAGAAATGCAGACTTGGAGGCAAAGTGATAGACAAGGGAATAGTGGAAGCGACTGTTCCAGCGTATCGAATTGACGTGCTTCATGAAGTGGATCTTGTTGAGGAAGTAGCCATAGGCTTCGGATACTACAGGCTGAAGCCAACTATCCCGCGGAGATCGACAATAGGTGAACAACATCCAGTTCACAGACGCGCAAGTATTGCGCGGCAGATAATGATCGGTCTGGGCTTCGCGGAAGCCATGAACTTCACGCTGACAAATGAAACGGTTCACTTCGAGAAAATGCGCGTCGAAGCTAAAGACGTTATCAAGCTTGCTAACCCTGTTTCACTGGAGTGCACTATTCTGCGCCAGAGTCTGTTGCCCAGCCTGATGAAGAACCTCGCCGATAACAGGCATGAGAGTTTTCCACAGCGCTTGTTCGAGGTTTCAGATGTTGGACGCATTAGTCAGCGAGCGGAAACAAGGGTTGAAAGACGATTGCACATCGCAGGGGTTTCGTCGCATTCAACAGCCAACTTTACTGAGATGAAGTCGACTGTCGAGGCATTGCTGCGTAATATGAGGTTAGGAGGCTGGGAAATCAAGCCTGTCAAGCATATGAGCTTCTTGGAGGGCAGAGCGGCAGCGGTAGTCACGAAGCGTAAAGAAATGGGTGTGCTCGGTGAGATACATCCACAAGTGTTGAACAACTTTGAGCTTGAGAATCCTACGTGCGCTTTTGAAATCGATCTTGAACAAGCTTAGCATATTGGCAAGTGTTAAAGGCGAGCATGTGCGTTGGCAAAGCAGAGTCGGTTGACTTTCATTAGGCGCCTTAGGTAGAACCATTTATAACTGAAACATTCCCAATAACCTTCCTCAAACTTCAAGGAAGTGTCAGCTTGGAGCTTCCGGAATTGACAGTTCTGGGCAGGCAGATGGACAAGGAGATCAGTGGCAAGAAGATATCGGAAATCGATGTAGCCAACCCTAAGTGCTTAAACATGCCATTCGATCGATTCAAGAAGATCGTTGTAGGAAAGACTGTCAAATCTGTTGAAAGCAAGGGCAAATGGATTTTCATCAAACTCGAGGGCGACTATGTCCTCTTGTTCAACCCAGGCATGGGAGCAGACGTTATCTCCTTCAAAGCTGGCGGTAAGCTGCCTGAGAAGTATCAGCTGAAATTCGTTCTTAACGACAAAACAGGGTTCACTATCCGTGTTTGGTGGTTCTGTTATCTCCATCTTGTGCAGGCTAGCAAGCTGAGCGAGCATAAGCTTACGGGGAAGTTGGGTGCGAACCCTGTTGACAAGGACTTTACGCCGGATCATTTCAAACAGTTATTGGCAAAGAAGAAAGGCAACATCAAAACCTTCATGCTTGACCAGAAGAACATTGCAGGTATAGGAAACGTCTACATTCAAGACATGCTCTTCTGCGCCAAGATACATCCTCAGCGAACCATTCCATCATTGTCAGAAAAGGAAATGCAAGCCCTGTACGAGTCGATGAGATCTGTGCTCAACGAGAGCATACAGCTAGGAGGACTGAAATACGAGAAGGATTTCTATGGCAAGAATGGTCGCTATGGTCCGGGACAGTTCAAGATAGCTTATAAGCCTGACAAGCCGTGTCCAGTGTGTCACACAACAATACAGAAGATCAAGACAGGGTCGACAAGCAGCTTCATTTGTCCAAAATGCCAGCCCTAAACAAGTAGTATATTGGCGATGTGCACCTAGACTTCAAAAATCTTATCTTTACGATTGCCACTCTCACTTTTTCAGCGATGACCTTTTGCGAGCCATCCCACCGCACACCTCGATGCGAGGACTCATGCATACGGACCCAACCGAAGCCGGATAGTCCAACAAAGCTATCCTTTGCTTGTGACGAAGGGCTTACCCAGACATGAGACACGGTGGGCGCGGGCGTGTACATTCCCGTGTCAGAGAGAACTCCGCAGAGAGGAGCGTTTAGCTCCAACAATGAAGTTGAGTGTTAGTTTCACGGGAAACAACGCCCGCGATAGCAATGAGAACTTTTAAGTCAATCCCCTATGCAACTGTAAGGAGGCAGGCGTTTCGACTTGGACTTGGAACACCGAGTAGACCTTGTGACTGGAAACACGCAGGAAGTAGTTACCAGCGAAGAGCTGCGTGAACTGCTCGAGACTGAGGCTAAGCCCAAAGCCTACTGGGGTTTTGAAGCAAGTGGACTAATGCACATTGGGATGGGGTTGGTCTGCGGCTCCAAAATCAAAGACATGGTCAACGCAGGCTTTGACTTCACCATATTTCTGGCTGATTGGCACTCGTGGATAAACAACAAGCTAGGAGGCAACATGGAGAACATCCGTCTTTGCGGCGAGTACTTCAGAGAATGCTTTACAGCCTTGGGCATAAAACCGCAAGGCGTGCGCTACGCTTGGGCTTCAGATCTAGCTAAGGAAATCGAGTATTGGGAGAAAGTCGTCAGGATTGCTAAGAGCGCGTCCCTGCAAAGGACTTGGCGAGCGCTTCCAATAATGGGTCGAGAAACAAGCCTAACCGATATGGAAACTGCATGGGTATTTTACCCTTGCATGCAAGCAGCAGACATATTTCATCAGAAACTTCACGTTGCCTGCGCCAGTGTGGATCAGCGTAAGGCTCACATGCTGGCACGAGACGCAGCCGAAAAGCTTGGCTGGAAGAAACCAGTGTGCCTTCACACACCTCTTCTCGCCGGCTTGCAGGGATTGCAGAAAATAGACAAGCAGTTCGACGAGAACGCTGAGATGAACGTTCGAATCGGTTCAAAAATGTCCAAAAGCGTGCCAGAGGGCTGCATATTCGTGCATGATTCACCCGAAGAAATCGAGATGAAG
>Ga0315296_10001418_pt1 | contig 20927 bp, 12 predicted proteins | sample YL17G14_18_MG_FD_203921 | JGI IMG/M metagenome (GOLD analysis project Ga0315296, IMG submission 203921) | Sediment microbial communities from Yellowstone Lake, YNP, Wyoming, USA - YL17G14_18 | ecosystem: Environmental > Aquatic > Freshwater > Lake > Sediment | place: USA: Wyoming | collected...
GACAAGCGGGGACAGTCTCAAACCCGATGCGACGAGGCCGCACAATGCCTCAGATTTGTCGTAAGTTGCCATACTGGTCGAGGGATACAATAGTGTCAGATTCGCGGGAGAACTTGAAGCAGCGGATTGTTCGGTCAGAAGATCCATTCCGGCCGGCTCAGGAGACGACGCCATGCCGACCTGGAAGGAAACGATCAAACAGAACACAAAGAAGACTGCTAGATGCCTTGCATCGAGCCTAGCAATTCGGGCCTGGGGCCAGTCCCTTCTGAAGAGCTCGGCAGGATGAGCACCACGATGCCCATCTCCCCTCCGCTCTGACGTCCGTCGACACATTGTTCCATCTCATCATAGAACTCCGAATAGAGTTCGTTCAGATTATTTCCAGAGCGTGCTCACTATATCCCTTTTTTGGAGAGCTCCTTGACACTTCCTACCCATTCAATAGAGAAACTCCGTGCCGTCTCCCGGGCACTGCCGGAGCTCGCTCCCTTTCCTCAGCATTCCGCTGAGATCTATGGTTGTTTTTTCGGGCAAATTTGGGGCTCTCTGGTCCCGACCCGGCTGAGTGTGGGTAGTCGCTTCAGGGTTCTGCACAGGACGGCGAAAGTGTCCCATGCTCGGGCGACCCATCCTACGTTGGCTTCATTTGCAGCCGATGACGCGCTAATCGAAATCATCGGACGATGCCATCGCCGATGAACTTAGCCGGGCTCTGAGCGGCTCTGGCGGGCGATACCGCTGGATGTCGGCGCGGCCCGCCTCAAGATTTCGTAGCTCCTCGAAAATCCGGCGCGTGAGCCTGAGATCGCTCGCGTTGTAGCGGAGAAGTTGCTTTCGGATCCTCGGATTGCGTGTCCGGGCGTATTCCTTGTAGCGTATGAGCGCTTCGAATCCGTCATGGATCGCGAGGTTCTTGGGCGGGTCATAGCCGAAGTAGTGCGCAACAGACTTGGCGTCCATGGGCTTCAGCGGGAGGTAGAGCCACTGCTTACGTGGTCTCTGCGTGAAGATCACGTCGCGGAAGAGATCCAGAAAGGGGAGCCGGTCCACTAGGGACGATTCGAGTTTCGCGTTCGCAGCGCCCCTCTTCAGCATCGGGACATCCGCTGATGTTGACCCGTAGCTGACGCACCGCAAGCCGCCGCCCGCTACCCGTCGGAGGAATCGACTGAGGGCGCGAGGCAGCTGGCCGGGTTTCTTAATGAAATCCTGATCGACCTTCCCGCCCATAGTCATGGTGCCGATTAGGAAGATGAACGCGTCCTGCGGGTCGTATTCAAGGTCAACGAAGAGGATTTCGGGCTCGCCAAGGTTCAAAAGCAGGGGCGGATGGGCCACGACATTTGGTTCCCGTTTCTGGAGTGCCCGGGCGAAGCGCACCGTCATAGGAACCTGGGCCAAGAAGCTCAGATCTCGGATCTTCGAGGACGACAGTTTCGCTGCGAGATCCGAAGGTTCGGTCGTTGCGAGCTGCTCGATGGACTGAATGCCCATGCCCTCTAGGATCTCAGCTCGCACAGGTCCAATCGTGGGGACACCACACAGCTCCGACCATTCGTAGGCGCCATCGGGCTCCAAGAGCGGCTCAAGGCTCTCCTCAATCTGATCCGGTTCGAGTCCATATTCCTGCGCTTTGGAGACGAGCCACGAGAAATCCTGTGTCCAAGGACTCTTCGCGCTCCGGGCCGCCCAGAGGTCGAACGCGCTCCGCAGGATCGGTGTGGCTGACTTCTTGCTCAGTGCGTTCACTTTGATGAACTGCTTCAGCGCGATGTCCCCCAACCCATGGACGCTGGCGAATCCCTGATGGTGAACGAGATGGCACTCCTCGCAGAGGACCTCGAATCCGCGGAGCCTCTGAATGAGCCCTCCATCATCGTATTCCCACTTCTCGTGGACGTCGTCGGTGGGCTGTCCGCACGTTTCGCACGAGCCGCCGGCGCGTTTCCGCTCAACCTCTCTGATTCGGTCCCAAAGCGTTCGCCCTTCGCGGGTGCGGCTGAGGTGCGCGAGAGTCCGATTCCACAACGGGGCAGGTACGAGCTCGATTTGAAGCCGGAGGTTCTTCGGCGGCTTTCCCTTCATGGACGCGCGCTCCGCGATGGGTTCTCTCGCTTTTTGCGCGATCTCTCAAGGGCATATGCGTTTTGATCCACCGCTCGGTCCCCTGAGAAAGCATCCCGGTCTTCCGGAGAGAGGCTTTGAAGGAAAGCTGCGGAATAGCGCCCCTTGAGCGTGTCCTCGTCCGATTTCCAGTAACGGTATTTCACCTGGTAGCGGCGGGCGCGCTTGGCGAGTTCGTACTTGCGGGAGTCATCGCGATAGTAAAGGCACAACACGCTCTCCGTGCGGCCTTCGAGCGGCGTCGGATTGTACTTGGCCTTGTGGAAACCATGCTCACGGATCTCTGCGAGGCCAATCTCCCGGAGCTTGTTAGGATCCTCTGAGAAGAAGAGGTACTTCCCCATGATAGGGTACGGCGGTCTCCGCTTCGAGAGCAGCCATATCCAATAACCGTCAAAAGACAACCGCACGTCGCCTAAGTCCTCTTCGTTATTCGTGGTCATGGATATGATGTCCCTACTGTTGCGATTGCTCGGAAAGTGCTAATGCATCGGGTGCATTAATATCTACCTCAAAGGAGGCTTCGGAGGAAGGATATGGACGCCTGGAATGAATTGATATTCTGCAATCGTTTCTTGGCTTCTGAATGGTTCTAGTCCCTTCGAGCCCGCAATCGACCACCACCTGATCCCTGACAAGGGACGAAGCTACCATAGTGCGGGAGAACCGCGAATAGAGGTTTGTCCGCTCAATACCCCAGTCCAAGTGCGAGACTGCAAAGTCGACGATGGGAGGCAAAATAGAAAGAAGAAGAAAAGTGATTTGAAAGAAGCCCTTGCGGCTTCTTCACATAGAGGTTTAGGTCTGGTCTCGACCCCTTCTGATTGTATCTGAGTGGTGATCCCAATCAGCCCACATTGATTGCAGCTTCGGCGTCATACCATGGGCAGTAGGCTCCATTGTACAAGTCAGGGATAAATCGCCATGTCCCCGTCGAATCTAGCTTCCCGGAAGTCTTGAACATCTGGCAGAAACCGCCTCCTGGATTTCCTCCATCGAGCCAATTGACGTCATCGAAACCTCCGACGAGGGTGTCGATGCTTCTTTGAACCCAAATCGTCTGAGCCGTGGTCCCGAAATCCTTCCAAGCTCCTGAAGGTGACTGACATGCGACGTACATCTGGAACGTTGCTGGCTGATAGGGCTGGTCGTTGGTGTTGAAAGCGCCCCAGTAGACATCGACGGTGTCCCCCACAGCAGGTGTCGTCCTACCTAGCACAGCTTCGAGATACAGGATCTTGAAGTTCCAGAGCATCAGTCCGGGAGCAAATTGATTCATTGTCCCAGCGACGTCAACACGAAAACCGCCCCACTGTGCATCGACAACTCCCTCGTCGGCGAGGACATGATAGCGGTTGACATATACTGTGCTGCTCTTGTAGTAGTGCACGGCGTCTTTCGGTACCCCTGTCCACCATGCAGCGTATGCACGCCATTGTCCATACCATGCCAGTGTCTGGCTGCATTCTCCGCTGTCGTAGTAGTATCGTCCATTCGCTCCTATGTGGATGTTGTACTTGACCCCGAACATTCCCGCGGCACCCCAAGGGAGTTCTATAGCTGTCCAGACCGCGTAGAGATCTCTTCCGGACAGAAGAGCAGTGTTCTTGAATTCCCATCGGGCATTCTCCATGACATCGTTCGGTCCAGGCACGTCCCTGACGCGAAGCTTGAAGTTGTCGAGTCTGACGTTATGGTAGCTCGCACCACCTGGCTGAGTCCAAATGACGGAATGTAGGTTCATGCTGGCCCATGAAGATATCCTCTGTGCGTTGTTGTGCCAGGTATTCATTGTCCCGTCCGAAAACCTGTGCAATGGGGACATGTCATAGGACATTAGAGTGCCGTCGTCCGGAGGAACGGGGACACCGTTCTCGATGCGATACGGATAGGGATCAGCCTGGTCGTGCACACCATTCAAAGAATGGCCCAGTTCATGGGCGAGAGTCTCACTGTGCTGCTGAGAACCTCCGTAGTCGTTGGAGCAGCTCGCCAGAGTGAATCCCCAAGTCGTCCTAGCACTGTCCCCGAAGAGGCCAGTGCCACAGCCACGGATCCAGGATACTCCTATGACATCATCGTTGAAAATGATGCCTGAGAACAGTACGCACTGGTCGTAGCCAGTGTATCCACCGTTCCGCACCATGTTCCTCAGGTCATTTATGTAGGTTTCGTAATCAACATTCCCGTTCACACTCCAGGAAATTCTGTTCACAATCTGAACTTCCACATTGACTTGTGTGTACCAGCCGTTCATTGTGTTGATAAGAGTGTCGACATAGCCATCATCATGCTGGGCTCTGAACTGATTGTCAGTGACCGCAAGGAGCCTCATGGCTCTCCTCATCCCCTGGGTCCAATCGCTCACAGGAACAACTCTCGTACCACCTGACGCTGCCTTGACACCAGCTGAAGGCGATGACGACGCAAGAGGCTCTGCCTGAATGACGCCATCGCCAGATTCATGTTGAGTCCTTGACTGCGCCGAAGCATTCGGGTCAGCCGGAATCGTGAGATGCTCTCCTTTCCACTCGATGGTACCAGAAAATGCCAGGTCTTTCGTGCTATAGACCAATTCTATGTTCTCACCCAGATTCATCTGTCGGTTTGAGGCGGGTTCAAGGAACCACTCATTGCCGGGAACTTTGATCCATGCGTACACTCCGTCATCGGCGAAGGACATTCTTACTGAACTGTCAGGTATTCCTTCGACACTCCCCTCGAACTGCCGGCAAGACACGAGGTCATCAAGATGGCACTTGGACGAGGCTCTTCCATCAGATGCCGCTGACGGACTGAGAGCTAGAAGGAATTCCTTGCCATCCAATACTAGGCTAATTCTGCCGTACAAGTCCGCCATCTGGGCAATCCTTTCAAGATCCACTTGAACGAAAGAGTACTTGGCTACGTTCTCGGGAGCCTCAGCAACCTTAAGATTCACTTGTCGAACCAATTGATCCGAGTCATCCTGGTCAGTAACAATGGCCGGAACTGCCGAGAAACACAGAACGAGGACTATCAGACAAGCTACAGCTTTCCCTTTCGGACTACGATAAACATGCCCACCAATGACTGACGCAATTCTCATTTAACTTCCCCCCTCGAACCACATACCGAGGTTACGTATTATGCGGCTGATCAAGGATTTGACACTTTCCTCAGAAATCGCCGGCAAGTGCCGAATTGTTGCTGCAATAGGAAACCAATGCCAAAGACTATCCTAGAGGTCGTTCCTGCGCCCCGTCCGTTGCGCGTTATGATCAGGAACGCAGAGCAGGGTGCAATCAGGGCATCAGTGCGCTTGAACGGCTATGCCCATAGAAACGCCCACAATCGAACAGGGACCGCGTCGGCGCGCAGAATGGTTTTTGAAAGGGGTCTGTGGGGACAAGGGGAAGCGTACGTAGACTTGTTCGACTTTCTATGCGATCTCATCTTGACAAAAAAGGGTGACTCAAATAGATATTGAAGCATGAGCTGGAAGATCATATTTGGTGCCATTGTCGACAGGCAAAGCGATTCGTACGAAGATACTTTGGAGCCTTGTCGCAGGTTCTGGTAACTCCGTTCCATTCGTGTGCGGAAGATTCATACCTTTGCACTGCGATGTGCAGTTGCATACGGGCCCTAGCGGGCAGTACCGGTTCGACATGGGGGAAGACATGCTCGTGTGCTCCAAGCAGTCCTTCGAATAAACCTATAGGAATCATGTGAACATAGCTTGGCCTTCGTGCCATTCTTCCTTCGCGCAGACGCCGGAGCGTATGCAGCGGGGGAATTTGTTTGGAACAGAATCCCAGCGTTGACGAGAACGAGCTGGCATGTGTGTCGACTGTGGAACCGAAGCCTTGCTGGCGAGGAGTACGCATGGCGGTGATTTGTTTCTCACTGCTTGCGGCATCGCTTATGATGCTGACAGCATTTGGCCCAATTGTTCAGGCTTTGGCAGAGGATATTGCTCCTGACTATTCTTACACAGTGCCTCCTGCCTCCGTCGATTCTTCTCTCTCACCGGATCAAATTCCACCTTGGTTCGACCCCAATAGTTCGGAGAGCGGAGTAAACTACGTACCGCCGCACCAGACAACATCCTACTATACTGATTCTGGACCCACACTTACTAGAGCAGCCCAGTTTGTCCGTCCCGTTCTGTTCAACGAGAATGCAGAAGCATATTCCTATGAGACCGTCTTTGGCATCTACAGTTGCTCGAAGAACAATCCGTCGATTCTTACTCTCTCCGACCGAGCAGGGGGACTACTGGCGGCCTCGCAGTTTGCCGTTGAGAGCGACCATCAGCTGTGTCTTGGGAAGGCAGAACTCGTCCGAGCGAATCAGTCCGAATTCGTCACGCGCCAAGCAGTCACGTACGAAGGACATGACGTGGGGTACCTAATTGTTGAGACCGTGTTCTTCAACTCGAGAGAACCGAAAATCACAGCATGGTTGAATCTGACCTGTCCGGCAGACACGCTCTCGTTCTTCATCTCATGGAACGTCAACATGGTTGGTTCGAGCATCAGAATCGAAAACCAGACTCTGGACGCATTGAGCACATTGTCTCCTCAATCCAATCTCGCTGGCACGTTCGCGCTTGAGTCGGGCATTGCCGGCAAGAACGGATCATGGAACGCCAAATGCAGGATTGACTGGTCGGACGCGGGTTGCGGAGACCTGATGATTCAGGCCGCTTCGGGTGGCTTCGAGGCCAAGGTCAGTTTTCCTTCTGGCATGGCGTTCGTCGATCCTACCATTGTCGGGTCTTCTTACTACCGATACTCCACCTCTGGATCTCCATTCAGGAATCTGGTCTATTACGATGGCGTGTACTGGCTATTCTTCGCGGATTACTTGGGCTTGTTCTACGTCCACAGCTCCGATGGTGGCCAGAGTTGGTCTTCGCCACTTGGCGTGCCCGCATCCCTCTACCTGTCAGAAACGCCGAATTCCTTTGATGTGGCGATTCAGGGCAACCGCATCGGGATATCCATGGCTGAGAATTTCTCATATCCATACCATCGATGTTACTTCATTGAAGGACGCATCTCCGGATCCGTGATAAGCTGGGGATCTTTGATTTCGTTCGGGAGTATGTTTGGTGTCGCTTCCGGATCTCCTCCGAACTGGATTGGAGGACTTGCATTGACTTCCGACGGGGCATCTTATGTGTGCTATTCGAATGTTACCAACACTGGCGATCCTTACAACAGCATAAATATCACCACGAAGAAGAAAGGGCCACGAGACAGCGTTTTTGTGGAGTTCTGGAATCCGTTTCCCGAGGCGCTCTATGGTTATCCTGGCTTAGCGACTACTGTTCAACCACGCTTCGTCTCTCTCTCTGACGGAAACCTCGCCCTCGTTGTAGTCTGGGATACCGTAAGCGGCATCAACCATCTTACGACACTATACTGGGATGTCTATTTCCCAGCCATTGGCAGCTGGGAGAGCTCGTCCTACAGAGTGTGGTGTAATCTGCCTCATATCTTTGATTCTCGGGCATTCAGTGCATGCCCCGGGAAGACGAACGAGACCAACCTGGTGATTGAGAGGAATGATACTTCTTTGGTATACGTTCGCCTGAGTGGAAAGTCCGCATCAAGTCAGCAACTCGGTCAGTCGGGAAGCCATCCTTCGATTTCAATTGACCAAGCGGGGGGCCTTCACGTCCACTTCTTGAAGTATGAGAGCCAGTCGAACAAAATCTATTGCATGCACACCATACCCGGCGGTTCATCTTGGTCCGCAGCGAATAGGTCTTTCGAAGATGCAGTCGACAATCAGAACTGCATGTCCGTGGGTGAGAGATTCGTTGCACGCAACTTCCTGTCCTACGTGGATTGGAATGCGACTTACTCCTTTGATGTGAAGTTTGGAGCTACTCCGCTGCCAGCGGACTTTGTTGGCCCATACGGAGATCCGTGGAGCGAGGCAGGCGTCGGCCGGGATGGTCCTTTCGACGCGGGAATCACTGATGTGATCTCTCCGGGGAACGGCTTGCTCTACGTGTTCCAAACCGACTTCGTCATACCAGGCAGGGGTATGGACATGGTAGCATCCCGATTCTTCGCTACGCCTCAGTATTTCGTCAAGAACGAATCATCTTTCTACGTTCCATACTTGTATGACAGATTCCCGTATTCTGATATGGGCGATGGTTGGCAGTTGAATTTGCCATGGATTGAGGACGGATTCATCCATTTGTGGGGTGGAACTAGAATCAGGATTGAATGGGACGGCAATTTCTTCAATAGCACGAAGGGGCAACCATTCACACTTGCAAAGAAGAATTTCGGAGGAGTGGTCTGCATCTGGTTGGATCTGCAGGATGGCATGAGAGTCAACTTCACGGCTGATGGCAGACCTTCGGAGATCTACGCAAATAGAGTGCTCGACGTCTCGAGTCCCGACGTTGTCCTCAGCTATGAGCCGACGCCTGGGGGCGGGCAACTAACGAGAATGACCGACTATCTGGGCAGAAGCATCAACTTCACTTATGCCGAGGGCAAGGTCGGAAGCATAGAATACAAAGGCAAGTATGTGAACTTCACATATACGGCGGGTTTGCTGACAGGCACCAGTGACCTTCTTGGCCGCACGACATCGTACGTCTACCGGACATCTGGAAATCCTTCCATGTTGATTCAGACTGTCGTGCTGCCAACAGGAGGCAGCTATGACTACGAGTACTCGTCCATCTCTGTTGGGTCCGAAGCAATAGCGAAGGTCGTCTCACGCAAGGACGAAGATCCGTATACGAAGGCCAATGACGGCCACACTGTCTTCTACACGTACACTGCCTTGGACGGTGTGATCAAGAACACACAGGTCCAAGAATGCTCGGGCATACCCAGGCTCAAAGGAATGACCGAATACAATTTCGACTCGGAGGCTCGAAGCACGGTGGTCACCTACTTCAGTACGCCTAACGGGTTTTGGTCGCATCTTGTGCCCATGAAGCGGACGGTTTCTTGGTATTCTCTGGATGGCAAGGTCACAAGGACCGAGAGCTATGACGATTTCCGCATGAGTCCGGACGTGGCTGTTTCGGCTGCAGACAACAAGGGAAACACGATTTACTCTATGGATCCGATGGGTCACGAAGCATTCTCATCTTACGCAAACACGAGCACCAGGAGCGCATTCCTCCGCCCTGGCAACCTCAATCTCACGAGTAGCGGCAAGGTGTTCTTCGATGATTTCAACGATTGGGTTGCTGATGGATGGACGGGAACCGCAGCACGCTCGGTAGACAACTGGCTCGGAGATTACGAACTCGATCCCAGCTGCAAAGTCACAGCTTCATATGGGCCATCATACGCAGCGGTCGAGCTATGTCCGGGGGGAACGGGATTGTCGGAAGTGATTCTTGACTGCATCGTGATGGTCAAGAGTTCTGACAGTGACAGTTCCTTTGTATTGTCCACCGGTCTGAGTGACGCGATGACAGGAGCTAGATTCGCCTACAACGACACCTTGGGAGGTAATCGCATTCACTATCTTGCACCAAACGGAGGCTGGGAGGCAACCTCGGCCGTCTATAGGTCCGATGTAGCCTACAGGCTCACCCTATGTGTAGAGAAGCGGTGGTCATACACTTACAGATGCACACTGTACCTGAACGGAGGCGTCATATCTCAGGTCGACAGAGAGTTCCAGGATCTGATGAATTACTTCCGCGTGGACGTTGCGTACGCAGCAGGTTCTCAGAACTGTGTAGTCATAGACAACGTTAAGCTATTCAGAAGCTGGGACATCACCATAACCGGTCTTGAGCTCGGTCAGTTCGTCGAGCTCTTCGGCGGTGCGGGGAACCTGTTGTTCAGAACGAAGTGCTTCGAAGAAGACTGGGGGGCTTCGATGTCGTATGATCCCTCCATCATCCCCGCCCCATACGGTGCCTTTGTCATCAAGAATGAGACGGGTGTCGTGGAACTGATAGACTCCTCGAGAGAGGTGTGGGGCGGAGATACTTATGAGTATTCAAGGCCTGAGTTCCTGAAGTGTGCTATTCGGAAGACCTCCTCGGGATTTGATTCATGGACCGGGATGATTATGGATGACCATATACCCCGAGGATGCTTTTTCAACTCGACCCTCAACTTCAATTTCGATTTCGAGCCGGAGCTGGTGATCAGCGGTGCTACGTATCATCATGACGAGTTTTCCCCCGGAGAACTCTCACACAGCTACTGGGCGGAAGTTGGCACGCTTCCTACCGAGGGCGTCCCAAAAGTGGATGGCGATGATTTCTTCATCAATTTCGTCTACCTGCCGAGCCAATCCTATCCGATCACAATAGGCGTTCGTTACTACTACAACTATGTTGACGCAGGGGACTATCAGCACGGCTGGTGGAGCATGGCGTACTGGGGACCTGATGCGATTCAAAGCGTACACGCCCAGAAAAGAAGTATGGGGGACCTTCCAGTGCGGCCGAACCAGTGGCTGATGCTTGTGACTAAGGCCAGTGACATTTGGTGGCCCCGAGATTCTAGCGAAGGAGCCAAGTATGTTGAGGGAATGCAGTTCTTTCACTTCGGCGGTGACCCATATTGGGACCACAGCGTCTATTCATCCTACCCGGACTTCGGGAAGGTCAACGTGACAGGACTGGTGCAGGGAATGAAAGTGGAGCTGAGAAGGCCCAACGGCACAGCAGTGTGTTCTGCCACTGTCGGGAGCGGGCAGACCAAGGCATTCCTCGATCTCTATGGCGCCGGTGTCAGATGTTTTCCCCTGGCTGGCTACTTTGTCGTGTACGAGTCCTCAAGCCCATCTGCGAAAGTGCTGTACGAAAGCCCTGTGTTCACCGACATCTATGCTCATGACGAGTATGCCTTCTCAGCTTCCTCTTCGCCCTTCTACGTGAACAGCGCAATTCCCACTGGGTTCAGCAAGCTTGCCGCTGGTACGATGCAGTACGTCGACCGTTCCAAGAGCGTCTCGATGGAGACCTACATGAAGTATGGCTTCGAAGTGGGGAGCCAAAGAGCAAAGACCTGGCTGCTGTCAGAGCAGAAGACCAAGAACGGCTCACGCTGGCTCACAACGAGCTACGAGTACGATGCCTACGGGAACGTAGTCAGAGCAACGGACCCCACGAGGAACTCCACTCTGAGCTATCTCTACGAGAAGGAGGGCACCTATCTCAATTCGACTTGGATGAATGTCGGCGTACAGACCATATCCACACAGTACTCTTACTATGACAATGGTTTGCTGAGAAGTGAAGCGGACTCTCGGGGTAACAAGACCATTTATGAGTATGACAAAGCCGGAAGGATAACGAGGACGACCTATCCGAAAGTCAATGGCAGGCTGGTCAGTGAACGCTACGAATATGATGATGTCAATCTCGTTGAGAGGTTCTTCGATCCAAATGGTACACAGACGAACACATGGTACGACAAATACGGAAGAGTGACATTTATCCAACGACTGGACAAGTACGGCACTTCATACTCTTCGCGAACCTACTTCTACGCCTGGAACGGAAAGGTGAAGAAGATCGGGAATGTTGGACAGAGTCTTGTCCAACTCGAATATGACTATCTTGGTCGAGTCACCAAGGGGACGAATGCAGATGGAACGTATGTCACGACAGTCTTTGATGACAAGAACAATACCGTGACGATCTACGACGAAATGAGTGCGCGCACCGATCTTGTCTATGATGCAAATGATCGGCTGATCCAATCCGTTCAGTATCTGGGCTCGGCGAAACTGTACACGAATATGACATACGATGGCATAGGCAATCTGCTCAGTGTCACCGACCCGAACGGCACTTGGACCGCAAACCAATACGACGACATGGGTAGACTCGTGAGGACGGACTTCTCGTATGGGGGGTACGTGCAGCTTGGCTATGATAACGCGAGCAGAATCCTGTGGACGCGGACTGAAGCTGGCAAGACCATCGCATACAAGTATGATGTTGCAGGCAGATTGGTCGACTGGTCTGCTGGTTCGAACGACAAGGTCACCTACACTTACGACTGGAACAGCAATGTCAAAGTCGCGACTCGAATTGCTCCTCCAGGAACAGGCACAACGATCACGACGAAATACGACTACGATTCATGGAACAGGGTTCTCAATGAGACTACCAGCTTGGACGGAACGAACTACAGAGTCAGCTACACCTATGACAACAGGAGCAACGTCCTGTCGATCGAGATATTCACGGGAGCTACAAGCAAGTACAAGCTGAAATATGGATATGACGAGTTCAACCGTCTTCTTAGGACATGGGACAATGTGTCCGGTTCGCTCTTCCTTCTCGCGAGCTTTTCCTACAACGACCTCGACCAAATCATCTCTGTGACATACGGCAACGATCTGGTCACCGCCTACGACCTGAACGCCCGCAGGGGTTGGATAAACGGGATCACAACAAGCAACGGCGCTACACCGCTGCTGAGCCTGACCTATGCGAGGGACTCGATTGGGAGAATCACTTCGCTGAGCAACCTGGGTCGAACGTTCGTATACGATTCGGTGGGCAAGTTGCGATACGCCAACGACACAGCCCACTCGTTCCACGGGACATTCGAATTCAGCTATGACAGATGTGGCAACAGGTTAGCTCAGACGTGGGGGTCCACCACCACGACCTACAGATACGACCAGTCTGGCCGGTTGCTGTCGAACACGACGAACGGGAAGACCACGAGCTACCAGTACATCAACGGCGACACGGGGCTGCTTTGGAAGAGAACCACTGGGAGCGAGACCTGGGAGTTCGCGTACGACGCGAACGATATGCTCATCAGTTCGAAGAAAGGCAGCAGCACCCTCGAACAGTACTGGTATGACGCTCTCGGGAGAAGGGTCAAATCAATCACCGGGACCGGATCCCAGGCTGTCACGGAATACACGGTGTATTCGGGCGCCTCACCTGTGTACATAGACGACCGTAAGACGAAGATCCAGACACTTCACGTCACCGCCAACGGGATGCACATCGCGAAGAAGACAAGCGAGAAGAACACTCCTCGGTACTACTACCACTGCGATTCCCTGGGAACCGTCAGGCTTGTCACTGACAAGAACAAGGCACCCGTCTTCGACGCAGACTACCTCCCGTTCGGCAAGACGGCGATCGCGAACGGCACCGAGAGCTTCATGTTCATCGATGCAAGACAGACCAAGTCCTCTGGGCTGATTCACTTCGGGGCGAGGTACTACGATCCCAACTCGGGGAGATTCACATCGCCGGACAGTGTGCTCGGTTCCCTCAGCAAGCCTTCATCCCTGAACCGCTGGGCATACTGCATGAACGACCCGATAGACAGGGTCGATAAGGACGGCCAGTGGTCCTTCTGGAAGAGTATCACCAACATTGGGTCCAGCATCTACGATGCGGGCAGGAACATCGTCGGGAACGTGATCGAGGCGGTCGTGGACGTAACGAGAGACTACGTTGATGCTGTCATCGATCTTGGGAAGAGGATTATCGACGCCGGCGAGAAGTTCATCGAGGATGTCAAGGATGCATGCGACTGGGTCGTTGACACCGCGGTCTCCACTGCGAAAGCCATCCAGAAGGCCTGGGACAGCCTCGACTCCGGCCTGAAGCAGTGGATCATAATGGGCATATCGATGGCGGTGTCGTTCATACCCCTCGTGGGCCCGATCATCAGCTGCATCATGGATGGGACCTTCGTGGACATGTTCAACGCCCTGATGAAGGGCGACTGGGCGACCGTGGGCATGTGCGCCATGGGGTTCGTGCCCGGGTTGAAGGCATTCAAAGGATTGAAGGTACTTGGAAAATCAGAAGGGTTGCTTGGAAAGATCGGGAAGTACGGCGCTCTCAGAAAGGAGGTAAAGGCAGCCGGACTCAGCAAGGAGTTGAAGTGCCATCATCTGATTGAGAAGAGATTCGCAAAGACTCTCGGCGTCAATCCGAACAAGATGCCTGCAGTCGTGTTGACCGACGCACAACATGGAGCCTTCACGAAAGCTTGGGGTAATGCCGTCAAATATGGCGATCGGGGAATTCTCAACACGGGGACTGCCGACTTGGCGGACCTGAAGAGGGCTGTCGGAGACATCTATAAGAACGACCCTGACCTCCTGGAAGTGTCGCTAGGCTATCTGAACAAATTCGGCTGAGGCGCATCACATGAGAAAGATGGTGTGGATAAGGTTCTCGGAACACGCGGATAGGGCATACGAGCTATTACGCCCGCTAGGCTTCAAAGCTAACGAAAGTACATGGATTCAGGAAGTCAACATGCCGTTTGACGACGAACGGCGCAGGATGCTGACCGAAGGGCTTGCAAGGCGAGGTATCGCCTACACAGAGATGGAGTACCAAGTGTTCGAAGAAGGAGAACTCAGGACAGCGGACTACCTGCACGTCACAGGGAAAGCTATGTGGGGATATCCCCAGCCCGAAGACGGCTATGAACGAGAGTCATATGATGTCTCGACAGCCTGTCCGAAGTGCTTGCAGGGCGCGCGCCAGGTAAGACCATTCATGGTAAAGAATCGCCCCAACTTCGGAAAGAACGACGTCGTTACAATGTTCTGGACATACGACTTCCTCTTCAATGAGAGAATCAAGGATCTCGTCAAAGATTCCAGTCTAACGGGCGCAGAGTTTTGGCCTGTGTTCAAATACAGAAAGACGGGGCTGCGGGAGGAAGTTAGAGGAGCCTACCAGTTGTTCATCACAAGCGAGCTTCCCCCGATGGCTGCAGACATGAAGTTTGAGATGGTGCCGCTTCCCAAGGGCGTGAAGCCCTGCTCCTGCGGCAAGCTCGGCCGTAACCTCAGAGGGACTCAAGCCAGATATCGGAGCAAGGATCTCAGACACGCAATGGACTTCAACAAGACCTACGAATGGCTAGGCGGGGGCTACGGGACCACACAATGGAAGGTTGTAAGTCATCGCGTCTATGACCTTTTCACGGAGAATAAGATAAAGGGCGTCAAATTCGAGCCAGTTATCATAGAGGAGTGAGAGATATCGATGGAGGTGAGCTGGAGAAAATACAGATGTCCTGACTGAGTCGCTCTCGAAAGCCTGGGACAGCCTCGACTCCGGCCTGAAGCAGTGGATCATAATGGGCATATCGATGGCGGTGTCGTTCATACCCATCGTGGGCCCGATCATCAGCTGCATCATAGACGGGACCTTCGTGGACATGTTCAACGCCCTGATGAAGGGCGACTGGGCGACCGTGGGCATGTGCGCCATGGGGTTCGTGCCCGGGATGAAGGCCCTGAAGGGGTTGAAGGCGGTCGGTGGTTTCGGAAAGGTGGACAAACTAGTTGGCAAAGGGTTCAGAGAGGTCACAATCAAGAAGGGGACATCACTCTATAGGGTCGGAGGTATTAGCAAGGAAACAGGCAAATCCTTCAGGCACGGTGGGTCGTACACATCCGAAAAACTCAGCATGTATGGCAAGCGTGAAATCAAAGCTGGTACCGGTCCTATGAGCCCAGGAAACCCAGCAGATACGGTATACAAATTCAAGGCAAAACAGGATATCGTAGCCTACGTGGGCACTAGCAGGGGTGGATACTTCAGCGAAGTTTACATTCCCGGACATGGCAATGACGACATCCTCCAGGAAGTGATGCAGATTCCTGTCTATGATCTGTAGGAACAAGGAATGGCGATGTTTGGCAAATCCGCAAAGAGGAACGAGCATTCCACATTGAGTGACTCAGAGATGCAGCATATACCTAGAGTCTACACAACTCCAGATGCATTGATGGGTCACATCGTCCAGATTGCACTAAGCGAACATGAACTGGGTGGACCGATGAGGCTGATTCCGCCCCTGAAGGTTCTCAGGCACGCCTACTCGAGGGATCACTATGCTGCCGTCGAGGAAATCAATCCCTGGACATATTTCGTCGGGAGACCGCTCCGCGAATTCCTGAAGATCGAAGATTTCGCTAGGGATTTGTCCTACGTGACTTCTGATATGGTGTTCATCTTCTACACCAATATCCAGCAATTCGAACCTTACTTCTGTCTCGACCAGGCTTTCCTTGACTTCCTCGAGAAGAACAAGATGCGTATCCCTGTTTGGGTTCACGGCGCGGAGATCGCTGAGAACAGATTCACTGACGAGTTCATTGCGTACAGAGACAACTACGGCTATCTCGGATCCGGAGAGCTTCAGCTCTTTGTTCCGCGCAAAGGTTTTGTGAGTCCCTGGCCGGACAGGTGGCCATATGGTTCCCAGCTCAAGAGAATCGAGCAATTGCTGCTTTCTATGTACTAAGGGAGATTCCTCGCGATGTGCTTGTTGATAGAAGAAAAGGGAAAGAGATGCTAGGCGTAGATTGGCTGGGAAGTAAAGAGGAGGTGGTACCCGGGATTTCTTGAAGTAGTAGCCCCTTCCGCGAAATCCGTATTGCAGGCGCCGTCTCCATTCAGAAGGCCTGGGACAGCCTCGACGCCGGCCTGAAGCAGTGGATCATTACGGGCATAGCGATGGCGGTGTCGTTCATACCCCTCGTGGGCCCGATCATCAGCTGCATCATAGACGGGACCTTCGTGGACATGTTCAACGCCCTGATGAAGGGGGACTGGGCGACCGTGGGCATGTGCGCCATGGGGTTCGTGCCGGGGATGAAGAGCCTGAAGGGGTTGAAGGCTTTCGGCATACTCGGGAAGGCGGAGAAGGCCGGGGCGAAGGGGGAGAGACTCTTTGCAAAGTCGAGTTTCCGCAAGAACCTGATTGAGATGACTGGAAAGAACCCCGGGAAGTCGATGGAGGCTCATCACGTTCTACCGAAGAAGTTCGAGGGGATGTTCAAAGCATCCAAAATTGACAACATACACAATCCGAAATATGGCGCATGGGTAGAGACCTCATCACATCGACAATGGAGCAACCAATACAATAAGGAATGGGAAGGATTCTTTAGGAACGGAGCCTCTTCGCCGGACAATGTAGAGGCTTTCGCGAGGGATTTGGGAGATAGGTATGGCTTTGACACGTTCTTCTAGTGTAGCGAGCCCTCCCCCGAGGTTCTATTCCCTGGGGCCGACTTGGGCTACGAAGTACTACTGGGCGTATGCTGAGGGGGGTTCCCCACGCGAATTGGCTGCTATGGGTCTTCGCGAACTCGGGCAGTTCAAGGGTCGTGCTGTTTTTGAGGTGCGAGAAGGAGCCGTTGCTGCGGACTTTATCTGGAACGACATCCTGTTGCCGATAGTTTCACAGAAAGTCGTAGATATTCTCCTGAGAAACAGAATTGAGTCCTACTCAACTTTCGAAGTCGAGGTTCATCGTGCGTCCAAAACCATATCGGGATACTTTGGTCTGGCTATCTTGGGACGGGGCGGACTCAATGATCCGAAGGCTTACCGGGATGGTCCGCTCCCCGGTACGCAAGTCCAGAGGGTCAATGGACTTTTCCCGACTTCTTGGGATGGATGTGATCTGTTCACACTCGACGATGCCAAACGATTGATACTGGCGACTGAGCGTGTAAGGATTCTGTTTAAGAAAGAGAAAGTCACCAATTGCAGGTTCACACCTGCAGAGGAGTTCTCGGTGGGATACTCGACATGGCCGCCCAAGCAGTATTAGAATGCTCCCTCAATCCAGAAGGCCTGGAACAGCCTCGACTCCGGCCTGAAGCAGTGGATCATTACGGGCATAGCGATGGCGGTGTCGTTCATACCCCTCGTGGGCCCGATCATCAGCTGCATCATAGACGGGACCTTCGTGGACATGTTCAACGCCCTGATGAAGGGGGACTGGGCGACCGTGGGCATGTGCGCCATGGGGTTCATCCCTGGAGCGAAGGTGATGAAGGGGTTGAAGGCGGTTGGGTCGTTCAGCGGAAAAGGCCAGAAGTTTGTGAGATATATGTCGAAGGGGGAACTCGACAATGTGCTGAGCACCGGGAAAATCAAGAGCAAGTATGGCGCGACATTCTTCACAAAGAACGTATACAAGAATCAAGATACCATGATCAAGAGAACTGCGAAACAGGCGTCTACAGACAAGCATTTCGTTGAGTTCCGAATCAAGAACGACGTTCAAGTGTTTGGCCCCCAGAAGGTGCCGGGTAAGTATGGTCAGCCTGGTGGAGGATACCAGTACTGGATAGGAGAAGATGATGTGATTGGTGCTGACATTCTGTCATATGGTGAACTCAGATGAAGCAGAATAGCGATCCCAGTAAGCGCATAGGCTCCACGGAAGCCCACTCACTTGCTGACTTGTTCAATCGTGAGCTGTATGTGGCAATATACGAGAGCTTAGGGGAAGGTGTTGTTCTTGAGAGAGATCCGCGTGACGGTTACCTGTACAGAGGGCAACTTGCAGGCAGAGTTGTTCTCAAATTCAACAACTCTGAGGACCATTTCTGCATAGAACTGAACAGACCAATTAAGATAGCGAACAATGGGAAAGGCAGAACTGACATTGCATATGTCCTGAGTACTCCAAGGTTCGAAGAGCGAATCGAAGAACTTCCAGAGAAACGAAAGCTCTTTGCGAGCTTCTCATATGTGCCGGGAATCTCTTTCACCAGACGAGAGCCAGGCAATGTCACTACCATTGACATGAAGTGCGCCGAGAATGCGCTCAAGTGGATTGGTATTGGCGAGATTTCGCTTGATCGTCCGGCGAGAAGGTATCTTGAACCGCCATGGGGAATGACTAAGAATGACTGAATGAGGAGGTGAGAAATACCAACTTGCCTTGAGTCGCGCCATCCATTGCCACAGAAGTCAATCGGCCCATCCAGAAGGCCTGGGACAGCCTCGACGCCGGCCTGAAGCAGTGGATCATTACGGGCATAGCGATGGCGGTATCGTTTCTTTCACCCAGAGATGGAAAAAAGACAGAGAGGTTTGACGGCTGGCCTCGAGTTATCCCGCACAAATTGAAATCAGATAGTTGTCGTCTGGCTGTTCACTTGTTCTGGCCCGGTTGGGCCCACTCATCAGGAATGCGCACGAACTACTCTTGTCTGCACATCCAGATCCTACGAGAGTTCACCACCGCAGGCGAGCCACAACAAAGTGCAAGATGGAGGCTTACCGTGCTCTTCGTTTGGTCGAACTGTCAATCCGGCAAAGATGTCGCTTAAGTGACAGATATGGTCATTGGGAAACCTCTATCCAGAGTTTCTTAAGGGTAGATTCCAGGCCAAAATCCCGGCGAGAGCACCTAGTCTACTGTTATTGGAGAAAAATGCGAAAGGGTTTGAGGGGACGGACGACGAATGTTGAGCGTTTGCAGCATGTTGTGGATTATACTTTCGACTTCCCTGGCGTAAGGTAGTTAATACCGGTCAAGGGTTCAGGTGTTCGATATCCGTCGCCTGAGGTGGCGCGCTCTTGATTCAGCTTGGCAACGGCATACTGGTCGAAGTCGAGGGATGCAACTACAGATTTGACCCCAGACGAGTGTTGCCGAACGAGGTGAGCATGATTTCCCATGCTCACACGGACCATCTTCCGACGTCCTTCAAGCAGTCCTCAGTTGTCTGTTCTCCCGTCACGAAGGACTTCATCAAGGTCCGGAGGAAGAAGGAGGTCGAGATATGTTCGGACAAGCGGGTCAAGCTCATGGACGCTGGCCACATCGCCGGGTCGAACATGTTCCTATTGCAGTCGGACAAGGACGTCCTCTACACGGGAGACTTTTGCACGCGGCAGAAGAGCCAGACCAAGGGTGCGACACCACACAAATGCGACATACTTATCACCGAGGCGACTTACGGAAAGCCGCACTACGTGTTCCCCGACTACGACGAGATTATGTCCATCGTCAGGGACTGGCTCAGGGACACGATCGGACGGGGAGGGAGCGCAGTGCTGTTCGCCTATCCTCTCGGAAAGTCCCAGGAGCTCGGGGCTGCCCTCAAGGACATGCCGATCGTGTTCCACCCGAAGATAGCGGAGAACAACCTCGTGTTGAGGAAGCACGGATACGATCTTCCGGCGGACGAGTACGATCACAGGACTGCGAAGGGGCCTCTCATTTACGTGACCTCGGGCTACGGGAGCGACCTTGCACGCGTGGAATCCCTGCGGAAGCACGGGGCCAAGACGGCCGCCTTCTCCGGTTGGGCGCTGGACCGCGATTTCGTGTGGTCCAGCAGCGTCGATGAGGCCTTCCCCCTCTCGGACCATTGTGGCTTCGACGAGCTCACGGAGTTCGTCCGGAAGTGCGGCCCTGAGAAGGTGTTCACGACCCACGGCTTCGCCAAGGAGTTCGCAATGCACATCCGGAAGAGCCTGGGGATAGACGCGCAGCCGATGGTCTCAAGGCAACGGACGCTGGACCACTTCTGCTAGGCGCTCTGTCTCGAGCCGCCCCAGACACTGGCGTAGGTACCTGCGGGCATGAGCACCCTGGACACGTCTATCGCGAAGCCTTCCTGTCGCTTGATGATCTCCTCGGCGGTCATCAGAGCGTGGCCGAGCCCCACCCCTTCTCCGCTAAGAGTCATGATGGCCACGAGGTCTCCCTTGCCTACGCTCTCGTCGATCGTCACGACCCCGGGAACGGCCAGGTTCGCGCCGTGGCATATCGCGTCCACGGCCGAGTCCTTCACCTCCACCTTCGGGATCTGCGCGAGCAGGACCTCCTTCGGATGAAGCATCTTCTTGAGATGCCCGCTGTTCCCCGCCCTATGCTCCTCGATCGCGTCCTTGATGTCGTGCAGGGAGACTGCCTGGCCTTCGGTGAGTATTCCGGCCCTGGTCCTCCTAAGGTCCTGGAGATGCGCGCCGACCGCGAGCGCATCGCCGATGTCCACGCAAAGGCTTCGGATGTACGTCCCAGCATCGCAGTCCACCT
>Ga0315296_10001419_pt1 | contig 20902 bp, 17 predicted proteins | sample YL17G14_18_MG_FD_203921 | JGI IMG/M metagenome (GOLD analysis project Ga0315296, IMG submission 203921) | Sediment microbial communities from Yellowstone Lake, YNP, Wyoming, USA - YL17G14_18 | ecosystem: Environmental > Aquatic > Freshwater > Lake > Sediment | place: USA: Wyoming | collected...
GATCCTCCAAAGGATTGGCGGCTTTTCCCCGAGTTGCCGCGAGCCTTGGTCCGCCGCGAACGGCCGCCTGTTCCAGAAAACTGAAATCCGCGTACGCCGTGGTGGCAATGACCTTGAGGATGTCGCGCACTGAATCCCTCCCCTCTGGCACAAAGGTTTTCAACACCTTGGTCCAGGTTTTGTCCGGTGCGATGAACTCCTGGGCCCCGCGTGCGGAGTAAACCACATCTACGCTGCCGTCTCCGGAGAGATCAAGCAAGGCAACATAGAGATCTCTTTTCGACTTGTTCGTGATACTCATGGTGAATTCCTCCCCTTCGAAAAGGGTGAGGTTAACTTGTCGGTCAGAGGGCCCTGGCGTGCTCTTTGCCGCGCCTTCGGTCTTCAATTCGAAGTTGAGGCCGAGTTCGGGTTGCTGGTTGGAGATTCCGAGGATATTGAACCACTTCGCCCAGTGCGTGACCTGCGCGACGACGTGCGAGACGGCGTCGGGATCGGTCACGGCAACGCGGGGGGAGACCTCCGTGGGATCACCACCCTCGGTGATGATGTAGCTTTTCCCTGTTTTCTCGTCTTTCTGCTCCCGAAGAAGCAGATCATAGCCGCTTTCCGTCGGCACGCTGGTGATGTGTTTGAACTTTGCCAGTTCCTCCTTGGCTTTCATCAACGTTTCTGAGGGCGCAGACTCCGGCTTAGCAGGGTCTTTGAACCTGAAATAGACACGGAGCACGGGATCAGGCCAGCGATGCTCACGCTCAACGGCCCGCGAAGCGTCGGCAACTTTTTTTCCTTTCGTGACCTTGGCTGTTGAAGAGGTCACATCGACATCCGTAACCTCGGCTTGGGCGACCGGTTTTGTGTCGGCGACAAAGGACTTCGTGCCGGGAGGGTAGACGTCATAGATGGATCCCTTCGTAACCGCTTGGACCTGGCCGGCCTCGAGCGTCACGGTTCCACCCAGTTCCGGTTTGACCAGCACATAGGGAGCGGCCGCTATGCTCCTGTCACTGAAAAGGAGCTGATCCTCTCCCAGACCTTCCAATTGGGGGTGCTGAGCGGTGTACTTGGCCGTCACGCGGGCCTTCACCAGATCCATGATGTCCCGATAGGTGGCGTTCGCCCCTGTCTGCCGAATCTGATCCGCGAGGTACCACGTCAAGGCCCCGTAAGACTTCCCATCCACCCCCATTTCGTACGAATACTCATCGGCCCTAGACCCGGAGATCAACGCATAGCGTGAGTTCGCCGGATGTAAACCGCTCTTGCCTTCGTCCCCCCCCCGTGCAGTAGCCATCGGCGCAGGTCGCTGCCCCGCAGGCGGGCGGTTATCTCGCTCCACCGTCCGGGCAAGCGCCGCGCCGCGAGTGATTGTGCCAGAATGACAGCTATCGAAGATGAAGGTGACGTTGGACGTCTTGTTCGTGAGCTGGTTCAACAGGTCATAGAGCTCATCGTCGGTGATGTCCCGATTCGGGTAAGGGTCCTGGTGGCCGCTGTCATAAGTCACCAACGTCTCATCGTAGCCATCTATTTCATCTCCGTTATCGTCTACTTTCTGCGATCCGTGACCGCTGTAATGGAAAACGACAATCGAGGCAGGTGTCGCCTTGGCGATGAGATGCTCCTTGATGGCCTTGAGGATTGCGTCACGGGTTGCCTGTTTATCCCTAAGGACGAGTAGGTGCTGATCGTCGTCAGGGAAACCAAAACGTTCAACCAGCACCTGTCTCATGTTTTCTACGTCATTTACGGCCCCTTTCAGTTTGGTGACGTACTTGTAGTCGTTGATGCCCACAAGGAGCGCTAGTTTCTTGTATTTGACCTGTGCGCCTGCTGCGTTCTTAGCATTGGTGTCCGCCGCTGCGCCATCGGTAGCGCAATATAGATAAATCAAAGTCACACACGCAATCGCAAAGCCAATTGAGCCTACAGAAACAGCACAACAGAATCGTCTTCCATTAGTCATGACGTCCTCCTATTCTCCGAGAACATGGTGGTGATAAAAGACAATTTCATCTAACTGTACTGTATGACTTCATTTTCGTTCCGCTACCCTTAGTGGAGCCAGTAAGTTATGGCGTTTATAATGGTGAAAACGAGCCAACTCTCGGCGTTTGCTTTTTCGCTTCACAAAGCGTATCAGCCAATCTGGATGTCTGCGATCGCACTCTTGTCGCAACAGCAGATCCAGCAGAATGCGAACCTGGGGTACTGTCAGTGCCGGTGTATATTTTTTTCCCGCGGCGTGTTTCTCGTATCAGGAACCATGTGGCTATAAGCGAGAGTGTTTGATGATGATGCCAACCTGCCCAAGTGCGTACTTCATAATCCGAAAGACCTGCCTCACTCTTGGCACGCTTGAGGCCATCCTCCACGCGATGTTCAGCTTTTACCACACGGGCCAATTCCTTCAGAGGTGTCTCCGCAGGTGCATTGGAAAGATAATAGTCGTACTTCATCTTGCCATTCTCATCCAGAGAACGCGTAACTACCAAGAGTTCTTCCGTGGCATCGCGGCAACTCCGTTCCGTCCGCGCCACGACACGTCTTTTGACCACCTCCAACACCAGTGGTCCCTTATCACCATCTCGGACATCAATCCGCGTCCAAGTCTTTTTGTCCAACGAATCACGCCACACATCGACACGCTGAAAGGGTTGCTTCGGAGGTTGACCGCGTCCACCATATGCAGGAGGCGAACTGTCAAGGTCACGAATGCCGCTATTGGATGGAACAGCCAGAAGATACTGTTCGTCCAAAGCCCGCAAATCCCTGCGAAAACGGCTCGAACGGCCCATTTCATCATCTCCGGCTATCCAGGCATGAGGCAAATATTTGCCGTTGTTTTTCAGCATATCCAACGCCAGTTCATGACGCGTTTGATAGCGAATCTGTTTCGGCACACCACACTTCTTTCGACGGGCTTTATCCTTAGCCCAGTCTTTCGGAAGATACAAACGCGTATCCACCAATCCGTGCTCCTTACGAGCGGCATAGCCCATGTAGATACCCACTTGCCCATTGTCCACTTTGCCGAGTCGTCCCAGCCACTGACGCTGCACACCCACCGAATCGTTGCCACACTTTTTGTGCCCAGAAGGGTCAAAAACGATTACACCATCGTCTTCACCCAACTCCGAGCCCACTTGACAGGCCAACTCTTCCAGCAAGGGCTGGTGCTCCCATGTCGCCGAGCCAATGAACCGTTGCAGATTCACACGCTCCTGATCATGGCGATAGGCAATCGATTCCACGTTTTTCCTTTCCAAGTCCGACAGCAGCCCTGCGATATAGACCTGAGCATGTTCTCTCGGCTCCGATCTTCTCAAACTGGCCACGAATGGTTCAGAGAATTTCTCCAATCGTTTCAACATGCCTTTGGACACATGTGGTTTTACCTCAGCTTCTTTAAGAATTTCCCTTTTCCGTACTTCAAATCGTCGCTCCATCGTTTATCCTTTCCATGGGGACCATTCCCTTGGAAAGTTAATCGTATAAACGACTTATATTACTTTAATAAATCATACAGTACAGCTAATTACCCTAGTTTTTTTGTACCCTAAGCACATCATCCAATATCCTCTCTATCCTTGCCGCGGCCACTGCCGCTGGATCCTCTAGATTTCGGCCCGCATGCGCAGTGATGGTTTCGACATCTGGCCGAATACGCGCAGCCAGCGTTCTCGCCCCGACAGCCTCCACCTCCCTTTCCACGGTCGTGGGAAGCTGCACGAAGCCAGCGAATACACCAACGGCGATGCCGACCACCTCCAGAATAAGAACCGTGAACAACCGATCCAAGTACTTCTTGTCTGCAAGTTCGATCACCTTTACTAGGGCCAAGACGGTAACGATCGCCGTTGCAATGAAAATCCCGACGCAGCTCCAAGCTATAACTAGTCTTATCAGCATGCATGTCTCCTGTCCTAAGGTCCAATTGTACTTCTGTAAAGTTGAGTCCACTCCAAAAAAACCACCCTGCCGGAATTTCCCATATACACTTCACCGAACCACTGCGGCGGTTCCTGGGATTGCGGTCTCCACCATGCTTCTCTCGCTTCTTCCGTCGAGCGTTCCCCACCAGAATCCGCCGCATCGCTTCCGCCGCGGCAGCGAAGAAGTGACCGCGACTGTTCCAACTCTGCGGCTCATCTCCCACCAGCCTGATATACGCCTCATGAACCAGGGCAGTCGCTTGGAGTGTCTGTCCGGGGGGCTCATGCGAAAACTTCTGTGCCGCCAGAAGACGCAGCTCCTCGTACACCAGGGGCAACAGTTCGTCCGTAGCCTTGGCGTCCCCCCGTTCAATGGCATTCAAGATGCGTGTAACATCACTCATGCCGACTCCCCATCGTTCCAGGTCCCAGACAGCATTATTTTGGGCGCGAAGGGGGGAGAATGCAAGTGATTTGTGTCCCGTAGGGTGCAAATGTTATCCCATCGTAAGTGCGTATGGCTACTGGGTTTGCGCAGTCGCCTCATGAAAGCGCGTGCCCGCCGCCTGTGGGTCCATTGGCCTCTCGGGACTATGAAACAAAAACTGTGGCTCACTCCAATATACTCGTCGCAACACAGATTGCCGTACCCATTGACGAAAACTTGTGTTCCGTATCAACACGCAGTTCAGGGGATAAGGATGAGTAATGGGCGTCAACAAGCCGAAAGACTCTGCGCATGGTATCGGTCTGACGACTGCGGCCGAAAGCCTTCCGAGAACGAAATCGTATCGCACATGATTTTGCCGCTGTTTCTAGGACTTGGTTGGTCACACCAGCAGATAGCAGTAGAGTGGAACAATGTTGATATGGCTTTTTTCAAGACCACACCGACGACGGAAGAAAATTGCGTGATGATTGTAGAAGCGAAGGGTCTTGGACAAGCCCTAAGCAAAGTCCTTGAACAGCCACAGCGCTATGTAGCCAGACGCGGCCTAAGAAATGTCAGGTATATCGTGACAACTGACGGCGCCAACATTTTTGTATACAGCTAGCGTGAAAAGTTGTTCTTAAGTGTATACGACTCTTGGTTATAGCTGGAATAATTGATGTTAGCGTTTTTTCGACCAAATAACTCGTTACGCAGTTGGCAAAAGGCTCCCTCGATATATATGGCCGCTTTCTTTATGTCTTTTTATGGCGGTATTTACATAGTTTCCATACCGTTTGTTATTGCCTTCCTTGGCGGTACGGACAAAGACTTGGGCCTATGTGCTTCAATGGGTTTTGTGTCCTACCTGGTGGGCTGTATCGCCACGGGTTCTTTGCTTGATAGGTTTAATTCGAGACGCCTGGCGCAGCTTGGCTCAAGTGTAGTAACTATTAGCACGGCAGCATTGTTGATGATAGTTTTATTAAGCATACGCGGCTACAACCTGTCTAGTCCTGTGATGCTGGTAATAATTACCGCCATGCTTTCCGGTTTGCTTACCTCAATATACTGGCCTCCGATTATGGGCTGGCTTTCCACCGGCCAAGAAGGAAGGGATTTGAATCGCAGATTAGGCATTTACAATATGAGTTGGTCTGCAGGTCTTGCTGTAAGTCCTTTTTTGGGCGGCTTGCTTGTCGAGTCAAGCATTGTGATGGCGCTGTTTGCAGCCATAGTATTTGCCGCATTGGCCTTTGTAGCAGTTACTCTTGCCCATCCACCTGAAATTCAAGGGGCACAGCGAAACAGCAATGATAATTCTCAAGTGTTTCTTGGCCCGGCAAGCTTCCTGCTGGTGAGATTTCGCTGGATGTCCAGAATTGCACTGGTAACTGTTTTCGCCTGCGTTGGCCTGATGAAAACTCAGTTGGCGCTGCTGTTTACTATGGAGCTGGGCTTCTCCAAATCACAGTTTGGAACAGTAACGGCTATTATGTGGCTGATTACCTGCCTGGTATTTTTCACAGCTTCCAGAACCCACATCTGGCACTACAGAATTGTGCCCTTGATTCTGGCACAATTATCGGTGCTTTTGAGTATGCTGATGATAATAGAGTGCTCGCCTCCGACCGCATTTTTTGTTGTTGCAGTGCTTATGGGTCTCGGCCAGGCCTTCATTTACATTTCGCATCAGTTCTATGCTGCTTCGCAAAGCACAAAGCGCTCTGGTTCTATGGCGCTGCACGAGATACTACTTTCAGTAGGGCAGATAATGGGATTCGTAGCAGGCGGGTATCTGGCGGATTTTTTCGGGAGAAGAACAGTTCCATACTGGTTTGGTCTTTTTGTTGTTGTGATCGGGATGGTCGCACAATTAGCAGTCTGGTGGATACTGCTTATCCGACAAACGCAGAGCATCCGGCCGTTACAGCCAACTCCCTAAGACAGCACTGCGGTAGGCAAACCAGGTGAGCAAAAGCCCATCACATTGCCCAGTTCGGCTTTCCTGCCGAACACCTGGCTATGCCTGGATGGCCTGCGGTGAGCTTGCGGAGCAGGTAGGTCTTCTTCAAGTCTTTTGCGGCGTTCCAGGCACTGTAAAACGTTCCCGAAGTCTTCGGTCACTTCGAACCAGAACCAGCCCTGAGTCTCTCCAGTTTCTGCTGCGCCTCGATCAGGGCTGCCTCGGCATCCGTCAGTTTCTTTTGCATGTCGAGGTCTGACAGCTTGATCTGTTCAGGCGTCTTCTTTGTTGCTTCGGCTGCGTCTTGAGCTTTCTTGATGTCGCCAAGGGCCGTCTGCATCTTGGCCAAGGACATATCGATTGCCTTAGCCGCAGCATCGCCCGAACTTGTGGCTTCCACGCCATATTCCTTCACACCCCCTGTCGCGGCACTGAACACGATCGTCGTCGTGCGCTTGGCGAGGGCTTTGTAGCGGGCCTCGACCTTGTTGAATGGTCCGACTTGGGCAAACGGGATATAGTCATCGAAGACAACAGTGTTGCTGCCACCAAGCCTGACCTTGGTACGCAATGGAACTGAGGCTCGGTAGATCACCCCTTTCTCTGCGGTGCAAGGTCGTTTCATCTTGTCATTCTGGCCAGCATTGGGGGCCGCCGCCTGATGCTGCGCTGCGGAGCCAGTCGGTGAGAATGCGGCCTTGGAATTATTGTACTCCTGCTCGGTCGCGAACACCTCGACTGTAACGGCGGGCACGGCGGCGTCGCTGAAATCGCCTAATCTTGCACCCGGCGACACCACTTTGGCTTCCCAGTGGTCGGTCATCCATTTGAAGTCGGTCAAGTCGAGAATCCGCGAGAAGATCACTTCCCGCTCCTCCACTTTCGTGGTATTCAACTCGCGATACTTGGCGGCAAATGACAACCACACCTGCTGCTCCTTCAGCAGTGCGTCGAGTCTCTTCAGGTTGTTAGGGTCCTCCGCAGCAGCCAGTGCCGCTATGCGATCGTTGATCGTCTTGAGCCGATTGGCCACCTCCTTCATGGGCGTCGTTGCACGTTCGCCAGCCATCGCCACCATCTTCGCGATTGAGATACCGGAGGTGACTACTCCCTGCAGGATCTCTGGCGTCTTATCCGTGGTTTCCGCTGTCACACCCGCCAGCAGTTGACTGTCACTGATCTGGAACTTGAACGATGAATCCAGACTGACGCCTTTGGTCAGGCCCTCTCCGGATAGCACCAGGCTGTTCCGAGGGTCTGAGGTCAAGATGGGTTCGATAACGATGGGTTTGCGGATCGTGGGGGTCTCGGTTGGATTCTCAAGTAGCCCGTCCACCATCCGCGTCCGTTTCTCAATTGTGTAGGTCACGGAAACCTTCAGCAGGGTCTTGGGCAGTGAATACACGACCCCGGCGTTCGTTCCACACGGGTCATAGATGCTCGTAGTGACTGAGTGTGCACACCCGCCAAGGGCCAACACGACGGGGACTAGAAAGGGAACATAGGTTCTCATGTCAGGTTTCTCCTATATGTAGATGCAGGTGATTCTATTGTCGGGTCGAAGCGACAAGAACTGACGAAAGGTTTCACGATCGCCCGTGATGGCGTGATCGTCCGACTGAGTGTTTATGAGGAATAACTGCGCGTTCGGGCCAATACATAACGTGAAGGCATGGTTTGTGGTGCAGATATAACCAACCGCCAGTGGTGCTGGAAGGTGATTGGAGGCGGCATAGAGGCTAAGCTTGGTCTTGAGATACTGGACGTAGTCATCACAGTCGAAAATGTCGGCGTGATAATTCGAGGGCGACAGAACGGGGTCCGTCATGATGGCGTCCCTGACGAAATCCGGGGGCGTCTCCAGATAGGTTTCGTCAGCAACAATGGTGCGGATCGGAAATTCGGCTGCCGACATTAGCAGCTCAAGGTTGTTGCTGAGGATAGTCAACACCGTCGTGTTCGATATTGGCGTAGCAGTGGCAAAAAGCGTAACACCTCCGAGGCGCGCCGATGATTCACGTTGAGCAGTACCGCCCCGTTCCAGCGCACGTGACGCTCTGGGTGTTCTGAACTTCTCCCCATGTCTTGAGGCAGACTTCCGCGATTTCATAGAATGCACCGTCTTTCAGAAGGCATCAAAAAGGCCGTCACTACCGCCCGATTATAGACGTCGCCAGCGATCAGGACGATATCGGGCTTCTCCTGCCTGGCCAGAAATGGCACAGCTTTGTTTGTGAAAAGCGATATTTGCTATCGGTAGAGGTTTCATCAAAGTATTTTCGATGCGGTCGCTTTAAGTAACCTTTGTCTTTTTCTTAAGCCCTAATTTTGTTGCCTTACCCTGCACCGATTTTATACTTCGGCCCAGCTCCTCAGCTACCTGCCTTGTGGTTCTATTTTTAAAGATCTGCTTTAGCTTTTTCACGTCCTCTTTTGACCACGGTTTTCTATCTGATTTGACTTTCTTCTTAGCCATAAACGAGTCCTTTCAAGAATAAAACCTTCAAGTGACAAATCCTTTAAAGATTTTAACAGAGACAATTCTCAAAATCAACCCTTAAGTTCTACAGCCAACAACTCAGCCACATTTCCGCCTCATAGCCATTATCCCCAGCGCCACTGCATCAAACATATTCTGATGAAACCTTTCTTTCCAGGCCCTGTCCTGAGTGAGGTAGACCTTAAGCTCAGGATATTTTAACACAACCGCTCGGCTGACCTCTGCTTTTGTTGCCCAGCCGTTGCCGCAGATAAACTTTTTGACTGTGTTGGGTGAATAGGTGCCCGTTGACAGTAGGCTCATAGAGTAAAACCAGTCTGCTACTGACTCAGCCAAAGCAAAGCAAAGCATGCTGCCGCAGAAAAGTCGACAGAACCGAAAACCAAGATACAAAAAGCAACCTTGATTCTACCACCGCTCTGGCCATCGCCGAAAGTGGAGGCGTCCAATGCTGCGCCCTAACTCTGGGGACCCGACGAATAATGTGACGGAGCGGATTATTGGGTTAACATAACGGTAGCAATGCCATAGAAGGTGAATAGGAACCTCATACTCTTGTCACCACGTGTAACGGTCAAAATGGCTCGGTCGCTGTGTTTGACGTGATACGCTCGGACAATCGCCTTGATAAGAAGCACAAACAAAGCAACATGAACTACTATGAGTACTATGGCGTCTCCCATGAATGATATCTCAGCACGACCTACTTTGGCGTCTCAGATGTCCTCAATTTCTTCTCGGTCTGTATAGAGCACGGTGCGCTGGCGTCCGATTATCCCTCTGAGAAAAACATCCCTTTTTCTTTCTACATTGCCGTTCAGGTCGCACCACTCGTATTTGATCTCGTCAAAAGCATTTTCGAGGATTATTTGCTCATCCAAGTCGTATTTGCACCCCCCGGAAACACATATGGTTGGGTTTTGTTTGGTTTCCTCTGGTTTACCCAATGTGTCAATGGCACCAATATTAAGACAATATTCTATAGCTATTTTGTTTGGAGTTTCGGTTAGAAATGCCTTTATGTCAGAATGCTCAAGCTCAGAGGGCTTGATATCATGACGAGCAGCGTATTCAGCGATCTGATCAAAAACAGATTTGAAGACTTGGCCTGCAATGGTTGATTTGTCTAAAGCAGGAATAGCCTCGGACAATTTGGCTATGCAGAGCCTTAGCTCGGGATAAACCGTAATGGTAACACCTAAATTGGCACACTCTTCTGAAAGACGTTTGTTCAACACAGATCTATTTGGGTCTTGATAGAAGTCCCCATCCTTTGAGATCAAATGAACATTGTAGTTTTTGGCGAGTGATAAGGCCGCCTCCCAAATCGCACAATCCTTAAACTGTTGTTGCTTGGTAGAAGAGGGTGGGATTCGTTCGCTAACTCTACGCAACCCTGACTTGGCATGTTCCAAGACAAAAGGAACCCGAACAATAAAAGCATCAAGCTCAGCGAAACGCTTTCTGATAGCTTCCGCAATCTCTTCCTTCTTTGGTACTTCATAAGACTTGTGAAAACCCACTATTGAGGCAATATTTCTGAAGCCTTTTTCTATTGCTTCAATCGCCTCTTGGGCTTCTCGGATTGTATGTATTGTTACCTCCTGTTCAACCACTTCTGGCAGAGCAAGCTTAGCCCCGGATCTCCTGAGAGCGTACAACAGTGCCGAGCCGAGGGCTGTCCTGAGCAACAGATTCTGTACCCATATGTTTGTATCAATCAGCACGCATTCAGGTTTGCTTTTCATTTTGTTCGCCTTGAAATCTGACCCCGCGACAATTCGTCGCTTTCAGTTGGCTATCCCTGGCAGGTTGCACCTCTGCAGGACCCGCTTCCGTTTCACCAACCAATGATATTCTTGTCAGGTCTTTCATTATCGTCAAGATTCTTGTTATTACGTAATCGTCCTAAAGATTGTGGGAGAATTTCTGGGGGCGTAAGTTCCCCTATCCACCGGAGCTTAGATAACCTTGCGGAAATCACAAATTCCCTCAGTACCGCGGATATATGCGGACAAATAGAGATGACCCAGAACCTTGTCCCAGGATTTGAATCCTCGCATCGTCTTGGCACGAATCTTATAGTACCCCCGCGGATATCATTTAAATCCAGACGAGGTCGATGAGTTGTCTAACCTCACTGGTGCTGTCAAAAAAGCTGATTTTAGCGACTAACTGCGAAAGTCGGGCTAGCTGGATTCACGTTTTGAGTCCTGGATTATGTGATCCACGTCTGCGAAAAGCGTACAATCTTCGTGAGTCAAAACACAAAAGGTAGTTCTCGAAGATTCCTGCTCTGCCAAGGATATCAAGTTGTGGTGACGATAGCAACGGAGCGCTTCCTTCCTCTCTCTCTTGCAGGTCTTCCAAAGGCATGGGAACGACCACCGGCACCTTCTGGGGCACTCCCCCTAAATGGATTATAATCCATCGCAGCAAGCCAACGATGGGGTTGCCGCCTGCGCCAATGAGTAAGACTGGTGGTTCACCTTGGCGTGGTTGGCAGTCGAGCTCCAAGGACTTGGCTGTAGACTCAGTTAATGCTGATACGTCCGCTCCTGTATCTACCAGCAAGTAGGCCTCACGGGACCGGTAATTCTCAATGTTCCAAACCCGTAATTGTATAATGGGAGCCACACACACGGTGCCAGTTCTCTTTATAGTCCTATATTCATAGGACCGTGGTGGCCGATATTCTCTCTCGCTGACTTCATATAGATTAGTTTCCTTGAATGCAAATCTGGTCATTCTTATTACCCCATTACGTTAACAATTAGCGGGTCTGCTTTTCTAAGCTTCGGATCGCTGAGAATCTTTTCTTGGAGTTTCTTTAAGCTCCGTGCTGTAAATATCTTCCGGTTACCAATTACAACTCCTCCCCTTACTTTGCTTTCCTTCGCCAGATCGGATTCGACGATCGCAATGGTTTTCCCTCCGAACTTTTCAACTAGGCTATCGTAATGTTGCATGAGCCAGGTTGGCTTAGGTTCTGATTTTCGCCGTCGCTTTTCAATAACCATCCGTGTGCATTCCTCAACAAGTCCTTCAGTCATGTTCACAGCGGGGACGACTTTGGGCAGATAGTACGCGCCAGCTTGATTGACGGAAAAGAAATCCTTCACACTCGGATACGCTGTGAATACTACGACGACCGCATCGCTCCCGGTCAACATTACGCGCTGCAAGAGTTTCGTCATGAGCAGCCCAGCATCAAGTTCGGGTCTCAGCTTATCCTTCTCAGGCATCCGCATATCTAAGATTATCAGATCGAACTTCACATTTCTAAGCTCATTGACGGAATCACTTATACTCCCAGTGCACGTTACGCGAAAACCTTTGTTCCTGAGCATTTTGCCTAAGATCTTTCTAAATTCCACATCATCGTCGGCAATCAGTGCTTTAAGAGATGAAGTAGTATGACTTTTGCTTTTTCTCTTTGCCATTGTGAAAGTCTCCTATTCTCACTGAGGAAGTACAATTCTAAAACACGCACCATGTCCTTGTATGCCTCGTTCTTCAACATATCCCTTGTGGGCTTCCGCTATACTCTTTACAATGCTCAATCCCAGACCGGGGCGGGACTCATCGGAAGTCCGATAGGGATAGAAGATTGGTAACTGCTTAGCCATCTGAAGTGGATACTCCAGCACCGAAATGCGGAAATTGCACCGATACCATAATATATTGCTGTATGGAACACATGCAGCGGCCTGATTCTCTGAGGAAGTTTATGCAGGAGAACCACGAAGTCAGAGCCTACATCAATTGGCTTGAAAAGAAAGTACGGATTCTGGAGCAGCGAATTGATGGGATAGAAGACAAGATAGCTGAACATCCTTCATTCGTCAAGCCCGAAAGGCATAACAGCAACGGCGGCAAGACAGGCAGGCCAAAAGGTCATGAAGGCGTCACAAGGCCTTTGCCGAAGCCTGAGGACGTTGACGAGACAATTGAACTGAACACTGACAGGTGCCCGTGCTGCGGCGAAGAGCTTACGGGCATGCCTGTGGAAACCAATGAACGGTATGTAGAGGACATAGAACCGGCGAAGCCGTTGAGGAGGAAGTATGTCATCCGCAGGAAATGGTGCCCGCACTGCAAGAAACTCGTCTCAGAGAAGCCCAAAGACGTAATACCGAAATGCAGGCTCGGCTTGAACCTGCTCCTTTACGTCGCGTTCTGGAAGTATTTGATGGCTATGCCTGTGAACAAGATATGCACTATGCTGGAGTGCCAGTATGGCTTCCATGTATCGGAAGCCACCGTCATCAACGAGCTTAACCTTCTTGCCGATGCATTCGGCAATGACTTTGGCAGGATAATAGGCGGCATGAAGAACGAACGGTATGTTCACGGTGATGAAACAGGTCACAGGATAAAGGGCGAGAACTACTGGCTTTGGGCATTCATAACAAAGACCAAGGCTCTGTACATAGTGAGGAAGACCAGAGGCAGCTCCGTTCCAAAGGAAGTTCTTGGCGAAAACTTCAGCGGCGTCCTTCACAGCGACTTCTGGGACGCCTACAACTGGGTAAAGAACCAGCAGAAATGCTGGGGCCATATACTCAGGAAGACCGGAGAGATGGAAGAGGACTGCCTGCTGCATCGCAAGCTGAAAAGGCTGTACAGGAAGGCAAAGAAATTGAGGGAATCCTCGATTGGCCTGGAAGAGAAAACCGCACTTGTTGACGGGCTTGAGAAGGAAATAGAAAGCCTGAAGCTGATACCTTTCTGCACAAAGGAAGCCGATGCGTTTGTCAGAACGCTGACAAAGCACAAACACAACCTGTTCAGGTTCGTAACAGACATCAACATCGAACCGACGAACAATACGGCAGAGCGGGCAATACGTCCTGCCGTCGTAATGCGCAAGATATCCGGCGGCAGCAGGTCAGAGAGGGGCGCAAAAACGTTCGAGACGAACATGACAGTTATGCAGACATGGAAACTTCAGAACAAGGACTTCTTCGAGGAAGGCATGAAAAGGCTTATGGAGTTTTCACATGGCTAAGTAAGTACGAAGATTGATTCCTTGTCGCTTTCAGGGACACCAGGGCCATTATCCTTTACCTCTATCACCACAGCGCGTGTCTGAAATGTACCTCTTCGGCTTCGCTGTCGGTAACCATCTATGATCACCACACCATTATGCTTTGGGACAAAACGAAGTGAGTTTCCTACCAGTTCTAACAACATGTGTTCAAGAAGTTCAGGATCTCCTATCATCTCGAGGGGCTCTTTTACCGACAATCTGATGCGGGGGTTCCCCCAGAGTGCTTTCATGGACTTAACCTTAGCAGCGAGATCGAATTTGCAGAATTTCACCCGGTCCCACGGTTCCCCAAATTGTATCGCAAGATTGGCCGTAGCTTTAAGAAACTCTACCACCTGTTTAATCTTAGTAATCTCCTTTAGTCGTTTTGAACTTTTCTTTCCTTCTATCCCTGCAATAGTGCCCTCAAGCATGGCAATTCTGCTGTTCAACGTGTGTCCCATACGCCCAGAAAATTCTACGAAAGCAGCTTTAGATTCTTTTTCGGCGTCCAGCCTCGCAAGAGTAGCTCCAGCAATACTACTAAGGTCTTCAAGAATGTGCAAATCAGGTTCTTCTGAGAACTCATATTTCCTGTCTGCGCCCACACTGAAGATGCCATATTTCTTTTCCCCAAAGCAAATCGGAGCCGACATCGCGCACGCAAGGGCCGGAACTGCAGGATAATACCTCTTATGTCGCCCTGCTCTTTCCATGTCATGGACAATTACTGCCCTACCTTGACGCAAGGCCAACCCACCGAGCGATTCATCTATAGGGAACACTATTTTGCCCAAATGCTTGCCACCCAGGCTTCCACCGCTCACTTCTATTCCGAAGGTCCTGCTGTCCTCGGCGAGCATTATAAATGCGTGCAACTTGCCAGTTGTGCCAAAAATCTGCTTGCATGTAGCAACCAATATTTCACCTACTGATTTCCTATCTACCGCATGGCACAGCCGAACCGCACACTCTTGAGACGCCCGCAGCGCGGTCCCAATACGCTCTCCAGCGGAAATTTCTTCAATTTGGCGTGCAACATATTGCCCAATCTTCAGAAGGAGCACCTCATCTTCGAAGGTAAAACCACCCCCACTGGCCTTGCCAGTCCGCGCCTTTTCTGGAACACGAATCATGCCGATCACATCTCCCTGCCATCCATACAAAGGGACACCTAGCCACTCTCTGTGGTGGTCACTGTCGCAGATAGTATTCGTCCATATAAGGCCTGGGTACTTTTTTAATTCTGACTCGTCTTCTATATTATCTAAACGCAAAGAACGAGCATTCTTCCATACCCACCCGGTGAGCCCCTGTCCCATCCTGTAAGCTTTTGTACCTTCAAGATGCTTACTCTGAGAATAGTTGGTCTTCCTAAGAACTAGTCTTGGCAACCCTCTCCTTGTCCTATGGACAACTGTAAGAATCGAACAGTATTTTGTGCCTAGAAGCGTCGGTATTTCCGAAACACAAACGTCAAACAAGGTGTCCATATCAGTCGCACGTGCCAATTTGGTGACGAACTGTGAAACCGCATATGGTCTGTGCCATTCCTCCAATTTGGTCAGAGTGCGGCTCAAGTCTTCGGCAAACTCCACAGCGGCAGCTTCGAGCGTCTCTATTTGTTCCTTTCTCCTTCGGGGTATTCGAGCAAACTTGGTCTTCAACGAAGTATACGTAAGCTTCTTTTCCTCACCTTTCTTCTCCACTTCCTTGCGTAGATGCTGGTAATACTTCGAGATACCGTCCGTACTTTTCTTTCCTCGCCTTCCTCGGATTTGGCCTATGAAGAAGAATGCCATAATCTTGTCACGCACGCACAGCGGTGCTGCAAAATCCAAGAGTCCTCCGTGATAACAAATCGCCCACTGTTGCCCAGTCCTGCTTACTGCAGCTATAAGCTTTTTGTCGCAGTTGCGGCACAGAGTATACCCGGCAAGAGTTTTACGAATTTCCTTGCAGTAAGCATTCTGCCTACGCTCGAAAGTAATAGGATTTGCACTCTTGTCTAGAATCGCCGTCGGAACCCGGTACTTTTCGGAGAACCGGTCTTGCAGTGCTTGCAGAATAGGTTTGCTAACCAGATCAGCAACTGCTAAGCTGGGCCGACCCTTCTCAACATGACGCTGAACTCGCCTGCTCATATGCCCTCGTTATTCGCCGTAAATTACGCCATTTGCAGATTGGCATCAGTGTCGCTCGCCCGGTTGCAGACACGCGGCCGACACTGTTCTTCTCTCGGCAGTACATACCTTTCAACAGACAGATTATCCGTCCCGTCCAAATGTCAAAGAAATAGGCGTTCATGTGGCCTTCGAAGTTGATAATGGACGAAAAATCTTTTCCGGATTTACCTAAATTCCGGTGCGTTTTTCAAGAAGCTGTCCCGCTTGTCGTTGGAATTCATGCAGTCGGGAACGGTTTCACAGTTTAGGCTACGGCCTCCGTAGTGTCAACATTTCGTTTTAACATTGCATCCAGCATCGGCATTTCACGATGTCCTCTGATACAGTAGAATCGCTTCTCTGTCTCCAGCAACATCGCCCCGGCCCATCGCTTCGCCATGCCCTCACCACGCCCAATCGTGGCTGGTAGACATTAGAACAGCTCGGAAATCACATTTTCCATTTTCTTTCTTCTTAAATATGTTGGCATCCAATATTCTGGTCAGGACAGATTTCATCCAAAACTTTCTTGATACTACCTGTAAGTTCCGGTTTTTTTACAAACCGTTCAACCTCATTGAAAAGGTTGATTCTAATTCTCAGCCTACCATTAGTTTCAGACACAATTTTATTTTCAATGCATGCTTCTACACATTTATTAGCAGGTACTCCACCGCCACATTTTGTTAGCAATAAAAACCTTTTTTGCATGTTATATCCGCATCCCTTTCTAACAATCTTTTCAAGAACCTTTCTAAGATTTATAACTGCCTGGCAAGGAGTTTTTTGTTCCATCGGAATCCGAGTCTTCTCATAGAAATACCTATCAATTTCTTTCCTATTGTCTAATACCTTTGCCTCCGTCCTTATAACATCGGCTATTGCCCCCCTTGTGGTAGCATCTTTCATTTCACAGTTTGAATCAAAAAACGTATTTTTCAAGTGGCAACCATCAAAATTAGCCTTTGTAAGATCACAGTTAACAAATTTCACATCATTTAAAGATGAATATTGAAAATCAAATGCACTCAAATTCAAATCCTTAAAAACCAGGCCCGCTAGATTTTTGTTTTGCAACTGGCCCTTAATTAAACTTTCTTTTTCGGAAACATTCGCAGCTAAGAATATGTCGATTATATTCCGAAACCCTATTGAAACTTCATTAGCTGAGGACGGAAGCTTGTGAATCTCAGATCCCATTATTTTATTCCAATCTACTTCACTAGCTTTTTTTGTCAGATATTTTGCTGTAAGAGAATCGGTTTCAATTTTTCTGCTATCAAATATCTCCACTTTATTGGTTTTCAGGTATTTCAAAAGAAAAAGACCAAAGAAGTACTGTTTGATAATATCTTGCATAAAATCGACGTCGTCACCCATCTGGGTCAAAAGTGCGTGTCTTAACATACAGGCAATTTGATTAGCTTTTACAGCCTGATCCAACTTATGGAAGTAAATACCAACGTATTCCTTCAACAATTCTTTTGTAACCCTATTTCCCCTGAAACTTTCCTCGGCAATATCTGAAAACAATTCCTTTTGAGTAGAAATAGGGACGATCTCAAGGTCGAGACCCTTACTAAATTCTCTCTCACATAATTTTCCCACTGCATATTCTATGAGTTCGGAGTCGTCATTGAAGATTTCCATCTGATTATTATTTTTCAAATCTGCGACTAAACTGCAATAGTAAGGAACACTACAGATGTTCCGTAATGTATCTGATGTACCAATGTCTGTCATAAAATTCTTGATTTCACTCTGGTCTAAATGGAGATTTTTGAAAAAATACTTCTTTTGCTCTTCTTTCTCCCAGTTACATAGTTGATAGACTCTTAATCCTGTTCCTTCCCACTCTTCGATGGTGTACCTTAAATCCGTGGACGTGGCAAGAATTGGTTTGCGGATGGATAGAACAATCTGAGGAGCTGAACTATCAGAAGCAAAAATATACTCTTCCAAAAGTGTAAGTATAAATTCTTCAGGTATTTTTAGAATCAGTTCTTCTAATCCATCAATTAGCCACACTACGAAACTATTTTTTACCCAGAATTCAAACGTTTCCGCGTTGGTTACTCCATAGTCGTATTCGTCACCAATAAAATTGTTGACGAGACTATCCAAATCCGATGCTCTCTTTAAGTGACCAGGTAGCATCAGCAGAGGTCTCGTTCCGGGTTGTTGTTTCTCCTTATTTCCTATAAATCTTTCCTTTAGTTTAGCATATAAAGTCCCCATTAGAACAGTCTTACCATATCCTGCGGGGGCAACTATTATTCGTAAAAGTGGCCCATCGGGGCTCTCCAATTCTTCCAAAAGATGTGAAAGTAAGTCACTACCTGTGCCCGTGTTGGACGAGTATGGTTGTTCTATTCTCTCTTGCTCGTATTTTGCAGCGTCCGCCATTAACTTCTTAAGCGGGGTTATCCTTTTCTCGCTGGAGAACTCTCTATCAAAAAACCAGACTGGAACTTGATAAATGAAATTGCTCTTGCTAACCGCAGGCGGCACTTTCCCTATTGGATATGGAGATAGGAAAAATCTTCGCCCTTTTTCACCACCAGGAACCCTCTCATAGCTTTTATTAAGTTGTGTTAAAGCATTATTAATTCTATCCTCTTCACCGAGTTCATGGAAATAGATTAGTAACTCATCCGAGATACCAAGTCCAGTAGGACGAGAAAATAGAACACAATTTCGTTCATTAGTAGATCTTGCCATGTAACCAAAAGTTTTTAAGAAGTTCTGCGTTACCTCCTCTAGTTTTTCCCTATTCATTTCAAGACTCCCTCGGGATTGCTCCAATATCTTCTGAATGTTTTAATAGCGTTTTTGACCTGCTTTTGGTCTACGTACTAGCTGCGGTTCGGAAATTGTCTACATTCCTTGTTGTGTATTACTGGTGTCGAGAACTAGCCGAGACAGAAGAATAAATCCAACCACAAAGTTAGCAGGCATTAGACATCCAAACCAGCTATGCCGACTCCGCCAATTATAATCCTACCACCAACCTCCACAAGTACAAATTATGGGTGCAGGTTTGATTTTACGTAGGATTTGAGCGATTCCGACGGAATTGGACTCCTTTTTGCCGAGCCTTCAAGAGAGCTCCACAGTGAATTTCTTGTTATGCCGCCAAGCACGAAGCTCCGACCCCATACGGTCGCCAGGGCCGCAAAACCAACAGCCAAGGAACCTTGAAACCAGCATTCGTCAATTCTTGAGAACATCCAACTATGAGCAGTCCTATTGGAAAGAAAGCGCAAAGACCTACGCAACCGTTCGTCTGCAAGCCAATTCTTATCTCAACATCTATGCTGTGGCAATGGTTTGTTTTTGCCTTTCCAGTTGTTCTTTCCGTCAGTTTTGAATTCCAATTGTAGATTCCGACCACGAGGATCTTCGATGTTCGCAACAGTATTTTGCAATTACAATTCCTTAATTAGGTCCAGAACAAACGCCTCTTGCTCATTTTGTCCTCCTGTTTTTTAGCCTAATTGGCAAAAGATTGGGTAACTCCTGGCGCATTAGTTCACGCTTTGAAAGTGTATTATAGTTTCGAACCCTTCGTCTCTCGTGTCCATCTCAAGAACACCGAACACAACCAACAACCCGCCCGATATTCGAGTTCAGCAGCGGCGATTAACGTCTTTATGACCCAGAAGCTCCTTTACGGTGCTGATAGACCTCCACAGTACTAATCCCCGACAGTCACCAGTGGCTTGATCTTGTTCAAGGTCGCTGGCCCAATGCCCTTGACTTTGAGCAGTTCATCCACGCTTTCGAACGGTTTGGTGGTTCTGTAATCAATGATCGCTTGAGCTTTGACCATCCCTATGCCCGGAAGTTCTTTCAGCTTATCGAGATCGGCTGTATTGATATTGATCGGCGCCGCCGACGGAGCTTCGCCCGCCGGCTTGATAACCTTCCAAGTGCCGTCTTGATCATCTGCTTCCAGGACAACATCGCCGTCCCATCCAGTGGCGTAAACGGCTTTTTCAATAGTGACCGTTTCGAACTCCTTGCCTTTTTCTCCGACTTTCTTTTCGATCGGGGTGCGCATAGTTGTGATTTCATCTTGGAGCATTTTCACCGTTTCCCCACGCGGATGGCCGTAGTCCCACGCAGTCCAGTTCAAATGCCGCGCCTCTGGCCCCATGGAAATCACAGCCAGCTTCGGCGTCATCGCCTGGATCAACTCCTTGGTGGTGCCATTTATGGACCCGTGATGCCCTACATGGTAGACATCGACATCGAGGAGATTAGTGTCTTCGTAGCGCTTGATAAAATCAGAGATCGCCACTTCCTCTATGTCCCCCGTCAACAGCAGAGAGGCTTTTCCGAAGTCGACGCGAAGAGCGATGGAATGATTGTTCACGTTATCGAATTGCCCCTGTCCCCATCCTGGGTCGCTCGATACCATGCCCCAAAGCGCCGTGATTTTCGGGTCCACTCCAGGGCATTTTACAGGATCGATGACATTATTCTGCAAGCCCGTTCCTTTAGAGGGTGTGTGAAAAGCCTTAAACGCATCCATTTTTGGCTAATCTCCGACTCATTAAGTTGATCATCGCTATCAAGATCATACTCTCACTGCTTTCAGGCAGAGCCTCGTAATCTTTGCTCAAGCGACGGTATCGGCCCAGCCAAGCAAACGTCCGTTCTACAATCCAACGCTTCGGCAATACCGAAAAACCAGTGACATCATCATTACGTTTAACTATCTGCAAAGTCCATTGCCCCAACCGTTTTGTCCATTCTACCAACTGGCCTGCGTAACCACCGTCTGCCCAAATCAGACATAGTCTCGGAAAACGACCCAATAATCGTTGAAGCACCGCCTTAGCACCGTCTCGATCCTGCACATTGGCCGG